>Ga0307991_1000661_pt1 | contig 24695 bp, 20 predicted proteins | sample EllFjometagen131_FD_203146 | JGI IMG/M metagenome (GOLD analysis project Ga0307991, IMG submission 203146) | Marine microbial communities from Ellis Fjord, Antarctic Ocean - #131 | ecosystem: Environmental > Aquatic > Marine > Unclassified | place: Southern Ocean | collected 2014-10-08 | reverse complement strand
AATATATCAAAAAATAGGGTCGATATGGAATCGACCCCTACAACAACAACAATTCCAAATATTTTACAAACATTTAAACGATATACAACGATTGAATATATAAAAATGGTAAAAGAAAATATATTACCAGCATTTGATAAACGAATATGGCAACGAAATTATTATGAAAATATAATCCGCAATGAAAAACAATATATAATGGTATCCGAATATATAAAAAACAATCCACTAAAATGGAAAGATGATAAATATTACGAAAAATTGTAGGGGCGTTGCCGTTGGCACGCCCGAAAAAAGAGAATGAATTTAAATTAGAGATATTTCATAATGGGGAAGGGCGTTATAAATAACGCCCAACAAAAAACAAATAAATGATAAAAATTTCAAAATAGAAATTTTAAAGGAAGGCAGGAAGTAGCAATGAAAAGTAAAAAGATATCTGTTCAAGGAAGTGAAATATCAATTTTTGCTAATGAAAAAGAGGATTTTATTTCATTAACAGATATGGTACGAGGTATTGAAAATGGGCTTGGATTAATAGAAAAATGGTTAAGAAATAAAAACACAATAGAATTTTTAGGGATTTGGGAAGAAATTTATAATCCAGATTTTAATTCCCCCGAATTCGAGGGAATTAAAAATCAAGCGGGATTAAACCGTTTTGTTCTTTCGGTGAAACAATGGATAAAAAAGACAAATGCTATCGGAATAATTGCAAAAGCGGGTAGATATGGAGGCACGTATGCTCATAAAGATATTGCTTTTGAATTTGCATCTTGGATTTCACCAAGATTTAAAATATTTCTTATAAAGGAATTTCAAAGATTAAAGGAAAAAGAGCAAAAGAAACTTGGGTGGGATGTTCGTAGGAATCTAACAAAGATTAATTATCGTATTCATACGGATGCAATTAGAAAAAGCTTGATTCCTTTATTGTTAAGCAAAAATCAGGTGAATTATATTTATTCTTCAGAAGCAGATATTTTGAATATTGTTTTATTTGGAAAAACAGCTTTACAATGGCGAAAAGAAAATCCAAAAGAAAAGGGAAATATTCGTGATTTTGCAAATGTTTCTCAGTTAGTTTGTCTTGCTAATCTTGAGAATATTAATGCTATTTTTATTGAAAATGGAATGAGTCAAGCGGAAAGGCTTCCAAAATTAAGCGAAATTGCAATATCTCAAATGAAAATTTTGGTTGATGATAAAAATATAAAAAAAATGAGTAATAAGTGAATACGGAGCTGATCGAAAAGTGTATTTAAGAGGGAAAAAATTTATGAAATATAACCCTGATATCCATAATAGAAAATCAATTAGATGAAAAGGATATGATTATTCCAAAAAAGGATTATATTTTATAACAATATGTACCCAAAATTGTGAACATTGGTTCGGTGAAGTTGTTGATGGAGAAATGATATTAAATGATGCAGGAATAATGGTTGAAAAAATATGGTTGATAATGAAAAAGGAATATAAAAATATTGATATATCAGAATATATAATTATGCCAAATCATTTTCATTGTTTAATTGAAATCTTAGGGGCAGAATCCATTTCCGCCCAAAATCCAATTAAAATGCCAAATGAAAATATATCAAAAAATAGGGTCGATATGGAATCGACCCCTACAACAACAACAATTCCAAATATTTTACAAACATTTAAACGATATACAACGATTGAATATATAAAAATGGTAAAAGAAAATATATTACTAGCATTTGATAAACGAATATGGCAACGAAATTATTATGAAAATATAATCCGCAATGAAAAACAATATATAATGGTATCCGAATATATAAAAAACAATCCATTAAAATGGAAAGATGATAAATATTACGAAAAATCGTAGGGGCGTTACCGTTGTCACGCCCAAATAAACAGAATGAAAAAATAAAAGAAGGTGAATAAAAAATGTTCAAGTTTACAGAAGACGAATTAGAAAAAGCAAGTATAAGCTATTTCGAAGAACTAGGTTATAATTATATATTTGCTCCTGAAATAGCACCAGAAGGAGAAAGACCAGAAAGAAAATCATATTCTGACATTATCCTCGAAGAAAGACTAAGAGAATCAATATACCGAGTAAATCCAAAATCAACAAGAGAAGCAAAGGAAGAAGCAATAAGAAAAATAATCTATCTTGATAGTCCATCAATGATTGAAAATAACAGAACATTCCACAAAATGATAACAGATGGAATAGATGTAACCTATCATGATGGAAAACAAGGAGAAAAAAGCGAAAAAATATTTTTATTTGATTTCAAAAATTCTGAAAATAATGAATTTTTAGTCTTAAACCAATTTACAATTATAGAAGCGGGTAGAAATAGAAGACCTGATTTAATTATCTTTGTAAATGGCTTACCTCTTGTAGTAATAGAATTAAAATCGGCAATAAATGAAGAAACAACAATACATAAAGCATACAATCAATTACAAACTTATAAAAATGATATATCATCTTTATTTAATTACAATTGTTTTTTAATTATATCAGATGGAGTAAATGCAAAAGCAGGAACAATTACATCTAATGAAGAAAGATTTATGAATTGGCGTACAATAGATGGAGAAAAAATAAGCCCATTATCAGAACCGAAACTTGAAGTATTAATAAAAGGAATATTTCAAAAAGAAAGACTACTTGATATTATTAAAAATTACATATTATTTCAAACCGATGGTTCAGAAACTATAAAAATACTTTCTGCATACCATCAATATTTTGCTGTCAAAAAAGCAGTAGAAAACACAAAGATAGCTAGTTCTGAAAAAGGAGATAGAAGGATAGGTGTAGTTTGGCACACTCAAGGAAGTGGAAAAAGCTTATCAATGGTCTTTTATGCAGGACAATTAATACAAAAACTTGATAATCCTACAATTGTCGTATTAACTGATCGAAATGATCTTGATGAACAACTATTTGGTACTTTTTCAAAATCAAAAGATATATTAAGACAAACACCAAAACAGGCAAAAAACAGGAAAGATTTAAGAGAATTATTATCAGTTGAAAGTGGAGGAATTGTATTTACAACAATACAAAAATTTACTCCGGGTGAAGATAATGACTTTATGCCTGTATTGACAGATAGAAAAAATGTAATTGTAATGGCAGATGAAGCACACAGAAGTCAATATGGATTAAATGCAAAAACAGTTGCAACACAATCTGTAGGGGCGTTGCCGTTGGCACGCCCAAATTTCCAATCAAGCAATAATTTAATGGTTGCAGAAGAACAAATGCCATTTAATGTAGGAATAGATTCCATATCTGCCCAAAAGAATAACGGTGTAAAAATTAAATATGGTTATGCAAAATATATGAGGGAATCAATTCCAAATGCAAGTTTTATAGGATTTACAGGAACACCAATTGAAATGGAAGATAAGTCAACACCTGCTGTATTTGGAGATTATATAGATGTATATGATATGACTCAATCAGTAGAAGATAAAGCAACTGTTAAAATATATTATGAAAATAGGATTATAAAACTTACAGTTGATTCAGAAGAATTAAAGAATATGGATGATAAAATTGACGATATTATGGAAGGACAAGAAGAATATACAGCAGAAAAAACAAAATCAAAATGGGGAAGAATTGAATCAATAGTTGGAGCAGAAGACAGAATAAAAAAATTAGCAGAAGATATTGTAAAACATTTTGAAATAAGAGAAAAGACAATATTTGGAAAATCTATGATTGTATGTATGAGTAGAAGAATTTGTATAGAGTTATATGATGAAATTATAAAAATAAGACCAGATTGGCATAATGATGACAAAGACAAAGGTAAAATAAAAGTTGTAATGACTGGAAGTGCAAGTGATCCTGAAAAATGGCAAAAACATATTGGAGATAAAAAATATAGAAGATATTTAGCAAAAAGAATGAAAGATAATGATGATGAACTAAAAATTGTATTGGTTAGGGATATGTGGTTGACTGGATTTGATGTGCCGAGTATGCATACAATGTATATTGATAAACCGATGAATGGACACAATCTAATGCAGGCAATTGCAAGAGTAAATAGAGTATTTAAAGATAAAGAAGGTGGATTAGTAGTTGATTATATTGGTATAGCTGACAGTCTCAAAAAAGCTTTGAAACAATATACTGAATCAGATAAAACTACAACAGGAGCTGATGTATCAAAAGAGGCTCTTTATGTTATGATAGAGAAATATGAAATTATAAAAGATATATTTTATGGATATAATTATAAAGATTATTTTTTAAATAATCCTGTTTTAAGAATGAGAGCAATTTCAGGGGGAATGAATTTTATTCTTGAAAAAGATATTTCAGAAGAAGGAACTAAAAAAAGTTTTATAAAAATTGTGACAGAGCTTGCAAAAGCTCATTCATTATGTGTTACAACTGATAAGGGAAAAGAATTAACTCTTGAGATAAGCTATTTTAAAGCGATAAAAGCAAGTTTGGTTAAACTGGAACAAGGAGATTTTAGAAAAAAAGTTTTAACGGAAGAACAACTAAATCAAAGAATGAAGCAAATAGTATCAAATTCAATTATTTCAGAAGATGTAATTGATGTGTTTGATTCATTAAATATAAAAAGACCAGATATTTCAATTTTATCAGAAGAGTTTTTAAAAGAAGTAAGGAAAACACCACATAAGAATTTGGCAGTTGAACTATTAAAAAGATTATTAATGGATAAAGTAAAAGTAATGTCACGAAGTAATTTGGTTCAATCAAAAAAGTTTTCAGATTTAATTAAGGGTGCTGTAAATAGATATAAAAATAAAGCAATAACTAATGCAGAGGTAATTGAAGAATTATTAAAAATGGCAAAAGAATTTGAAAAAGCAGAGAAAACGGGAGAAGATTTAGGACTATCAAAAGAAGAAGTAGCTTTTTATGACGCACTAACTGAGGATAGTGTAGTTAAGGAACTTATGGAAAACCAAGTATTAATTCAAATAGCTCATGAGTTAACTGAAAGTATTAGAAAAAGTATGACGGTTGATTGGGCAATTAAAGAAAGTGCAAGAGCTACAATGAGAAGGACTATAAAAAGATTGCTTAAAAAATATAAATATCCTCCAGAAAATCAAGAGCAAGCTTTGAAAATTGTAATGAAGCAAGCAGAATTAATGTGTGGAATTGAAGTAGGAAAATTATAAAAAAATTAAGGAGTAATTATGTATTGTGATCTACATATTCATACAAAATATACTACAAATAATGGAATTAGCGAAATAAAAAATCTTATCAAAAAAGCTAAAAGTTATAATATGAAATACTTAGGAATAGCAGACAGTGGAAATATGTCAGGAGTATTAGAATTTTATAAAGAATGTATTACAAATAATATAAAGCCAATAATTGGATGTGGTTTCTATTTCACTTTTTTGAGTAGATTTGATAAAGAAGATAGTAAAAATCATATTGTGTTAATTGCAAAAAATAATAATGGAATAAAAAATCTTTCTAAGTTGGTTAAATTATCCTATGAAGAAGGATATTATAAAAAACCAAGAATTGATAAAGAGTTATTAGAAAATTATTCTAATGATTTAATATTACTTACTGGTGGATTAGGTGGACCGATAGATAAAATGCTATTAAATAATGAAGAAGATGAAGCAGAAAAAACGATAAAATATTTTATTAATGTTTTTGGCAAAGAAAATATGTATCTGGAAATACAAGATAATGGATTACAAAATAATAAAATAGTATCTAAAAAAATAATTGAAATAGCAAATACAAAAGAATTACAAATAGTAACAAGTGGAGGAAGTTTTTATATTGATAAAGAAGAAATAGAAAGTTGTAATAAATTAAGGTTGGAAAATAAGAATAAAGAACTAAAAGGGAATTATTATTTTAAATCAAAAGAAGAAATTGAAAATAGCTTGATTATACCCAAAATTGCAATACAAAATTCTTATGAAATAGCCAAAAAAGTAGATATAAATTTAGACATAAATAAAATCGAAAAAATAATCAATCAAAAAAGTAGAAGTAATGATGATCAAAAAAGGATAGAAGAAATTTTAGAAACTTTAAAAAATTAAAATGGAGGTAGAAAATGAAATTTATTTCGTGGAATGTTAATGGATTGCGTGCGTGTGTCAAAAAAGGGTTTTTAGATTATTTTAATAATATAGACGCTGATTTTTTTTGTCTTCAAGAATTAAAATTACAAGAAGGTCAAATCGAATTAGAATTAGCAGGTTATAAAAAGTATTGGAATTATGCAGAAAAAAAAGGTTATTCTGGAACAGCAATATTTGCCAAAAAAGAACCATTAAGCGTTGCATATGGATTGGATATAGAAGAACACGATAAAGAAGGAAGAGTAATAACTTTAGAATATGAAGACTTTTTTTTAGTGACAGTATATACTCCGAATTCTAAAAGAAAATTAGAAAGATTAGATTATAGAATGATATGGGAAGATGATTTTAGAGAATATTTAAATAAACTGAAAACCAAAAAAGGGGTTATAGTTTGTGGAGATTTAAATGTTGCACATAAAGAAATTGATTTGAAAAATGATAAAACAAATCATAAAAGTGCTGGATTTACAGATGAAGAAAGAGGGAAAATAAAAGAATTGTTGGATTCAAATTTTATAGATTCATTTAGATATTTTTATCCAGAAAAAGAAGATGCTTATTCTTGGTGGTCATATATGAGACAGTCTAGGGATAGAAATGTTGGCTGGAGATTAGATTATTTTTTAGTTTCTGAAAATTTAAAAAATAGATTAGAAGATGCAGATATTCATGCTGATATTTTGGGAAGCGATCACTGTCCTGTGGAATTAAAATTGAAATAGTATTTACTTGCAATTAGTTAGAAAATAATATAAATAGGAGAAATTATGAATAAAAAAGAATTTATAAATGCTATAAAATATGATGAAATGCAGATAGCAAAAATTTTTGAAAAATTAAATCTTTGTTTAAAGACGGGAAGAACTATTTTTACAGATCAATTTTATTCTCCAAATGTATGGGCAGTAATTGAAAAAATGAATTTAAATTGTGATATGAAGAGTTATGGAATATTTGAAGAAAGCGAAAGAAGAATAATAGTTTTTCAAAATTCATATGAAGAAAATCATTATATAGATTATCCAATTAAAATGATAAAAATAACAAATAATTCTAAATTCCGAGAATTAAAACATCAAGATTATTTAGGGGCTTTAATGTCTTTGGGGATGAAGAGAGAAAAGTTTGGAGACCTTTTGGTAGACGGAAATTTTTGCTATATTGCAGTATTTGATGAAATCATAGAATATTTGGAAAACAATTTAACGCAAATAGGAAAAAATCCTTGTAAAATAGAAATAATAGAAGAGAGTGAGGACAAAATACTTACATATAAATATGAAGAAGATGTAATTCAAGTAAATTCATTACGATTAGATAATATAATAAGTCAATTAATAAATACATCAAGAAGCAATTCTGAAAAATTATTAAAAAATGGTACAGTTTTAGTAGATTATATTGAAGTGAATCAAAAAAGTAATGAAATAAAATTACCTTCAACAATTTCAATTAGAGGATATGGTAAATATAGAATTGAAGAGATAATTGGACAAACCAAAAAAGGGAAAGAAAAAATTAAGATTAAGAAATTTATATAAAAAAAATAAGATTTTAGGGTATGAAAAAAAATTTAAAACTGAATCAAAAAAGAGATAATGATTTTAAATCATTATCTCTTTTTTGATTCACCAGTCCAATCAATAATATTTTTAGTTTTATAAAATCCATCAAAAAACAAGAAATCTTTTTCTGATTTACCAAATGCCATTGAAGGATGATTACTGCTATAGATATTTCCATTTACAATATTTTTAGCAAAAGAATTAGAATGAGCTCCCCAAAGAAAATAATTGATATTAGGATTTTTAAGAGAAATATAAGTTAGTAATTCTTTTGTAAAATTATTCCATTGTTTTTCATGAGAACCAGATGTGTTTTTTCCATTATCAATTTTAACAGTTAAAAAGCTATTTAAAAGAATAACTCCTTGAGTATGCCATGAATAAAAAAGTTGGTTAGGTGGTAATAAGTTGAAATTTTCTAAAGTTAAATCTTTTCTGATTTCAGAAAATTTCTTTTCTTTTCCAGTATAAGCTTTGTAAATAACTCTTATGATGTTTTGTAGAGATCTTTGTTTAAATGGTATTTGCCAATTTGTTAATCCGTTTACTTCAAATGCTATTCCAGTAGCAGCTCCCGGTTGAAAATAAGGATCTTTACCCATAATTAAAATTTTAGAATTATGTAAATCATTTTCTAATGCTCTAAAAATCGAATATTCTTTTGGAGAAAATTCTTCGTTTTTTATTTTGTTGATAAATGTAAAAATTGCATTAATTCTTTCTTCTGAAAAAAAATCAAAATAAGAAGAATGGATATTATACTTGTTAAAAAAATCCTTTCTTTTCATAAAATCACCTCAACAAAGTATACCATTTTTAGAAAAAAAATAAAATTTTATTTTTTTTGAAAAAATGGTATAATGTAATAGTATTATATAAAAAAAGAGTTTGAAAGTAATTATTTTGATTGGGGGCGATTAAGATAGAGTTGAAAGAATATAATGAATTGCAAGTTAAATTTATCAAAGAATCTGGATTATGTGCAAAAGAATGGGTAGAATTATATGCAAAAAAATATCAAGAATTATCAAAAAAATGTTTTGATTTAGAAGAAATTATTGGGAAATATAATAAAATTAGAGATGATAAAGATGAATTTTTTTTAGAAAATGAAGACGAGATTGGAGAATAAATTGAGAAAAAAAGAACTATTAAGAAAAGTCAATGTAAAAGGATTTAATAAATATTTATGGAATTTGGCGGGGAAAGCAATGCATAAATATGAAATGATAGAATCTGGAGATAGAATTGCAGTAGGAATTTCTGGAGGAAAAGATAGTATGGTTTTATTAAATCTTTTGACAAGAATAAAAAACATAGTAGATTTTGAGTTTGAAATCTATCCAATTATGATAGAAAATAAAAAAGAAGTAAAAAATGACATTGATGTAATAAAAAATTATATAGAAGATTTGGGATATGAATTTCAAATAGAGTATACAAATATAGAAAAAGTAGTTTTTGATGATAGAAATGAAAAAAATCCTTGTGCTTTGTGTTCTAAATTGCGACGTGGAGTTTTATATAGAATAATGAAAGAAAAGGATTATAATAAATTAGCTTTGGGTCATCATTTAGATGATTGCATAGAAACATATTTTATGAATCTTTTTTATCAAGGGAATACTAATAAAATGAGAGCAAAATATAAATCTGTAAATTACGGAGTGGAAGTAATTAGACCGATGGTTTTTGTAGAAGAAAAAACAATAATAAAATATGCCAAAAAAGCACAAATTCCTATAATAAAATCAAGTTGTAGATTAGATAGCGTTAAAAAAAATTCAAAACGAAAAGAAATGAAAGAATTAATAAAAGAGATGGCAAATAAAAATAAAAATTTAAAAAGCAATTTAAAGAATGTATTATTTTTTCATAAGGAGTAAATATTGTTCTATTTTAATGACACAATACTAAATCAATGAATTCAAGGCTTTTTATATATTTGTATAAAAAAATCTCATGTGAAAATTCAAAAAAAGTTGAAAAAAAGTGTATTGTTTGATATAATAGACAAAAGTTAAAAAAAAATGGACAACTGGAGGTATGAATTTGAAAACAAAGAAAATAGGAATAATAGGATTAGGAACAGTTGGCGAAGGAACTTTAGAAATCTTAACAAAAGAAAGAAATATAATACATAAGAAAACGGGTGTTTGGGTAGATGTCAAAAAAGCATGCGATTTAAATATAGATAGAAATTTTGATTTTGATTTTGATAAAAACATATTAACGACTGATTATAAAGAAATAATAAATGATAGTGAAATTTCAATAGTTGTAGAATTAATTGGTGGAGACACAATAGCTAAAAAAATAATAATAGATGCTTTAAAATCAAAAAAGCACGTTGTTACAGCAAATAAAGCATTAATTGCAAAACATAGCAAAGAATTATTTGCATTGGCAGATAAAAATAATGTGAAAATATATTATGAAGCTAGTGTGGGTGGCGGAATACCAATTTTAACTCCATTGCAAGAATCATTAGTTGGAAATAATATATTAGGAATAAAAGGTATTATAAATGGAACAGCAAATTATATATTGTCAGAAATGACAGAAAAAGGATTAGCTTTTGATAAAGTTTTAGCAGATGCACAAAGTTTAGGATATGCAGAAGCAGATCCTACATTTGATATAGAAGGAATAGACACAGCTCATAAGATAACCATTTTATCTTCATTAGCTTATGGTGGATACATAGATGTTAATAATGTGCCAGTAAGAGGAATAACTAAAATAACAAAAGAAGATATAGAATTTGCAGATAAAGCAGGATATAATATTAAATTATTAGCAATAGCCAAAAAAGATAATGACGAAATAGAAATATCAGTAGAACCTACATTAATAACCAAAAAAGAAATATTAGCGAGTGTAGATGGTGTATACAATGCAGTAGAAGTAATAGGAGATTATGTAGGAAAGACAATGTTCTATGGAAAAGGTGCGGGGATGACTCCTACAGGAAGTGCAGTCGTAGCTGATATAGTTAAATTGGCTATTGAAGATGGTCTAAAAGAAACTGTTCAAGGAGAATATCATTATGATATTAAAAATGAATTGAAAATTAAAGATTTAAAAGAAACTTATTCAAAATATTATATTAGATTAAATGTAGAAGATAAGCTTGGTATTTTATCATTTATTACAAATGTATTTAAAGAGAATAATATTAGTATAGAATCAGTAATTCAAAATACAATAAAAAAATCTAGTAATTATACATCTTTAATATTGACAACACATACAATAAAAAGAGAAGATTTGGAAAATTCAATAATAGAATTAGAAAAAGAAAAACGAGTTAATATGGATAAATCAATTTTTATAAAAATTGATAATTAAAAAATAAAGAAGATACTAAATAAAAGGAGTGGATTTTGTGGAAAAAATATTAGAAATATTGCAAGAAGATTCCCGAGCAACTATAAAAGAAATTTCTATAATGTTGGGAGAAACTGAAGAAGAAGTAAAAAATAAAATTAAAGAATTAGAAGAACAGAATATAATTTTGAAATATACAACTGTAATAAACGAAGAGGAATGGAAAGAAAATGAAGTAACTGCATTTATAGAATTAGACGTTACAATTGAAAGAGGAAAAGGATATGATGCAATAGCAGAAAGAATATATAGATTTAAGGAAGTAAAATCTTTATATTTATTATCAGGAAAATATGATTTATTATTGGTAGTAGAAGGAGAATCTTTGGAAACAATTGCTTATTTTGTTGCTGAAAAGCTGGCAACTTTAGATTATGTAAATGCAACAGATAGTCATTTTTTAATGAAGAAGTATAAAGAAAATGGAGTGGCTATGGTCCCACGAAACAAAAAAGATACCAGAATCAAGGTGTCGCCATAATGATTGATTTGAATAGAATATCTCAAAAAGTTAGAGCATTAAAACCTTCTGGAATAAGAAAATTTTTTGATATAGTTCAAGAAAAAGAAAATGTAATATCATTAGGAGTTGGAGAACCAGATTATTCTACTCCGTGGAATATAATAGAGGAAGCATTTTATCAGTTAGAGCAAGGAGAAACTCATTATACATCTAATCATGGATTGTTAGAATTTAGAGAAAGTGTTTCAGAATACTTAGGAAAATATAATTTAAATTATGCTACAGATGAAATAATAGCTACAATAGGAGGCAGTGAGGGTATTGATTTGGCCTTGCGAACCTTGATTAATCCAGGAGATGAAATAATAGTTCCTGAGCCAGTATATGTACCATATAACCCTTTGTCAACTTTGAGTGATGCAACGGTAGTACCTATAAATACAGAAAAAACAGATTTTAAATTAACAGCAAAAGCATTGGAAGAAAAGATAACTGATAAGACAAAAGCTGTAATAATATGTTTTCCAAATAATCCGACGGGAGTAACTTTAACCAAAACAGAATTAGCAGAATTAGCAGCAGTTATAATAAAACATGATATTTTTTGTATAACTGATGAAATTTATTCAGAACTTTCTTACGAAGGAGAGCATCATTCAATAGCGGCAGTAGAAGGGATGAAAGAAAGAACTATTTATTTAAATGGATTTTCAAAATCTTTTTCTATGACAGGTTGGAGAATAGGATATCTAGCAGCACCCAAAGAATTAGTTGATCAAATAATAAAGATACATCAGTATACAACATTATGTGCTCCAATTATGAGCCAATATGGAGCAATTGAAGCATTAAAAAATGGAATGGAATCAGTAGCGAAAATGAGAGCTTCTTATAACAGAAGAAGGCGATTAATATATAATGGATTAAAAGAAGCAGGTTTTGATATAGTAGAACCTAAAGGTGCAATGTATATTTTTCCGAGTGTAGAAAAATTTGGTTTAACTGGAGAAGAATTTGCACTGAAATTATTAGAAGAAAAGAACATTGCAGTAGTACCGGGAGTTGCATTTGGAGAAGAATTTAAATATTATATACGATGTTCTTATGCTACATCAATTAAAGAGATCAAAGAAGCAATAATAAAAATAAAAGAATTTGTAGAAGAATTAGAGAAATAAATTAATTTTATGTATGAAAGGAAGATAAAAATGGGTATAATAGTTCAAAAATTTGGTGGAACTTCTGTAGCAAATACAGAAAGAATTAAAAATGTTGCGAGAAGAATTATAAAAACAAAAAAAAGTGGAAAAAAAGTAGTAGCCGTTTTATCTGCACCGAGTGGAATGACGGATGATTTAATTAGAAGAGCTAAAGAAATATCTCCAGTTCCTCACGAAAGAGAATTGGATATGTTGCTATCGACAGGAGAACAAACATCGATAGCTTTACTGGCAATGGCGATCCATGAATTAGGTGAAACTGCAATTTCATTAAATGCATCTCAAGTAGGAATATTTACAGATAAAGCACATACAAAAGCAAAAATAAGATCAATTAATTCACATAAAATAAAAAAAGAATTGGATGCAGGTAAAATTGTAATTGTGGCTGGATTTCAAGGAATAACAGAAGATTTAGATATAACTACATTAGGAAGAGGCGGTTCAGATACAACAGGAGTTGCTTTAGGAGTTGCTTTAGATGCAGAAGAAATAGAGATATACACAGATGTTGAAGGAGTATATACAGCAGATCCTAGAATTGTAGAGGATGCAAAAAAAATAGATTTAATATCATATGAAGAAATGTTAGAATTAGCAGGAGCAGGAGCAAAAGTATTACATCTTAGATCAGTAGAACTTGCTGCTAAATATGGAATGAAAATACATCTTAGATCGAGCTTTGAAGAATGTGTAGGAACATTAGTAAAGGAGGAAGATGATACAATGGAAAAAGCGGTGGTAAGAGGAATTGGGCATTCAAAAAAAGAAGCTAAAATAACAATAGTTGGAGTACCAGATAAACCTGGAATAGCTGCTAGAATTTTTCAAAAAATAGCGAGTGAAAATATAAATGTAGATATAATTATACAAAACTTAGGAACTAATGGAAGAAATGATATTTCCTTTACTTTGGGGGTCGATGAAGTAGAAAAAGCCAAAAAAGTTAGCGAGGAATTACAAAAAGAATTAAATGCATTGGATGTTAAATGTGATGAAAATATAGCAAAAATATCAATAGTTGGAGTAGGGATGAAAAGTCATCCAGGTGTTGCTGCAATTATGTTTGAAGCTTTGGCAAAAGCAGAGATTAATATAGAAATGATTTCAACTTCGGAAGTAAAGATAGCCTGTGTAATAAAAGAGGAAAAATTAGAGGAAGCTGTTAAAATATTACACAAAAGTTTTAAATTGGAAAAAGGAGGTTTAAGACTTGAAGAAAAGTAGAGTAGGAATAGTAGGAGCAACTGGTGCAGTAGGAAAAGAGCTATTAAATGTATTGGCAACTAGAAATTTTCCAATAGATGAGTTAAAATTATTTGCTTCAAAAAGATCAGCAGGAAAAAAAGTAAAATTTAGAGATAAAATAATAGAAATAGAAGAATTAACAGAAGATTTCTATAAAGGATTAGATATAGCTTTATTTTCAGCAGGAGGAGATATATCAAAAAAGTTTGCCCCAATTGCAGCAGCAAAAGGAGTAGTTGTAATAGATAATAGTAGTGCTTTTAGAATGGACAAGGAAGTTCCTTTAATAGTTCCAGAAGTAAATCCTGGAGATATAGCAAAACATAAAGGGATTATAGCGAATCCAAATTGTTCAACAATTCAGATGGTGGTTGCTTTATGGCCAATACATAGAAAATTTGGAATAAAAAAAATTATCGTATCAACTTATCAAGCTGCATCTGGAGCGGGAGCAAGAGGAATGCAGGAATTAATTGATCAAACAGAAGATTATGTTGAAGGAAAAGAAATTAAAATTGATAAATTTTCAGATCAATTATTGTTTAATGTGATTCCCCAAATAGATGTTTTTGAAAAAAATGATTATACAAAAGAAGAAATGAAAATGGTAAACGAAACAAAAAAGATGTTTCACGATGATAGTATAAAAATTTCTGCAACAGCAGTAAGAGTACCTGTATTAAGAGCTCATTCAGAATCTATATCATTGGAATTAGATAATGAAGCTAAAGTAAGTGAAATAAGAGAATTATTAAAAATTTCAGATGGAATTAAGGTAATAGATAATCCTAAAAATTGTGAATATCCTATGCCAATTCATGTAGCTGGAAAATATTCTGTTTTTGTAGGAAGAATCAGAAAAGATTTAGCTTTAGATAAGGGTATTTCTTTATGGGTGGTTGGAGATCAGATACTAAAAGGTGCAGCCTTAAATGCAGTACAAATAGCAGAGCTTCTTTAAAAAAAAATGGAGAAGAAAAAAATTAAAGTAGGTTTTGAAATATGAAAAAAGACAAAAAAGAATTTTATATTGTAGATAAAAAAATATTACCTACTTCAATTCAAAAGGTAATAGAAGTAAATGAATTAATAGAAATAAAAAAAATTTCAAAATATGAGGCAATAAAAAAAATAGGAATTAGCAGAAGTACGTATTATAAATATAAAGATTATATAAAACCCTTTTTTGAAGAAACAACTGGGACTGTATTTAATTTATTTTTAACTTTGGAAGATAGTCCAGGGATTTTATCATCCGTTTTAAATTTAATGGCGAAATCAAAGTTGAATATTTTAACAATAATTCAAAATATTCCTATTAATGGAAAAGCTGATATAACAATATCAATTCAAGTAAAAAAAGAAGTTGCAAAAGAAATGAGTGAGTTATTAGAAAAAGTAAAAGGTGTAAAAGGTGTAGAAAATATTAGAATAATAGGTAATAATTGAAAGGTGGTGAACTTTATTGGCGCAATTAACAGATACTACATTAAGAGATGCTCATCAATCTTTATGGGCGACAAGGTTAAAAACAGATGAAATGATTCCAATATTACAAGAATTAGATGATGCAGGATTTTATTCTTTAGAAGTTTGGGGAGGTGCTACATTTGATGTTTGTATGAGATATTTAAATGAAGATCCTTGGGAAAGATTAAGAACAATAAAGAGTATAGTAAAGAAAACTCCGCTTCAAATGTTAGTAAGAGGTCAAAATTTAGTTGGATATAAACATTATCCGGATGACGTAGTGGATGAATTTATAAAAAAATCAGTAGAAAATGGAATAGATATAATAAGAACATTTGATGCATTAAATGATTTGAGAAATTTAGAAACAGTAATTAAAGCAGGAAAAAAATATGGAGCTCATGTACAAGGAGCAATAGTTTATACAATAAGTCCAATACATAAATTAGAATATAATATAGAATTAGCTAAGAAACTAGCTGAAATGGGAGTAGATTCATTAGCTATAAAAGATATGGCGGGATTATTAACACCATATGATGCATATAAGTTAGTAAAAAGTTTAAAAGAAGAAACAGGTTTGATGATACAGATACATAGTCATTATACAAGCGGAATGGCTGCTATGACTTATTTGAAGGCAATTGAAGCAGGAGCTGACGTTGTAGATACAGCAGTGGCATCAATGGCGTTACATACATCACAACCAGCAGCGGAGACAATGGTTGCAGTTTTACAAAATACAAAATATGATACAGGATTATATATAAATGATATTTCAGGAATTTCAGAATATTTTGAAAAATTAGCAGAAGATAAAGCTTATAATCGTCCAAAACAAGGTTTGATAGATATAAAAGTATTGTCTCATCAAGTTCCAGGAGGAATGATATCTAATTTATTATCTCAATTAGATCAACAAGGAGCAGCAGACAGAATTGATGAAGTTTTAGCAGAGTTGCCAAGAGTTAGAAAAGACTTAGGGTATCCTCCTTTAGTTACACCGACAAGTCAATTTGTAGGAACTCAAGCAGTTTTAAATGTTTTATTAGGAGAAAGATATAAATTAGTACCAGAAGAAGTAAAAAATTATATAAAAGGATTATACGGGAAAGCTCCTGGAGATATTAATCCTATTTTGAAAAAGAAAATTTTAAAAGGTGAAAAGGAAATAACTTGTAGACCAGCTGATTTAATTGAACCGGGATTAAAAAAACTGAAAAAAAATCTTTTAAAGAAGTTTATTCAAAAAGAAGAAGATTATTTGAGTTATATATTATTCCCACAAGTAGCTCAAAAGTTTTTATTATTAAAAAAAGATCCCTCAGCTGGAGATCTTATAATGGAAGGAGAAGAAGACATGAGAATAAATGTAGAAATATTAAAGCAATTAGCAGAATCTTTAGAAGAACATAGTGTAGGAGAATTAACTTTAAAGACCAAAACTGGGAAAGTTGTATTGAAAAGAGGAACTAAAGGAGCTGGAACACTGGCACCTGTTCAGCAAACATCGGCAGTAAAAAAGGTAGAGAAAGTTGAATCTACTCCTGTTGTAGAAGATGACAAATATAATGCTGTATTATCTCCAATGGTAGGAACTTTTTATGCAGCACCTGCACCAGATGCAGATGATTTTGTAACAATAGGAGATATGGTAAAAGTAGGAGATACATTATGTATAGTTGAAGCAATGAAACTTATGAATGAAGTTAAGGCAGATATAAGTGGAAAACTAATGGAAATGGTAGCAAAAAATGAAGGAGCTGTCAAAAAAGGAGATAAATTATTCCTTATAGATCCAACGGCATAAAAAATTATATTCATAGTTAAGCCTACAAATTGACATTTTTTAGTGTTAAAATTGTAGGCTTTTTAATATAAAAAAATTAAAATTCATAGGAGGAAAAAATGTATAAAATTTTAAGGAAAAAAATAATAAATGAATCTGTAGAAGAAATGGATATTTTAGCTCCATTTGTATCAGAAAAATGTGAACCAGGGCAATTTATAATATTAAGAGTGGATGAAAAAGGTGAAAGAATTCCTTTAACTATAGCAGATTATGATAGAGAAGAGCAAAGTATAAAAATAGTATATCAAAAAGTAGGGCATACAACTAAACTATTGGGTCAAAAAAAAGCAGGAGAATTTATTGAAGATTTTGCAGGTCCATTAGGAAAGGAAGCACCACTAAATAAAGCTAAAAGAGTAATAGGAGTGGCAGGAGGAGTAGGAGCGGCACCTCTTTATCCTCAAATAAAAAAATTAAAAGCAATGGGTTCTCAAGTAGATGTAATAATAGGAGCTAGAAATAGTGAATTTATAATTTTTGAAGAGGAATTTAGAAAAATAGCAGATAATTTATATTTTGCAACTGATGATGGTTCAAAAGGGAAAAAAGGATTTGTTACAGATGTTTTAATGGAATTGTTAGAAAAAGGAAATGAATATGATGAAGCTATAGCGATAGGACCAGTTCCTATGATGAGAGCTGTAGTTGGGGTAACAAAAAAAGCAGAGATTGCAACGTCTGTTTCATTAAATCCAATAATGATAGATGGAACTGGAATGTGTGGTGGATGTAGAGTTACTATAGCAGGAGAAACAAAATTTGCTTGTGTAGACGGTCCAGACTTTAATGGATTTGACGTTGACTTTGAAGAATTAATAAATAGACAGCAACATTTAAAATCAGAAGAAAAAGAAATAGAAGAACATCATAAATGTAAAATAGGATTATCTGGAGGATATGATGATTAATAATAGTTTGGAAAAAGTAAAAATGCAAGAACAGGATCCTCAAAAAAGGATTAAAAACTTTGAAGAAGTAAGTTTGGGATATACTCCAGAAGAAGCTATAGAAGAAGCAAGAAGATGTCTACAATGTAAGAACAGACCTTGTGTATCAAAATGTCCTGTGGCTGTTCCTATTCCAGAATTTATAAAAGAAGTGGTTGAAGGGAAATTTGAAGAAGCATATAAAATAATAACAACAGCAAATAATTTACCTGCTGTTTGTGGTAGAGTATGTCCACAAGAATCTCAATGTGAGTCAAAATGTGTAAGAGGATATAAAGGAGAACCTGTGGCAATAGGAAGATTAGAGAGATTTGTAGCAGATTATCATATGAAAAATAGCAAAGAAGAAATAAAAGCAGTGCCAACAAATGGAATAAAAGTAGCAGTAGTTGGAGGTGGACCAGCAGGCTTGACTTGTGCAGCTGATTTAGCAAAATTAGGTTATGAAATTACATTATTTGAAGCATTACATAAACCAGGTGGTGTTTTGGTTTACGGTATTCCAGAATTTAGATTACCAAAAAAGTTAGTAAAAGATGAAATAGAAAATATTAAAAAATTGGGAGTTAAAATAGAAAAAAATGTAATAGTAGGAAAATCAATAACTGTTGAAGAATTAAAGACCAAAAAAGGATTTGAATCAGTATTTATAGGAAGTGGAGCAGGATTACCAAGATTTATGAATATTGAAGGAGAAAATTTAAATGGAGTTTATTCATCAAATGAATTTTTAACGAGAGTAAATTTAATGGAAGCATATGATTTTCCAAATACACCAACTCCAGTAAGATTAGGAAAAAATGTTGCAGTAATTGGTGGAGGAAATGTTGCAATGGATTCAGCAAGAACGGCTAAAAGATTAGGTGCTGAACATGTTTATATTGTATATAGAAGAAGTGAAGACGAACTTCCTGCAAGAACAGAAGAAGTACATCATGCAAAAGAGGAAGGGATTGAATTTAAATTATTAAATAATCCAACTAGAATATTAGAAAAAGATTTTTGGGTAGATAAATTAGAATGTATAAGAATGGAATTAGGGGAACCAGATAGTTCAGGAAGAAGAAGACCTGTACCACTTGAAAATAGTGAGTTTTTGTTAGATGTAGATACAGTAATTATTGCAATTGGACAAAGACCAAATCCTTTAATAAGTCATACAACTCCAGAGATAAAAACTGAATCTTGGGGTGGAATAATAGCAGATGAAGTTACAGCAGAAACAAGTAAAGAAAATGTGTATGCTGGTGGAGATGTAGTTAGTGGAGCAGCCACAGTTATTTTAGCAATGGGTGCAGGTAAAAAAGCAGCTAAAGCAATACATGAAAAATTAAAGAATAAATGATTGTACTGTAAAAAGCAGGTACGACCACTCAGCAGTGCAAATTAGCCTTTGATTTTAAAGATTTTAATTTAAAAAAAATACTGAAAAAGTATCTTTATGCAGTATAATCATAAATAAATAAAGCACTTTTAAATAATTTGAATTATTTAAAAGTGCTTTTTATATTGAGTTATATTTTTATTTAAACTATGTTTTAGACTTAATTGGATAAGATGTAACTTTATTTCTTCCATTTTCTTTAGAATAGTAAAGAGCTTCATCAGCACAAGAAACTAATTCTTTAATAGTTTTAGATTTTGATACACTAAGAGAAACTACTCCTAAACTAATTGTAAGATTTTTATTTGGTTGAGTTTCTTCAAAAGGGAAGACATTGCAATCAACAGCATTTCTAATTTTTTCAGCTAATTTAAAAGCACCATCTAAATTTGTATCAGCAAGAATTAAAGTGAATTCTTCTCCTCCATAACGACAAACGAAATCAGTTTTTCTTGAATTAGATAAAAATAATTTCGATATAGTTTCTAATAATGTATCTCCAGCAATATGACCATTTTGATCATTGTAATTTTTAAAATAGTCAATATCTATTATAATTAGACTTAATTCTAATTCTTTTCTTTGAGCTTTATTAAATTCTTCAGTAAGTTTTTCATCAAAAAATCTTCTATTGTGTAATGAAGTTAATTTATCGACTGTTGCAATTTCTTTTACCTTATTATATAAAATAAAATTATGTATTATAGACGAAGTTCCATTAGAAAATGATTGCAAAGATTTAATTCTATTAGTCGTAAGTTTTTTATTATCAAAGGCATTGTCAACTATTAATAAGCCAATGCTTTCATTGTAGGAAGACATTGGAAGAAGAATAAAGTTTTTTAAATTAAATTTTTTAAATGCTTTTTTTGATTTTTCTGAAAAAGGACAGTTGTCAATGTCTCCATGCCAAATACTATTAGTTGAAATGATTTCTTTTAATTTAGAGTCATGATGTAGATTAAAAGATGTTGACTTGGTTAAAGATTGAATAGTAGAAGAAACATTAGGTTTTTTTTGATATAAATCAAGAGGACATTCTTCTAAACCCTCCCATATTTTAAAAGCTTCTTTTTTTGATAAAACACCTACAGAATTTTGACCAAATAAAAAGTTTTTATTTTTTCTAAAGAAAAGTGCACGATTAAATCCTAAACCTTCGCCTGCTGTTATATATGTAAGAAAAATATGGATTGCTTCATCAATGTCACGATGTTTTTCCATTAAAGTTGTTAATTTATTTAATAAATTCAATTCATTAATTTTATTCTTTAATACTTTCTGATTTATATGAAGATTAAAAGAAGATTGTATTTCTAAAATTAATGAGCTATATTGAGTAAAAATATGATTATCAAATTTTTGTACAGTGCTACCTAAAAATAAAAAACCTTTATAGTCTAAAGAATTCATTGTTATTAGAGAAATTCCTTTTAATTTAGAAAAATCACCTTCAAAATATTCAGAAAATTTAGCAGGTGTTAAAATTTGATTATTTAGAGAAAAAATACTTCTGAAATTTAATTGTGAACTTGTTTTTTTTAAAAGACCATTTTCAGATACAAATAAAATTTGATCTAAATCAGGATCATAAAGCAAAAAAGCTAAATGAGGAGAATTAAAAACCAAACTTATATTTTCAATTAATGAAGGATAATAATTATCAAAGGTGCTTTTTTTAGTAAGATTTAGATGGATAGCTTCAAATAATTTTTCTTGAGAAACAAATTTACGAATTGATTTATTAATATTGCTAAATTCTGAAAAAAAATATGAAGTCTTGGAAATAGGATAATTTTCAGTTATTTCTTTGATTGAAGTATTTATATTTTGAGATGAATGAATAACATATACCAATAGAATAAATATAGAAAAAGATAATAAAAATTCTATCAATAAAAGAAAATGATAGTGAGTAATTATAAAAAGAATATTAGATATAACAAATAATGTAAAAATAAAAGTTGTAATTTTTTTTAAATTCATAATTCCTCCAAGTAAAAATATTTTTACTTTTATTATAGCATAAATATAGAAAAAATAAAAGTTGTAATTTGAAGAAAAATAGTATATAATTTATTAAAATACCTTAACAAATAAAGGGTTTATGTTGATCAAATTAAATATAAAAAAATAGGAGGAAAAATAAATAGATGGAAAATATATTGACACCAAAAAATATAGTAGAAAAATTAAATAAATATATAATATCACAAGAGGAAGCCAAAAAAGATGTGGCTATATCATTGAGGAATCGATACAGAAGAAAGAAAATAGAGGATAAACAGTTAAGAGATGAAATAATGCCTAAAAACATTATTTTAATTGGTCCAACTGGAGTCGGGAAAACTGAGATTGCAAGAAGGTTGGCAAAATTAGTAAATGCACCCTTTATAAAAGTGGAAGCAACAAAATTTACAGAAGTAGGTTATGTTGGAAAAGATGTAGAATCAATGATTAAAGATTTGGTTGGATTGACATTGAGAATGGTCAAAAAAGAAAAAATAGAAAAATTAAAAAAAGATTATATTGATGAAGTGTATGAGGAAATAGCAAAAAAAATATCACCTTTTGATACTTTAAATGACGATGAAAAAAATAGAATTATTGAAGAAGTCAAAACAGGAGAACATGATTCTTTGGAATTGGAAGTAAATATAAAAAATCCAAATATGCCTCCAGTAATTGAAGTATACTCGGATGATATAAATGATGGGACTACAGGAATGGGAACTAATATTCAAGGAATGTTAGATGATTTAATGAGTAATATTGGAAATTCTAAAAAAACAAAAACAAAATTATTAACAGTAAAAGCAGCAAAAGAATATTTGTTGAAAGAAAAAGTAGAAGAAAAATTGGATAATGACGAAATAATACCAGAAGTTATTGAAAAAGTGGAACAAGATGGAATAATTTTTATAGATGAAATAGATAAAATAGCAGAAAGAGGTAATTCGATTAAAGGAAATGTATCAAGACAGGGTGTGCAAAGAGATATACTTCCTATAATAGAAGGAACTACAGTAATGACTAAATATGGACCAGTAAACACAGATCATATTTTATTTATTTCTGCAGGAGCTTTTTCAATCGCTAGTCCATCAGATTTAATGCCAGAATTACAAGGACGATTTCCTGTAAGAGTAAATTTGAAGAGTTTAAATAAACAAGATTTTATTAAAATATTGACAGAGATAGATAATAATTTATTAATACAATATAAAAGCTTATTAAAGATAGATAATGTTGATTTAGAATTTGAAAAAAGTGGAATAGATAAAATAGCAGAATATGCCATTAGAATGAATGAGGAAATAGAAAATATTGGAGCTAGAAGATTAGCCACAGTTTTGGAAAAAATATTGAAAGAAATAATGTTTGAAGCACCAAATCCAGAGAAAACTAATTATGTTATAAATGAAGAATTAGTAGAAAAAGTATTGAAAATAAAAGATGAAAAAGAAAATTTAGAAAAATATATATTATGATTGTACTGCAGAAAGCAGGTAAGACCGCCTGGTAGAGCAAATTAGTTTTTGATTTTAAAGGGCTTGATTTTATACTTAAAAAGTATCTTTATGTAGTATAACTATATTATAAGTTGGAGGAAGAATGTATTTAAAAGCAGTAGAAATCAAAGGATTTAAATCCTTTGCAAACAAAGTAGAAATAGAATTCAAAAAAGGAATAACTTCAATAGTCGGTCCAAATGGAAGTGGTAAAAGTAATGTTTTAGATGCTATTATATGGGTTTTGGGAGAGCAAAGCTATAAAAATCTAAGAGCAGGTGGAAGCCAAGATGTTATTTTTGCAGGATCAAAGAATAAAAAAGGTATGGCTTCAGTATCATTAATTATAGACAATAATGATGGGTCATTACCAATTGAATATAGTAATCTAAAGGTGACAAGAAAAGTTTATTCTTCAGGTGAAAATGAATATTTGATAAATAATCATAAAGTAAGATTAAAAGATATTCAAAATATATTTGTAGATACCGGAATTGGAAAAAGTGCATATTCTGTAATTGGACAAGGGAAGGTTGAAGAAATAGTTTTATCTAATTCAAAAGAATTAAAAGGGATAATAGATGAGGCTGCGGGAGTAAAAAAACATAAAAATGAAAAAAAAGTTGCTGAAAAGAAACTGGAAGATGTTGAAAATAATTTAGACAAGATAATATATTTAGAAAATGAATTAGCTCAAAATTTAATTCCTTTAAAAGAACAGGCAAAAAAAGCAGAAAAATATAAAGAATTGAAAGAAAAACGAGAAAAAGAAAAATTAGGGCTTTTAAAAAGATATAACGAAGATAAGAGAAAAGAATTGAAAATAAATATAGATGAAAAAGAAGAAATTGAAAAAAAAATTAATATTACAGAAAATAATTTTGTTAAAAAAGAAAATAATTTGTCAAAAATTATGAATGAAATAAAAAACAAAGAAGAAGAAATTGAAATAAGAGAAAAAGAAGAAATTGAAATAAGAGAAAAACTAGATGAAAATCGAAAAAATCAAGCTATTTATAAAGAAAGAAAATCTAATTTGGAACGAGAAGAAATTGAAAAAATTAATATTACAAAAGAATTAGAAATAAAAATAAAAACAAAGATTAATATGAATAAAGAACTAGAAGAAAACAAAGAAGAGTTACAAAAAAAATTGGAAGTAAAAAAAACAAAATTACAAAATGTTGAAAAAACAACTCAAGAAAAAACGCTTGATTTGAAAAATAAAGAAAAAAGAATGCTGATTTTAAATGACGAGATATTAGAATTTGAAATAAATAAAATGAAAATGAAAAATAAAATCGAAAACAATATCAGTAAATTAGGAAAAATTGAAAAAATGAAAAAAACTTTGCAAAAAGAAAAAGAAGCTTTTTTGGACAATAAAGAAACTCATCAAAAAAGTATACAGGAAAATATACAGAGTAAAGATGGGAATAAAAAAGAGTTGTTAAAAATTCAAAACAAAATAAAAGAAATAATAAATGAAGGTGAAATAGTTCAAAATGAAATTCAAAAGATAAAAGAAAA
>Ga0307991_1000660_pt1 | contig 24698 bp, 17 predicted proteins | sample EllFjometagen131_FD_203146 | JGI IMG/M metagenome (GOLD analysis project Ga0307991, IMG submission 203146) | Marine microbial communities from Ellis Fjord, Antarctic Ocean - #131 | ecosystem: Environmental > Aquatic > Marine > Unclassified | place: Southern Ocean | collected 2014-10-08 | reverse complement strand
CCTGCCGGACCGGTTTCTCAAGGAACCGATGCCCGAAGGCCCGATAAAAGGCCAGGTGGTGGAGCTCGATATCATGCTGCCTGAATATTATAAGCTGCGGAGCTGGGACGAGCAAGGTGTTCCCGAATCAGATAAGCTTCAGGAACTGGGCCTGGAATAATGGATTGGGGGGACCGAGGTTTATATGAGCTATCTCAGACATGTGATTATCGGCAACAGTGCTGCGGGTCTCAATGCGGCCAAAGCGATTCGGGAGGTCGACCAAACATCTAAGATCGTTATGCTCACGGCGGAAGATTGCCTTGCCTACTCACCGGTGGTCCTGCCCTACCTGGTGTCCGGGAGAATGAAAGAACCGCAGATGTATATCACCGACCGGGCGTTTTATGACCGACACCAGATCGATCTGAGACTGGGCACGACGGCAGAAGGGATCGATACGGGCCAACAGCAGGTGCACCTGCGAAAGGGTTCCCGCCTGGGTTATGACCGGTTGCTGATTGCCACGGGGGCATCGGCCCGGAAGTCGGCAATGGATACCGATGCGGTCAGGGAGAATATTTTTACCCTCCGCACCATGGCCGATGCCCGGGCAATTGTCAAGGCATCGGAGAAGGCCTCCGACGTGCTGATGATCGGCGCCGGACTCGTGGGGCTGGAAACGGGCCATGCATTTGAAAAAAAGGGTAAAAAGGTCACTGTCATTGCAAAATCCGATCATCTGCTGAGCCAGAATTCGGATGCCCGGTGCGCCCGCATGATCCAGGACAAGATCGAAACAAAGGGGGTTAGGTTTCTTTTTGGCCGGGATGTGACGGCACTGTCGCAGGTAAACGGCAGGATATGCGTGAAAACGGATCAACAGGATGAATTCTTTGTGGACCTGATCGTGGTGGGCAAAGGGGTGGATCCGAACCTGGCGCTTGTAAAAGGCACGGATATTACCACGGACCGTGGCATCCGGGTGAACCTATCCATGCAGACCAGCGTGCCCGGCATCTATGCCGCCGGGGATGTGGCCCAGGCGCGCCATCTGCTCAGCGGAAAGTCAAAAATATTCGGCAACTGGCCCAGCGCCTGTATCGAGGGTAAAATAGCCGGCTGCAACATGGCCGGGGAAAAGTACAATCTGGCCGGTGAAGTAGCCTATAACGTGCTGCCGGTGTTCGACTGCACGGCGGCGTTCCTGGAAAGACGGGATGCCGGAGATGGCCAGACCCAGGTGTTGACGTACATCAATAAACGCAAATCGATCTACCGCAAAATACTGATCAAAAACAATTGCATCATCGGCGCGGTGATGCTCGGTGCCTATCAGGATGCCGGAGTGGTTTTATACCTGCTGAAAAAACGCAAAAATATCGCCCGCATCAAAGACACCCTGGCCTCGGGCCGGGCCCTCTGGGGCGATGTAATGAAAAATAATCATTTCAAACAATAAGAATACACTGAACCCGCATTGTTTTTGCTAATGGTCTTGATTTCGTGTCATTTCGTGTGTTTTGCGGACCAAATGCTTCCACCTGAATTCTTATGTGATTTTTTATTTAGAGTGCTGTCAAGCTTTGCAGCAGTTTTATTAATTGAACTCTAAAAAAGGAGGATCGTATGTCGAAATTATCACATTTAAACGAAATGTTTCAACAAAACAAAATCACCAGGAGGCAGTTCATCACCCAGGCTTCTGTTCTTGGCCTTACAGCAGCAATCTCCCCTGCTCTACTCTCGGGTACAGCCAAAGCTGCTGTTCCCAAAAAAGGAGGGCGTTTTATACAGGGGCTTACCGGCGGATCCACCTCAGATTCCCTTGATCCAGCGACGAATACTTCCAATATGAACTACAACATCAGCTGGCAGCTCAGGAATAATCTGGTTGAGATCGATCACAACTTACAACCCATCCCTGAACTGGCCGAATCATGGGATACACTTCCCGGCGCTAAGGTGTGGACTTTTAAACTGCGCAAGGGAGTGGAATTTCATAACGGCAAAACCATGACGGCCGAGGATGTAATTTTTTCTATAAACCATCACAGGGGTGAAAAATCCAAATCCGGTGCAAAAGGTATTGTAAAAGACATTAGTAACATAAAAAGCGACGGTAAATACACTGTGGTTATCGAGCTTGAATCAGGTAATGCTGACTTCCCCGTTATTATGAGTGAACTCCACTTAGTCATTTTCCCCTCTGGAACCAAAGGGCAAGAATTTGAAAATGGTATTGGTACCGGTGGTTATATCCTGGAGGGCTGGGAACCCGGTGTCCGGGCTTTTACAAAACACAATCCCAATTACTGGAAAGAGGGCAGAGCCCACTTTGATGAAATTGAGACTTTGTCTATAGTTGATACCAATGCCAGGACAAACGCATTAAAGACAGGTCGAATAAACTACATGGATCGCTGCGAACTTAAAACAATACATCTTATGAAAAAAACACCCGGTGTTAATATCACCGCTATATCCGGAACGATGCATGATACGATGCCCATGATAGTGGACCAAAAGCCCTACAATGATAATAATGTGCGTATGGCCTTAAAGCTCGCTATCAATCGTGAAGACATGGTGGATAAGATTTTACGCGGCTATGGCGTGGTGGGTAATGACCATCCCATTTCCCCGGTCATGAAATATGCTGCAAAAAATCTGGAACAAAGAAAGTATGATCCCGACAAGGCAAGATTCTATATGAAAAAAGCCGGTATGCTTGACCATAGATTTAAGCTGCATGCCGCAGATGCCGCATTTGCCGGGGCAGTGGACGCCGCTATCCTGGCCAAGGAACATGCAAAAAAAGCCGGTATCAAAATAGATGTTGTGCGTGAACCCGATGACGGGTACTGGAGCAATGTATGGTTGAAAAAATCGTGGTGCATGTGTTACTGGCTGGGACGCCCCACTGCAGACATGATGTTTTCATTGGCTTATAGCGCCGGCCATCCCTGGAATGACACCCGCTGGAAGAATGATCTTTTTAACAAGCTGCTTGTTGAAGCCAGGGTCGAGCTTGATAAGGATAAGCGCAGAGATATGTATTGGGAAATGCAGAAAATATGCAAAAATGACGGCGGTACTATTGTCCCCATGTTTAACCAGATTGTTGAAGGTCATTCAGATAAACTTGCACATGGCCCTATCAGTGGAAGCGGACCATTGGATGGGATGAGGAATACTGAACGCTATTGGTTTAAATAATAATCAGAAAATTCTACCGGCATTTTCCGGACACTGTGACCGGTGTAAAAAACGCTCCCCGGGTGGAATACACAAATCAGGCATTCACAAAGGGCTCGCGCAACATAAGGATAAATATGATGTTTGATAGAATGGGAACACTTTCAGAAAAAGAGCTGAACCGACTTCACTCGGCAACCATTGAGATACTTGGGGATGTGGGAATTGCTTTTAGAGAACCGGAAGCTTTGAAAATATTCAAGAAACACGGCGTCAAAGTAGATGGAGATAAAGTCTTCTTAAGTGAAGGAGAGATAACAAAGGCTCTGGATACCGTCCCGGCGCAATTTACCATCGCAGCACGGAATCCTGAAAAAAGTGTGGTGATCGGAGGAGACAATCCGGTCTTTACCCCCGGCTACGGGCCTGTCTTTATGATTACCGAGACCGGCGATATGCGGCGGGCTGTCATGGAAGATTACAACAATCTCTGCAAGCTTGTCCAGACATCAAAATATATTGATGTGAACGGGTGCCTCATGGTTGATCCGTCCGATGTTTCACCGGAAAGCGTTCATCTTGCCATGCTTTTTTCCAATATCGTGCTCTGCGATAAACCCTTTCTGGGCAGCACCGCTTCACGTCTGGCAGCGAGAGAATCCATCGAAATGGCCGGAATTGGATGGGGAGGATTAAGCAATATCAAGGATAAGCCTGTGATGATATCTGTTATTACCCCGATTTCCCCCCTCCAGTATTCCAGTGAACAGGCAGGTGCCCTCATTGAATATTCACGAAATGGTCAGGTTATATTGATTGGACTCTTGATGATGGCAGGTTCCACGGGTCCCGTGACACTTTCCGGCCTGATGGCTTTACAGAATGCGGAAACCCTGGCGGCAGTGGTTCTTGCTCAGCTTGTTAACGCAGGCGTCCCGGTCATTTACGGCGGAACGTCATCCATCACGGATATGAAAACGGGATCTCTGTCGATCGGGGCGCCGGAGATGTCGATGATTCAACACATGCAGGTGCAGATAGCAAAATTTTATGGCATTCCCTGCAGGGGTTCGGGCGGTATCTCCGATGCGCATTTTCCGGACATGCAGGCGGGTATTGAGTCCACCCTTGCCCTTTCAACGACAATAAGAAGTGGTGCAGACTTTATCCTTCATGCGTGCGGAATTTTAAGCTCATACCTGGCCATGAGCTATGAGAAGTTCATCATTGACGAGGAGCTTTGCGGCATGCTGCTTAAGATGATAAAACCGGTGGATATCTCGGATGAATCCATTGACCTGGCGACAATAAAGGAGGTCGGCATCGGAGGAGAATACCTGACCCACGCCAGGACATTTGAACGTTGCCGAACCGAGTTTTTTATCCCGGACCTGATGAATAGACAAAACTACGAGAATTGGAGCCGGTCAGGCAAAAAGAAACTGGATGAAGTCGCGGCTGATAGTCTCTCAAGAAGGCTTGCGGCATATGAAAAACCCAAAATTGATCCGGATATTGAACAAGAACTGTCCCAATACGTTGCCGACAGGAAAAACAAATCATCAGAGAAGGCCACGTAAAAAAACCCGTTCGTAGCTGGTCGGTATACTTTTTTGTAATCCCGATACGATTCACACTACCTGTGAAGACTCTCGAGGATTGATTCGGCTAATTTAAGTTATTCCTACTTATAGACCGCAACTGGTTTGCCGATTGCGCTTTTGTTTATCGAAATCCCCAGACCGGGTTTAATTGGTGCGGATAGTTTCCCGTCTATTATTTCACCAACGCCGCGGGCTGTCTCAATTTCGATGGCATCTTTACAATCCCACAGAGAATGACGAATTGTGTCTGGTGTGGAGTGGGCCAAATGGGTTATGGCGGCTTTGGCGATGTCGCTACCGCCGGTATCCTGAAGGCAAACCAAAATCCCCGCATCGGCGCACAGGTCCCTAATTTTACGGGCCTTTGTAAGACCGCCCACTTTGGATATCTTTATATTGACGGCTTCAGCGCTTCGATCAGCAATGACGCGTAACAGAATTTTCAGGCTATCAATGCATTCGTCCAGCACCATGGGTTGCAGCACTTTCCGATGCACGGCCCGGCATTCTTCATAGGTCGCGCAGGGTTGTTCCAGTAAAAAATCCAAATCTCGAACATTTTGCATGGCCCGCAAGGCATTGGCCACTGTATAGCCTTTGTTTGCATCAAAAACATAGTCATCCATCGGATGGGCAGCCGCCATGATCTGTCGGATGCAATCCTCATCGACTTTGGGTTCACCGGATAGTTTGACCGAAAATTTGTGGATTCCACCTTCGCGCCAGGCAGCAATCGTTCTGATCATGGTTTCGGGGGCGTCAACAGAGATAGCTACCTGGACATCAGTTCCGTCGCCCCACCTGCCACCCATCAGTTCGCATACCGGCAGAGTGCTTGCTTTTCCCAAAATATCCCACAAGGCCATGTCAATAGCCGATTTTAAATAATAATGACCAATCAGCTCTCTATCCATCAGGTCATTGAGATATTCAATATGAACCGGATTTTTCTTCAATAGATGGGGTGCCAATTCATTGATACCGCAGCGGACCCCCTGAGCATAACCTGGAAGGTAGTTGGCGCCATAGGGGCAGGATTCTCCCCACCCGGTAATACCATCGTTGGTTGTGATGCCGACGATGGTCGAATCGAGTGATTTGTAATAACGCCCGCCGGAGAGACAAATAGTTTTTGTCATCGGCAAGTTCACTTGATGCACGTCAATCTGAACAATCTTCATCGTCTTTATTCCCTTTCGGGGTGCATTATCCCAGGATTTTGGTTTTTTCTCACGACTGATGCAATACGAAATATTATTAGAGTCCATTCAAAAATAGTATATTTTGGTTCAGGACAAGGACCGAGCAAATTTTCAACCACAGCATAGGAGGGCTATTTCCAGGATTGAAAATAATCGAGATCGCCATTCTGGACCCAAAGATGCCGTTTTTGACTGAACATTCGTTAGCAATTGATTGGATAGGTCCCGTATTTTTTGATCGCGTCAAGCATAGCCTGGATGTTTTCTCTTTTGCAATAAGGGGTGAGGCTATTGGCGGATGCACAGATATAACCACCTCCGGGTGCCACTTCCCGGATGCGTTGCTTTACTTCGGCATCCACCTCTTCGGGCGTACCCCGGGTCAATGTGTAGTTCAGATCGATATTGCCCCATAAACACAGTTTATCACCATATTTTTGCTTGATGGCAGCAATATCCATCATAGGCGGCTCGAACGGATTCATCCCGTTCATGCCCAGGGATAAGAGGTCGTCAAAAACTTTATTCAGATCGCCATCCGAATGAAACACCCAGGGAATCTTGAAGGTATCGGCCACGATTTTCATTTTGGGCAGAAAAATTTCACGAAATGCGATGGGGTTGATTAACGGGCCGCTATTAAATGCCATATCACTATTGGCCAGAATAAAATCAATGCCGGTTTTTTGTAATTTTTCAATGACCGTACAATTCCATTCGATAAACATATCCATCATAGTGTTGATTAGCGTGACATTTTCGGATAACGCTACAGCGAAGTCCATCATGGGCATGGAAAAAATGACATTAAACAACCCCAAAGGACGCATAGCGGCGTAGATGGCCAGGTCTTCTTTGCCATATTTATCAACATATCGTTTGGCCGCATCATAATAGCCGTCATCATTGGGATCCGGGAACTGCATCAGATGTAAGTCCCTTTCTGTTCGGATCAACCCTTCACCGAGAAATTCAATATCACCCTCGTCCATACCGCCCGTGGTTGCACCATCCTCACCGGTATGGGATTTACAAAAAACAGGCGCAATATAATCAGTAAAATAGATGCCGTCCATTCCAATTGTCTTTGCGAATTCCGTGTCGCTGAAATCCTTTCGCCCCATGATATCCTGTTGTACACTTTTGTTGAAATAATCCATGAAGGGTACTTGGTCCGGTTGTTGACACTTTAAGGCTCTTAAAACTCGTTCGCGTGGTGTCATTTACTATTTTTCTTTCAAGCGCTGGTTTGGAATATTACTTCCCGGCAGCGAGTTGGATTTTAAAAAAGGCTGTTGAAGGCCTGTCTTTTAATTACAGGCCTTCAATCAAGCCGGAGGCACAACTATATATTATCGTACTGCTAAAAATTTATATTCACATCAATCAAACCACCAGCGTTCCGCATTCCTGACACCATCACTGCCGTAGTTGCCGGCAAGATTCTTGAATTTGATCTTTTTGTCGGCAGCGTCGACATTGTCCCTGAACATGTGAAGGATCTGTCCGCCTTCATCCCGGATGATCCGCTGGCACTCTGAGTACATTTCGCGGCGCTTGGCCTCATCGAGCTCGGCACGGGCCTCTTTGAGCACCTTGTTGAACCGCTCGTGCTTAAAGTGGGTGTCGTTCCAATTGGACTCGGCTGCGAACTGGATGGTCAGTTTCATGTCCGTGGTGGGTCGCGCATCCCAATGGCATGAACAAAAGGGCGTCTTCATCCAGACATTGGACCAGTAGCCGTCTTTGGGCTTACGGATGACATTGATGTTGATGCCCGCCTTGGCCGCATGCTCCTTGAAAAGCAGGGCCTGATCATCGAAACCGGAATGGGGCGATGTAAGCATGTCAAAGGTGGGGTTGGAGAGGCCGGCCTTTTTCAGATGAAATTTAGCCTTGTCCGGATCGTACTGCCGCTGGGGAATTTCGGGGTCATGATACTTGTAGGTCGGTCCGATGGGGTTGTCGTTGCCGACAGTACCGTAACCCTGCAAAATCGTTTTAACCATCTGCTCGCGATCGACAGCGTATTTGAGGGCCATCCGGACGTCGTTGTTGTCATAGGGCGCCGTATCCGTCCACATGACATTGGAAAATTCAAAACCGCTTGTGGTTCTCAAAATTTGAACATTCGGATCCCTTTCCAGTAATTTGGCAGTCTTGAACTCGCATCTGGCCATAAAGTTAACCTGGCCGGATTTCAGGGCATTGGTTCTGGAGTTCGTGTCGGCAATGTAGAGCGTTTCGATCTCATCGAAGTGGGCACGGCCTTTTTTCCAGTAATTGGGGTTTCTGCGGGTAAACGCCCGGACCCCCGGCACGAACTCTTCGAGAATGTAGCCACCGGTACCGATGCCGTCCTGCCACGCTTTGCCCTGGGTGCCGGCGGGCACGATGGCAAAATGGTTTTCGCTTACTACCGCCGGAAAATCAGCATTGCCCCCATCAAGGGTGAATACAACCGTTTGTTTTCCGTCGGCCTTGATGTCCTTTACCGCATCCAAAAGGCTTTTGGCAGCGGATTTGGAGGCTTCGCCCCGGTGATGATTGAAGGAGTGGATGACATCCTCGGCATCCAGCGATTTGCCGTTATGAAAATCGACCCCTTTGCGAAGGTGAAACCGCCATTGAGTGGCATCAGGCGTCGCTTCCCAACTCTCGGCCAGTTCCGGAATCGGGTTGCCCTTGTAATCGATTTCAACTAGGTTGTTTCGCAGCTGCCAGTTGAGGTTGACGATTCCATTGTCCGGGAATGTCCCGCAATCCAGCGAATCGGTGGTGCTGCCGGTGGCCAGGCCCTGAATAAACCGGCCCCCTTTTTTGGGGGCGTCCGCCATGGCGTTGCTACTCAGCAGTGCCGGCGATACGGCGACCATCAGCCCGAGGGCTGAAAGCTTTCCGATAAATTCACGACGCGTCAGTTTTCCTTGTTTAAACAAATTTTCAAGCTTTTTAATCTCCGACATAATAGATCTCCTTGTTTTGTAGGGTTTTAGGATTATGGCCCACTCCTGTTTTAAATCGGGTACTATCCGATTTCCCAAAATTGCAGAAAAATCGATTAAAGTACCATCATTTGTCCAATTTAAACATCGACACTATTTTTGATGTCGTCATTAATTGAAGTTTCGTATCAAGGTTAGATATTTTTTCAATTACCTGGGGGTCCGGCTGATATTTTTCATAATTATCCGTAACCCAGCACGCACCGACACTCCAGAGGATGACATCTTTCAAAAGATCCTTTCCAATACCCATTGCGATCCCTAAGTCAAAGCACTCTTCATAGATCAGGTGGTTGACATATGCCATGTAACCGATAAGGGTGTCGATCAATTGAAGCTGATCGGAACTCGGCTCAAATGAAGGAGCTTTATAGCTGGCGGGAAGCTTGGGTTTTACTCGGCCATACTTGTCTTTAACCATCTCGCCGGGCCGGACATAATCAGGATTTGCACCATATTTTGAAGGGGCGATAAAACCCTGGATCTGCATAGAAATATTGTTATCTTCTTCAGTAATTTTGTTAACAATGATATGCTTGTCCTGGCTGTCATACCGTTGCATAGCCTCGTCAAAATGTTCCCGTATGATTCGACCAACAGGTAACGCAACGTTGAGTTCGTCGGCCAGGGAAGAGGTTAGGTTCATATCCTTGTGCCCAATCTCAAGACTACAGGAGTTGTCATAACTGCCATCAAAAAGAAATGGCATAAACTGTTCCGTAGTAATACTGGCACCCGTTGACTTATTTATATGCTCCCACATCCATTGAAGGGGGATCCCGGCTTCCTGGGCCAGGGCCATACATTCACCGTAGACTGCGGTTCCGGAATAAAACAAAAGATTTGTAATCAGTTTGACAGTCTGGGCTTCACCAATTTTCGCAACATGGAATGAGATAACGCTGATAATATTCAAAACCGTTTTTACCCGTTCATATGCTTTTTTATCGCCACCAACATAGATGCTGGCGTTGCCGAAATCAGCTCCCATATGGGACATGTTGCTGACAGGGGCTTCCAGACTGATAATTCCTTTTTTCTCAGCCTCAGATGCAATGCGAAGCGTGTTATGGTAATCCGTCGTCGAAGTGTCGATCCAGATGCTGCCCTCATTCATACTTGCAAGGGCACCTTTTTCTCCCATCATATTCTCATAAACATCTTCAGGGAGCGGCAGACAGGTAAAAACAAATTCACTGCCGGCCGCAGCTTCTTTTGGGCCTTCCGCCCATACCGCGCCATAAGCAAAAATTGGTTCAGCAGCCGCCTTGTATCTGTCATATACCTTTACAGGGTAGCCCTCTTTTAAAAGTCCGAGAACCATGGCTTTTCCCATATTCCCGGTACCAATGAATGTGATTTGATATTTTTCAGTCATTCCCGATCTCCTTTTTGCTCGCCGGAGCGTTTTGATTTGAAAATAAAAAATATTTATTACGATTGATGACTTTCGTCCTGCGTGTCAGGGCAGAATAAAAGCTCGCCTGAATCGTCAGTTGTCATGCATCTCTTCCAGATCCGATACCCTGATACTCCCTTTTAAAAAAAGACATCCATCCGAACGTTTATTTTAACATATCATGACTTATTTAATAAGTAGGGTAAAGATCAGATTATGTCAATAGAAAAATGCTGATATATATGTTTAATATGAAATATTATTCAGATGAATTTAAGAGTTGCGATTTTTAAATTTTAAGGATAGATATAGATATCAACGTGCAGGCTATTGATCAGAAGACTTTAAAAAAAATTTAAACCACACCTTCCCGATGCTTCAGACGGGGTTTGAATTTTTCTTGACTCGGCATCTTACCAGTGCAGTATGTCAGGGACCATTAAATTGAATACCGGAGAAAATTTTTAATAATGAAAGACAACAATGCAAAAACCGATAAATCGAAAAATGGAATCGAGCCGCCGGCAAAACAAGAAACAGCCCCGAAAATCGTTGCAAACAAATTAATTAAGAAAATTGAGTCTAATGAACTCAAACCCGGACAAAAATTGCAGCCCCAAAGTGAACTGGCCAAGGCGTTTAAGGTCGGCATGTCCTCTATTCGGGAAGCAGTTAATGTTCTTGAGGTGATGGGTTATCTTGAAGTTATTCATGGCAGCGGCACTTATGTCAGAAACGAGCTGCCGATGAACAAAACCATGATGGAAAAATTGGAACAGGATCTGCTTCATGCGTCATCTTATGAACTCTTTGAATTAAGAGAACTGATTGAATGTCACTCGGTAAAACAGGCGGCCAGGCGGGCAGACCCTTTGGCCGTGGACAGGATTAAATCAGCCTATGAAGCGCTTCGTCAAAGTACTGGTGACCGACAATCCTTTTTAGAATGTGATTTAAATTTTCATCTGACCATTTCAAAAGCAATAGACCTTGAAGCAACGGCAGCGGTCATTCATTTGTTTTTTGAAATAATGCACAAGCAGTTTGAGCTTGTTTCCACCACGCAGACATCGGGATATCGTGAAAAAGCCGTATTGTCGGCAGAACAAATCGTTTCCTCAATTATGAAAGGTGACGATGCCCTTGCCGTCCGCTGTATGCGGCGACACCTGGATTCAGCCAAACACGCGATAGCCTGAAACAATGTTTTTAAATATTTGAATTATTCGGCTGTCATCAGTAAAGACACAAGTCGTAACATCATCACGAATCCCTCCGAGCCAAGGTTATCCTGCCTTAGGTTCCAAAAACGTGTTACCATCCCGCCTGAAGTGGATATCTATTACAGGGGATATCCGACTGTCAATTTCTTTCCACATCCGTTTTCTGCCTTTTCGCTTTTTTGAAAATCAAACCCAAGTACACATATTGAAGATCATATAAATAATTAAAAAATAGCTAAGTTATCATATAAATATCTTGACAACATCATATCTTTATGGATATTTTATTTTTTACTATGGTAATGGTTACTGAAAAAACAACATCAATTTCAACGATTGGGATACTGCAATGGGGTTCTGTTCAATGTTGAATTTGAGTAATATGGCTGTTGATACGAGGATTCTAAAAAACATAGAGACTTTTTCTTAAGCAATGTTGCGTTGTTGTGTGCGATATCATTTTGCCTATCCGATTACACCTTTGACGGTTGTGATGAAATATACTAGTGTAATTCCATTGGAAACAGGAGCATAAAGTAAAATGAAGTATTTTGAAATTCTGGAACAGCATGAAGTTGAGGCCATTCACGAAAACGCCCTGCGTTTACTAAGCGAGGTAGGTATTCTTTTTGGTTATGATCCGGCAGTTGCGATCCTTAAAAAAGCCGGATGCAGAATCGATGGCCAAAAAGTTTTTTTTGAAAAGGCCATGGTCGAAGACCTGCGGAAATTGCCGCCTTCGGAGTTTACCCTATATGGCCGAAACGATGAAAACAATGTGGTGTTTAATCCGGATTCTCTGGTAATGATCCCCTGCTATGGGTCCCCCTTTGTCCTGGATCTGGACAGGGGCCGGCGGGATAGCCTGAGGGAAGATTTTATAAATTTTACCAAGCTCACCCAGGGAAGTCCTTATCTCGACATGTCCAGCACCGTTCCCTGTGAGATGACTGATGTGGCCATGGAAAGACGGACTCCGGAATATATTCGGACGACCCTGTCCTATTGTGAAAAACCCATGGTTGTGTCCAAGGATGCAGCTACCATGAGATATGCATTTGAGCAATGCGGCATCCTCTATGGCGACCGGGCGTCTTTAATTAAAAACCCCCGTTTTATTTCCATCACCGACTCCTTTTCTCCCATGAGATATGATGACACCATGTTGGAGATGATGATCTATTGCGCTGAAAACGGTATTCCACAGCGTATTGGCGGACTGGGCCTCGCTGGCCTGACCACACCGGTGACCCTGGCGGGTAATCTTAGCCAGATGACTGCGGAAGCCCTTGCCGGAATTGTACTCACCCAACTGATTCGCCCCGGTGTGCCGGTGGTGATTAACAACTCTTCTTCATGTGCCGATATGAAAAATCTGGGACTGGCCGTGGGAGCGCCGGAATGTGCACTGGTTTGCATTGGCACGGCACAGATGGCCAGGTTTTATGGTGTGCCCTGCCGTTCCGGAGGTGCCATTTCCGACGCAAAAATCGTAGACGCTCAGGCCGGGGCGGAAAGTATGATGAACCTTTTAACCTCTGCCCTCACCGGCACAAATTATATCCTCCATGCCTGCGGTATCATGGAAGCATATATGGTCAGCTCCTTTGAAAAATTTATTGTGGATGAGGAAAATTGCGGTATTGTCAAACATATCCGCAAAGGTATCCCTGTAAATAAAGACACACTTGCCTTCGACACTATTAAGGAGGTGGTGGAGCAACAGGGGGCATTCCTGACCCATCCCGATACATTTAAGTATTACAGATCCTTATACGAGCCAAGGCTTTATGATAGGAGATCCTATCTGAAATGGGAAGAAAAGGGCTCGGAAGACATTGCCCGGGTTGCCAACCGGGAATGGAAAAGGCGGGTAAAAGAATACGTCCGGCCTGAATTGCCACCGACTATGGAATCGGCGCTTCGTGCCTATGTGGATAAGGTCTCAAGTTAATACAGTATGAAACCACCTATTCAATCGCTGTATTTTACTAACTGAAATATAAGGAGTTATTTATGGGATTTAAGAGAACCATTCACGCTGTGGACACCCATATCGGTGAACCCATGCGAGTCATTACAGGGGGTGTTCCCCGTGTACCTGGAGAAACCATGTACGAGAAAATGAAATACCTGGAAGAAAATGATGACCAATTGCGCTTGATGATGCTTCGGGAACCGCGCGGATACCCACCGATGTGCTGCAACCTGATTCTTCCGGCTGTTCACCCCGAGGCTGATGTCGGCTATATCATCATGGAGCAGGAGGAATATCCGGTCATGTCCGGCGGGAATACCATCTCGGTGGCGACTGTTTTGTTGGAGACGGGTATGCTCCCCATGAAAGAGCCGGTGACCGAACTCGTTCTTGAAGCACCGGCGGGCCTTATTGGTATTCGGGCGGAGTGTGAACATGGAAAGGTTAAACAGGTTACCTTTAAAAACGTACCCGCCTTTGCCGCTTATCTGGATGCTGAAATTGATGTGCCTCACTTAGGCAAGGTTACCGTTGATGTGGGATGGGGCGGAATGTTTTATGCCATCGCCGATGTGCGGCAGTTTCCCGGGCTTGAGTTGATTCCTGAGCACGGCGCGAAATTGGCCCGGACTGCAGCAATGATCCGACAGGCGGCCCACGAGCAACTGCCTGTGGCTCATCCCCTCTATCCCGGAGTCGGAATCACCATATCGCAGCTCTCCGGCCCCACGGAAAATCCGGATGCGGACTGGAAAAATTCGGTTGCTGTAGCATCCGGGCCTTTGGATTGGGAAAACCCGGCCACATGGACCGGTGCTTTGGACCGGTGCCCCTGCGGGACCGGTACCTGCGCCAAAATGGCGGTGCTGCATGCCAAAGGTGAGCTGGCATTGAACCGGAAATTCCATCATGAAGGAATTTTAAACAATATTTTTATCGGCGAACTGGTGGAAGAGGTCATGATCGGTGACCAGCCGGCGGTCGTTCCGACGATCAGCGGGCAGGCCTGGATTACCGGGTTCAACACCTTTGTCCTGGAGCATAGTGACCCGTTGCCCAATGGTTTTAAAGTCGGCGATATCTGGGCCTGAAATTCTGAAATAATAACTTTTTATACCTCACGAAAAACCGATAAATCCGGTAAAACTATTAAAAATGATGGCCTCGTAAAAATCGAAAGCTTAAATTCCAACCGCGATAGATCGCGCTTGAAGGGTTTAAAAAGCCTGTATATTGTATCGAAATATTTTTATTGCCCCGCGTCGCCTCGCGAGTCGGACCAAACCAACATACCGTTACTATTTGCAATACGGCCTAAATGGAGCACTTTTTGAGTCTTAAAATGATGTTTTTGGGGGCAAAAATAGGCCTCTAAGAAAATCAGTATCGCGCAGGATGTTTATGCCGCGAGGAAACCGATATTACCGAACTGGTTTGATGTGGCACGTAACCCATCTGTGCTACGATAAGGAATTTATAATTTTAAGGAAACCGAAGCCCCTTACAATAGCTATTTTGATGGTAAAATGCGCACGTTAAGACAAATATCCAGCTTATAACGGATTGTTTACCTGATAAATCGAGTTGATCGCTCGATCCGACCCGAAATCCGGTTATATCAGGACAGACTTTGAATCCATTTTTTGAATATAACATCCTGAAATCGGTAGTGGCCATTTTTAGATAAAATATCTTTTTCGATTAACGCCGAAAGCGCCCTTTGCAGCACCGAGCCGGAATTCAATCCGGCCTGCTGAAGACATTGTGCCGTATAGATCCTTTTCCCACCGGTTGCCGCTATAAGCCGCAGGACTTTTTTCTGATTCAACGTCAACAAATTCCATAAAACGGCAAACTGATTTTTTTGACTGGAAATGACCGACCTTTGAATTGTTTCAAGCACGGTCATGTCAATGACGTTCGAGCGCCATAAATCAAACAAAAACTGCTGAATATACATGGGTTGGTATTCACATCTTTCCACGATGGCCGTGATAATATTGTCATCTATAGTTATATTTTTTTTTTGAAAAAGTTTTTTGGCCCAAACCCTGTAATGGCCCATCTCGATGTTTTGAAGTGGATAGCTTCGCGCCATTTTATAAAATGCCCGGTTGGCCGAATCAAACATCCGGATCAACAAGTGCTGCTGGCTGCCGCAAAAAATATAGCTGATATTTCGATGGCACTGAATCATCTTGCGAAGCCGTTTTTCAAATCCCGGACTTGAATATTTGGCGATTTCCTGAAACTCATCAAAAGCCACCATCAATTTTTGTTTTTCCGCATAGGATGCCAGGATTTGAAGTGCCTTTTCAAGATATCCCGGTCTTTCTCCGGGCATGATCGACGCCGTGAGGGCAGGCAACCCGGTGAGTGGGTCAAAACCGCCGGTCACCTTCAGTCCTGCCACCATTTTCAATAATTTTTCCAGCCTGGACTCAATTTGGGCCAGACCGGTCAGCAAGGCATCAATAAAATGGGCTTCATCAAGTGTACCGTAGAGATCTATATAAACGGATTTAACTTTGGGTCTTGTGTTTTTCAACCGTTGAATTACTTGGTGGATCAGGGATGTTTTGCCCATTCGACGATGCGAATAGAGAAGAATATTTTGTGCATTCTGAGCATAATAGATCAGATCCCGCTGTTCTTTTTTCCTGTTGCAAAACGATTCCCCGGTTACCACCGATGAATATGAAAAAGGATTCTCCATCACTGCCTCCAGAATTACGCATTACGCGGATACACATTAAGCATAAAATTAAAATATATTTACGCTATTCACATTTTGCGTAATTATAAAGACATTATTGCCCTGTGTAAAGCGGTTTTTTCGCATCACCCGTCATCCGGTCAGCCCAAAATTTTCTGGTGACGCTCAGATGGATATCAAACAGATGCCGGCTACCGCCAGAAAAGCCCCCACCAGTTTTTGGAAAGAAAGGGGTTCTTTCAGCAGCAAAATAGCCAGAAATACGGTGATCAGAGGATAGACTGCGGTAATCAGGACAATCGGTGTCAAATCACCGATGGCAAGGGCCCGGTAAAACAACACGATACCGGCAATCATGACCAGACCGCTCAAAAAAGCATAGATAAAATCGACACTCGTCCATCGAAAATGAAGCTCTTTTGCCATCGGTGTCAGATAAAAGGCCAGGAACAAAAACTGGGCGATAGCCGATGCCAGTAATATATCCGGGACCTTCAAGGACCTGGCAGCCAGTTTGCTGAAAAACCCCCACACCCCCCACAACAATGCGGTCATCAATGCATACACCAGCCACAGTTTCATTACCAACGCCTCTCCGCTTCAGGGTTATTGTGTCTCATGACCAAAACCGTGGTCCAGGGACATCACTGGTGTAATACCTATTACAGGGGTGATCCAACTGTCAATTTCTTTCTTTATCAGTTTTTCCGACTTTGTCTGTTGTAAAAATCAAAATCAGGTTTAGACAATAAAAAGCAGATAATAATACGGAAAAATAAAGTTATCCTATTTTGATGATTTGCTGATAATTCCAGCCCCGGCCTTTGTTGGACAGCCTGCCACGGGGAAAAAATTGCTGGCATTTTATTGCTTTTTATATCATACTAATTTGGCAAAAAAGTCATAATTGCGGCTCTACGAACCTTATCAATAGTAGGAGTACCTCGTTGGCAAAACCGTCAACAGCTAAAAAAAAGCAGAAACAAAAGGCACGGCAAAAAAAAGCCCGGGCCGCACGCTCGCGAACCGCTGCCCGGGATAAGGGTGAGATACTGGCCGATCAGGCTGCTGAATATATTGAAACCGGCCATATGGACAAGGCCGTGGCAGCGGTCAAAAAGGCGGTAAAACGCCTGCCCGCAAATGAATATCTGCTACATCTCATGGGGCACATCGGCAGTGTTTCGGATAATACGGATATGGAACTGGAAGCCATGGCCGGCCTGGACAGGCTTGGGAAACTGCCCGATGAAAACAAAATAAGGCGACTCTACATGCTTGTAGAAAAAAACAGGTTTCAGGAGTGCCTTGACGATACGGAAAAGCTCCTTGCCCGATTTTCCACCCTGACTGTCAAAAGCAAAACCAAGGTGAAAAAAGGCATAAAAGAGGTTCGAGAATATTGCCTTTACAAGCTCGAAGAAGAAAAATGGCGCAAGAAGGCCAAATCGGCCGTTAATGCCGATCCGCCCCTTTCCAGACAAAAAAAACGTATGGAAAAATCGTTGCCAAATCGTAAAAAACAAATCGACCCACCCTCTAAAATCGGGAAGGCCGTTGAAGAAAAAGCAACTGTTGCAGTGCCTGCTGCCGCATCCCTGCCTGAAATACCGGTGCAGTTTGATCTTGATCAGGCATCTTTTTACGACGCGTTTTTAAACCCTGAACCGGCAGGGCCGGACCTGTACGATCTGGCTCTGGAGAGCCATGCCATCCGGTTCAAGGAATCCTTTGAAACCCTGGTGTGTCTCTCTTCTCTTTCCCAGGTGCGCCGCTACTGGTATCAGGAAGAGACGGCCAAAAAAGTCCTCAAACGCTTCAGGGGCCGGGCCCTTTTATCCGATGAGGTGGGCCTTGGAAAAACCATCGAGGCCCTGATGGTCTTCAGTGAGTATGTCAAACGGGGAATGGTTAAAACAGGGCTCATCCTGACACCGACGCCCCTGGTCAGTCAGTGGAAAGAGGAATTGACGTCAAAGTTCGGCCTTGATATACCGTCCACCGATGATCCTGATTTTAAATCCAAAAAAGATACATTCTGGGAAGCCCCTTTTATTCTGGCGTCCATTAATCAGGCAAAGTCCAAGAAAAATTTTGCTGCCGTGACGGCCAGGGAATACGACATGGTCATCGTTGACGAGGCCCACCATTTAAAAAATAAAACCACGCTCAACTGGAAACTGGTTAACGCCCTGAAAAAACGGTTTATCCTCCTGCTCACGGCAACACCCGTGGAAAACAACCTCATGGAGCTATACAACCTCATCACGTTGCTGAAACCGGGGCAGCTTGAAACCGCCACGGCTTTCCGGGAAAAATTCATGAAGCGGGGGGACCCCACCGACCCCCGGAACCGGGCACTGCTCAAGGAACTTCTCGGGGAGGTGATGATCCGAAATACACGGGCCCTTGCCGGCATCAACATTCCGCCCCGATTTGCCCAGACCATCCGCATTGAGGCATCCGATCAGGACATCGCTTTTTACCAGCAGATCAAGGCCCTGATTATGGATATTCACAGTAAATCCAAGGGCCGGGGCCGGCTTGTCGCCAAGAATCTCCTGGCCCAGGCCGGATCATCGCCCACAGCCGTGGGACTTTCCATTTCAAAGATGCTCACAAAAAGGGACTATCTCTGGGAGCATGAACAGGGGCTTTTAGCCGTTAAAAATCTTTGCCGGACAACCCTGGATACCCCCAAAAACAAGGCCCTTTTAAAGCTGATCCGGTCATCTAAAGAAAAAATGATCATTTTTGTAAAATACCGGGGGACCCTTGATCATATTGCAAAATTTTTAGAATGGCACCACATTCCGGCGGCCCGGTTCCACGGCAGCATGGACAACGCCCGGAAAGATCGGGAAATCCAAGCGTTTCAGGATCAAAAAGAGATTCTGGTCACCACCGAGATCGGTGGCGAGGGCAGGAACCTGCAGTTCTGCTGTCGTATGGTCAATTACGACCTTCCCTGGAATCCCATGAAGATCGAGCAGCGAATCGGACGGATTCACAGGATCGGCCAGGAAAAGGAGGTGCAGATTTTCAACTTCTGTGCCGCCGGCAGCATTGAAGACTATATCCTGGATATCCTGGACCGGAAAATAAATATGTTTGAAATGGTGATCGGTGAGATTGACATGATCATCGGCAGAATCCGGAGCGAAAAGGAGTTCGAAGAGATGGTCTATGACATCTGGGTGGATGCAGCCACCGAAGAAGACTGTAAGAAAACCTTTGATAATCTGGGCACCCGCCTGAAACGCGCCCGGATAGGATACGAGAAAACCCGGGAACTGGATGATAAATTGTTTGGAGACACCTATGAATTATAGTGCGCTTTTCTCCGGACCCGAGGGTGAACTGGCCACTTTTGTCTGCCGGTTCCTTGAAGCAAAAGGCGCCTTGATCGAGGCAACGGGCTCCCGGATTGACCTGTTGCTGCCAAAATCCCTTTCAAAAACCCTGGCCCTGGACGATTATATTTCCATAACGCCAGGTACGGTCGCCGACACCCGGAGTGACGGCGCCCCGGTTTATCCCATCCACTTCGGCTCGCCGCTGCTGGAAAAAATTTCAGCCATGGCAGGCGCCCGTCCGCCCCTGCTGGCAATGGCCCTGACCTTTGAGTATCTGAAACAGGGCGGCTACGACCATCTTATCCGCGACCAGTTTGAGTTTTACAAGACCACGGGCCGTGTGTCCGGATTCGGGGAGGTCAAAACCCACTATCTCGTCGTCACGTGCAAATTTCTGGCCCAGAGTGACGAGCAGAAGGAAGGGCTTGTGGACCTTGCCGTGAACATGGAGACCGGGGCCGTGGTTCCGGAAATGATCCAGAACCTGACCGGTGTGGGGAAAGACTACCGGAAAACAATGTCCCGGGCCTATGACAGGGCCGATATCGACCGGCTCATGGCCCTTGTACGACAATATGTGATTGATACGGTGAAACAGGAAATCACCGAATTCAGGCAGAGCATGAACAGGCGGTTTTCAAGAGATACGGCAAGTCTTGACGAATACTACCGTGCCCTGGAAAATGAGATGACGGAAAGCCTGATGCGAACGGGCCTGTCCGAACGGCTCAAGGCCGAACGAAAAGAAAAAATCGCGCTGATTCCCGGTGAACTGGCCGCCAAGCAGGCCGACCTGCTGAACAAATACAGCATCCATATCAAGGTATCCCTTTCCGCTGCCATGGCCGTCAGCACCCCTGCGGTGAAAGTCTTGTTTACCGCCGTTTCCGGACGGCAGCAAAAGAACCTCTCCATGATCTACAACCCCGTGACAAAATCAATGGACCCCCTGGTGTGCGAGGCCTGCGGACAGAGCATGTACCGCATCGGCCTGTGCAAGGGGTTACACCTGCTCTGCGCATCCTGCCAGGCCAGGGGGTGTTCCCTTTGTCGTAGTTGAAAATGTTATCAACAATCCAGCTTAGCGTTTTCCAGAAAACTGTAATACCCCCTGTGGCTGAAAATGATGTGATCGAGGAGTCTGATGCCGAGGGTTTCGCCGGCGGATTTTAGTTGGCGGGTTATGGTGATATCGTCCTTGCTTGGCTCAAGGTTGCCGGTGGGATGGTTGTGGGCCACGATGACGGCCGTTGCCCTGTCGGTGAGCGGGTCCGCATAGACCTCCCGGGGATGCACCTGGGTCTTGTTGACGAGCCCCACCGAGACGGTTCGGACGGCGATGACCTCGTGTGCGCCATTAAGGGAAATACAAAGGAAATGTTCCTGTTTGCGGTCCGCCATATGCTGGATCAGGGGTAAGACATCCGGTGGCAGGTTGATTTTGATCCCTTCGGGGCGGATACGGCGACGGGAAAACTCAAGGGCGGCCAGGATCGTGGTGGCTTTGGCCGAATCGATTTGCGGTTTGGTCGATGAATCATCATTTTATGTGTTCATTGCTTGGGTCGCTCTTAAAACATGCACTGCTCGGATGCACATTTTCTAAATATGCACTGATTTTGATAAAATCAGTGCATATCCCGAAGGTTTTTGAACAAATCATCCCGTCCGGTATTTATATAAAAAACATCTCGTCCAGCCTTTATAATTGTTCTGCCCCCCTGCCCCCCTGCCCCCCTGTCCCCCTTTTTCATGTCCAAGCCATGCCCAAGTGTGGGAAACGTGTCCATAAATATGGATTTTTTGGACACGTTTCCCACACTTGGCATGTCGATTTTATAAACACGACCCAATAACGTGTCGATAAAAAAGAAATTTGTCGACACGTTATTTTTTCACGTCGTCAGCATCGACACGTTATTTTGAAAGAATTTCGTATAGTTTTGCATGTCGATATAGAGCCACACCGAGGAGGCCGCCGCGATCCGTTCGGCGTCGGCAAAAACTTCAAACTCCCGGTAGGCCCGCACGCCCTTTTGACCGCGGTGCCAGGTCAATACCCTGAGCGTCTCGCCATATTCGGGATATCGATGGATCCGCACGCCGAATTTGTTGAGGACCCAGGCATGCCCCGTCCGGATCAGCCGCCGGGGACCAAAACCGGCGCTTTCCGAATGCCGCACCGCGGCATCGGTAAACAGTTTGAAAAGGGAACCGATTTTTTGTCTGAAAAACGGATCAACCTCACCATAACGTACCTGCCTTTTCAATTCCACCTTCATGCAACCCACTTTCCTGCGATGTCGTGTTCATATTAAAACAAGGACTCCTGAGTGGCGTCAGCCCTTGTTGTGATTCAAAAGTTTTGTGCCTCTTATAGTAAGGACGATCCGGACATGGATCAAGCGGGATTTGAAATTTTGGCAGACTCTGTCACTTTAATTTTGAAATTTACACCATAACCATGCACCTGCTCAGCGCGGCCTGCCAGGCCAAGGGATGTTCCCTTTGCAGATAAGGGCAAATGTCATCCTGAGCCCCCCAATAACCCCTGTTTTAATTTTTGTTTGAAATACGGGTGGGTTGTCCAGGACTGATCCGGAATAGCGGAATTTACTTAAAGCTTTAATCGCAATTAGTCTGAAATAGCTTTCAGAAGTGCATCTCTCGCGTCCAAGAAAAATTGAATGTCAACCTTAGTGGCCATATCATCAGAGAGATCGAAAAGTTGTCGGCGACAGGCTACGGGCATCAGCAAAGAGGTAGCTCCTTTTTCAACGGCGATTTCAGCGATAGTGACGGAATTGTGGACTGGTTCAATAGATCCGCCCAGATTGATTTCACCAACAATAATCAGACCGCCGCGAACGCTTTTTTTCAATATCGATGTGCATAGCGCCATCAGTGCAGCGACACCCACCTTGGCACCTGATTTGGCGGCATCGAAAGCACGCAACTGAACTGTGAATTCATGGTGTCGGGGGTTTTTATCCCCTACCAACTGCATGGCCCGTGCATAAAGGTTTTGTTCAGCGTAACTGATGCTTTCTTTAAAAGCGGCAGGAACGGGTTTATTCAGGACCTTGACCCCCGATCCAGGTCCTTCATTTGCCTCAATTCGAAAGAGTCCCGGGTGTTCATCTACGCCGCCTGGACTGATCGTCCATACCTGTCCGGGTTCCAAGGGGTCATCCCCGATGCTGTTTTCACTCTGCAATTCAGGGGTGGAAACAAATTTTTCGACACCATCCTCACCAAACACATAGCTAAAATGGGTGTTTCGGAACTCGGCAGCTCCGATTCGTTTTTGTTGCTCTTTGACCCTTCTGCGGGCCTCAAGCGCTATTCTCACAGCCCATTCAAGATCCTCATCAGGGATATTGTCTGCTTGACCTGGATACAGCAGTTTTAATAGGCCGCTGGTGGTCATGTTCACGGCATTTGTATCCCGTCCGCTGAGCGCTCCTCCGAATAAAACACGATTCTGCATGACCGCCACTCGGCTCTCCCGTCGAAGTTGGCTCATGCATTCCGATAGAAAATCGGATACCAGGCCGAAGTGATCCGTCAATAGTTCCTTACTGATTTTGGGTACGTCCCATCCTGGGAGGTAGGCATGTATGCGGTCCATGTATGCCGTATCATCGCGCATTTCCTGGGGCATCGGACCAAAAAGGTGTCCGATACGTTGCTGATGCTCGACATCGACGTCAAAATTGCCCACCAGTACGATACTTCCGTCAGCACGAATGGATTCTTTACCCCGGCTGAACTCACCTGACTCCATGTATCCCTTCATAATGTTCACGCCATCTTTTTGATCGAAAGAGATGCCGGATACCTCATCGAAACAAACCACATCATACTGACAGACCAGCCCCCGTTGACCGGTGGCATTATTTACAAACATCTTTGCTACGGTCGCCTTGCCCCCGGATATCAGATGCGCATACGGTGACACCTGTTGAAATAAATGGCTCTTGCCGGTGCCACGAGGTCCGAGTTCAACCATGTTATAATTACGCTCCACAAAAGGGACCATGCGCAGGAAAAAGGCATTTTGGGTCCTTTCGGAAAAATCCTCAGAATTGATGCCGATGCTGCGTAAAAGAAACTGTTTCCATTCCTCGGTTGTAAACTGGTCCCGAACCTTCTTCAGGATATCCAATATATCGTGTTTTGAGAGTTGAATCTCACGCAGGGTTTCGATTCCGAACGGTCGGCCGCTTTTCTCCTGTGCGATGGCGGCGTCATAGCTCAATGTGATTTCCGCATAAAAACCACCAGTCAGCATCCGTTCATGGGTGTTGACCAACTCAGAGCCTATTCGAACGTCTTTAAGTTGGAGGCTTGGCAGGGTGGCAAGGTAAGAGTCGGTCTTGGCATCCAGCCTGGCGCTGAGCAGATCAATAATCTTGACGGAGCCTTTTTCCCTGGCGCGGGCCTTGAAAAGTTCCTCCTCGCCAGCCTTTACGGTCCGGGATTGTAATTGGCGCTGAACGATTTCAAGCCCTTCCTCGATTTCTTCAGGGTCCGTGCTGGCGCAGTACCGTCCCAAAAGAAACTCCACGACATACGTTGGAACCGGAAACTGACGCCGGAATGTTCGTACCAGATCCTTACGCACCAAATATCCGTCAAGTACCGAGGCGGCCAGTTTATCCAGATGGTCCATTTCCATTAATCCGTACCTCCACCGATGATTGTCTTTTCTTGTGCGATTAATGCCCCAGCCTTATCGAAGAGCACGATTGATGCTTCGGTCCCTTCGAGCTCTTCGTTTTCAACGACAACGGAACCGACCCCACTCTCGTTAATAGGCTTGACATTCATAACCACGCTATGTTCAGGGCTGCCCGCTTTCATCCGGATATCAAAAAATAGATCGTTAAACTTACCATCCACAGCAATTTTACATCGAAGCCCTTTCCAAAGAATATCGGTAATTTTTACCGATAGCGTTTGAGGGATAGATGCGCCAATCGATACTTTCAACTCCAAGGTGAGACATTCCTGAAGGCTTAATCCACCATGGGCA
>Ga0307991_1000659_pt1 | contig 24794 bp, 27 predicted proteins | sample EllFjometagen131_FD_203146 | JGI IMG/M metagenome (GOLD analysis project Ga0307991, IMG submission 203146) | Marine microbial communities from Ellis Fjord, Antarctic Ocean - #131 | ecosystem: Environmental > Aquatic > Marine > Unclassified | place: Southern Ocean | collected 2014-10-08 | reverse complement strand
CAAAGCACAGGTAGGACAAAATTTTAATTTACAAAAGGCGAAAATCCAAAGCGCTAATCATGGAGGTTTAACCATCCAAGGGAATGTTTATCTTCGTCAAGCCGTTATCAACGGAGATCTTAACTTCCAAGGGAGTACTCTCGATGGATCCTTGGATTTAGTCCGCGCCCTTATTCTAGGATCAGTAAACCTAGAAAACGCGACCATAAACCAATACCTTATTATCAGAAACGCTTCTCTTGAAAAAGACTTAATTTTAAGAGGAACCAGATATCAAGAATTGGTAAGATAATGAAATCTAAATTCACCCATTTGCATGTCCATTCTCATTATAGCCTTTTAGATGGATTGCCCAAGATAGATGATCTATTAGATTACGCCCAAAAATTAGGGATGGATACAATCGCCCTAACTGATCATGGGAATTTATACGGAGCAATAGAGTTTTATCAAAAAGCAAAACAGCGAGGGATAAAACCTATTTTGGGATGTGAACTCTATGTGGCCAAAAACAAGATGTCCCAAAAAAGTTCTTTGGATAAAAAAAATTATCATCTAATTGCCTTGGTCGCAAATAAAGAAGGATACAAAAATTTGGTTCAATTAGTTACCAAGGCTAACTTAGAAGGATTTTATTATAAACCCAGGGTTGACGAAGAGTTGTTAGAAAAACACCATCAAGGACTAATTGTCCTTTCTGCTTGTTTGCAAGGAAAAATTCCTTATCTAATCAGAACTGGGAAATACAAAGAGGCCAAAAAAGCTGCTCTTCGATATCAAGAAATTTTTGGGAAAGGAAATTTCTATTTAGAAATCCAGTATCATCCTTCTTTGCCAGATCAAATTTTAGTAAACGAAAATCTGATTAAGCTATCTCGGGAAACAGGGATTCCTTTGGTGGCAACCAATGACGTTCATTATCTCAAAATAGAAGATGCAGAAGCTCAAGAAATTCTACGTCTTGTTAACATGAAAAGCACCGTTAATGATACAAACCGTGCTTTTAGCATGCTTGGAGAAAATTTTGCCCTGCGCTCTCCCCAGAAAATGGCTGAGATATTTAAAGATGTTCCCGAAGCAATTAAAAATACAAATTTAATTGCCCAGCGTTGCAATCTTGAACTAGAGCTAGGTAAATTAATTTTCCCCAAATATAAAGTTCCCGAGGGGAAAACAGCTAAAGCATATATTAGAGAATTGTGCTTAATAAGCTTAGATAAAAAATACAAAAAGAAGAAACCGAGAGAAGATGCTCTCAAAAGATTAAATTACGAATTAGGCGTCATCGAAAAACTTAAATTTATCCCTTACTTTCTCATTGTCCAAGATTTTGTTAAATGGGCAAAAGATCATCACATTATTGTTGGACCAGGAAGGGGTAGCGCTCCCGGATCAATTGTTTCTTTTCTTTTAGATATTACTGAAATCGATCCTTTGAAATATAATTTAATTTTCGAAAGATTCTTAAATCCTTCCCGCATTTCAATGCCTGATATCGATCTTGATTTTGCTGATGAACGCAGGGATGAAGTTATTGATTATATAGCAAAGAAATATGGACGACATAATGTTGCTCAAATTATCACTTTCGGAACAATGGCTTCGCGAGGAGTTATTCGTGATGTTGGACGAGCCCTTGGATATAGCTATGAACTTTGCGATAGAATAGCAAAAATGATTCCCATGAATTTTTCTCTCGAAAAAGCTTTTTCCGAAATAGCACAATTAAAGCAACTTTATAATGAAGACCAAAAAGTAAAAAAACTAGTTGATTTAGCTAAAAAACTAGAAGGAACCGTCCGGCATGCTTCAACGCATGCTTGCGGAGTAGTAGTCTCTGATCAACCCCTCTCTAACATCATCCCCTTGCAACACCCCCCTCAAGACAAAGAGAGTATTATCACTCAATACGAAATGCACTCCATAGAAGATTTGGGATTATTAAAAATTGATCTTTTGGGACTCAGGAATTTATCCGTTATCGAAGATACCCTTGCTCGTATTTATGCCGTCCAGGGAAAAAATCTTGTCATTGAAGATATTCCCTTAAACGACAAAAAAACTTATCAACTTTTACAACGCGCTGATACTGCCGGAATATTTCAACTAGAAAGCAGCGGGATGAAAAGTTATTTGAAGCAATTAGAGCCTAGTAAATTTGAAGATATTATTGCAATGATTGCTTTGTATCGCCCTGGACCAATGCAATTTATTCCTCGCTATATTGCCAGGAAGAAAAAAGAGGAAAAACCAACCTATATCCACCCAGACTTAAAACCCATTCTCCAGGAGACTTATGGTGTTGCTGTATACCAGGAACAAATCATGCAAATAGCTCATAAATTAGCTCTTTTTACTTTGGCAGAAGCAGATATTTTAAGAAAAGCGATTGGAAAAAAGATAGCTAAGCTTTTAAATAAGCAAAAAGACAAATTTATTCAGGGAATGCAAACCAACAAGATTCCCAAGGAAACAGCTCAGGAAATTTGGAATTGGATTAAGCCATTTGCCCGCTATAGTTTCAATCTTTCCCACGCCGCTTCTTATGCAACGATTGCTTACCGAACAGCTTATCTTAAGGCGCATTACCCAGTTGAATTCATGTCTGCTGTCCTTACGTCCCATCAAGGCAACAATGAAAAAGTTGCTTCTTTGATAGACACTTGTCGACGAATGAAGATAGAAGTTCTTCCCCCTGATATAAATGAAAGCTTTCGTAATTTTTCAGTTGTTCCTTTTAAGAAAAAAATACGATTTGGCCTATCGGCTATTAAAAATGTTGGACAGAAAGTTGTCGAAGCAATAATTAAAGAAAGAAAAAATAATGGACCTTTTCAGAATTTCGAAGATTTTCTTCAACGCATTGCCCCCATCAGGATAGATAAGAGATCTATGGAAGATATGGCTCGGACAGGAGTATTCGACAGTTTAATTGAAAGAAGTAAAATTATAAATAATGTTGGGTTAATCTTAAATCATCTCAAGGAATTACAAGAACGAAACACCAGCCACCAAGGAAGCCTTTTTTCCGGAAACTCAAACAAAAATATGCTTTCGTTGCATTTACCTCCAGGAGAAAATACTTCAAAAAAACAAGAATTAGATTGGGAAAAAGAATTATTGGGGCTTTATATTAGCGCCAATCCCTTAGACAGGTTTAAGGATGCTTTAAAAAAAGAAGCCACTCCTATTTCTTTTATTACTTGTGATTTAGTCGGAAGAAGGGTCAAAATTGGAGGAATTATTACGAAGATACACAAAATATTAACTAAAAACAACAAACAAATGCTTTTTGCAGAGATAGAGGATTTCGATAGAAAAATTGAAGTTGTTGTTTTTCCTGACATACTTAAAGAAAGTCAAGAAATCTTCGTAAGAGATAAAATTATTTTAATCCAAGGATTAATAAATAATCGAAATGATTCATTAAAAATTATTTGTGAATCAGCCAAAGAAATAAATCCATCATCCGTTTAAATATTATTTTATTAACATGAACATAGAAACAATTAGACATTCACTAGCACATATTTTGGCTATGGCCGTTAAAGAATTGTATCCGGAAGTTAAGCTCGGTATTGGGCCAGCTATTGAAAATGGTTTTTATTATGACTTTGACTTAAGAGAGAAAATAACCCCCGAAGCTCTTCTAAAAATCGAGGAAAAGATGAGAAAGATAATTCTTCAACCCACCTCTTTCAAAAAAGAACTCTCTACAAAAACAGAAGCTCAAAAATTATTCAAGGAAGAATTATATAAATTACAAATTATTAAAGAAATTCCTGAAGGAGAAATTTCACTTTACCGTAGTGATAATTTTATCGACCTTTGCCATGGTCCGCACGTTGATTCCAGTAAAGAAATAAGTCTCGACGCCTTTAAGTTAACTAGGGTTGCTGGAGCTTACTGGAAAGGAAGCGAAAATAATCCTATGCTTCAAAGAGTATACGGAGTAGCCTTTAAAACAAATAAGGAATTAGAGGAATATTTACAAGGCCAAATTGAAGCAAAAAAAAGAGACCATCGTTTGATCGGACAGAAACTAGACTTATTTCATGCCGATGAAAAAATTGGTCCTGGTTTAATCCTTTGGCACCCAAAAGGGGCTCAACTTAAAAAAACAATTCAAGATTTCGTTATCGACGAATATCAAAAACATGGCTATCAATTGGTGGATACTCCTCATATTGCTAAGCTTAATTTATGGGAAACTTCTGGACATACTGGTTTCTATAAAGAAAACATGTTTCCGCCCATGCACCTGAAAGAAATATCCGACAAAGAAAAAGACGACTATCAACTCAAGCCAATGAATTGTCCTTTTCATATTCTAATTTATAAAGCGCATTCAAAAAGTTATCGTGATCTACCTCTTCGCTATACCGAGCTAGGAACAGTCTATCGTTATGAAAAATCAGGTGTTTTACATGGGCTTACTCGTGTTCGTGGATTCACCCAAGATGATGCCCATATTTGGTGTGCTCCCAGCCAATTAAAAAACGAATTATCGCAAGTTCTTCGTTTCGCCTTAGAATTATTAAAAACTTTTGGGTTTAAAGATTATCAAATCTATCTTTCTACTCGTCCAGCAAAATACATTGGGAGTGAGAAGATTTGGGAAAAATCAACCCAATCCCTGAAAGAAGCCATAGAAAAATTGAATATTCCTTACGAAATCGATGAAGAAGGAGGAGTATTTTATGGCCCCAAGATTGATATTAAGATAAAGGATTCCTTGGGTCGAGCTTGGCAATGCACAACTATCCAGGTTGATTTTAATCTCCCCGAACGTTTCGACATGACTTATGTCGATAGCCAAGGCAAAAAAGAAAGACCTATCATGATCCATCGAGCTCTCCTCGGAAGCGTTGAAAGATTCATTGGCGTCCTTTTAGAGCATTATAATGGCGATTTGCCTATTTGGCTCTCCCCTATTCAAGCCCTTATTATCCCCGTTAGTCAAAAATACGACAAGGAAGCTAAGGAAATTAATGAATACTTTGTTGCTCAAGGAATTAGAGCTCAAATAGATAGTGGCAATAAAACTATCGGGAAAAAAATTCGTTCTGGCGAAGAAATGAAAATTCCTTACATCTTAGTTTTCGGGCAAAAGGAAAAAGAAAAAGATCAATTAACTGTTCGGAAGAGAGGACAAAAAGAATTAGTGTCTTTAGCTAGACAAAATATTATTCAGGAAATTAAGGAACAAATCAAGAAATTTCAGTAAATGAAAAGGTATCACTTAATTACTTTCGGATGTCAAATGAATTACGCTGATTCCGAAAGGATAATTACTATTCTTGAAAACGCTGGATATCAATCAACTCCGCTCTTAGACCAAGCGGAGTTAGTTATTGTTAATATGTGTTCGGTGAGGCAAAAGGCCGTTGATCGAATTTATGGCCTCATTCCCAAAATAAGACAGCAAAAAGCAGAAAATAGCCACCTGCAAACTATTCTTACTGGATGTATTTCCAATAAAGATCAAGAAAAACTAAGAGAAGAATTTGATTTTATTCTCGAAAAGGAAAATCTCCTTTCTTGGCCTAAGTTATTAGGTTTCCCTCAACAAAAAAATAAATCGCAACACTACTTAGAAGTTTCTCCAACTTATCAATCCCCTTTTTCTGCTTTTGTCCCAATCATGACGGGATGTAATAATTTTTGCACTTTTTGCATTGTTCCATATACCAGGGGTCGAGAATACTCTCGACCAGTAGAAAACATTCTCTTCGAAATTAATCATCTTGCTCAGAAAAATTATAAAGAAATATGGCTACTGGGACAAAATGTAAATAGCTTTTCTGGGAAAACAGCTAACGGAGATATTATAAATTTCTCTCAATTGTTGATTTTAATCAATAAAATTCCTGGAGATTTCTGGCTATTTTTTACCTCTTCGCATCCAAAAGATTTTTCCGACGAGCTCATTGAAACAATGGCCAGATTACCAAAAATTGCCCCTTACCTTAACCTTCCTGTTCAATCTGGAAATAACAAGGTGCTGGCTACCATGAATCGATCTTATAGCATTGAACAATACAACGAAATTGTAAAAAAGGTACGAAAAAGTTTTTGGGAAAAACGAAAAGGATTAGAACGTCTGCTTTCTCTTTCTACTGATGCTATTGTCGGCTTTCCTCAAGAAACAGAAGATGAATTCAATGATACCATTGCTCTTTTTAAGCGGATCAAATATGATTCAGCACATATTGCCAAATTTTCTCCCCGCCCTCAAACTGCTGCCGCCCAAATGATTGATAATGTCCCTCATCGAGAAAAGGTAAAAAGAAAAGAAAAATTAAATTCGATTTTAGCAAAAACAGCTCTTGAGAATAATCGCCATTATCTTTCACAAAAAATTCCCGTTCTTATTGAAGAAATAAGTATAGAACACCAATTTATGTTAGGCCGTTCACGTTCCTATAAGGTGGTTAAGATAGAAGGTTTTAATCCTAGCTTGCTTGGGAAAATCATCTTAGTAGAGATAACAAATGTTACCCCCTGGAGATTAGAGGCAAGAAAGAAGCTCCCTCTGAAATAAAATCAAAGGGAGCAAAAGAGCCTTGCTATTATTGCAAGCAAAAGGATCTTCGTTGCTCCTCCTGCAATAACCATCCATAGCCCTCCGGGGACTTTACTTAGCCTCAGAGACAGAATGGTAGCCGTGCTTATGTGCGGCACAAACGGGATTAGGTTCAGAAAGAACAATAGGAAGTATTTGTGCTCACCAATGAAGACGATAACCTTTTTAGCCCGGGCTTGTTTGCTTTCCGACGATTTGTTCAATGTTTTTCTAAGGAATTTTACCAAAGCGTAATCTTGGGGCAAATTCTTTAGAAATCGATATATCCCGACGATGATTATTGTCCAAAACAGGTATCCCCCCAAAACCCAGAGGGTGTTAACTATTATTCCTTGAAAAATAGCCGAAAAAACTTCCCCCTTCGCTGCTTCGGTGATAACAAATATCTCCGGAGCAAAAAACAAGTAGACCAAAGAGCCAATAGATGACGGCATTCGTATCCCCTCCTTTATCTTTTGCCATCAATTTTCTATAATTATAACATTTTTCTAAGATGATAAACAAAAAGATTATTGTTGTTTTGGGTCCAACTGCTACAGGAAAAAGCAAACTAGCAATCAAGCTTGCTCAAGAATTCCAAGGAGAAATAGTCTCTGCAGATTCTCGTCAAGTTTATAAAAAAATGAACATCGGGACAGATAAAATATCTAAAAAAGAAATGGAAGGAATCCCCCATTATTTATTGGATGTAATTGATCCTCGAAAACATTTTAATGTTGTCCAATATCAAAAATTAGCAACAAAAACGATCAATGATATTTTGGCAAAAGGAAAGACTCCCTTTCTCGTGGGAGGATCCCCTTTCTATATTTATTCTATTGTTTATGGATGGCAATTTCCTTCTACCGAGATAAATGAAAAATTAAGAGTAATCCTTCAAGAGAAATCTATCGAAGATCTATCCGAAATTCTTTTTAAGCTTGATCGTAAGCGCTTTAAGGAAATTGATAAAAAAAACAAGCGAAGGCTTATTCGTGCAATCGAGATAGCTCAGCAATTAGGCTCTGTTCCCTCGCGTCAAAAGAAGGCATTGTTCGATTCCTTGTTGATTGGAATTAAAGTTTCTTTCCCGGAATTAAAGACAAAGATTGGCCAAAGATTAAAAAAGCATTTCCGAGATGGCATGGTCGAAGAAGTTGAGGGATTACACGATCAAGGAATTTCCTGGGAAAGATTAGATAATTTCGGGCTTGAATGTCGTTGGATATCTCGATACCTTCGCGGAGAAATAGATAAAAAAACTATGGAAATTAAACTACAAAAAGATATCGAACATCTTGCAAAAAAACAAATGACCTGGTTCAAAAAGGATGAAAATATTTACTGGATTAATGATTTTTTGGAGGCAAAAAATTTAATCACAACTTTCCTTCAATAAAAAACTGCTTACTTCTGTCGATTGGTTTTTAAAGCAACGTTTCTTTTTAATAATTCTTTAATAATTTTTTCTCCGACCTTGGGATCAATACCTCCTTGAGTGCGTTGCATTAATTGCCCTAATAGAAACTGGATAGCCGATTCCTTCCCTTTTTGATAATCTTTTACTGCCTGTTTATTTTCTTTTATAATTTCTTTGATTTTCTCCTCGATCTGCTTCTTTTTATAATTTTGAAGTAATCCTTTTTCTTCGATGATACTTGATGGATCCTTCCCCGTTTCAAACATTTCTTTCAAGATGCTTTTGGCAACCATTGAACCAATTTCCTTTTCTATAATAAGAGCTATAAATTCTCCAAAATTTTCTGGCGTAATCAGAAAATTTTTATCTTTTATTGAACTCCCGTTTAGCAATCCTAACAAATTAGAGATTAAATAATTAGCCAGTAATTTATTTGGCGAAACATCTTGTAATTTGTTAATTTTTTTGATTTTTAGCCAATTCTCTAATTCGCTACTGACTTTTTCAAAATAATTACCCAAGGTTATTTCTCTTGCTAAGATTTCGCTTTGTTTTGCTAATAAATCATATTGAGACACGAACCGCTTTCTCTTTTGTGAAGGAAGCTCTTCTAGCTGACTCTTGATTTGGCTTATATGACTTTTGTCCCATTTAATACAAGGAAGATCTGGCTCAGGAAGATAACGATAATCAGCTGACCCTTCTTTAATTCTATGAGAAACAGTTTTTTTCCCATCCCAACCTCTGGTCTCTTGGATAATTTTCTCGCCATTTTTTATTCCCCGTGTTTGTCTTGTGATTTCGTACTCGATTGCCTCCTTGGCCGCCTTAAAAGAATTTAAGTTTTTAATTTCTACTTTTGTTCCTGAGGCAAATTCCGCTTCTATAGACTGAACAGATATATTCGCTTCTACTCTCATCTCTCCTATTTCCATATCAGCATCAGAAATTCCCAAATACCGTAAGATCAACTGTAATTCTCTGGCAAATTCTCTAACTTCCTCCCCGTCCTGAAAATCTGGATTTGTTACCAATTCCATGAGAGGAACCCCTGCTCGATTAAAATCTACTAAGCTATTATTTTGCTGACCGTGTATGAGCCTTCCAGCATCCTCTTCCAGATGAATTCTCTGGATGTTAATACGACGACCATTCTTAAGATACAGATATCCATTCTCACATAGAGGAAGATCATATTGTGATATTTGATATCCTTTTGGAAGATCTGGATAGAAATAATTCTTCCTATCAAATTTTGTTAAAGGAAGAATTTTGCAGTTTAAAGCCAATCCTATTTTAATTATTTTTTCTAAAGCCTCTTGGTTTATGATTGGCAAAGTTCCAGGATGGCCCAAGCAAACAGGACAAATATTGACGTTTGGGACATGTTCGCTTGAATCATTAAGACATCGACAAAACATCTTTGATTTTGTCTTTAATTGGACGTGGACTTCTAGTCCGATAACTGACTTGAGATCCGTTGACATGGTAATTCTAATCAAAACAATTAAAAGATAACAAGCCCGGGAGAGGAATCGAACCCCCAACCTTCGCTTTACAAGAGCGATGCTCTTCCGGTTGAGCTACCCGGGCAATTTTTATTTTTTGAATTCTTGAAGAAATTTTTTCCAGTAATCTTTTTGAAGATGATCCTTTTCCTTTTTTTCTGTCTTTAGTAACCATTTCATGGAATCTTGAAAAGAATATGTTTTTTTTCTTGCGGCAAGATAAAATCGTTTTAATAACGAAAACTTTTTTTCTTTTCTGCTTGATCCGTTTTCCGACCTCGGAAGAATTAAGAGAATTGAAGCTCGACGAATCAAAATAAACATGATTCCTGTTAAACTAGTGGCCAAAGCAATGTGAGCTCCTAAAATATAATCCATTTTAATTAAATTTGATAACGATTAAATGCTTCAGCTTTTATATTTTCTCCTAATTTCGCTACATAATCTTCTATCAAATTTTGGATTGTTTTGGTGCCATCTTTAATCCAAGGCTGTTTCAAAAAAACAACTTCTTTTTCCCATTTTTCCAACTTACCTTTGATAATTCCCTTCTTAATCTCTTCGGATTTATCTAAATCTTTAAGCTGCACTTGATAAATATCTTTTTCTTTCTCAATAATTTCTTCGGGAATATCTTCTTCCTGAATATACTTGGGATACATAGCAGCAATTTGTAAGTTTAGCTCATGGGCCAAATCTTTAAATTCTTGCGATTGGGCAACAAAGTCAGATTCGCAACTTAACTTCAAAAGAACTCCGACTCTATTATTGCTATGAACATAACTACTAATTAACCCAGAATTGATTGAACGACTAGATTTTTTTTCGCTAATTTCTTTTCCTCTTTTTCGAAGAATTTCTTTGGCCATTTCCATGTCTTCTTTAGCTTCATCTATCGCCTGTTTGCACTCCCCTATAGAAACTCCTGTTTCTTCTCTAAGTTGTTTTATTTTTTCGATGGAAGACATATGAATTAACAAATAAATTATTTTTTCTTCTCAATTTTCTCCTGCTCCTCTACTTTTGGTTTATCTTGAGGCTTTTTAGGACGCATTTTCTTGTTTTCTTGTTGAATTCCAATAACTTTTTCGGTCATTTTATCCAAAATATATTTCACTGATGACAATGCATCATCATTAGCCGGGATAGGATAATCAACCAACTGAGGATTCATGTTTGTGTCTACTAGGGCTATTGTCTTAATCCCTTTGCTTCGAGCTTCTTTGGCAGCAAGAAAGTTTTTATCAAAATCTATGATAAAAATAGCTTGAGGAAGAGCGCTCATATTTTTTAATCCTCCGAATTTATTTTCTAATTTTTTAACCTGATTCTTGAAATCTAACTGCTCTTTTTTAGTATATTTTTTAAGCTCTCCCTTTTCCTCTTTATCCTCCAATTCCTTTAAGTGATTAACACGACTACCTACCACTTTAAAATTGGTAAGAGTCCCTCCAATCCAACGATGATTAACATAAGGGAAATTGCATTTTTTGGCTGTTTCTTCTATTATTTCTTGGAATTGGATTCTCGTTCCAACAAGAAGAACTTGACCATCTTCTTTCGCAATTTGCTCAATAAGCTTCAATGCTTTTTCTAGGTGAGGAATTGTTTGAGATAAATCAATAATATGGATAGTAGAACGCATTCCCAAGATATATGATTTCATCTTGGGATGTAATTTCGAAGTCCTATGACCGAAAGCAACCCCTGCTTCTGTCATTTCTTTAAGGGCGCTATTTTGTTCACCTTTTTCCTCCAGTTTTTTTATTTTCGCTTTTTTAAATATCGGCATAAAGTATTATTAAATCGTGAATTTTTGTGAATAAGATTATCATAATATAACATTTCTTTGCCGAAAAATCAATTTGGGGCTTGATTATTGTTGAGATCTTTGTTATCTTGAATGCATTATGAAAGAAAAAATTCATCCAGAATATTATCCCGAAGCCAAAGTTACTTGTAGTTGTGGTAATGTTTTTGAAGTAGGATCTACTCAAAAGGATATTAAAACTGAAATTTGTTCCAAATGTCATCCTTTTTATACTGGGGAACAAAAAATAATTGATGCTCAGGGTCAGGTGCAAAAATTTAAAGAGAAATGGAACAAAAAGAAATAAACGAAAACGCAATTATCATTGAAATCAGGGCCGGCACTGGAGGAGAAGAAGCCGGCCTTTTTGTTAAAGACTTATTTCAATCTTATTCTAAATACGCGACCAATAAAGGTTGGGAACAACAAATAATTGATTTAAATCACAATGTTTCCGGAGGATACAAAAAAATCATTTTCGAATTAAAGGGATCTAAAGCTTGGTTGCTGCTCAAACACGAAGGAGGAGTTCACCGAGTCCAAAGGATTCCTCAAACAGAAAAAGAGGGTCGCGTTCACACTTCCACCATTACCATCGTTACCCTCCCAAAATATAAGCAATTATCTCAGGTAGAAATTGATCTTTCTGATATAAAAATAGATTTCTTTAAATCTTCTGGTCCGGGCGGGCAAAATGTCAACAAGAGAGAAACGGCCGTAAGAATAACTCATTTGCCAACTGGAATTACTGTGAGCTCCCAGGCGGGTCGCACACAGAGAGGAAATCGTGAAAGCGCATTGACTCTTCTAAAAATCAAATTAATTCAAAAGAACGAAAGAGAAAAGGGATTAAGAAAAGGGGAAATAAGGAAAGAACAAGCCAGCCACGCTGAACGAGCTGCCAAAATTAGAACTTATAATTTCCCTCGCAATCAATTAACCGATCACCGTATTAATAAAAGTTGGCATAACCTAGAAGATATCATGAAAGGAAAATTAGATCCTGTTATTAAGAAAACCAACAAATTTTTAAATTAATTTTCTTTTAAAATCAAAAAACCCGTTTTTCTTAACGGGTTTTAAAATTAAATAATTTTATTCTTTAATTTCACGAGGAAGTGCCTTTTCGTTCTCGTCATTCAGGACTTCTTTTAATTCATCAAGATTTTCTAATATCATCCCCGCCCCCCTAACCATAACCGTTAATGAATCCTCTACAACCTTAACCGGCATTTTTACTTCCTGGGATATGAGAAAATCTAGTCCTTGAAGCAAAGCTCCTCCACCACTTAGGTAAATTCCTTCTGACATGATGTCTGAAAGGATTTCCGGAGGACTCGCTTCAATGGTTGCTTTTACTGCAGCAACTATTTCTTCAACCGATCGACGTAATGCTCTATAGATTTCTTTAGTAGAGATAATTATTTCTTCGGGCAATCCAGTCATTAAATTCCTGCCACGAATTGGCATTTCTTTTGGATTTTTAGGTAAAATAGCTGATCCAATCTTGATTTTAGCTCTTTCGGCAGTTTGATCTCCTATTAGAAGCTTATATTCTTCTTGAACAAAAGAAACTATATCTTGATTTAATTTATCTCCGGCGATCTTTAAGCTTGTTGAAGTAACAATCCCCCCTAAAGAAATAATTGCCATCTCTGCTGTTCCTCCACCAATATCAATAATAAAATTACCGCTTGCTTCTTGAATTGGCATCCCTGCTCCGATAGCAGAAGCAATTGGCTCATCAACCAAGAATACTTGATAGGCTCCAGCATTTTTAGCTGCATCACGCACTGCCTTTTCTTCGACTTCAGTAATTCCAGAAGGAATCCCGATGATTACTCTTGACCAAAATCGTGGAAGCCAACTGGGTCCTTTCGCTTTTTGAAGAAAATATCGTAGCAATTGTTCAGTAACTTCAAAATCGGATACCACGCCCTTAGTTAAAGGACGAGAGGCCATAATATGAGAAGGGGTTCGCCCAACCATTTTCTTTGCCTCCTTTCCAATCGCTAAGATTTTTCCTGTTTTTTTGTTGATAGCAACGACTGAAGGCTCATTGATCATAATCCCCTTCCCGCGAACATACACTAAAGAATTTGCTGTTCCTAAATCAATCGCTATATCTTGAAAAAACTTTGACTGAAAATTATTTTTAAACACGATAAAAACTTATATTTTAAGATACTTAATTATATTATTTAATTTGATAAAGTCAACTTTTCCACTTTTCCTCTCTTTAATTTCGGCTTTATTCTTCGATAAAGTTTTCTTACTTATTAATAGACGATAAGGGAAACCAAGCAAATCAGCATCAGCAAACTTTTCTCCCGCGCTCTTTTCTTGGCGATCATCCCACAACACTTTTATGCCTTCTTTCTTGAGCTGTTGATATAAAGAAAGGACGGCCTTCCCCACAGAAGAAGACTCTTTCTCTCCTATTCCTATTAAATAAACAAAAAAAGGACTTACTGACTTTGGCCAAATTATTCCTTGTTGATCGTGGTGTTTTTCGACCAAAGTTGCCATTATACGAGTAATTCCCAATCCATAGCAACCCATTAAAATAAATTTTTTCTGACCTTCTGAAGTAACGTAAGTTGCCTTCATTTCTCGACTATATTTATCGCCTAATTGAAAAACGTGCCCTACTTCAATCCCTCTTTTTATTTCAAGCGAATGAGAACAATTAGGACACTGTTTCTCCTCAAGAGAAGACTCTTCGACATTAACCGCATAACCACAATTAAGACAGACCAATATCTTGTCTTCTCCACTCTCAGCTAATACTGTCGCTTCCTGAGAAACACTCCCTCCGATTGTTCCCGAGTTTGCTTTTACCCAGAGTAGATTTAGTTCTAACTCCTGAAAAATTTCATCGTAAGCCTTTTTAACTACTTGATAAAAGGAATCCAATCCTTCCTCTGAAGCATGAAAACTATACAAATCTTTCATCACAAATTCCCTTGTTCGAAGTAACCCTCCAGTCGCCCTCATTTCGTTGCGAAACTTATTTTGAATTTGATATAAGGCCATCGGCAAATCTTTATAAGAATTTACTTTCCGGCGAATCAAATCAGTTATCACTTCTTCGTGAGTAGGACCAAGAGCAATTTCTTTTCCGTGTCTATCCTTTAATTTAAATAAAGGAGGAATAATTTTTTCCCAACGATCGGTTTCTTGCCAAAGACACTTAGGTTGTAAGGTGGGCAAGAAAATTTGCTGCGCTCCAATATTATCCAAATGCTTTGCGACAATATTTTCTATTTTTTGAATAACCATCCACCCCAAAGGAAGAAAACTATATACTCCCGCCATTAATGGAGAGATGAAATCACCTCGCAGCAATAATTTATGAGATATTGTTTCTGCTCCTATTAAATCTTGTTTGTTGGTTTTGCAAAAAAGCTCAGTTCTTTTCATTGTTAAAACAAAGAAATAATATCACTTATAGTTACTACCACCAAAACCAACATTAGACTTCCGAAGAAAATAGTATTAATCTTGTTTTCTGTGCTAGCTTTTATTTCCTTTTTTCTTATCTTCCCAATTAATAAAAACAATATTTTCCCTCCATCTAAAGCAGGAATTGGAAAAATATTAAAAAGCGTTAAATAAATAGCAATTAAGGCTAACAATTGAAGAAAATAATTTATTCCTAAAACTGCTGCATCGCTCATTATTTTCCCAATCCCTATTGGCCCCATAATTTTAACTCCCGGAATCGATTCGTGACGAACCCACCGACTAAATGTATATCCTAAAGTAGCCGGAATGGCGATAGTCTGATTAATCGTTATTTGTAATCCTGCTAAAGGAGCTTCCAGCCAATTGTATTGTTTTGTTCTCACTCGCGATAACCCAATCCCGATTACTGCTCGATTAGAATCTTCGCTTTCTTTAGGAACAACAAAAACTATAAGATTCTCGTTTTTTCTGTTTATTGATAATGTGACTTCCCTTCCTAAATAAGGCTGAGTCATCTCTGTAAAATCTTCTACCTTGTTAATCAAGATCAACTCATCTTCTTGATAATACCCCATTATTTCATCTCCCATCTTAATTCCTGCTATTTCCGCTGGCCAATCGTTTAACACAGATACCACTTGTAATTTCGCCTCTGGAGATACCGTCTGATCACTGATTGCTTCTGGAAATCCCCACACTCCAGCAATAACACTTAATATTATAATTGCCGTAATCCAAGTCGCCACCACCCCACCCAAAAGAACGACAATTCTTTTCCAGATAGCATAATCTCGGAAACCATCGCCATCTTTTGTTTCTCCTTCTTCTCCTTTAATTCTCACAAAAGCTCCAAAGGGAATAAGATTCAAGGAATAGATAGTTGAGCCAATTTTCCATTTCTTTATTTTCGGAGGAAGCCCTACTCCAAATTCCTCAATTGACATGCCAAATTTCTTCGCCAAGAGGAAGTGTCCCATCTCATGGATGACCATTAGTCCAACTAAAGCAGCAATCGTAAGAAGTATTGAAAGAAAAAACATAATAATTTTACTCTTCTTTAATTCCTAATTCCTTTTTCTTTTTGATGTCTTGAACTTTCTGATTATATTCATCAATAAGTTCTTGTAATTCATCCTTCGCCTTAAACTTTTTATCTTCTGAAATTTCTCCTGTCTGAGAAGCGTCTTGGATTTTTTTCCAACTAATTTGGCGCCAATGACGAATAGTTTCTCTCGTCTTCTCAGCCTCTTCTTCTATCGAGCGAATGACCGTCTGGCGTCTTTCTTCTGACAGGGCTGGAATTGTTGCTCGAACAGCTTGCTTATCAACACTCAATGTTAAACCAAGAGATGATTTTTGGAGAGCTTGCTCGATTGCCGGAAGATAATCAATCCCCCATGGCTGAATTAATATTTGCCTTCCTCCGGGGCAGGAAATAGCCGCTAATTGCTTTAGGGGCATCTCTTCCCCAGCAAAAAGAACCATTAGATCCTCTACTAAAGATGAATTTGCTCGAGAAGTGTGTAGTTTTGATAATTCTTGATTAAAAAACTGAATTACTTTTTCTAATTCTGTTTTTATCTCTTCGACAAGCTGAGAAGACATAATAAAATATTTAAAGATTAATTATAATTTGGCCGAGAGCTAAACGAGCATTAATATTGGTTGAGGTTAGTAAGGTTAAAATTTCCTGTCCTAAAGTTGCTAAATTCCCTAACTGCTCCCAAGAATAATTTGGTTTTTCTCTGTTAAATTGTTGAGAAGAATTTGCGCTAGCATTATCTTTCGCAAGAATAAGATCTCTAAGATAAGAAAGATAGAACTCTAAAAAATAAATTAACTTTGCTCTCTTCGAACAAAATTCTCTTTCGTATTCAAATCTTTCCCAAAGAGGACTTTGACAAAAATTATTTATTTTCTCAAAGAAAAGAAAATCTTCTTCCTCTCTAGAAGGTGAACCTAAGTAATCGTTAGCTTCCCCCCACCGTCCGTGACTAAGCCAAGCTATTTTTTCTGCTTTCCCCAAGGGAAGCCCTTTTTCTTTTTTCAGCCATTGCTCTATTTTTTCTTTGGCGATTAAATTAAATTTAACATTTTGGCAACGAGAATATATCGTCTTCAATAATTTCCGCGAACAATCAGCCGTTAGAATAAAAACTGTTTTTCCATATGGCTCTTCCAACACCTTCAAAAGAACGTTTTGAGCTCTTGTGGTCATTAACTGCGCTTGATCAATAATTACAACTCGATAATTATCTTCGGGCGAATGCAAGCTAAGTTTCTTTTTAATTTCTAAGACTTGTTCAATGCTTATTATTGCCTGTTGCTTATTTTCTCCTTCTGGTTCAATTAGAATTAAATTAGTATATTTTTGTCTTAGGTCTGTTTCAAACTCTGGATTTAATTTATGAGCAAACCAAAGAGCTATTTCTTTTTTGCCAATTCCTTTTGGCCCAGAAAATAAATAAGCGTGAGAAATCCTTGATACCTTGATTGCCTTTTCCAAGAATGATTGTTGTTTCGAATAAACGGAAGGATCAATTATCATCTCTTCTCCATTACGCTTTTCTTATAAAGATCCAAGTTCTCAAGAATAACGGTAAGACCCCGAATAACTGACAACAGAGGATCATCAGCTAAAAAACAAGGAACTTTGACCTCTCTTGATATTAATTGATCTATGTTTCTTAGCAAAGAACCTCCTCCTGCCAGAATGATCCCTTTATTCATAATATCAGCAGAAAGTTCAGGAGGCGTTCTCCGTAGAACACTTTTTATCGATCGCACTATATCTTCTAAGATGGGAGCTATCCCTTTCTGGATTTCATTCGAAGAAACTTTAATGTCTTTTGGTAACCCGCTCAATAAATCTCTTCCTCTAATTTCAAGTATTTTTTCTTTTCTTTCCGGAATGGCTGTTCCTATTCTTCTTTTTGTTTCCTCCGCCGTTTGCTCTCCGATGGCTAGATTATATTGTGTCTTGATATAATTTATAATCGCCCGATCAATTGCATCTCCTCCAACACGGACAGAATCACAAGTAACAATTCCTCCTAAAGAAATCACCGCGACTTCTGAGGTTCCTCCACCAATATCAACAATCATATGACCAGAACAAGATTCAATAGGAATTCCCGCTCCAATTGCTGCTAAAATTGGCTCTTTGGCAATAAAGGCTTGACGAGCTCCAGCACTCAGAGCCCCTTCAATAACCGCCCGACGTTCGGCTGATGTAATATCTGCCGGAACCGAAACTATGACCTCCGGTTTCAAAAAACTCAACCTCCGAGAAGCTTTGCTAATAAAATGCTTAAGCATTGCTTGGGTTACTCGATAATCAGCAATAACTCCATTTTTTAACGGTCGGTAAACACGAATTGTTTCTGGAGTTCTCCCAATCATTTTTCTCGCCTCTTTTCCAACGGCTAAAACTCGATTTTCTCCCACAGATATAGCCACGACCGAAGGTTCATTCGATATTAATCCATCTTTTAGTGTCGCCACCAAGGAATTTGCCGTTCCTAAATCAATAGCTATTTTTCTCATAACACATTCTCTGGTTAACCTTTAATCCTTTTAATATCCGCTCCCAAGAGTTGTAATCTTTCTTCTATTTTTTCATATCCCCTATCTATCTGATCAATATGCTCAATAATAGTTTGTCCATCTGCCATCAATCCAGCAATAACCAAGGAGGCTCCCGCTCTAACGTCTCCTGATTCAACTGTTCGGCCCTGAAGATCGACAGGTCCAAAAACAAAAGCCCTATGAGGATCAACAATTTCAATATCAGCTCCCATTTTTCTTAATTCATCAACATACCTCAATCTATTTTCATAAAGAGGATCATGAATCAGACTTCGCCCCTCAGCTTTGACCAATAAAGGAACTATAATTGGGAGAAGGTCAGTTGGGAAACCAGGATAAGGAAGTGCCTGTACTTTTGTTGCTTTTAAGTTAGGGGAATAATCAACGGTAATTGTTTGATTTTTTATTTCAAAATTGACTCCGATCTTTTCTGCCTTTGCCAAAAATAAAGTTAAATTATCTGGAATAGCTTCTTGAATCTTAACTTGTCCGGGAGTAAGAGCAGCCATAACGATAAAAGTCCCAGTTTCAGAAGGATCGGGCATTATTCTGTATTCAACTCCGGATAATTTCTCTACCCCTTTGATTTTAATAATATGATCTCCTTCTTTCTCAATGTCCGCCCCCATTAAATTTAGCATCGTAATGAGGTCTTGTATTTGTGGCTCGGCAGCTGCTCCCCTAACAATAGTTGTCTCCCCTTTCAGAAGAACAGAGGCTAAAATTATATTCTCTGTTGCCGTAACGCTAAATTCTTGCAAAACAATATCTTGACCTTTCAGCTTTTCCCTTTGAAAGTAATAAAAATCTCCCTCTTGTTCTATTTTTACTCCCATTTTTTCCAAAGCCTCTAGGTGAGTAACTATCGGCCTCAAGCCAATTCTATCGCCTCCTGGCCTGACTATCTTAAATTGAGAAAGACGAGAAATTAATGCTCCGATAAAAAGAACAGACATGCGAGTCTTCCCCGCTTTTTCAAAGTCCATATTCTCTGTCTTAATAGAATTATTCTTTTTTATTTTAATCTTTCTTTTTCCCAACCATTCTACTTCCGTCCCAAGACTCTTTAGCACTTCAATAATATTAAGAATGTCATTAATTAAGGGAAGATTATCAAAAACACAATCTTGCTCAGTGAGCAAGCTAGCAATAAGAATAGGACCAGCTGCGTTTTTATAGCCCCCTACCCTAATTTCCCCTTCCAACGGACGATTTCCGTTAATAATAAATTTATCTGGCATCGTTTCAATTATAAACTAAAAGCAATAATCTAGCAAATTCAAGGTTATCATCCACAAGAAAGACCCAAACTATTTAAAATTTAGACTATTAATCAATAGAATAAAAATTAGCTACTTCTTTTTTTTCCTCAAAAACAATTTTATTAACAAGAAGAAAACAAGAATTTCTCATCTTTCGCATTGCAATAAATATACATTTCGACAAGGAAGGTTTCTCTATTTTTATTCCCTACTTCTTTAGCAATTAATGCTAATTCTAGAAACTATTTTAATTAATAGAATAATCCGGATTAAATTATTTTCTATCCAAATTCTTCTTCCAAAAACAAAAACCGTGCTTAGTATTTAAACAGATCAAAGCAATTACTTCAACTACTTTTTTCGCTCTTTGAAAAAAGACTCTTTTGGCTATCTTTGCTTTGAATACTTTCTTCGTAGGACTGAATTTTGTCTTTGAATTCATCCCAATAAATTTGGTCATCACCAATCATCGAACAAACTTCTTTAAAGGGACAATAGCGACACTGAGAATTAGAGGGCCATCCTGGCAAACGAGAACTTACAATCTTCTTTTCTATCTCTTTCTTAATCTCCTTTAAATCATCTAAGAGCCAATTACATTTTGCGGCATCGTAATCTAAAAAGAATTCCTTTAGGGCTTGCGTGTCTTTATTAACATACAGAATAACCCCTTTTTTGATCTTGAAAAAATGTAAATATAACTGAAGTTGATTAATATATTCTTCTGAGGGATTTTTTAAACTACCGAATTTAAAACTATTAATGCTTTTTATGTCTAAAATATATTTTTCGTTATCAATAGACAAAATTGCATCGGCCCTCCCATGAATAAAATCTGAAGGAGGAATATTAACCTCTTCTCCCAAAAGAACACCTTTTCCTTCAAGAGCTTTGATGATCAAGCGATGAATATAATTTCCGTGATCAAAAAGCCTTAAAATTCTTGCCTCCATTTTTCGCCGTGGAGCTTGTTTAAATTTAAAAAAAATGTACCGATGACATCGACCGGCATCGGTAACATAGAAATAATTTTGTTTCCTTGGTTTTTCTTGATCTAGATAGAACTGATCAACGATCTCTGGTAACATTGGAACAGCAATAAAATTAACGTTTTCTCCATTGAGGAGCTCTTCTTGCTCTTTTTAAGCCAAATTTTTTCCGTTCTCTCATTCGAGGATCACGCGTTAGATAACCTTCTTGTTTCAATTGTAATTTTAGCTTAGGATCATATTTTACTAAAGCTCGAGCAACTCCATGTCTAATCGCAATTGCTTGAGAATGATGTCCTCCTCCCCTAACGATTATCGTTACTCCAAAATCTTCTATCTTGTCAATTTTTCGTAAGGGTACTATGATTTCTTCTTGTAACTCTGATTCTGGAAAATATTCTACAAGTTTTTTGTCATTAACTATTATTCCCTTTTTTGCTTTATAATATAAACGAACTTGAGCACTAGAAGTTTTTCTTCGTCCAACCGCCGCATAATATTTATTTTGCTTTTTCTTCTCCATGCTTTATTTAAATTTCAGTCTATTAATTCTTACTTTTCTCAATTTATTTTTAGGCAACATTCCCCAAACGGCTTTACGTAAAACTTCTTGAGGGTTTTTCTCTAGCAAAACAGCTAAAGTGGTCTCTTTCATGCTTCCCAGATACCCTGAGTGATGATAATATATTTTTTGCTCCATTTTTCGTCCAGTAATTTTTACCTTCTCAACATTGCTCACAAATACTTCCTTTCCTTCTGGGCGATTAGGAAGAAAATTAGGATCGTTTTTCCCTTGAAGCAAAATAGCCACTTTTACCGCTAGCTTACCTAAGGGTTGTTCCGTCGCATCAATTAAAAATGGTGAATTTTTATCCATCTTTTTATTTTAATAATTCAATAAAAGCCATTTTGGCTCCATCTGATCTACGAGGCTCAAGCTTCAAAACTCGAGTATAACCACCCGCTCGATCTTTGTAACGAGGGGCAATTTCATCGATAATTTTTCGCGTTGCCTTTTCTGACAAAGAACGAAGAATGATTCTTCTTCCTTGTAAGTCATTTTTCTTCGCTTTTGTCAATAATTTTTCAATAAACGGCGAAAGTTCCTTTGCCCTTGCTTGAGTGGTTTTGATTCTCTCTCGCGAAACTAGATTTTCTGCCAAACAACAAAGAAATGATCGATAAGTCCCTTTATGTGAAAATTTTCGGCCTTTTTTTTGCTTATACATAATAAATATTAATCTTCAAATTTAAGTCCCATCTTTTTGATCACTCCCTCGATTTCTTTCATGCTTTTTTCTCCCATCCCTTTCAATTTCTTTAGATTCTTTTTCCCTTTCATCAAAAGCTCAGCAACTGTTTTAAGGCGATTTTCTGACAAAATTCCTTTCGTTCGTTTAGAAACATCAAGATCTTCAATTGAATTTTTTGGTTCCTTTTTTGCCTTTGGTTGCAAAGCGTTTTTTCCCTTGCTTTTAGTTTTAGCTTCAGCTTTAGTCTTAGCTTCAGTTTTAGTCTTAGTCTTAGCTTTAGGTTTTTGTTTCTTCTTTGTCTTCGGAGAAGAAGAAACTTTTGCTTCTTCTTCTTTCTCTACTGGGAAAGCTTGAGCAAAAAGCGAAAAATGTTCTGTTAAAATATTTATCGCTTGATTAAAAGCTTCTTCCGGAGAAATAGCTCCATCAGTTTTAACTGTTAAAGATAGACGATCAAAATCTGTTCTCTCGCCTACTCGCATATGATCAACTTCGAAAGTTACTTTTTGCACTGGCGTAAAAATAGCATCCATAGCAATTTCGCCTATACTCAACTTCTTTTTCTTTCTACGCTCTTCCGGTTGATAACCAACGCCTTTTTCGACTGTCAAAAGTATAGATAACTTCGCTTTACTGCTAGTCAAAGTCGCAATCTGTTGATCAGGATTAAATAATTTCACTTGCGAAGGAAGTTTTAAATCTCGACCAAAAATTTCTTTTTTGCCTTTTGCCTCGAGTTTAATTTCCTGAGGTTCGTCGCCGTACCCTTGAAAACGTAATTTTTTAATATTTAAAATAATCTGGATTGCATCCTCTTTTACTCCAGCAATAATCGAAAATTCATGAGGAGCTTCTTTAATGCTCAGTTTTGTAACTGCTGATCCTTCTAGGGAAGAAAGCAAAACTCGGCGGAAACTATTTCCAATCGTTGTTCCGTAGCCTGGATATAATCCAGCAATTTCAATAATTGCCTGATTGCCTTTTCGAAAAATAACTTGCGGAACAAAAGGTAAAGAAATCATATTTTTAAAAATTAACGTGAATAATACTCAAAAACAGTTGAAATTTTTACTGGAACATTAACTTCTTCCGTTGTTGGTAAGCGCAATAATTTCCCCGACATTTTTCCTTCTTCTATTTCTACCCAAGCTGGGATTTCCTTTTTTTTCAATCGATTTTTAATTTCTTTGAAAATAGAAATTCCTTTGCTTTTTTCTCTTACTTGGATGACATCATTGAGATTAACTTGATAAGACGGACGATCAACAACCTTGCCATTAACTTCAAAATGTCGATGAATAACTAATTGATGGGCCTGATTTTTCGAATCAGCAAACCCTAATCGATAAACTACATTATCTAATCTTCTTTCTAGTATTTGGATCAAAACCTCTCCAGCGTCTTCATTTCGCTCTCTGCGTTTTAAAGCTTTTTTGACATAACGCAACATCTTTTTTTCTTTCAGTCCACCGTACCAAGCTCTTAATTTTTGTTTCTCAATCAGTTGCTCTCCGTAACTAGAAACTTTTCTTTGACGACTCTTCTTCCCGCCAGGAGGATACGGCTTTTTTATCATCGGACATTTAGCAGAAAAACACTTTTCTCCTTTTAAGAAAAGTTTTTGTTTAAATCGGCGACAAGTTTTACATCTATTGTCTTTCATGTAATATATTTATTAAGCTCTTCTTGCTTTCGGTGGACGACATCCTCCATGAGGAATTGAGGTCTTATCTTTGATGCTATTAATTTCCACCCCCTGCGCTGACAAAGAACGTACTGCGGCTTCTCGGCCACTACCAACTCCCCTAATGATTATCTCGACTTGCTTAATCTCTAATTTTTCGATAATAGCCGCGATTGCATCAGCTACTTTTGAAGCTGCATAGGAAGTCGATTGCTTCGTTCCTTTGAATCCAAGATTTCCTGTACTACGAGAAACCAAAACATCTCCCTTTAAATCAGTCAAGGTTATGATCGTATTATTGTAAGAAGATTTTATGTAGACTTTTGCAATACTAATTTTACCCACTTTCGCCCGCTTAATAGTATCTTTGCTTAAAGCTTTCTCTACATTTTTGCCTTCTTTCAGAATTTCTTCTGCCGTTTTTTTAATAACTCGCTTTTTGCCCATAATAAAAAATTACTTTGATGCAATAGCTTTGCGACTACCCGATCCTACTGCTCTTCTGACATTACTTCGCACTGTTCGAGAATTGCTTTTTGTCCTTTGTCCTCTAACGGGTAATCTTTTCTTGTGTCGCAACCCTCGCCAACAATTGATTCTTTCTAATCTTTTAATATCTAAACGGGTTTTTTGTCTTAATTCTCCCTCTATCTTATAATCGCTCTCAATAATTTTCTTGAGCTTGTTGAGCTCATCTGCTTTTAATTTATTGGCTATAACATCTGGCTTTATTTTGGCTTTAACCAAAATTTCTTCACTCAAAGTAAAGCCTATGCCATATATATAGGTTAAGCTTGTCTTTATGTTTTTGTGATCGGGAATGTTAACCCCACTAATTCTTGGCATATTTTAAAATATCAACCCTGCCTTTGTTTGTGCTTGGGATTATCGCAGACAACATAGATCCGACCTTTTCTTTTCACTATTTTGCATTTCCTGCATATTTTTTTAACCGAAGATCTAACCTTCATAAACATTTATAAACGATAAATAATTCTCCCTCGAGTTGAATCGTAGGGGCTTAACTCAACTAAAACTTTGTCCCCTGGGAGTATTTTAATGTGAAAATTTCTTAATTTTCCCGACAAATGGGCCATCACCTCTTGATTGTTCTCTTCTAACTCAACTTTAAAAGTTGTACTAGGAAGACTTTCTAGAACAACTCCTTTTTTTTGTAGTTCTTCTTTTTGTTTTTTATCCATTGATTAATAAAGTGGTGTAAAGAAAAACGCTTTGTTTACCTGCTC
>Ga0307991_1000658_pt1 | contig 24812 bp, 9 predicted proteins | sample EllFjometagen131_FD_203146 | JGI IMG/M metagenome (GOLD analysis project Ga0307991, IMG submission 203146) | Marine microbial communities from Ellis Fjord, Antarctic Ocean - #131 | ecosystem: Environmental > Aquatic > Marine > Unclassified | place: Southern Ocean | collected 2014-10-08 | reverse complement strand
GAATTATCATTGAAGGAAAAAGCCGCCATCGCAAATATGCAAAAAAACAATCTTACTGATCTCCATTTCTCTCTTGGGAGGTTCATAAGAAATAAATTTAGCCTCGTAGTAGACAATAAGGAACTGATGAAATCATGTCGCTTGTTGTTGGGGAAACAGGAGCTTCATCCTGATGATGCTTCTTCAATAATTATTGAATCATTGTGGAAGAGTTTACAGGACACTTACGCGCTGAGACTGGTGAAATGAGTTTTGCAATTGGGAGTATAAAAACAGAAGCCCCGGAATAAAAGTATCCCAGGGCTCCTGCAAAGGAATTGGGCCGAAGACATTGGAAGTAAACGACCCAATGGAAGTGTACTCCTCTAATCTACAAAATCAAGGATCTTTTTATGTCTCCTAAAACAACTCTGAAACAGGAAGCCATAAGCATTTATCAAAGACTGCAAAGCCCTGACGCCGATGAAGTCAAGATTGCCATGGGGGAATACCTACAACTGGTAGATCGATTTTACGAAAACAATAAATATGACCTGGCACCACAGCAATATGAAGCAGCGAAAAAGGATTTTGAGTATTTCATGGGGCTGATAGCTCTGGCTGCGGAGTATCACAAAGACTCAAAAGTCTCTCTATAATACTCCTTGACAAGACATCATAATGGAGTTAGTGGGTTAGCATATTGATCTTGAACGCATCATGTGTGCCTGTCAAAAGCTATAACCGGGGGGATTATGGTCTGATCATCTAAAGCCTTGTTTCTCAAAATGAGAGATGGGGCTTTTGTTTTTTGTAGGGATTTTTACTCCAAAGTTGAAGTATTTGGGTTTTATTAAGAACTATATCAGCATTGTAAAACAAAGGGAACAACACAGCAAAAGGGAGGTGCAGCATGGCAAGCTACTACGTGAATAAGCAAGCGCAGAGCAACGGTGATCATGAAGTCCACAAATCAGGATGCTCATATTTGCCGAGTACGGAAAACAGAATCTACCTCGGTGAGTTCTCGGGCTGCCACGGGGCGGTGCAAGAGGCGAAGAAACACTACTCCCAGGCAGACGGGTGCTACTTCTGCAGTCCGGATTGTCACACTTCATAACTTGGAGGTATCCGGGGGACCATATGCATATTGTTGCTTCTTTTCTTCGGAAAATAGATGTCCCCCGTAATTAAGCTCACAATTTAGATGCTTTGATCATTTGCCTCAGACGAAGATATGAGGAGGAGGGGAAAAATGAGTAAAGACAGAGATCGTATGGTCTACCGGAGACCTGACAAAAAATGGGCTAATAAAAAAAATGATACAGACAGGGCTTCCAGTCTCCATAACACACAAAAAGAAGCAGAAAAAGCGGCGAGGGAAATGTTGGAAAATCAGGGCGGGGGAGAACTTACCACAAAAGGCTTAGATGGCAAAATAAGAAGTAAGGATACCATCGCACCCGGGAAAGATCCTTTTCCACCTAAAGACACAGAGCATTAACACACTTGAACCAGAATGAGAAGTTTCCAATTGACCTTTGTTGTTGATTGCCAATTCGTAATGTACAACAAACAGGCCAACTCAAGTTTTATTTGTTACAGGAAGAAGAAGTCTATTGATCGGTTTTTAAGATAATATGCATTATCTTAAAAATACGGCTAATTTGTCTTTTTTACGAACTATTTTATTGAAGTCGTGATTTTGGGCGGAAGCGTTTGCGTAGCAGAGTTCTTTTAGTAATGCGCAGGAGCGAACAAAGAAAAAATGAAATGCGTCTGGTATTTGTGTTCCCTAACAGTCTTCAATATAGATCAACGGCAAAAACTTAACATTACCCCCACCAACGGGATCTTCAAATTCCATAAACAGAAAAATCAAGATATATCAATACAAGTCCTCAACCTTCGCCCAAGCAAACAACCCTTCTTTGATGGGGAGATATGCAAAGAATGAGAAGCTGTTAATATTCCTTGATTTCCAGAACATACGGGTTTATATATTTCAGCGAAGGGGCAAGGGGCGTGCCTTCAGGACAAAACGGCAAGGACAAGCGATCTTTGTGAATATTAAGAAAGGAACCGGATGAACCTTCAGGACAATGCTTTTGCTCCAGGAGCCAGAATACTTGTTCGTGATGCGGAGTGGCTGGTGCGCCGGGTGGATCGGACATCGACCGGTGGGCAATCTCTGAATGTGGTGGGCATATCGGAGCTTGTCCGTGACAAGGAATCCATCTTTCTGACCGAGATGGATAAATCAATCGAAATCCTTGATCCGGTCGATACAAAGCTGGTTCCAGACACCTCCAGTTCATATCAGACATCGGTTCTTTACATGGAAAGCCTGCTCCGTCAGACCCCGCCAACCGACGAAAATCTGTATATTGGTCACCGGGCCGCAATGGACGCGGTGCCGTTCCAATTAGACCCGGCTATTCAGGCGCTCCAGCAGCCGAGGCAGAGAATCCTTATTGCCGATGCCGTCGGTCTTGGAAAGACCCTTGAAGCGGGAGTCCTTCTCAGTGAACTGATTCGCCGTGGCAAAGGCAAGCGCATCCTCGTGGTTGCCGTTAAAAGCATGCTCACTCAGTTCCAGAAGGAAATGTGGAGTCGTTTTACCATACCCCTTACTCGCCTCGATTCACTGGGAATACACCGCATCCGCTCATATATCCCGACAAATCAAAACCCTTTTTATTATTACGACAAGGCCATCATTTCCATTGATACACTCAAACAGGATTCCGAGTATCGCACTTACCTCGAAAATGCCTACTGGGACATAATCGTAATTGACGAAGCCCATAATGTGGCGGAACGGGGAACAAGTTCTTCCATGCGCGCGCGGCTTGCCAGATTGCTTGCGCAGCGCTCCGATACATTGATCATGCTTTCCGCCACGCCGCATGATGGCAAGGCGAGAAGCTTCGCGAGTCTTATGAACATGCTGGATCCCACGGCAATTGCCAATCCCGATGATTACAGCAAGGAAGACATCAAGGGTCTTTTTATCCGCCGTTTTAAAAAGGATATCCAGAACCAGGTTGAAAATGCTTTCAAGAAAAGAGAAATCGGTGTTGCCCGTTGCCGGGCCTCTCTCGCGGAAGAGGATACTTTTGATACCTTTGTAAATATGAAATTATCGCGTGTTGATCAGAAAAGAGGCGCTGAAGAACTATTCAAAACAACTTTGGAGAAGGCACTCTTTTCCAGTCCAGCTGCCTGTATATCGACAATAAAAAATCGCATTCATCGTTTAAGAAAGACCGAAGATCCCCGCTACGAAAGTGATATAGGGGCGCTTGAGAATCTGTCCCAACAGGTCGAAAAGATCACAGTAGAAGATTTCAGTAAGTATCGAAAGCTCCTGGAAATAATCAGAGACTCGAAGCATGGATTTGGCTGGAAAGGGAAAGATCCGAGCGACAGACTTGTCATTTTTACAGAACGCATTGAGACGCTTAAATTCCTTCATGAAAATCTCAGAAATGATCTGGGTCTAAAAGATAAACAGGTAGAAATCCTCCACGGCACTCTGCCTGACCATGATCAACAAAGAATTGTGGAAGATTTTGGCAAAGACGAAGCGCCGGTCAGGCTTCTGATTGCCTCCGACGTTGCCTCTGAAGGCATCAACCTTCATTTTCTGTGTCACCGGATGATCCATTTTGACATCCCCTGGTCGCTTATGGTTTTCCAGCAGCGGAATGGGCGCATTGATCGCTACGGGCAGGAAAATACCCCGCAGATCGTTTACCTCGTCACTGAGAGCGAAAACGCAAAGATTCGAGGAGATACGAGGATTCTTGAGCTGCTGATCGAGAAGGACGATCAGGCAGTAAAAAACATCGGCGACCCTTCTGTCTTGATGGGTGTTTACAATATCGAGGAAGAAGAAAAGATCACGGCCCAGGCAATTGAGGAGGGACGGAGCAGAGAAGAGCATGAGAAGGTTCTGGATTCAAAATCCTTCGACCCGCTGGCTTTGCTCATGGGCGAGGATGAATCTTCTGTCGGAGAAAAAGCAAAGGACGTTTGCAAGGGCATGTCCTCCCTTTTTCCGGACGATTTTACCTACATGCAGTCCGCAATTCAGCATCTCCGTCAAACGATGCCAATGCAAGCCGAATTTTATAGCGATGAACGCCGCATTGATTTGACGGCCACCGAGGATTTGAAATATCGATTCAGGTTTCTCCCGAAGGAGATTTGGCCCGATGACGGAGTGTTTATAATGTCGGCGGATCAAACAGTTATCCAGGAGGAGATTAAGCGGAGCCGTAAGGATGAAAGCGCGTGGCCAAGAATACATTACCTCTGGGAGATGAATCCCGTTCTTGAATGGGTGAACGACAAGGTTTTGGCCGCTTTCGGCAGGCACGAGGCCCCGGTTCTTACACTGCAGAACGCGCTGCAACCTGAGGAAACGGTATTTATATTATCTGGTCTCATTCCGAATCAAAAAAGCCATCCCCTGGTGCACTGCTGGTTCGGAGTGGTTTTCAACAAAGGCCATGTGCGGGAAATTGTGGATTTTGAGGATATCCTGAAGCGCACCGGCCTGGGGAAACGAGTTTTTCCGAACCGGGGCGACAGCATTGATATAGATGCCCTGCAACAACTGCTTCCTGATGTGATCGAGCACGCCCGATCATGGATGAGCGACAAGAGGAAAATATTCGAAGAATACATCAACATAAAACTGAATGATCATCTTAAAGCACTGGATCTTCTTCGTGCCAAGCAGCACGCGCAGCTCGAATTTCGTTTCGAGGAAACCAGGCAGCTAAGCCGCAAGGAGAAAGAACGCAGGGAGATAGATCGTATTTTTGATGAATACTACGACTGGATTGAAAGCACCATGACGACAGAAGACAATCCCTACATAAAAGTAATTGCAGTATTGAAAGGGACGGGCTGATGGCTATTGATTTTACCGGAATCGGCAACATCAATGAATTTTATACGGATCACTACCTCAATGCAATTCTCGAGAATGACCTCAAAGATGTTTTAAAGGAATGGAAGCAAAGGGAAGAGGCGGAAGATGTCCGTCCTCCTTATGCCGATCTGCGGGGCCTTTCAAAAGACTTCTTCGCAATGCGAAGCCGGCTGGAAAAAGAGCGAAAACCAGAAGATCGCCTCCAGTTACAAAGAGAGTTTCTGGAAAAGCTGCTGCTTGTTCTCGGCTATGAGTTTCAACACACAGTAAAGGAGCTGGATGACGGGCGGTTTTTGCCGATAGCGGGAGAGGTCAAAAGGCCCAACGGGGCGCCGGAGCTGTGGATCATCGAGGCTCTTGACCCATCGGGCGAAGACGCCGATCCCCTGGAGCTTTCGATTCTCGACTGCCAGTACCCAGAGACCGATGAAATCGATAATGAGTTAGCCGATATTTCCCTTGAGGATATTATTTCAAAACACGTTTTTGGACGGTCGGAACCTCCGCGCTGGGTGATGCTCGCAAGCGATGCCCAGCTTGTCCTTATTGACAGGGGCAAGTGGAACGAAAAGCGTCTGTTGCGTTTTGAGCTTACGGAAATCCTGGGTCGCAAAGAAACATCAACGCTTCAGGCCATGGCGGCGCTCCTTCACAGGGACAGTGTCTGTCCCGCGGAAGGCTTGAGCCTCCTCGATACCCTCGATGAAAATTCCCACAAACACGCCTTCGCCGTATCGGAAGATCTGAAATACGCCCTTCGTGAGGCGATAGAACTAATAGGAAATGAAGCGGTAATCTACCTTCGCGATACGCGACGAAAAGGCATCTTCTCCGGCGAAGAAAAGATCGATCCGAAGGACCTGACGAAAGAATGCCTGCGGTACATGTATCGTCTGCTGTTTCTCTTCTACATAGAGGCGAGGCCGGAACTTGGTTATGCGCCCATGAAGTCGGATGCCTACCGGATGGGTTACAGCCTCGAAACACTGCGCGATCTGGCAGAGGTGAATATTTCGACGGAAGAATCGAGAAATGGCACATTCATTCACGATTCCATACAGCTTCTTTTTGAGCTAATCTACAATGGGTTTAAACCGGCGGACAGCGGCATGGGCTCCCAACTTGCTCTGAGCGAAAAACCGGATCATCATATCTTCCGAATTACCCCACTCAGCAGCCACCTCTTTGACCCGGCGCGCACGCCGATCTTGAACCGTGTGAAGTTTACCAATGAAACACTCCAGCGGGTTATCGAGCTGATGTCTCTTTCACAGCCGGGAAACCGTAGCAGGCGCCGTGGAAGAATTTCCTATGCCCAGCTTGGCATCAACCAGCTCGGGGCAGTCTATGAAGCGCTCCTCTCATATCAGGGCTTTTTCACCGAAACAGACCTCTACGAGGTAAAAAAAGCGGGAGAAAAATACAACGAGCTGGAAACCGCCTACTTTGTAAAGGCGGAAGATCTCTCGAAATATGAGGAAGAAGAAAAGGTTTTCAACGACGACGGGACATTGAAAAAATACACGAAGGGAACTTTCATTTACCGCCTGGCCGGTCGTGACAGGGAGAAATCGGCCTCTTATTACACGCCGGAAGTCCTGACACAATGTCTCGTGAAATATGCTCTGAAGGAATTGCTGAAGGACAAGACCGCCGATGATATACTACAATTGACAGTCTGTGAGCCGGCCATGGGGAGCGCCGCCTTCCTGAACGAAGCCGTAAATCAATTAGCCGAGGCCTATCTTCGTCTCAAGCAGGAAGAAACCGGCGAAACCATTCCGCATGAAAGCTACACCCGAGAGAAACAAAAGGTAAAGATGTACCTTGCCGACAACAATGTTTTCGGCGTGGACCTCAACCCGGTGGCGGTGGAGCTTGCCGAGGTATCTCTCTGGCTGAACACCATCCATGAAGGCGCCTATGTGCCTTGGTTCGGCATGCAGCTTGTAACGGGCAACTCACTCATAGGGGCACGCAGACAGGTTTATGACTCACACCTGCTTCGCCGGGTGCAGAAGAACGGCCCGCTCTGGCTGGACAAAGTGCCCGAACGGGTCATGCCAGGTACAGAAAGACCGGAAAACACCATCTATCATTTCCTTCTGCCGGATAAGGGGATGGCGGATTACAAAGACAGAGTGGTCCGTACGATGGCCAAAGATGAAATAAAGAAGATAACGGAATGGCGCAAGAACTTCACAAAAACCTTTTCAGACGGGGATATTCGACAACTGAAAAAGATGTCCGCCGCCGTTGACAAGCTCTGGAAAAGGCACACCGAGCAGCAGCGCATCATTCGCGCGGAAACGAGCGACCAGTTGACTCTTTTCGGTCAAACTGAACCGGAGAAGAAAAGAGACCCCTCCGCCATCGAATGGAAAGACCGCAAATATCAGCAGGAAATATTATCACAAAATATTTCAAGCTCCAGTCCGTACCGCCGCCTGAAGCTCGCCATGGATTACTGGTGTGCCCTCTGGTTTTGGCCGATTGAAAAGGCAGACCTTCTCCCCACCCGTGAGGAGTTCCTGCTGGAGCTTTCCCTCATCCTTGAAGGGAATATTTATGAAACAACACCATCAGTGGGCGAGCAGATACCCATGTTCCCCGATACCATGCCGAGGCAAACGGCCCTGGATCTGGTGGACAAATTCGGCTTTGTCGATGTGGATAAACTTTGCCGAGAGCTTCCCCGCCTCTTTCTGGTTCAGAAACTTGTCGAAAACCATCGTTTCCTCCACTGGCAGCTTGAGTTTGCCGACATCTTTGCCGACAGGGGCGGTTTTGATCTGGTCCTAGGTAATCCGCCGTGGATAAAGGTGATATGGGACGAGGGCGGTGTCATGGGTGACGTGGAACCACTTTTCGAGCTCAGAAAATATATGGCCTCTCAACTTGCCACTCTGCGCGAAGAAACACTCGACAAATACGATTTAAGAAGCGAATACCTCGCTGCCTTTGAAGAAGCAGAGGGGACGCAAAACTTCCTTAACGCCCCCCAGAACTACCCTCTCTTGAAGGGTGTCCAGACAAATCTGTACAGGTGCTTCCTACCACAGGCGTGGATGGTGGGAAGTAATACTGGCGTTTCCGGATTTCTCCATCCCGAAGGGATATATGATGATCCAAAAGGGGGGAATTTTCGAGAGGCGATGTATCCAAGATTGAGAGCGCATTTTCAATTCCAGAATGAGTTCAAACTTTTTCCTATTGGCAACAGAAACAAGTTCAGTATCAATATTTATGAAACAGTTCCAACTGAAACTGTAAATTTTTCAAATATTGCAAATCTTTTTACCCCCTCAACGGTAGTTGCTTGTTTTGATAATGGTGGTGGTGGGGCAGTACCGGAAATTAAGGATGTAAATGACAAGTGGGAGATTAAAGGTCATATAGAACGTATGGTACAGGTAACAGAGAAAGAACTTTCTTTGTTTGCAAACCTGTATGATGCACCTGAAACGCCACACATGCAGGCACGCCTGCCTGCCCTTCATTCACGTCAGTTGATAAGCGTTCTTCGCAAGTTTGCCGCGCAGCCGAAGCGGCTGGGTGATATGAGTGAAGAGTATTACTCGACAGTAATTTGGGATGAGACAAATGCAGTCAAAAAGGATGGCACCATACGCCGCGAGACGCGTTTCCCCGATTCCGCGGGTGATTGGATACTATCGGGGCCTCATTTTTATGTAGGGACCCCCCTTTACCAAACACCTAAAACAATTTGTGAAACACATCGTGCCTACGATCTACTCGACCTCACTGAACTTCCAGATGATTATCTTCCCCGCACCAATTATGTTCCAGACTGTGATCCCTCCAAGTACCTCCGGCGCACGCCGCGGGTGCCGTGGGGAGAAAAGAAGCCGGTGACTGAATTTTACAGGCTTGTATCACGGTTTATGCTGTCTCAGTCTGGTGAAAGGACATTGATTTCGGCAATTATGCCTAAAAACGTTTACCATATTATGACCTGCTTAAGTCTTGCATTCAAAGATTATTCAACGCTTGTCTCTCAAGCAGGGTTTTTTGCAAGTTTACCCTTTGATTTCTTTGTTAAAACAACTGGGCGTGGCGCTATTCCAGGTTTGATTAAAGCTATGCCAGTTCCTGAGTATAATATTTATATTACGCTGAGGGCTCTGTTAATAAATGCACTTACCGGTTTTTATTCCGACCTCTGGCAAGAATCCTGGAATGATTCCTTCAAAACCGATCTCTGGACCAAATTGGACCCCCGTCTTCCCGACACCCACTTTCCAAATTTGACCCCAAAATGGAATCGCAACTGTTCCCTCCGCACCGATTATACCCGACGACAGGCCCTCGTGGAAATAGACGTCCTAGCATCCATGGCACTTGGCCTAACACTGGACGAACTCAAAACCATCTACCGTGTCCAGTTTCCCGTCCTCAGGCAAAACGAGAACGACACCTGGTACGACCGGAACGGCCGTATCGTCTTCACCTGCAGCAAGGGACTGACGGGAGTTGGTTTCTCCCGACCCGAGTGGAATGAAATCAAGGACATGAAATCCGGCGCAGTGAAACGAACCATCACGGACGACACCCTCCTCGGCGGACCTTTCGAACGTACCATCACCTACGACGCCCCCTTCGACCGCTGCGACCGTGAAAAAGACTACGAAACCGCTTGGGCTGAATTTGAAAGGCGATCACTATGAAGAGAAGCACTCAAAGTGTGAAAATCTCTAACAGCTCTTCAGAGACCGAACAATCTGAGTTCTCAGACAAAATTATTCAAAAAACAATCGCTGAAATAAGATCATTCCTTGATGAACTAGTCAATGGCACATCTCCCTATAAGAGTATTTATAACCTTACGGAACAGATTGAGCATCAGTATCACGGCCGTTTCCTGATTGAACTTTTGCAAAATGCCCATGACGCATTATTTGAAAAAAATATTGACGGCGATAAGGGACGCCTGGAGATAGTCATAAATACGGAAGAAGAACCACACGGCGCTTTGTATGTGGCAAATGATGGTACTCCGTTTATTGATTCTAACTTTGAGAGCCTTTCGAATTTCGGACAGAGCGATAAGGATCCTGAAAAACATATCGGTAACAAAGGCATAGGATTTCGTAGTGTTTTGGAAATTACACGCACTCCAGAAATTTATTCACGCAGCGACATAGCGAGCACGTCTTTTGACGGTTATTGTTTTCGTTTTCAGCCTGACATTACTGAAAGGTTTGAAAAGCCAATCAAAGAGCTTCTGGATAATATAGATCAACCCTCGGTTTCCCTCGATCAAACGACGCCACTGGTTGAGTGGGGAGAGAAAAGGCTGCGCCTCTTTCGATCAAAATTCTCCTCGGAGAACTTTGATTTTATACTGTCGGAACTTGGTTACCTCTCGCCTTATATGATGCCCATACCCATCGATGCCTCGCAAAAGACTGACCAGATTAAGAAATTTGAAGAGAACAACCTCTCTACAGTTATTCGTTTGCCATTTATCAGTGATGATGCGAGAGATATGGCGATCTCAATGGTTGATAATTTGAATGAAAATACCATCCTTTTTCTGGATCGGACAAAATCTTTCTGGATTGATTCCGGCAGAAGCCAGCGGCTTGTTGAAAGGAAAAAAGTTTCTCTCAACGATCCGGAAAACGGACAGGAAATAGTTATTGAGATCACGCAAACTGGTTGCGATGATGTGCCATCCAAGAGATATTGGTTGTGGGAGAGAACCATAGGTGGTGAAGAACACCCGGAAGAAATGGAGAAAATCAAGGAAACGGTGTCTAATCTGCCGGGCAAATGGCCGGATTTGAGAAAGGCCACCGTTGCCTTTGCCGTCAAAGTTGATGACTGTCCTGAGAAGGGAAACATTAATATATTTTTGCCTACTGAACTTGCCAGCGGTTGCGGAGCACATATTAACGGACCTTTTTACGGTGATATAAGCAGAACATACGTTGAGTTTGATCATCCCTTTAACGAACTTCTGTTACGAAAAATTGCAGAAAAGGCACTCAATGTTGTTTTTTCGAAACTCGCCAGAAAAGGATTGGATGAAGGACGCGCTATTATTGATATACTTTCACCTTTCCCCGGCACCGGGGAACACGGTTTGCGATGGTGGTCTTTCATTAGTAGTGTCTGTGAACAAATGAACCTTGAAATCAAGGAAGAAAATATTTGTTTGACAGATCATGGCTGGATGAAAATCACAGAATCAAATTTGCTTCCCGAATTGGATGAGCCCAAAGTTATAACGGAAGAAGTATTAAGAATCGAGGCAACATTCCCCATTTTTGATAAAGGCACCATGAGTAGAGAACCTCAGATTAGAGAACTTTACAATGAAGTTGAAATCAACACATTACCCGAAGATGAATGGATTGCTGATACGATAGAGAAAATCGCTGAGAAATTTCACAGAAAAGGTAAAAGAGCAGACTGGACAGGCTTCTGGAAAGATGTGTCAGAATTGTTGCCTGCGAAATCGGAAAAACTCAAAGGGAAAAAGGTATTACTCGGTACTGATGACGAATTACACGCAAGCTATGATGAATCTGCCGTATTCTTTCGTCCGCGAATTGCTGGGGCGGACGATGAAGTTTTATCCACTGATGCAATTGATTCAATACCCAAGCGGTTACGACCCTTAATCGCCTTTCTCGATGAAAGAATAGAGACACATATTCCAGGACACCATGGCGGTATTCAAACAACTCCCATTCATAGATATTTGTCATCAGAATTAGTTCAGAAGTTTGGTGTCGAACAAATTCTTCGTAACGTTCTCATTCCCGCACTGCCTGAACTTCCTGTGGCATTAGAATCAAGAAAGGGGCGGTTGTGCAGAGACATTATTCAGTGGGGATTACGATTAGTGGCTAATCTTGTAGCGAGGGATAAAGGGGAAAGAACTTTAACCTACCTTGGGCGACTTTCCGTACCCTGCACAGGCGGGTGGTTTCCCCTGCGGGAGACAAGTTTTGGACCAGGCTGGAATAATACAGTTGGAATAGAGCTGGCACGCTACCTCGAGGAAGCGGGAACCAAGGAATGTAATGAAGCGTTAAGAAAACTAATGTTACCTCCGGATCATAAACTTTGGGGAGGGCTTGCTTCGCAAAATCAGGAAATTCTGAGAAGAGCTGGAGCATTCGATGGTTTAAGATTAAAGAAAATTGTGCCAGATGATTGGAAATCAGAAATCGATGTTTCTGGCCGGTCAGAAGTAAATTTACCGACAAAGCCACCCCCCTGCTTTGATGAAGAGACGTGGGAAATGTACGTTGGTGACGTTTCGCATAATTTAAAGCCATACTTTGAGGGAATATTTGATTATAAAGTGAAAGATTTTTTTGTCTTCCCTGGCCTGGAAAAGTTTCATAGCTTAAATAATTTTGTTCGTGTGGCACTAATGACAGCATTGCTAAGGTCTTTACCAGAGTGGGATAAAGAATGGGACAATCCGCTTTCCATCGAGAAAATAGGAGGGCAGAGGCACTCCTATCAACCCGAATCTCCTTTACACTTTTGGTTAAAAAGAACGCCATGGCTTATAACGGAAAACAATGAAGGCTTCAAGAGTTTCTGCCCCGAAGAGAAATGGTATGTGCCGTCAATTGTATTGACAGGTCGTGCGTATCAGTTTAGTCATTTGAATCCCCTGCCGAGAGAAATAGCTGGCATATTAGACAACAGTTCACAACTTGCCGATGTTCTAAAAAATTTAGGGATGCCTAAATATGATCTGGAAAGCCATAAATACATTGGCCGACTTTTGAGGGATCTTTTCCGCGCATGGGAGAATCCCGAGACTGAAATATCAAATAGGGATGTCTTTCTTGGACAGGTAAGGGATGCATGGGGCGCCTTTCAACCCGAGGAAGATGATAATTTCCCCGAAAAGCTTTTACTTGAATCTCGCATTGTAGTTACCCCATCAGAGGATAACCCCATTTTCCTTCCGGATGCGACAGAGTCGTCTCATGCGGGATTAAAACTGCATTCAAAGCCCGTTGTAGCGGCAATCCAACCGAAGGATGCAAAGAGACTTTCAATATGGTTCAGGGAGACGTATGGTGAAGGAATCCACTTAGCCTCCGAATTGACTACGGGACCTCTAGTAAATGGTCAACCCTGGGAGGGTATTGAGGGAGAACTTCTTTGTGACGGTGAAATAAAGTGGATGATCCCTGTCATTCTTTCCGTATTTGCCTTTGCCGGAGGACAGGCACACGGTACTCAGACTAAAAAATTCCGGAAGGCGTCACAGATGCTACGTGAAGCAAAAGTGTGCTGGGTTCCAGAATTAAAATTAGGTCTTTGGCATAATGGAGAGGTCATTGCTATGACCTCTCTACCCGCAATGTGGATACAGGATGATAAAGTACTTCTTTCTATAGAGAACGTTAAAAATTCACCGAGTTTTATGAGCGAAGCGATCGGTTATGTTGTCGAAAGGGCTGATATTGATGTACACCTCAAACTTGTCTTGAGCAGGATCGAGAGAGATGAAGAACCATCACGTGCTATTATTATTGATGCACTTTCTCAATTAAAAATATCAGATTCTCAATTTTCAGAGATTGAGCAACTATGGCTGGGAGATCTGTCGCGGACCATCAGATTGATAAAGCCCGTACTCAAAGCCTTCGATCTAAGCGAGGAACTGAATGTGCTGGATGATGTTGAATCGGCTGAGCAATTGGAAGAATATTTGGAGAATTGTTCTACAGAACACTTCAATGGGAAAGAACTACTGGCATTGGTTCGAACATCAAACGGCTTGTATGACTTAGGGGAAGCTCTGTTTCAGAGGTTTGGTACTCAATTCCAATTGGACAAATGGGACGTCCTACTTGTCGGGTTGGGGGAGGAACCCATTAAAAATGAAGATGCAATCGAACAATTTCAAGACCATCTATCGTCTGCCTTAACACCCTTATGTTCAATTCTGAGAAGAGTTGTTAAAGACAATCCAGGCGTTGGCTTATTTACGGAATTGACAGATCAAATGGAAGCCGTCTCTTGTCCAGAGGAACTAAAAACTAAATGCTGGTTTGTAAAATTTTCATCGGTCATGAAGGCAATAAGACCTCTCTTTGCAGACTGGAAAGTTTCTCAAGGTGAACTTGACGTCATTGATTCGTCCCGAACGCAAGAAGAACTGATTATTAAACTTACAAAACTCGGACTGGAGTCCACTTTAGATCCCCTTGAAATATATAGTAAAAATTGTGAACGATGCCGAGATATTTTAAATTCGTTGAAACAAATAGCGATTGTCTGGTGTTTGAAAAACAACGTGGAGGTTGGTTACTGGGAGAGAGAAACTGAGACAATCTTGGATTATATTAGAGAGATATTAGATAAAGAGGGCTATTTTGACTTCTGGGATGATCTCAAAGCGTATTCAATATTGAAGAATTTGCCGAAAAATGTAACCCATTCGAACTTTTGGAGCTCATTTGATAAAGCTAATAGTTTCAAAGATCTCATGCGTGATCTTAATATATCGGTTGGCGAACTCGGAAGGGCAAAAGAGACACTTGAACATCATCGAAAAGAGCAACAAGAGAAGACAAGGATTGTATCTGTATGTGGAGGGAATTTTGACAGTTCTGAAGAGAACTTGTCCCACCTCTGGAACCATATTGTTGATGAAATTGAAGAAGCGCATTTACCGAAGATAAACTTTAATCAACTGGCAGAACTTAAGGAAATTAAAACTACAAAAAAAAGTGGTGCTGGCGGTAAGGGAGGACGAAGAGAAAGAAAAAAAGTTCCATCAGGAAGAATGTCAGGTGCGATGAAAAACCTGATAGGATTAGCGGGAGAAATCCATGCCTACCGTACGTTATTAAAAAATCTTGGACCTGAAATCGTAAATCCGAATTGCTGGGTTTCTGAGAACAGCCTTTGGAAATATCCACAAAACAAAGTGTATGATAGTTTCGGTTGCGATCTTGTAATTCGCCACGAGAAAAAAACGTACTACGTCGAAGTGAAAGCAACTTCCGGAGATGAGGAATTTTTTGAATTAGGCTTATCTGAAATTCGACTTGCCGTTGAGAAAGCAAATAGGAGAAGAGACAAGTTTTTAATCATACATGTCACCGATGCTTTATCTGAGATGCCTGAGTTTCAATTCTTACCCAATCCGTATGACAAAAAATATCAAAGATCATATGATATTCGTAACGCTGGTTTACAGATTAGATATAACAAGAAAACTTCATAGCATTTAGTGGGGGAATATTCTCTCTATGCGAGGATATTATTGGAATCAATTTTTCAAACTATTTAAAGAAGGTAGCGTGAATAGATGATACCATCGGTACTATCATACCAACTAAAAAATGGTGTTGAAGATTTTCTAAGAACTACTTTTCCCGTAACCACTCCTTTTTTCAATGGTCTCATAGAAAATCTTCTTACAGAAGATGGTGGAATTTTTAAAGGCCCCTATTTATCTATTCAGTTGCCCTTCCGTCAGGGTAAGGGTGGGCCTGGATTTTTTCCGAAAATCCCCCTTAATTTCACTCCATTTCTTCATCAGGAAAGAGCATTTGAACGCCTTTCAGGCATGAAGCCTCGCTCGACTATCGTGGCAACTGGCACCGGATCCGGAAAAACGGAGTGTTTCCTTTACCCCATACTGGAACATTGCTACAGGCACCGGGGAGAAGAAGGAATCAAGGCGGTCATTATATATCCTATGAATGCCCTGGCCACGGATCAGGCGGGGCGTATCGCAAAGATCATCTGGAATAATGAAAACCTCAAGGGGCATGTTACTGCGGGACTTTATGTCGGTCAGAACGAACGTGATCCGCATACACGCAGGGTGATGAGTCCGGACGGCATCATTACAAACAAGGATACGATGCGTCTCAAGCCGCCGGATATTCTGCTCACAAACTATAAGATGCTGGATTATCTCCTTGTGAGGGCGAAGGATTTCCCGCTTTGGAAACAAAACGGGCCGGAGACCCTGCGCTTCCTGGTTGTCGATGAATTGCATACCTTCGATGGCGCCCAGGGTACTGATCTGGCCTGTCTCTTGCGCCGCCTCAAGGCGAGGCTTCATACGCCACGGGAGTTTGTCTGTTGTGTTGGAACCTCGGCAACTCTGGGTGGCGAAGCCGAACAGGGCAGCCTTCTTGATTATGCCGGAAAGATATTCGGTGAGGTCTTTGAAGAGAGTGCAACAATCAATGAGCTGCGACTCGGCGCCGGGGAATTTCTGGAGCGAAGTCTCATTTCGCGAATAGATATCGTTCCTGAGGACGAAAAGGACAAGCTCGATCCTGAGTCATACGATGGGTACAGAGAATATATTCAGGCACAACACCAACTGTGGCTTGGAGCGGAGATTCATGAAGAAGATTTTCAAAAGGATGAATGGCGTGTTGATCTATCTGAAAAACTTCGAACACACATTTTCTTTCAGAATCTCCTCAAGGTGCTTGGTGGGGGTACTCGTGACTGTAACGAAATTGTCGCTGAACTGGAGAAGGTGACGCCCGGATTTCAGAATGCTGACCCCATCTATAAAACCAATCTTCTAAACAGCATGCTGGCGCTGATATCAGAGGCGCGCTTATGGAAAGACGAAAACGAAAACGCTACAAAACCTTTCTTGTATGTACGCTTGCAGTACTGGCTGAGAGAACTTCGCCGGATGGTGGGAGAGGTATCCCCAAAACCCCGCCTGCGATTTGCGGATGACCTTAACGAAGAACAGCTGCAGGTTCACTTACCTGTGGTGCATTGTCGCGAGTGTGGAAGTGTCGGGTGGGCCGGGTTGAAAAGGGAGAATGATTCTGCGGTACTCATGGATTTACAGTCCATTTACATCGGGTTTTTCAGTGATGATCCCAAAGTAGTCTTTCTCTTTCCAGAGGACGGAGATATCCATAAACTGGGATTAGACGGTAACTTTTATCATTTGTGCCCTTCCTGCCTGCATCTCACGTCACAGGCAAATCCGGAAGTCTGTCCCAATTGTAACCATAGAAATCTTATCCGTGTCTTTGTCCCAAATACGCGGGTACGTCGCAGAAATAGAATGATCGGTTTACATAATTGTCCGTTTTGCGGAGGAGTTAACAGCCTTACCCTTATAGGTTCCAGGGCGGCCAGTCTGACCAGCGTAGCAATCTCACAGCTCTTTTCATCAAGCTTCAACGATGACAAAAAGCTGCTTACCTTTTCGGATTCTGTCCAGGATGCCGCTCACAGGGCCGGATTTTTTGCCGGGCGAACCTATCGATTTAATTTTCGAAGCGCTCTTCAGAAGTTTGTGGCTGATGAGGGTAAAGGGCTAACACTGGCTGAATTACCCGGGGCATTTATTCGTTACTGGTCCAATCGTATGGATAAAAATACCTATGTCGCCACCTTTTTAGCGCCTAACATGTCGTGGTTCCAGGACTATGGCTATCTGGAAAAAAATGGTCACTTGCCGGAAGGTTCCACTTTACGTACTTATGTGGACAGACGCATAGGGTGGGAAATAAACAGTGAGTATGGTTTCAGCGCGCGCATCGGCCGTACGCTGGAAAAGACAGGTTCTTCCGTGGCACATGTCGACACGAAGCTTCTTGATGAAACGACAGCCCTGCTTCTTGAGATACTGCGAAACGAGATAGGGGAGATGCGTAGTCTCGATGAAATGGCTCTGCGGCGATTTCTTGTGGGCTTTTTCGTTCATCTAAAAAACCATGGGGCTATTCTGCAGCCGATACTCAAAGGCTATATTGAGGGCTGGGGTAGTACATACAGAATCACCCAACAACACATCAAATGGATGCCGAATTTTGGTCCTAGCACTCGGGCGCCGGTGTTTCTGACAACAAGAAGCGATACACGTTTTGATCAGCTATTAAGCAGATCAGCAAACCGAAAGACATGGTATCAATCCTGGGCAGATAAGTGTTTTACTCAGATCAATCCTCTGATTAGTGCTGTTACTGGCAGGGTTTATGATCTCGTTCTCAAAACGTTGGTGGATAAGGAGCTATTTGAAGAAAGACAGATCAGGAATGATCGGGTGTGGGGAATAAAACCTGAGGCCTTGCGGGTCAGCGATCAGGTAATTCAGTTTCAATGCCGACGCTGCAGTCACAACGTTTCAGTGCCTGTTTCTGAACGGGATTCATGGGATGGCGCGCCCTGTCTGCGTTTTCACTGTAGCGGCATTTATGAGAAGCAGGAGGTACGTGCTGATTACTATGGCAAGCTGTATGCAACAGGTGACGTAGAACGAGTATTCGCCAGAGAACACACCGGTTTGCTAACACGTGAAGACAGGGAGGATCTGGAAACACGATTCAAATCCGGTGACGGGGAAAACCGGAATCCCTGTAATCCAAATCTCCTTTCCTGTACGCCAACCCTGGAGTTGGGAATTGATATCGGTGATCTCTCGTCACTTGTGCTTTGTTCGGTTCCGCCGGCACAGGCCAATTACCTGCAGCGTATCGGACGTGCTGGCCGCCGTGACGGAAATGCGCTGAATATTACCGTTGCCAATGCACGGCCGCACGATCTGTACTTTTTTGCTGACCCCGAAGAAATGATTGCCGGTCGTATCGATACGCCGGATGTATTTTTGAACGCGTCTGCCGTTTTAGAACGACAATTCACAGCGTTTTGTTTTGATCGCTGGGTGGAATCAGGCATTACCGAAGCTGCCTTACCCGCCAAGATCGGACAGGTTTTAAGTAAACTGCAGCCGGTTGATTGCCGGAGGTTTCCTCATAACTTTCTCCGCTTTATTGAAAACAGTCAAACAGATTTGTTTAATAGTTTTGTAGAGATATTTTCAGAAACGCTAACCAGTGAATCTGTTGAGCATCTGAAGGTTTTTGTTGAAGGAGACAGTGCGTGGGAGGACAGTCTTCGATACAAGATAATGACAGGTCTGTACAACCTGCACCGTGAACGTGAATCGTTGCGCAAGAAGATCCGCACCCTGAACAGCAAGATACGCAATAAAGAAAAAGACCCTGCCAGAGATCGCAAATATGAAGAGGAGCTTGGTGGTCTAAAGCGTGAAAAAAGTGCCCTCCAGGCTCTTGTTTCCGGAATCAATAGCCGTGATACATTGAATTTTTTCACCGACGAAGGTCTCATTCCAAATTACGCGTTTCCGGAGGCAGGTGTAATGCTGCGCTCAGTTATTCATAGAAAAAAGGAGCAAACACAGGAAGGTGGCAGAAATTACGATGTCTGGACCTACGAGTACGAAAGGCCTGCGGTAAGCGCTATTGATGAGCTTGCCCCGGACAGCCACTTTTATGCCGGTGGGCGCAAGGTTAAGGTGGATCAGGTAGATATGGAACTGTCGGAGGTGCAAACATGGCGTTTTTGCAACGATTGCTCCCACACGGAATTGCTCGGAAAAGAGGAGGAAAAACCCGTTTGTCCCCGTTGTGGTAGCGCTCTCTGGTCAGACGAGGGACAGCTGCGCCGTATGCTCCGTATGCGGCAGGTATTTGCAACGACATCCGACAGGGAAAGTCGAATAGAAGATGATAATGACGACAGAATACCAAGCTTTTATAACAAACAGATGATGCTCGATTTTGAGGATCAACACATTACGGATGCCTATAAGGTAGATAGCGAAGAACTGCCTTTTGGATTCGAGTTTCTGTCGAAGGCATCTTTCAGGGAGATCAACTTTGGGGAGAAAGGCGAGGCCGGTGAAAATGTGGTTATAGCCGGGGTAGAGCTCCCCAGAAAGGGGTTTACTATCTGTCGGCAATGCGGAAAAGTCCAGAATCATGAGGGAAAAATCGAGCATGCATTCACATGCACCGCGCGTGATCAGGAGTCAGATAAAAACCTGACCGATTGTGTGTACCTTTACAGGGAGTTTTCGTCTGAAGCAATACGGATGCTGCTGCCCGTTACCACCTTTGCGGGATCCGAACGTAAGCTGCATTCTTTCGTCGCAGCGCTACAGCTCGGCCTCAAGAAAAAATTCGGCAACAACATATCTCATCTTCAGACTACTGTTTATGAGGAACCCGTTCCCGAATCAACATACAGAAAGAAATATCTGGTTTTGTACGATACGATACCGGGCGGGACCGGATATCTGAAACAGCTTATGAGATCGGAACAACCTCTATTGGAAGTCTTCGATCTGGCCCTGGAATCGCTTAGGACATGCACATGCAATCAGGATCCGGGAAAGGACGGATGCTATCGCTGTCTTTATGCCTATCGAAGCAGCTATCACATGGCAGAAACCTCGCGGGATGCCGCAATAGAACTGCTGTCTGAAATCCTGAAGCACCGGGATAATCTGGTCAAGACAGAAACTCTCAAAAACGTGCATGTAAATAGTCTGTTTGATAGTGAACTTGAGGTGCGCTTTATTGAAGCACTCCGTCGTACGCGTACAGATGATCTGCCGGTAACTCTGAGCAAGGAACTGGTCAATGGCAAACCGGGATACTTTCTCAAAACAGGCATGCGTGCATGGTATATCGAACCTCAGGTGAATCTCGGCACTGGGGATAATGTCAGCATCGCGAGCCGTGCGGATTTTATATTTTATCCGGCACGGTCGCAGGAAAGCACCAAACCAATAGTGGTTTTTACAGACGGATTCTTTTTTCACAAGGGTCGTATTGGTAAAGACATGGCCCAGCGTATGTCCATTTCTCAAAGCGGCCGGTATAATGTGTGGTCATTGACCTGGAAGGATGTGGAAAACAGGTATCATGCCCTTTCCGACTATTTCAGAAACTACGTAGACCCTAAAGGAAAGCCAAGTGGTAATAATTTTGGTAAATTTTTAAAAGGATTTGAGATTGAGAATTTCAGGGATGTTCACAGGATTGACAGTTTTGAGTTGTTGGTGCGTTTTCTATCGAACCCCGATGAAAGGGCCTGGCAGCTATATGCATTTGTTCATGGCTTGATAAATCTTAATCCTCAAGCCTTTTCCGATCCTGATGTATTGAAGAAGTGGACGACAAAACTCGAAAAAACCTTACCGGAAGAAATGATCGAACTTTTTAAGGATGTTGAAGATCCGTGTATATATGGCATTTTTGAGCCTGAGGAGCAGGAAGATGATGTGCCTCTTAGGCTTTTTGTTTTAGCCAGCCAGGAAGAAGTCCAGCATAGCAATGCTAACGGAATTAAATTAGCGTGTTGTTTATACGACCAGGTCGAAAATAGAGACCGGAAAGAATTTGAGAATGTCTGGAACGGTTATCTTCGACTTTATAATTTGTTCCAGTTTATACCATACGCCTTCTTTGTTACACAGGAGGGTCTGAAAGATCATGCTTATGATGGAATCAAGATCAGAGAAGCGCCCGTCGTATCAGACAAAGAAGCGGCAGATGGTTCCTGGGCGGACATTCACGGCGTAACAGGTGTGGAACTTCACGGGTTGCTTGATAGTCTGGCTGAGAATGGGTGGCCGATACCGGAGGTCGGGTACGAATTGGTTGATAATGTTGGTGAGATCGTGGCAACTGCTGAATTGGCCTGGGAAGTCGAAAAAATTGCTTTTCTTCAGGAAAATGAACTCGCATATGCAGATGTATTCAAGAAAGCCGGATGGCAGGTCTTTTCATTGGCCGCGGTCGTTGATGATCCTGAGGCATATATCGGTTTAAACAAAGTCTAACAGGGGGTCCATGATAGATGACTACTCCAAGAAGCAATATTAAAGTTGCTGTTGCATCAGATTTTTTAACTGCTTTTTCCGGTATTCCCAGAAAACAGCAGGCAAAGGTTTTGGATTTTGTGAATAAGTTCCGATCAGATCCGACTCTGCCCGGTATAAATTATGAGAAGATTCAGAAAGCAAAGGATCCTAACCTGCGTTCTGTGCGCATTGATCAGTCTTACAGGGGCATTGTCCTAAAGCCGAAAACCGGCAACGTTTATGTGCTTCTCTGGGTGGATCATCACGACAAGGCATACGAATGGGCCGAAAACAAAGTTTACAAGATCCATCCCGAAACGGGCAGCCTCCAGGTCATTGACGTTGAGGATGCAAAATCTGCACAGGAATTGCGTGACGAGACTTCAAAACAGGCTAAGGGTACTTTGTTTGCTGATATCCACAACCGGTATTTGATACGCATGGGTGTACCGGAGACGTTGCTTCCTCTCGTTCGTGGTCTCAACACCGAGGAAGAACTTGACAAAATTGCTGAATATCTGCCCGAAGAAGCATACGAATCATTATTTTTTATAGCGTCGGGATTTTCCCTTGAGGAAGTACTCCGAGAAATGGAAGCGGCGGAAGCAGAGGAAACAGTCGATACAAATGATTACGAGAAGGCCCTGGACAACCCCGACTCCAAACGTCGTTTCTTCATGGTGGAAGAGGATCTGGAACTGGCAGCCATTCTGAATGCTCCGCTCGAGAAATGGCGGGTTTTCCTCCATCCCTCCCAGCGAAAATTAGTAGAACGTCAGTGGAACGGCCCTGTCCGGGTGCTTGGCGGCGCAGGAACTGGTAAGACTGTGGCCGCTATGCATCGTGCCAAGTGGCTGGCGCAGAAAATATTTACTGGTGAGAATGACCGTATTTTGTTTACGACCTTCACACGTAACCTTGCAGCCGATATTAAAGACAATCTGAGTAAAATATGCAGTGAGAAAACAATGCGTCGAATCGACGTTGTCAATCTTGACAGGTGGGTATCCGACTTCCTGAAGCGCAATAGCTATAACTATGATATCGACTATGGACGACGTACAGCTCCCCTGTGGGACAAAGCGTTGAATATGAAACCTGCCAATCTTGATCTGCCTGATTCTTTTTACAGGGAGGAATGGGAACGGGTAATCCAGCCCCAGGGCATAACGTCAATTGCCGAATATATGAAAGCATCTCGCCTGGGTCGCGGGATAAGGCTGAACCGCAAAACACGGGAGACTATATGGCCCGTATTTGAGGAATACAGAATATTGCTTAATGAACATGGTCTGAAAGAGGCGGATGATGCCATGCGAGATGCAAGACTACTGTTAGAAACAAGGGGAAGCATACTGCCTTATCGGGCTATTATTGTCGACGAAGCCCAAGACATGGGAGTGCAAGCGTTCAAGTTAATAAGGCAAATGATCCCTGGCGCCGATAAAAATGACATCTTTATTGTTGGTGATGCACATCAACGTATCTACCGGCATAAAGTTGTGCTTAGCCGATGTGATATTAATATCCGCGGCCGCGGAAGAAAGCTGAGGATTAATTACCGCACAACGGACGAGACCCGTAAATGGGCCGTTAAACTACTTGAGGGCATGAGTTTTGATGATCTAGATGGCGGCACGGATGATCAAAGGGGATATAAGTCATTGCTGAAGGGTGTTTCTCCCGAGATCCAGCACTTCGTGTCATTCAAGGACGAAGTTAAATTCATCATACGGCGCCTTCAGCAGATTGAAGCTGAGGGAGGTTTCTTGACCGAAGTGTGTCTAGTAGCTCGAAACAATGATCTTTTGAAACAATATCAAAGTGCAATCGGAGAAAGCGGCATCCCAACTTACCTGATCAGACGGAGTGAGGCTGAGAACAGAAGGGCTCAGGGTCTTCGTTTGGCAACAATGCATCGTGTCAAGGGCCTTGAATTTGATCGGGTTATCATAGCCGGTGTAAATGACGGAATAATACCCTATGAAGGAACAGGAAGCGACACATCTGATCCTGTTGTTCAGCGAGAGTCAGAAATACACGAAAAAGCTTTATTATATGTCGCAGCTACTCGGGCAAAAAAGGAAGTTATTGTGACAAGCTTTGGAAAGGCGAGCAAGTTTTTGAAGTGACTTTAAATTGCAAATGTCAGCATTTTTCGTTCCAATGCCGTTGTGAATTTGAATTGTGATGAAAACCTGCAAGAAATGTTTCCGGGAATTTGATGAATCCGAAGTCGATGTTCTGGGTGTCAGTCCAGCGACGGAGCTGGCGGATATTTTTCTTCAGGACATTGGTGTTGAGGATATAAATGATCTATGTCCTGAATGCAGGGAAGAACTGGGTGTGATGGATTTGTTGGGGTTTGGTCTGTAAATAGCTGCAACCTTTTACTGCTCGTCAATATAAAGCTCATAGGTTTCGGATTTATTGGGGCTCTCAATCCAGACACCGTTTTCTTGAACCCATCTTCTACGAGAAATTCATTGTCATTTGCGCTTTTAAGGTATTCTTGTTTCACAAGCAGGTCAACATGATGGTCAATTTATGGTGGTCAATTCCTCTTGACACGAAATTACCATTTTTCTACACTTTCCCCAAGGAAAAGAGAGTTCTTGTCAAATGGCTTATGTAATTACCGATGAATGTATCGCTTGTGGCGCCTGTGAAGATGAATGCCCTGTAGTGGCGGTAAGTTGTAGGGAAGATGAATATGTTATCGATGCAGATCTGTGTACCGATTGTGGTGCCTGTGTTGATTTATGTCCTGTAGAGGCAATTGTGCCGGGAGATGACAAAAAGAAGATAATGTCTGAAAAGAAAAAGGAAAGAAAGATGATTAAGGTGCCATTGAAACCAATACGTAGGGGGTATGGGGATTTTATCTTTCCGTATGAATATGTAGATGAAGAGGAATATAAAAGAGGAAAAGAAGCTAACTATAAGCTTGGAGCTATAATCGCAGGAATAATTGCTGCCCTTATTATCATAGGGCTTATAGGTTCACGTTAATCTTATCGATAAGGATTCTAGATCAGCCGCCTTCACCGGCGATGATCGCCCTTTCATCCCGTATTCAATGATCTGGCTCGATCAGCTTACGTGAGGACTTGTATTTGCAGTCTTGACCGCCTTAGCCTTCTGGCTTGGTGATGCCAGAGTTTGCAGGTCAAATCCTGCCGCCCCAATCACAGATAGTGTCATTTTGAT
>Ga0307991_1000657_pt1 | contig 24813 bp, 23 predicted proteins | sample EllFjometagen131_FD_203146 | JGI IMG/M metagenome (GOLD analysis project Ga0307991, IMG submission 203146) | Marine microbial communities from Ellis Fjord, Antarctic Ocean - #131 | ecosystem: Environmental > Aquatic > Marine > Unclassified | place: Southern Ocean | collected 2014-10-08 | reverse complement strand
TTTTATTTGAGACTTCTTATCATCAGTTAAAAGGCTCAGGATAAACTCCTTATGCAACCAGTCCCATTTTTTTGCAATGGATAGATAGGCTTTGTGGCTGCTCCAGGGATATGCCTTCATATCTTCAACAAGGCCTGCTTTTAAAGGGTTTCGATGGATGTAACGCACTAATTGAAGAAGATAGCTGTCGCCACTGACTAAAATGGATTTGTATCGACCGCGAAAAAGAGGGCCATCCAAATGATGCCGGCTGTTAAAGCGTTGCGTATATACACCATTTAAATGTCGCATGGCGCGAGAAATATTGGCTTCAGGCGTATGGACGAGCAGGTGATAATGGCTTGGCATCAGGCAGTATGCAGCAATTTGAATGTTCCACGCCTCCGAGGTCTCCTGAAGCAGTGCGGCAAATATCTTGTAATCGAATTTTTCTAAAAAGATATCCTCCGCTCTGCGGCCTCGGTTCATAACATGATACCAGGCCTTGGGATAAGCTATCCTAATAGGACGTGACATGAATTATAAATTAACAATTTAGGCCACAAGAGTCAAGAGTAGATTTGCCCCTTAATAAATGCGTTGAGCTGTGGTGATTGCTATGTGCCGTGTAGAATTCTTTGTAGAAAACCGCCAGTTCTCCGAGCGACATGCTTTCCAGTAGATACGCAGTTCTTTTAACAACTGCTGTGAAAGAATCGTAAAACGATCCTTTCTGTCTTTGCCCTGCTCCACACGAATAACCATCCTGGAACTGTCGATATGTTTCGCTTTCAGCTTGACAAGTACGGACAAAGCACTACCGCCGGACAATTCGAAACCCAATACATGCGGCAATGTAATACTTTTGTAAAACAGGTAATTATACCTGTCCTTTACGATAATTTTCCGGTAGCGTACCTCCACATTCAACAAATATATTGCGCCCATTACATTCAAGGAGATAAAAAATGAAGACACCATATGCCATCCATCCTAAAGGCACCCAGGCCAAAGTTCTGCTGTCCAGTGTATTCGGACCCTTTGCCCAGGATAATCAATATGGCAGCCGGGCCATCAATCCCATGGAACTCTACCAGAACCAGGTGACAAGGGTTCAAGGCCCCTTTTCCCTGCGCATGTTTCACCGCTCCTTTGGTCTGCTGCTGCTCCAGTCCAACATCGAAGGGCCCTGTACCCTCCTGGATTTTCCCTCCATGGGTATCTTTATCCAGGAGCTCAAGCAGAGTGCCTATGACATCATCGGCATCAGCGCCATTATTCCCAATGTGGAAAAGGTCAAAAAAATGTGCCAGCTGATCCGGCAATACCAGCCCGATGCCACCATTGTGGTGGGGGGGCACATCTCCAACAAGGGGGGCATTGATGAGATCATTGATGCCGATCATATTGTCAAAGGGGACGGGGTAAAATGGTTCCGGCGGTTTCTCGGCCAGGATGTGACGGCGCAGGTGAAGCATCCCATGGCCTACTCGGCCTTCGGAGCCCGGACCATGGGGATCACGTTGCCGGATAACCCCGGCGATACCGCCGCCATTCTCATTCCTTCGGTGGGGTGCCCGGTGGGGTGTAATTTCTGCTCCACCTCGGCCCTGTTCGGGGGCAAGGGCAAATTCGTCAATTTTTACGAAACCGGAGACGAGCTGTTTGACGTAATGTGTCAGCTCGAAAAAACACTTAAAGTACAATCCTTTTTTGTGCTGGATGAAAATTTCCTGATCCACCGCAAACGCGCCCTCAGGCTGTTGGAACTGATGCAGGCAAATAACAAAAGCTGGCTTTTAAATGTGTTCAGTTCGGCCCGGGTCGTGCGCTCCTACACCATGGAACAGATCGTGGGGATGGGCATCGGATGGGTCTGGATGGGCATCGAGGGAAAGAGCAGCAATTACCGTAAGCTCCAGGATATCGATACCCGGGAGTTGATCAGGGAGATGCAGTCCCACGGCATCCGCGTTCTGGGCTCTTCCATCATCGGCCTGGAAGACCATACCCCTGAAAATATCGATGCGGTCATCGCCCATGCCGTCAGTCACAACTCGGATTTTCACCAGTTTATGCTGTACACGCCAAACCCGGGAACCCCGTTGTATGAACACCATAAAAAAATGGGGACGTTGCTGGACGAGGCGGATTTCCCGCCGGCGGATGCCCATGGCCAGTACCGCTTCAATTACCGGCACCGGCATATCAAAAATGGCCTGGAACAAGGCTTTCTGTTAAAGGCGTTTACACAGGATTTTAAGGTCAACGGACCGAGTCTGGCCCGGCTGACCCGGACCCTTCTCACCGGATGGCAGCGGTATAAAAATTGTCCGGACCCGCGCATTCAAAAGCGCTTTGCCTGGGAAGTAAAGTCGCTGAAAACCACTTATGCCGGAGCCGTCTGGGCCATGAGACGGTACTACCGCCATGATACGGCCATGTTCCAAAAAATGAGCCGGCTGTTCAAAGACCTCTGCTCAGAATTCGGCCTCCGAACCCGAATGGCAGGACCGGTCATCGGCAGGTATATTTATCGAAGCCTGATAAAAGAGCAGCGCCGACTGGATGCCGGCTGGCAATATGAGCCCGCTTCTTTTTACGAAAAAAATACAGCGGCCCTGGCCCTTGAATCCAGGACAAACAAAATCTTTACCCCACAGCAGCGGGATAATCACGGGCCCCTGATGGCGCCGGCACCGATGCTGAAAAGATAGCACCTGCGGCTTTCCGGGCCGTCCGCCGATCGGATTAAAGGGTCTTGGCAACCGTTAACCGCTGCGATTTCCGTTATGGAACTTTTTTAGCTGCCGGCTCATTTCCGCATGCCATACCCGCCGCCACCCGGGGTCAAAATCCGAATGCTGTCGCCCTTTTCCACATGTACCTCGCACTTGCCGCCCATATTGATTTTTTTACCGTTTTTCCGGATCAGCAAATTTTTTCCACAGCTTCCCGCCCTACCCCCGTTGAGGCCATAGGGGGGGTGAACCCGCCTTTCGGAAAGGATCGCAGCTGTCATGGGTTCGAGAAATTCCACCTCCCGGACCATGCCGTTTCCACCGTGGTAGGCGCCAGCGCCCCCGGATTGGCTACGAATGGAAAATCGGCGCAGTAACACCGGGTAGTCTCTTTCAAGAATTTCCGGATCCGTGATGCGCGTATTGGTCATATGGGTGTGAACGCCGGATTCGCCGTGCCAGCCGGGTCCGGCGCCGGCACCCCCGCCAATGGTTTCATAATAACCGAAACGTGCATTGCCAAAGGTAAAATTATTCATGCAGCCCTGGGAAGCGGCAGCGGCCCCGAAGGCTTTGAAAATCACGTCCACGATCCGCTGGGACGTGAGGACATTGCCGCCCACCACCGCCGCTTCTACGGACGGCGCCAGCAGGCAGCCTTCGGGTATCCGGATATCAATGGGAATGAGACAGCCGTTGTTCAGGGGCAGGTCTTTTTCGATGAGACACCGCAGGGCATACAGGATGGCCGATTTAGTGACGGCCCTGGGGGTATTCCAGTTTCCCAGCACTTCACATCCGGTTCCCCCAAAGTCAAACACGGCGCTGCCCTGATGTCGGTCAATGGTCAGATTCAGCACGATGGGACTGCCGTCATCCATATAATCCACGGCCCGTACCGTATCCATGGCGTTCAACCCCTTATCAGCGGACAGCCGGCGCAGGAGGTCCCGCACCGCCTGGGCTGCGGCATTCTGGATATGCCCCATATAGGCCTGGACCATCTTAAGGCCGTATTTTTCCACCATTTCCAGGACCAGGTCGATGCCCTTCTGGTTGGCGGCCACCTGGGCCCTGAGATCGGAGAGGTTGTCGGGAATACGTCTTGAACCGCTGATGGCCGGACGTCCGGCAGCCGGTTTTTTTTTCGCCGGGGCCTGGAGCAGGGCAATGAGCCCCTTTTCCTGGAACGAACCGTTTCCCACCAGCTTAAAAGAGGTGATACATGCGCCCTCTTCATCCAAGGTGTGGGAACCCGGTGGCATGGACCCCGGTGTGATCCCGCCGATATCGGCGTGATGTCCCCTTGATGCCACCCAGAAAATGATGCACCCGTCCATAAATACCGGCGTGATTACCGTCATATCCGGAAGATGGCTGCCCCCTGCTGCAGGGTGGTTGGATAACAGCACATCTCCGGGGTGCAGGTAGTCACGGTTTATGCGAATCTGGGCCTTGACCGCTTCGCTCATCGCCCCTAAATGGACGGGCAGGTGCGGTGCGTTGGCCACCAGTTCACCATCGGGGCCAAACAAGGCACAGGAAAAATCGAGTCGTTCCTTGATATTGGTGGATATGGCCGTCTTCTGAAGTGTCCGGCCCATTTGCTCGGCTATGGACATGAATAAATTGCTGAAGATGGACAGCTGAATCGGATCCACAACGGTTTTCCATAGGGCCTGCTTTTCGGGTGTTACATCAATGACCACATCCCCAAAACGGGTAATGCTGCCCGTGCAGTCCGGTTCAATGAGAATGGTGGACGTGTCGTTGATGATCATTGCCGGGCCGGGTATGACATGATCAGCCTTGAGTTGCGCCAGTCGGTAAATGGGCGTATCACGCCATCCATTATTGAAATAAACCGGCCGGGTAACCATGGGAGCGGCATTTTTAGTGGCCCTGGCCAGCGGAATCTTTTTAAATTCTCCAGATCCCCCGCAGGAACGAACCCTGAAATCATCGATGAGAAGTTGCCTGTCTTTGAGTTCAAAACCGAACTCCCTGAGATAAGCGGTGCGAAATGCACGGCCATAGTCTCCATCCGGCGGTGCTGCGATCATCATGGCAGTATCTGTGCCGCTGTAGCGAAGATTCAGGTAAGCGGTGGTGATAATGGTATCCGTCTCGACGCCCTGCCCCATCAGATCCTTTTCAGCATCTTGTGCAAGTGCCTGCAAGGCATTGACCACTGCAGGCAGGTCGGACTTCCGATATTTATGGCCGGATGGTGCCTGTTTTTCCACCACCACGTCGGCAAGGCCCATACCATAGGCCGATAAAATTCCGGAAAATCGGTGAATAAAAATACGTTTTATACCCAGGCTTCTGGCAATGGCGCAGGCATGTTGCCCACCGGCGCCCCCGAATGTGGCCAGCACATGCTCCTGGACATCAAAACCGCGCATGACGGAAATTTCCCTGATGGGACGCACCATCACTTCATTGGCCACATTCACATAACCCAGGGCCACCTGTTCCACACTCATGGACCGGTTCCCTTTTTTTTGATAAAAAGCATTGATTTCTTCGGACAGGCTGCCAAGGGCCTTGCGGGCGATGTCAAGGTCCAGGGGCCGGTCTTTGGAAACGCCGAAAATGCAGGGAAAATAGTCCGGCTGAATTCGCCCTAACACAAGGTTGGCATCGGTCAGTGATAAATGGCCCTTTTTTCGATAGCAAACCGGCCCGGGGTGGGCCCCTGACGATTCGGGCCCCACCCGGAACATGCCGCTTTCAAAAAACAGCCGGGAACCACCGCCGGCGGCAACTGTCTGGATGTGAAGCTGAGGGGCCTGTATGCGGACACCGGCGGTTTCAGTCCCCATGACAATTTCATATTCTCCGCCGTACCGCGAAACATCGGTGGAGGTGCCCCCCATGTCAAACCCGATCACAGGGCTTTTTGTCTCCCGGTTGAATGTGGTCATGGCATATCCCACCACCCCCCCGGCAGGTCCTGAAAAAATGGCGCGACTGCCGGTGAATCCTTCATCACGGACCAGCCCGCCATCGGATTGCATGAACCAAATATTAGATAACTGCCGTGCGGCGTTAAATCCCTTTCGAAAGCTGTTGCGGTAGGCCTGAATAATGGGTGTCAGATAGGCATCCACCATGGCGGTGTCGCCCCGTGGCACCAGTTTTACCATGGGGGTCACCCGTGAGGAGAGCGAGACCTGGGAAAAACCAACCTGCTTTGCCAGTTCCCCCACCTGTTTTTCATGTTCCGGCCAGGCCCAGGCATGCATCAACACCACGGCAATACTGTCGATGCCTTTTTCCCGGACAGCGGCCAATTGCTTTTTCAAGCCCACTGGGTCCGGGGCGTTTCGGATTTCAAAACGGTCTCCGGTGATGCCCGTGACCATGGTTCGCCCTGTTTCCGGGGTCTCACCATTTTTCAGGAGCCTAATCCGTTCATCGATTTCAATGACATCTTCGTATAAAAGTTCGGGTTTGCGAATTTCCAGATCAAAAATATCCGGCCGGTCCTGATTACCGATGGCAAGGATATCCTTAAACCCTCTGGTGACCGCCAGGACGCATGGTGCCCCTTTTCTCTCCAGCAGGGCGTTGGTAGCCAGCGTGGTCCCCATTCTTACCCATTCCACAAACCCGGCATCCAATGCGCCGGGAGCCAGAACGGTGCCGGTAACATCCTCAATGATCCGTCGGATGCCCTCAAGGGCGGCATCGGAATAGTTGTCCGGATCTTCGGACAGCAGCTTGACAACCCGGTATCCGGTTTCCCCGGGAACCTCGGCATAAATGTCGGTAAAAGTTCCGCCACGGTCTATTGAAAATCGCAATTTGTGATTATTTTTCATTTTCAGTATGATCCCGATGAGTGGTGGGAGATGACGTGGGCTGAAAAAAACACCGGCAGGTGTAAGGCCCGGTCGGCATGGTCTTATCATCATTGAAATTTGAAAAAACTTATACAGCCATCGCTTCCCGTGCTTTGTCCAGCATCTGTTTCTGCTTTTTCAGAAGGGCCAGTGCCTGGGGCCTGGAGACAAACTTAAACCGGATCTTATCTCCCGGGCAAAGCTGTCCGGCCCGGTCAAGGTCGGCTTTACACAAAAGCGCGATTTTGGCATATCCACCAGTGACCTGGGCATCCCGATGGAGAATAATAGGAACACCGTTGCCGGGCACTTGGATACCGCCCATGGGAGTGGGGTCTGTAATAATATCTGGTCCCTTGATCCTTTCCACTGGAGGGCCATCGGTCCGGATGCCCTGGCGGTCGGAAACCGTGGAAATCGTATAGGTGGCAGTGGAAAATACCTGGATACCATCTTGGCTGAAATAGTCCATCTGCGGCCCTGGGAGCACCCGGAACGCCTTTGTCACATTCCGGTCCGGAATAAAGGCGGGCGGCAGGGTTTTTCCTGTATTCCAACCCGCCTTTTTATTGTCAAAAGACCGGATTTCGTCTCCTTTTTTTAAAGCGGTACCAAGAGAACCCCGCAGGTAAGCAGATCTCGATCCCAGAATCAACGGGGCATCAAATCCGCCGGCAACCCCAACATAGGCGCGCATACCTGACCGCAAGTCGTTAAATCCGATGATATCCCCCTCTTTAATGGAAAGCACGGTCCACATCGGTCCAGGCCGCCCATTGATAACCATACCAAGGTCACCACCACCCACTGCAATGCGGCCGGGGGATAAAGCCCTGAGCCTCAATCCCATCATGGTGGTTTCAAGCACTGCTTCGGTTTCCTGATTTCCCAGCAACAGATTGACCAGTCTGGCGGCTGTCTGATCCATGGCACCGGAAGCGGAAAGGGCGTATTTCAGCATATCGGTCCGGCCCAGATCCTGAAACGTGGTCAGAAGCCCCGGGCTAACGATCGCAAAACGGCTCAATGAAATCCTCCATGGGTATTTCCCCCGCCGCGATGGCGGTCTTTTGGTCAACTTCATAACATTGGACGAAATCACCCGGGCAAAATGCCGTGGGGGGAAACCGGTCCGGGTTAAATACCTTTACAAACGTCCGGCCCACATAATTGAGCCCGGAGGGAGAATCCACCGCCAGGATATTGGCCTGGGGACCCCCAAAGCCGAAGGACCCGCCCGGCACCAGCGGTCGGGGGCTCCGGTGCCGTGGCGACTGCAGCGCTTTGGGGATACCGCCCATATAGGCCTGGGAACAGATATATCCCAGAAAATAGACCGGCAGTTTCATATTGGCGGACAATTCAATCACCCGCGCTGTAGTAATGCCCGATAATTTGGCCACACGACCCACATCCGGGCCGTATTCACCCCCATAGGCCGTGGGTAACCGGAACAGTCTGCCTTCAGGTTCATCCATCGCTTCTGATCGAGCCAGGGCTGAGTTGACTTCTTGCAGCATGCTGTCATCATTTATTTTCCATGGGTCATAATACACCATCAGGCTTCGATAGGATGGCAGGGCCATTCGGTAGCCGTCTATGCCCTTTTTTTCGAGTGCATGCAACAAACGCCGGACTTTCCCATTGACTTCCCAGCTGACCACCGCTTCAAATTCTACAAGAATGGCATCTTCTCCAAGGGCCCGTATCAACGGATGGTTCGTATTTTCCATGAGCCTTTTCACTCCACAAAGGAGCGCAGTGGCGCGATTTTTACATTATTTTCCTCAAGGGCGGACCGAATTTTGCGGACCATGTCCAATGCACTAGAAGAATCTCCATGCACAGCCACCGACTGGCAGGGCATATCCAGCACCTGGCCATCAATGGTGGTAATGGTGCCGTCTTGGGCCAGCTGCAGGATACGTTTCTGAATTCTGGTCACATCTTTGATGACGGCGCCGGCCTGTTTTCTGGCCACCAAGGAAAGATCCGCATTGTAGGCCCGGTCGGCATAACATTCTTCAACCACCTGCAACCCAAAGGATTCGGCAATCGGTCGTGTTTTTGTCCCGGAATAGGTCAACCAGATGATCTTTTTGTCCACCATGCTGATCGCCCGACAGATGGCTTCGGCGATCTTCTCATCTTTTTCGGCCATTCCGCTGAGGACACCGTGGGCTTTGCAGTGCTGAAGCGGTACATCCGCGGCATCACAAAAAGCCCTTAGGGCGCCGATCTGGTAAACAAAGAAATCCTCTAGTTCCTGGGGGGTCACATCCATAAAGCGTCGCCCGAATCCCAGAAGATCCGGCAACCCCGGATGGGCACCGATACCGGCACCATTTTTTTTGGCCAATGCTACGGTTTTACGCATAACATGGGGGTCTCCGCCGTGGAATCCACAGCCCACGTTTGCCGAACTGATAAAACGAATGACCTCTTCATCCATCCCCAATGTGTAGTGGCCAAAACTTTCACCCATGTCACAATTAATATCAATGCTTTTCATTTTTGATAGATCCTTTCATCGTGCATTATACGGTTTTTTTAAAACCGCCGTCTCATATTTACGAACCATATCGGCAATCTCCGCCTCGGCACCGTCCGGCAGCGCTTTGGCCTTGTAATTTTCGATAATATCGATGGCTTTATGATACGCGGCATCCAGGGCAAGCGGTGATCCCTTTTTCTCCCAAGTCTCCCGAAAGTTCCTGTCAAAAACGGTAACATCGCTCTGTTTTCTCATGTTGTCCAGTGTCTGCTGCTGGAGCAGATAATTACCGCCTGGACCCACTTCGCGGATCTGGTCGTATGCCAGTTGATATTCATCCACCGGTATCCCGTCGATGGCCATCAACAGGTGACGGATATGCTCACAGTCCAGAACCACCTTTGCCAGGTCGAAGGTCAGCCCGCTTTCAATGCTGCCGATGCCGTAGATGATGGGCGGCCGGGACAGGGCCACCTGGGTAAAATTGATGGCCGTTTCGTACGCAGACTGGATATCCAGGGTTTTACTTTCCGAAACACCGGTGGCAATGGCGCTGGGGAGTCCGTAAAACTTTGCCATCTGGGCTGCCGCACGCCCGAGCATCCCGTATTCAGGCCCCCCCATGACCGTAGCGGCATTTTTCAGGTACATGATACTGGTACTGCTGCAATAGGTGCAGGGCGTTCCCTTTTTAACCAGCTGGGCAAGGACGATGCCGCTGAGGATTTCAGCGTTATGCTGCACCATGGTGCCGGCCAGGGTCACCGGCCCGGTGCCACCGGCAAGGACCATGGATATAAGCCAGAGACCGACACCGGCCTCGGCCGACTCGATGATTACATCACAGGTATGTTCCGTCAGGGTCAACGGGCTCGACGGACACACCGAAAAAGTCATGATGGGCCGTTGGCCGAATGCCGCTTTTCCCCCGGCAGCGATCTGAGCCATTTGGATCATGGTTTTGCTGTTTTCACGATTACCCGCACCGATAATAATATGCTTTGCCGTGTTTTTCAGCAGTGATTCGAGATTGTGAAGGGGTTGCGTCTCCGGCGGCTGGTCAGTGGCGCAGACCGCTCTTTCCAGAACAGGCATCTCATCAAAAAAATCGACAATTTTTCCGGTATTCGCCGAGTCCGCTTTGGTTGTTGGACGGATCTCTCTTGAATAGGGATCAACGATCTGCACACATTCACCAAAAGTGGAAAACCCGACTTTGCCACTTGTCGTATCAAAGTCTTTTGACGGGTCCCTGCCGAAAAAAATAACGGCCTTGGGTGCCCATGAAAGACAATCTGCCACCAGGTGTTCGGGAAAACGGACGATGGCCCCGGCGGTTTCTTTTAAGACCGTTGCACCCGCACCGTCAAATATTTCCACGGCCTCATCACAGACCACGCGAACGCCCACGTTTTTAAGAACCTTCAGCGTTTCCAGATGAATCCGCTGTTGTGTATTAAAATCCCAAATGGGGTAACCTGTTATCATTATCAACCTCACTGATAGGGCTAAAATTTCAGCATAGTAGCGGTTTTAATTTTTCGGGATAGGTTTCCCGAATCAGGGCACGGGCAAGAATGGTGGCCGGATCGATCAACACCATGTTGTCCAGCGAATCCGATGGCAGTGCCAGGGGCAGTTCCGTGCACCCCAGGATCACAGCGGTCGCGCCCCGTTCACCCAGTGCCCGGACAGCGCTCACGACCCTCTGCCGGGCCTCTTTCGTTACCGGATGCGAATGGGCCTTAATGCCGTATCCGGGATCGTAAATTGCCCCATGAATGTCTTTGGCCTGTTCTTCGTCCGGCAGCAGCATCGAAATGCCGGCCTTTTCCATGTACACCCCGTAAAGCCCGGTTTGATAGGTGCCCAGGGTGCTGAGGACACCGATCCGGGCATCGGGTGGAAATGCGTTCTGGATGTAATCCATCACTTCAGTGATCATATTGAGAAGCTTTATGGTTAAACCGCTGGCCCTTATTTTTTTTTCAATTTTTCCAAAAATAGCTTCCGCATGGGCGGTATTGCAGGGTATACCGGCCACTGTCGCACCGGTCGAGGCCAGTCGTGCCAGCACATTGAACAGCCCCTGGGCCGGATTTTCCACATCGCCCTGAAGCAGATACCGCGTGCGGTCATTGATGGTGGCGGAAAGAGAGGCCAGCATCACCGGCAGGTGGTCCTGGTCCGAGCCGGCGACGGTCTCATCGAAAATTTTCCGATTTAAATCGAGCCCGGCATAGGGCCCGACACCGCCGACGATTCCGATGGTTTCTGCGTTTTCCATTGCCTCTTTCCCCCTAGCAAATGGTTAAGCGGCAACTTTCCGGGCCTCAATCTGCCGGGCCGCTATGGATACGGCATCCATGGCGGTTTTACCATAACCGTCAGCCCCGATCTCATCGGCCCATTTCTGACTCACCGGTCCACCGCCCACAAGAACAACGAATTTGTCCCGCAGGCCCATTTCCGTAAGCGTACTGATCAGTTCCTTCTGGTAGGGCATGGTGGTGGTCATCACCGCCGAAAGACCGATAACATCTGCATTGTTTTTCTCGGCCGCCTCTATGATACTCAAAGTGCCCTGATTCACACCGAGGTCCACTACTTCAAAGCCGTTGGTTTCCAAAATGGTGGCCAGAATACCCTTGCCCAGACTATGGACATCGCCTTTTACCGTTGCCAGAAGAACTTTGCCAATTTTTTCAACATTTTTTTTACCCGCTTTAAGGACCGGTTCCAAAACTTCCATGGCGCTGGAGAAACTGTCCGCCGCTAAAAGCAGTTCAGGCAAAAACGCCTCGCCGGTCTCAAACCGTTTTCCGACAATATCCATTCCCTTTGAAATCCCGTTTTCAAGAATATCCAACGCATCTATACCGTTGTCCAAGGCTTGTTTGCACACCGTCTGTATTCCGTCGGTATCGCCTGTCATCACTTTCTGAGATAGGTCCTCAAGTATTTGTTTCTTATCCATAATATCCTCCAATCTGTTCATATAGACTGCAAACGGGGCGGCCATTGGGAATCAGGCCGACGGTTTATCTGCAAAAAAGGGTGCAATTTATCTGATAATTGTTGTTTCACACGGTCTTGAAATAATCCTCAAGCGATTCCAGCGTGCGTTTTTCACTATTGGTAAGATGCGTATCTACAGCATCCACAACCTGCTCTTCATTGCCGCTGAGAAGCGCTTCAATGATGCTAAGGTGCTCCGGGGCGCTGGGTTGAAGCGCTTCCCCGGAAACGCTTTTATCCTTGCTGGTGGCCTCTACAAATGTTCGAATCCTCAGGGACTTGTTACCGACGACATAAAAAAGCTCCTTTAAAATACCGTTGTCCAACATCTCAAGAAACAGTTCATGAAGTTTCAGATCAATGGTAGCATATTGCTCAGCACCCAGTTTTGTCTCCATCAGGATGCAAGTTTCGACCTTGAGCGCCTTTAGTTTTTCCCCCAGCGCCTTGTTTTTCGTTATAGCCGATATAAGCTTTCTTGAGATGTAAAGTTCGAGCAATCGCCTGGCTTCATAGACCTCACAGACATCTTCTCTTGCAATCCGGCTTACCTTGATACGTTTGTTGGCTTCATAGTCCAGTATGCCTTCATTTGACAGGCGAACAACCGCTTCTCTCACCGGTGTCGGGCTGATATCAAGTTTCTCTGCAAGATTGGTGATGGTCAGTGTTGCCCCTGGCATCAATTCGTTTTCCATGATGGATTGTTTGATACTCTCGTAGGCAACATCCCGCAATGTCCTAATTTTTATGCTCCCGAGATTTGTCATTTTTCTTTTTCCCTCATTCTTTTATGTCGCATGTATGGTGTCGATGCCTGCTTATACTATAATAAAACGATGAGCAAGAGATCAAGCAAATGGAATACCCATGGTAGTAAGCTCCTCTGTCACGTCATCAACCAGTTTCACATAATCGTCATTGGGCTTTCCGGTTTCAGCGTTGAAACACTCGTAATAACAGTCGCCTTCCGGCGGATTCGGAATATCGGATTCATATTTCTGTATCAGCTGGATCACAAGCTCATTGGCTTTTTCCCTTGTCAGCCGAGATGCCGCCTTTCCGGCTTCCACACAAAATCTGGACTCCATGGGCGTAATACCGTCTATTTTTACGGCCTTGGCCGGATGGGGCTGGTTGACACAGGGGGCACCGGATGTAACCCAGGCCAGGTAAATGGCGGCCGCCTCATACATGTACATTTTGGTGTTGGGTCCGGCGCCGCAGTAAGGCCCCCACAGCACCGGCACTTTTATGTTCCGGCTTGACGCCTGGATAGCAGTGGAAACACCCCAGATCACATCCCGGGTGCTGGAGCACGCGTGCATGAAGTGAATGGGGAAATTGAGCTGAAGGTGTCCCTTATGAACCAGTTGCCCCATGATCAGGTATGCCGCGCACAAAATGGCAAAGCCTTCCGGGCCGCCTGCAAACCCGCCCAGCATGGGACCGGATTCGGCTGCGACATTGGCACCCGAGGCGTGCAGATAGGCCACCTTGTTCAGGGTATCATAGTTGATTTTCATTTCCGCGATGCTCCCGCAGAGCCATGCGTCGGTGAGACGACTTCCAAATTGAGGTGCACTGGCGGCGATATTGGTTACGGCAACGGCTGTTGTCGGTTGCAGGTTAAAGATTGGGAGCCCCGGTCTACCGGCCCGCTGCAGGGCATCCAGAGCGGTTTTCATTCCCAGCACACCCGCATAGAACTCAGTAGGCGCCCCGGCGGAAATCGGTATACCGCGAATACTGGACAAACCTGGAATCTGGATGGAGTTAACCTCGGGAATGGATGCATATCCCTCGACGATATTTGCGGCATACGCCGGTTTTGAGGAGACAATCCCCGATCCCACCTGAAACCATGGCCATTTGTTTTCATCCGGCATCCGCATGCCAAAATATTTTCGGTCGGCTCCCTGACCGGCTTTGACGTGTCCCGGTGCATTACGAACGGCTTCTTCGATCTCTTTTTCGGTAAATTCCATTACCCTGGCGGTATCCAGGCAGTAGACACCTACTTCCTCCACGAGTTTTTTGGCGGCTGCAAAAATACGGTCGGCCGCATTATCATCACTTGGAACCGGATTTTCCCGGTCATACTTCACGCCACTCTCTTTGACCAGTTTCATGGTGGCCATCATGAATTTCCGATCAAAATCCTGTTCCTTCATGATGGGGCCGTCCAAAGCCTTTTCACAAACATCCAGAATATTTCCCATAGTACCCTCCGTTTCTAAATAGCCTTATTTATCTTTGATTGTTATCAAAATAAACTGCTCTAAAGCGTTGGAATTTACGTAGAACAGACCCAGATGGCCAGATCCGGACAGATATCCTGACAGGTGCCGCAGTTCACACATTTTTCCGGGTCCGTCTGCTCAACGATATTGGCGCCTTTGGCATTCCGGCGCTCGGATATCACCAGTATCTTTTTAGGGCAGGTGGTAACACAGATGCCGCACCCCTTGCAGACTTGTTCTTCTATACACACACTCATATCACACTCCAATCTGTTGAAGAATCTTTACGATTTCATGAGACGTCGTTGCCGTGTAGGCGCCCGCCGCTTTCAGGGCCTTTATTTTACTGTCCGCCGTGCCTTCCTCACCTTCCACAATCGCCCCCGCATGGCCCATCTGGGCGCCTTCGGGAGCGGACCGGCCCACGATCATCGCCACAACCGGTTTGGTCATATGGGAGCGAATAAATCTGGCGGCATGATGTTCCAGTTTTCCACCGACTTCGCCCAGAAGAACAACCGCCTTTGTTTCAGGATCTTTCTCAAATTCACTAAGAACGTCCTCATGGGTGGTGCCCCAGACAGGACCTCCGCCGATCCCCACCACTGAGGTCTGCCCGATGCCCGCATCGGTCAATACCCGGCCGACTTCATAGGACAATGATCCGCTTTTGGAGACGATGCCGACAGCCCCTTCCTTGAGCATCTGCTGGGGATGGACCCCCAGCTTGGATTTTCCCGGAGAGATGAGACCCGGGGTGTCCGGACCCAGCACCCGATTTCCGGTCAGTTCCGCAAATCGGACAATATCGATAATGTCATTTTCCGGGATGCCTTCGGTGGTCAGGACTAGAAACGGTATCCCGGCAGCCAGAACTTCAAACGCCGCGTTTTTGGCAAACGGGGCCGGAACAAAACTGATGGCCGCATCGATTTTGTGTTTGCGCACGGCTTCTACCACCAGGTTATAGACGGGAATCCCTTCAACCGCCTGTCCGCCTTTGCCCGGGGTGACACCGGCAACGATATTGCTGCCGTATTCTTTCATGATGCGAGTCTGAAAAGAGCCCACGGTACCGGTGATGCCCTGGACCAGGATATGGGTGTTTTCATCAATAAGAATGGCCACGTTACCTTCCTCCATAGTGGACTGCCAGTTTAGCCGTCTCAAAAAGATCCGCTTTTGCCGCGATACCATGGGAGGATAAAATCCGAACGCCTTCTTTTGCTTTTGTTCCGCACATACGGACCGAAACGGGAACCCGGCAATCGTTCTTTTTCAGGTAGGTATCGATGCCTTCGGCCACCTGATCCATACGGGTCAACCCCCCGATGAGGCTGATGAGCAAAGACTTGACATTGGGATTGGAAAGCACGATTTCCATGGCCTGTTAGGCGGCTTTGGCAGCCGCTTTTCCACCCATTTCGCAAAAATTGGCCGGGCTTCCGCCCAGGTCCTTCACCAGGTCGAGGGTCAGCATACCGGTACCGGCACCATCAGCGATGATGCCGATGTCCCCGTCAAGAAGGACATATGAGATATCATACTTTTCCGCCAGCATTTCCGGCGCACTTCGCTTTTTTATGATCCGTCCCTTCTGGCTGGATTTGGCTTCCGTCAGTCTGCCATTGCCACGAAATCCGGCATTGTCGTCGAGAACGATCTTGCCGTCAAGGGCGATCAGACCGGTGTCAGTGATGGCCAGCGGGTTGATCTCCACCAGCGTGGCATCCTGATGGCGCAGGATATGCCACAACCCGTTTACAACGGAAACAAACGCCTGATCACAAGGAATGTCCAGCCGTGCTGCCATGTCACGAATATCGAACTCCATGAGGCCCACAACCGGATCGATCTTTTTCCGTATAATTTTTTCCGGCGCTTCCTTTGCCAGCTGCTCAATGTCGACGCCCCCCTCCTTGCTGGCGATAAACATCGGACGGTTGTCCTCTTTCTCATTGAGGCAGCAGATATAAATCTCTTTTGAGATATTCATGGCATCTTCCGCCAGCAGGGTATTCACGGCGTACCCTTTTACCGTTGCATCGAAAAGTTCGGCGCTAATCTCCTCTGCCGCCTTTTTGTCCGAAGCAAAACGGACGGCGCCTGCTTTACCGCGGCCGCCAACCGGTATCTGGGCCTTTAGAACAGTCGGAAAACCGATATTCCCAAGGTCCGATATATTTTCTATAAGTTTGCCTTCGGGAACGGGGATCCCGCTTTCCGAAAAAATTTTCTTTGCCTGAAATTCCAAAAGCTTCATCTGGCTATCCTGTTACCTAAAAATCAGTTTTCCCTGGCAAACTGCATACCGCTGTTTGCCGATTTAATATTTGCATCGAGAGATTTCGCCGGTACATTGACGGATATGACTTCCAGAAGATCCTCATCACTGAAAATTTTCAGCTTTTCCTGAATAAAACCGAGCATGGCCATATTGGCTGCCAGCTTAACACCGATATCCGTTGCGATCCGGGTGGCCGGGAATTCCCAGACGGTAATGTCTTCCCGTGCGGGCTTTTCTACAAATTCAGGGTCGATGATCAGGAGTCCGCCCTTTCTGAGGGTTCCCAAAAATTTTTCAAGGGCCGGTTGTGACATGGCTACAACCAAATCCATGGCATCGGCCAGCGGTGATTCAATCCGATCTTCCGAAACAATAACTTCAGCCTGGCATTCGCCACCCCTGGCTTCTGAGCCATAGGACTGCATCTGTACGGCATTCAAGCCGGCCTTGGTGACGGCAGTCGTACCGAAAATAATCGCTGACAACACAATCCCCTGGCCCCCGAATCCACAGAATCTGATATTGATATTTTTATTCGTCATGTTAGTCGTCTCCTCCATTCAGCAGACAGAGCTTCCCCTGAAAACAGGCCTTTCTTTTTTCACAAATGTGCCGAGCACAAATTTTGATTCCAGCTCTTCCGGGTCCATGGTTTCAGCTTTTTTAAGGGTCACAGAACTGTCCTTGATCCATTCCAAACACTGGACGGCACTGCCGGTTGACAGAGCTCTTCTGCCAAAATGGGTGGGGCATTGCGTGATAATTTCCACAAGGGAAAAACCTTTATGGGCCAAGGCCTCCTTGATGGCATTCTTTGCATTTTTCGGCTTGGCAGTGGTCCACCGGGCCACATATGTGGCACCCGCCGTTTCCGCCAGCTTGCAAATATCAAAAGGATCCTCGACATTACCATACGGTGTGGTCGCCGATTTCATATTTTTCGGTGTGGTGGGCGCCATCTGGCCACCGGTCATACCGAATGTCAGATTGTTGACAACAATCATAACCGCATCCAGATTCCGCCGGCAGGCGTGAATCAGGTGCCCGGCGCCAATGGCGCTGGCATCGCCATCTCCGGCGAAAATAACCACCTTCAACTCCGGTTTATGCAACTTGATTCCTGTAGCCCAGGGGATGGTTCTTCCATGAACACCATGAAGCGACTCTGCGTTAATGTACACCGGAATTCGTGCGGCGCAACCCACACCGCCGATACCGACAAAATTGTCGAAATCAAGCTGGGTTTCATCAGCCGCTTTCAAAAAAAAGTTTAATACTTGCGCAGCACCGCAACCCGGACAGAAAAAATGCGGCAGCGCATTCTTTCTCAGATATTTCCACAAAGGATGCTTTTTCACTTTACCGCCTCCTCAATTACACTCAATATTTCTTTGGTCGTATGAATTTCGCCCCTGTTTTTCAGGATCCTGCCGATCTCACAATACCGGCCGCACACCCGGTCGATTTCATTGGCGTATTTGCCGATGTTCATTTCCACGGTGAGGATCTTGCCAACCTTTTTTGCAAGATTTTCAAGATGCTTTTCCGGTACCGGCCAGATGGTGTCCAATTTAAGCACGCCGGCTTTGATCCCTTTTCCCCGCGCCATTGCAACCGCGGCCCTGGCCGGACGGGTCTCACTGCCGTAGGCCACCAGAGCGATATCGGCATCGTCTAAGAAAAAATCGTCAACCCGGACGATGTCGTCGTAATTGGCCCGTATTTTATTGGTAATCCGGTGGTAAAGCGTTTCAAATACATCCGGATCCCAGGCAATACCGCCCTTTTCATCGTGGGGGTTGAGGGAATGAAGGATGCGATATCCATCTCCGAAACTGGGCAGTGGAGGAGCCTGGTCTTCCGGAGCCTGGAATGGCAAGAATGCTTCGGGAGGAACATCGGGTTTTTTTCGATTCACGATCTCCAGTTTATCCGCTTCCGGGATTACCAGTTTTTCCCTCATAAGCGATATGGTTGTTTCGGACATGACGATGACAGGCGTTCGGTATTTTTCGGACAGATTGAATGCCCGGACGGTAAAATCAAATAATTCCTGAACCGATGACGGCGCAAGGACGATATGCTCATGATCGCCGCTGGCCCCCCACCGGAGTTGCATGACATCGGACTGGGTGGCATAATTTTCCCCCCGGCAACGCATCACATTAACGATGACCATAGGGATTTCAGAGGCCACGGCGTAGCCGATGCCTTCCTGCATGTAATTAAAACCGGCACTGGCCGTTGCCGTCATGGCCTTGGCACCGGAAAGGGCTGCGCCACTAAGTGCGTAGACAGAGCAGAGCTCGTCTTCTCCCTGAAAAAAAATACCACCGGTCTTGGGCATTCGCTGGGACATATGCTGGGAAATTTCATTGGCCGGCGTAATGGGATACCCGGCGAAAAAATCACACCCTGCAGCCAGTGCACCTTCTACAATGGCATGATTCCCCAACATGAAATGAGTGCCCGACATAATTTTTTTTTCGATTTTGGACATCTGATTCCTCTTCTTAAGGTGTTATCCGTGATCATTGCCGCCAGTTGGCGGTCGTAGCTGAAGCGGCGTTTGCTCAGGTACTATCCTCTTTCTTTCTCAAGGTTTTGGAAGAAGGTTTCCATTCTCTCCATCGCCTCTTTGATTTCCTTTGCGGCGGTTGCATAGGTGAGTCTCAAGAAACCCTCTCCGCATTCACCGAAGGCCAATCCGGGCATGGTGGCCACATGATATTCCTCAAGGAGCCGGGTGGCCATTTCCATGGATCCCATATCAAAACGGTAGGACGGAAAACAATAGAATGCGCCTTCCGGTTCGCATGCCAATTTCATGTATTCGGATTTGTTGATCAGCTCGATCATGAGCGTTCTGTTTTCGGCGTAAAACGCCTGCATTTTCTTCAATTCGGCGGCGCTGATCTCGCTTTCCAGCGCCTCAATGGCGCCCCATTGCGCAAATGAGGTGACGCTGCTGGTGGAATGGGAATAAATTTTCAACATGGCTTCCACGATGTCAGCAGGCGCCACGGAATACCCCAGACGCCATCCGGGCATGGCGTAGCTTTTGGAAAATGCATTGACAGTGATGATATTCTCAAACTCAGAGGCTGGGGAATAATGCGTCTGCCCGTAAATCTGGTATTCATAGACTTCGTCGGACAATAGAACGGCGCCGTATTTGTCTGCAATGCGTGCCAGCTGGCTGAGCACCTCTTTTGAGAATACGGCACCGCTCGGGTTGCACGGAGAGTTGACGACGATTATTTTCACCGAGTTATCCATGATGCTCTCAATTCTGCCCAGGTCCGGTAAAAACCCGTTGGCGGCGGATGAGGGCACCCGGATGACTTGGGCGCCGTTTATCTGGGCGGCTGGTTCAAAGCTGACCCACGCCGGGTCCAGCAGCACAACCTTATCCCCTTTCTGAAGCATGGCGGTAAACGCCAAGTAGATGGAAAACTTGCCACCGGCCGTCACCACCACACTACCCGGATCTGTCCGGATTCTGTTTTCCCGTTCCAGCTTGCTGCAGATCGCTTCCCTTAGCGGTAACACGCCTGCGGTGGGTTGGTATTTGGTTTCCCCGTCCATCAATGCCTTGATCGCTGCGTTTTTGATATTTTCCGGGGTATCGAAACAGGGCTCGCCCACCCCAAGGGAGATAATGTCGTTTACCCCCTGCCGCCGCATTCCTTTAACTTGTCCATCAAGGGCTTCGGTGGGAGATGATTTTACTTGGACAATGGCGTCTGCTAAATATTTGTGCTGCATTGTTTCCTCCGTTTGTACCGGAAGAAGGATCTCTTCTTCCGGAAATGGTGAGTATGTCGACAGGCCGGGCCTGCGTTTTTAAATATATATAATATATAATTTGCTTTCCCGGTTCTTTTCTCCGTTTTTCAGATTTCCACTTGTCTTCAAGAAAAAAGAAGTATTGGAGATAATGCAGCCCGGTTCCACAGGATGCCGGAAGTCACCTGTCTTGCGTGGTCTTAGACAGACAAGGGTTCCTTTTTGGCTATACGTGACCGTAATAATCCCGGTGCACCACCAGAGAATACGCATAGTCCAGCAAGGTTCCCCATGAAAATATAGGTATTTCAATCTCACGCTGCAGCGCCCGGGCAAATGGCTGCATGCCGGTGCATTCCAGAACCATGGCGCCCATGCCGGAGGTACGCCGATAAAAGTCAGCCGCCGCTTTGACGAACTCCTTCTCGGTTTTTTCGTAATCGGCAGACGGTGGCTGCGTTTTTTTACCGGGGGTCCAGAGGTGCTCGAACTCTTCACAGGCACCGTCTATTTCCCTGCAGGCGTAAGTCACATAGTTGCTGCCGGGTAAAATACCCACGCTTTCAAGGTGCTTGTCCGTCAACGTGCTCAATTCCGCATGGCTGATAATACCCACGACCTTGTCCGGCCCGATCACCTGCTGGGCCCACGGTACCTGGAGCAACGCAGACAAAAACACCGGGACGTTCACATGGGCGGCAATCTCCTTCTGGAAATAGGCAAAATAACCGCACTCTGCCGTAATGGCCCGGCATCCCATTTTTTCGAGTTTCTCCGCCGCTCGTTTGATCGGTTCTATACAGGGGCTTTTGTCTTCAGCGTAAATGAGAAGCGGCATATCCACATTCTCGGTTACTTCGAACTGGATGGGAAAGGGAAAGGCGCTGGCATTTCTCACGTCCCCGGGAAAGCCCGGAAACGCTTCGTCAAGCAGCATCACGCCAAGGCCCATGCCGTAACAGGCTCTTCCTTTCCGCGCCTTGATCAGATCGATTCCATGGTCTCTTGATTGATAGTTCATGTATGTCTCCCGAAAGTATTGATCCTTGTTTTTATCCTCAGGCTTGTTCCACGTATGGTTACAAATTTTCAAGCAAGCGGCCGTAGCCGCTGATGGGGGCTTTCACTCCGGCAAGCCTGAGCATGCCCCACAAGGTGACCTGGTTGCTGGTGAACACCGGTTTCCCGAGGTCCCGCTCCAGCGCCTGGATGGCATCTATCGCTCGAAAGTCTGTACAGCTGAGAAAAATGGCGTCGGATTGCGGGCGGTCCACCGCCTTGGCCATCCGGTAGATGCGTCCCGGATCCACTGACGCGATGGCTTCGGCTTCAGGTTGCTGCAGACCGTCCATAGCCAGGACTTCAATGCCATTGCCTTCGAAGAATATCTTTTCTTTTTCGTTGATCCAGTCTTCATAGGGTGTGGCGAGACTGATCTTTTTAATCCCGTACTCTTTAAATGCCTGGATACATGCGGTGGCAGTGGTGGTGGCGGGCTTTCCGGTCTCTTTTTCGATTCTATCGATGATTTTCTGGTCGTAGCCAAGCCCTTTGACAAGGCTGCCGGAAGTACATCCAAACCCGTATACATCCACAAGGGCATGCGACAGTTCAATACTGGCCCGGGGAACGTAATCAATCATTTTTTCAAGTTCCTCGGGGGTATCTTCGGTAATCCAGACCCGCGCAAAGTGGGCCGTTACCCCCTCGGGAACCATGCGATACATGTCGGGTTCCATTACGATATTGGCCGAAGGAACCAGAATTCCCAATCGTGCCCGCCATCCAATCATATCAAAATCTCCTTTTTTCCAGGTGGATCAAGCCGCTTTCTTTTTCATTAAATCAAGGGCCAGATTAACCGCTTCCTCTGCAGTCCGTGAATAGCCGTCAGCCCCGATCTCATCGGCCCAGTTCTGGCTTACCGGAGCGCCACCGACCATAATGATGTAGTTTCCACGGATACCCTGCTCCTTTAACAGACTGACAACTTCCTGCTGAGCCGGCATGGTGGTGTTGAGAAGTGCGGAAAGGCCTATGATATCTGCATTATACTTCTGGGCCGCCCTCATGAAATCACTGGCGGATATGTCTTCCCCCAAGTCAATGACATTAAAGCCCCTGGTTTTTAAAAGCAGTACCACAATGTCTTTACCGAGTTTATGAATATCGCCTTTTACGGTGCCCATGATCACAGTACCGTTGGAGTCTTGATTCTCGCCCATTTTGGCAATGATAGGCTCTAATACATCCATGGCGGCCTTGAATGCCTCTGCGGCTCCGATCAGTTCCGGTAAAAAGCATTCAAAGGCTTCAAATCGTTCACCAACAGTCTGAATTCCCGGCTGCAAGCCCTTTTCTATGGCTTTTAAGGGTGACATCCCCACAGAAACAGCTTCTTGAGCGGCCGCTACGGCCGCATCCTTGTCCAGTTCAATAATGGCCTGGGACATTTTTTTGAACAACTCCTGGTCTCCCATTTTTACCCCCTGAAATTTTGCAATCTTATTTTTATCCACGGTATGTTCTCAGGCACCGACCCATAACGGTGACAATATTCGCTGTTGTGTCAGATTTTAAACGGTATCCCCATCTCGCCGATCTTTTTCTTCATTTTTTCATATTTTTCAAGCGTTTCCGGCAGCGGTTTACCCGTTTTCATATCATAGGCTTCCTGGTAGCGTTTGCCTGCCGGCGCTTTACCTAAATCGGCTTTGAACTGATCCACCAGTTTCAGAACAATATCATTGGCTTCTTTCCGGGTCATTCCAGCCGTTGCATGGGCCACTTCGGCCGAAAACCGGGGCGTGAGCGGTCCTGTCAGGTCCGGGGTGGCACCGCCGTAGGTGACCTGTGCTTCAAGATTACTGCCGCTGACAACAATTGCCGTCACCGCTGCCGTGGCTTCCAGGAAACACATCTCTTCCATGGCGCCGGCTGCAAGGAACGGACTGATCATGATGGGGCTGTGGCTGTTACGGGTAATTGCCTGAGCACCGGCACTCAACGCCCACAGCACCGGGGGTGCCGTGGCGCATACGAATTTGAGGTGAAGGGGGCAGTGAAGCTGGCAGTCACCGCGGAGCACGAGCAGTCCGTGAAGGTGGTAGGCGACACTGGCAACGGCAACCCCTTCCGGACCGCCGCAGAAACCACCAAAAAGCGGCGTGGTCTCGGCAAGAATCCGTCCGCCGATATCCCGGACAAAGGCAATTTCATTAAATCTCGGGGTTTCCACTTTTAATTCGGCGGTGGAACCGATCATCCAGCCGTCTGTGGGCCTCAAATAATGACTTCCGGCAATTTTCGCCACATCGGAAGAAGCACACGCAATGGCATTCATAGCGGCTATTCCCGGCCGTCCGGCCCTTGCAGTACCTTCTTTGAAAAGACGGGCGGACCGTATGGCTGCCATGACTTCAAAAGGGCTGTTCGGGCGAACGGTTCGACCGTTGATATGGGTCAGTGACGGCATGGTGATGGTATCTGTCAGATCGCATTCACTGAACGCCTGGATGAGATTAACAAAAATGTCATCACTGGAAACGGGCATACCCACTGCGCCTAAAAAGCAGAAAGGGGGTGTGCCGCTTTCCGGAGTACGGCTTTTGAGCCACCGCAAATCACGCCCCTGACCAAAAGCCACCTTGTCCGGGGCAGTATGCAACGCCTCCAGGATCTCTTTTTCGGTAAATCGGATGACCCTTTCCGTATCGACACAATAGGTGCCGACATTCTGATAAAATTCCATCCCAGCCTGAAAAATACGGTCGGCCAGGTCGTCGTCGTCAGGGATCAGTTTTTGAGAATCGTATTTGATTTTGTATTTTTCGATAACTTTTCGCAGCTCAGGTACGAAAACTTTCATATCAAAGTCTTCCTGAGGCATATATTTTCCTTCAAATGTTCGGTCAACGACATCTAAAAAGGGAACACGACTCATGACGGTACTCCTGTTTTGAATAATTGGATTTCCGCATTCACCAGAAAGTTGGGAAGGGTATCTATTCTTGTAGTTGTTTCATAATTAAAAATTAAATAACAGGTGCCAGCCAAAGCGGTAGGCACCCGTTATTCCAATTCTATCATGTCTTACCAATACGTTTACACATCGACGGATTAGGCAAAACTCCAGCGTTCACCGATCTTAAAACCGTCAAATTCCCAATTGGCTGCAACCTTTTCGGGTTTGCGCAATTTCTTGGAGGCGGCATGCAGATCTGCGGAAAAGGCCATAATGATCTCACCGCAGTCATCATGTACCAGTTGCTGCATCTCCCCGTATATCTCACCACGTTTTTTTTCATTGAGCTCGGCTCGTCCAGCCTTTAAAAGCGCGTTGAATCTCTTGTTTGCCCAGTAGGTTTCGTTCCAGGCCGCACCTTCTGCATAGGCATCTGAAAACATCCAA
>Ga0307991_1000656_pt1 | contig 24827 bp, 7 predicted proteins | sample EllFjometagen131_FD_203146 | JGI IMG/M metagenome (GOLD analysis project Ga0307991, IMG submission 203146) | Marine microbial communities from Ellis Fjord, Antarctic Ocean - #131 | ecosystem: Environmental > Aquatic > Marine > Unclassified | place: Southern Ocean | collected 2014-10-08 | reverse complement strand
AAGCAGGAGAAGGAACACCAGAAAATGGTAATCCAGATTCAACAATTGTTAAATTTACAGCAAATGATGCATTGCCAACAAAAGTATTAATATTTGATGGAAGAAATAAAGCAACAGTAACATCAGATATGGAATTATATGTAATGGGAACATTAACAAATTGGGATGCAGGAGCTAAAATGACACAAATAGGAGACAAAGTGTGGATGTATTTAGCAAAAGCAGAAATAGGAGAATATGAATATAAATTTAGAGCAAATGGAGATTGGGCAACACAATGGAATCAAGCAGGAGAAGGAACACCAGAAAATGGTAATCCAGATTCAACAATTGTTAAATTTACAGCAAATGATGCATTGCCAACAAAAGTATTAATATTTGATGGAAGAAATAAGGCAACAGTAACATCAGATATGGAATTATATGTAATGGGAACATTAACAAATTGGGATGCAGGAGCCAAAATGACACAAATAGGAGATAAAGTGTGGATGTATTTAGCAAAAGCAGAAGTAGGAGAATATGAATATAAATTTAGAGCAAATGGAGACTGGGGAACACAATGGAATCAAGCAGGAGAAGGAACACCAGAAAATGGTAATCCAGATTCAACAATGATTAAATTTACTTCAGGTATAGAGTAATAAAATAAAAATCAGGGAAAGATTCTTCTTTCCCTGAAGGTTTTAAAATATAAGGAGGGAAGATAATATGAAAACAAACCTAATGAAAAAAATAGGGTATATAGCAACTCTAGTATTGTTGGTAGCATTTACTGGTTGTTTTAAGAAAACAGAAAATAGTCAACCGACAGCAGTATTAGCGGCGATAAGTGATACTAAAGTTAATGTAACAGTAATTTTAGATGGAAAAGGATCAAGCGACAAAGAAAGTTCGGTTTTAGTTTATAAATATAAAGTAGAAGCAGAAAATGGTGGAGATATAACAGGAGAACTTGTCGATGTAGAAGGAGATATAACAAAGAAAAATTTAGTTGTAGCTACATCAGGAAAATATACTGTTTATTTGACAGTTAATGATGGGAAATTAGATAGTAAAACTATTACAAGAGTTTTTAATGTTACAGCAGAAGCAAAAAATCCAGAGGAAATAGGATTTACTGCAGTGATGCAATTTAATGATGTATATACAGCAGAAAAAATATTGATCAAAAAAGATATTGATGTAGAAAAAGGAGCAAAGGTAATATATAATGTTGATTCATTAGTACCAGAAGCAGTAATGCCTTATGCGAGTGTAGAATATAAATTAAATTCAAAAGTAATGGAAAATAAAGAATTAGAAAGTTTAAATAAGATAATTTTGGATACGAACAACTATGATATGATTGAAATATCATATAGTTTAGTAGATGATAAAGGAAATTACTATGAAGGAAAATTACCTCAAGTAATAGTGAAAGATGGAAGAGAAAGAGTTATAGAAGCTCTTAAAGATAAAAATATAAGTTTAGATGTATCAAAATCATTTGATACAAATTATTCTCAAGAAGGAATAGAGTATACTTGGAGCATAGTAACTCAGCCAGAAAATAGTGAGGCTAGTTTGATGCTAGAAGAAGGAAATTCAAATACATTTACTTTGAATTCATCAACATCAGCTGCAGGAATATATCAAGTAAGAGTATCAGCTTTGAAAGATGGAAAATCTGTTCAGAAAGATTTTGAAATAAAAGCCAAAAAAGCACCAACGGCGGTAATAAAAGAAGTTATATTTAATGAAACTAAATTTCAGGTAGAAATGGGAGAAGCTGGTTATACTTTAGTGGATGCCAAAAAAGCGTCAAAAGGGATGGAAGTTATAATTGATGGAACTATATCAATTCCAGCAATAGAAGATGAAAAAATGATATACGAATGGTCATCATTGGATGGTTCAGTTTCTTTAGCAGATGAAACATCAAAAATAGGTGGATTTATTTCAGATGGATCAGGAACTGCAAAAGTTAAATTAACAGTAAAAGATATAGAAAACCCTTCAATATCTAATAATGTAATAATTGAAATTGTATTAGGGAATAATGCTCCAGAGGCAGCAGTTTTACTTTCGGGAGAAGGAACAAAGTTAACAGATGAAGATTCTAATGTATATAAAATGATATTAGGAGAAGAAGTACCGATGATAACATTGGATGCGATAAGTTCAAATGATTTTGATGGGGATATTTTAGAGTATAAATGGTCAGTTATTGATGGAAACATAACATTGGATGAAGTGTTAAGTAAACAAGGACTTATAAATGGATTGGAATTACCCAAAAAAGCAGGAACATACAAATTTAAAGTAATTGTAAGTGATAATAATACTGGAACAGTTTCAAAAGAAGTTACAATAGAGGTTCTTGGAGAAGATGTAATTGTTTTGGATAAAATAAATTACACAAAAGAAGTAATTTATTCAAATGATTTAAAAATTATATTAGATGCATCGAGTGCAGTAGCAGAAATGGGAGTATCAACTTTAGGATATACTTGGAAACAAATAGGAACTGAAAGTGAAAGTGTAACATTGGACACAACTACACCGGAAGCTATATCAGTTGTAATACCAGAACCGGGACATTATAAATTTGAATTAATAGTAGCAGATACAAGAGAAGGATCAACTGTCGCAAGTGTAACAAAAGAGGCAGAAATTTTAGTTAGACCGGGATTAGAAGATAAATCAAGTTTAAAAGAAACATATTTTGTAGGAAAAGAGATAAATCTAAAATTAGAAGCAACGACTAAATCTGGAAACAATTTAGAGTATAGTTGGGTAGTGATGAAAGCTCCAGATGCTTCATCTATAACTGATGGTGCTATAAATATGAATATAAGCACACAAGCAGTAACTTTAGATAAAGTTGGAGAATATGAAATTAAAGCATTAGTAACAGACAAGGATGCAGAAGAGAATGGAACGGGAATTGCATCTAAATGGGTAACAATAATTACAACAGCAATTGCAGAAGAAATAACAGCAATAACATCTAATTTAGGAGAAAATAGTGTTGGAGTAATAGATTATGACAGTAATACTTCGTTAGATGTAACTTTAGATGAAGAAGTTATAATTGATGGAACTCAAGACGCGGTTGCTTATAATTGGACAGTAAAAAAACCAGGAGAAAAAATAGCAGATAATACAGATATAACATTTACATTTAATCCAGTAGATTATAAGATAACAACAACTATATCAGCTGTATATATTACAGGAAGTCTTTCTACTTGGGGATGGTCAGCAACAGCTCAAGAATTAACAAAAGACGGAGATAAATATGAATATGTTTTAGAAAAACAATCTTACTCAGATATACTAGGAAAAGAATTTAAATTTGTAATAAATGGAACAGATTGGACTACTCCAGCCTTTGTAGGAGCTAGTAATGTATTTTATACTGCTCCAGATAATGGAATATTGACAGGGAAAACACAAAGTGGAACATTAACTACTGCTTCATTTACAGCAGAAAAAGCAGGAATATATTCGGTAGAATTAAAAGCTTTAAGAGGAGAAACAGATTTAGGAACAATCAAAAAAGATATAAGTATAGTATCAGCAGGAAAGAATTTAACTTCTACAAATTATGTAGTAGACTTAGTTGAATATGGTGGATATTTTGGAAATTATACATTTGAAAATAGTGTAACTCCAAACTCAACACCAAGTATTTCAGGAACAAAAATAATATTTAGTGAATCAGGATATTATGAATTTGAATTAAAAGATGGAGACGGTAATGTAGTGGATACTGTAACAATTGGAATTCAAAATAATGCACCAGTTGTAAAAGCATATACTTCAACAACAACAGGAGCTATAAGTTTAAATAACATAACTACATCAGCAGCAACAATAGATGAAGGGGATGCAGTTAAATTAGCAATAGTATATGATACAGATAATAAGAATAGTATTAATGCAGACAATGATAATACATATGAACCTAATAAAAATGATGATGAGATTATAAATGATCACATTGTATTGAAATTGATAAAATCACCAGTAGGGAATGATAAAGTAAATTTTGGAACTTTTTTAGAAACTTCTGTAACGACATCAAAATCTATTTATTATATATCTGTAAGTGGATTTGACAAAAAAGGAGAATATACTTTTGAAGTTAGAATAGATGATGGAGAAGAAATAGGAGTAGATACAATAAAGGTAATAGTGGATAAAATTAATGTAGATGCGGGGACTATTATAGCAGAAGAAATGGATAGAGGACATTATTTAGTTGGAGATACAATTAAATTAATGAACACAACAGCAGAATATAATGATGGAGCAGTTTTGAGTTGGGAATATTCATTGCCAGGAACAACATCAGCAATTGCTTTAACAGGAACAACTAGTTCATCATTAACAATAACAACAGCAGGAGCATACAAAGTAAACTTTAAAATAGTTGAAGAAGGAACAACAACGTCGGCAATGACAAAAACAATAGTAATTGATGAATTAACAGCTTTTGCTAAAATGAATGATACAGTCGGATTGGGTAATGAATTAACACTAGATGCAAGTGGAAGTAAAGGGAATATAACACAATATACTTGGACTATCAAAAAAGGGACAGTAACAACACCAGGAGCATTAGTAAAAACAGTTGAAACATCAAAAGAAAAAATTGATTGGACACCATCAAGTGTAGGAAATTACAATGTTGCATTATCTGTAACAGATGGTACAACAATAGCAACAGCAGGAGCAATAGATGTAATGGTTGAAATAGTAAGAGGGATAGATTTTATTACAGCACCAATTTATAAATCAGTTAATGTAACAGGAAATTTCAATCTAGGATCAGGGACTTGGAATCCAGCAGGAACATTAAATGATATGATTTATGCAGGAAATGGAGTATGGGAAAAAATAGCAACAATACCAGCAGGGGGATCAGGAAGTCTAGTTAAATTTACAGCAAATGACGGATGGGATACAAACTGGGGAGGAAGCTTGGATGCATTAGTTTCTGGAGGATCGGACATTCCATTTACAATAGAAGCAGGAAAGACATATAAGTTTGTAATAGATACATTAAATGTAAAAGGAAGTGTAGTAGAAGAAAGTGTAGCAACAATATCAGTAACCGGAGACTTCGACTTAGGATCAGGATCTTGGAATCCAGCAGGAGAATTGAATGATATGACTTATGTAGGAAATGGAGTATGGGAAAAAATAGTAACAATACCAGCAGGAGGATCAGGAAGTCTAGTTAAATTTACAGGAAACGATGGTTGGGATATAAACTGGGGAGGAAGCTTAGAGGCGTTAGTTTCTGGAGGATCGGACATTCCATTTACAATAGAAGCGGAAGCAGAATATAGATTTAGAATCATTCCAGAAGAGTTAAAAGCGATTATAACTAAATTTTAAGATAAAGGCGTACAAAAATGTACGCCTTTATAAAAGAAAAGGAATATAAAAAAATAAGGAGGATTAATCATGAAAAAAAAGATCCTAAGTATATTTACAATCTTAATGCTAGTATTAATAACAGGTTGTATACCAAAAACAGGAGAAGAAGAAACAAAAAAGAATATAGATGATGGAGGGACAGTTGTAACAGCGGGAGTTCCATCGGGGAGCGTAAGAATACATTACCATAGATATAATGGAGATTATAATGGATGGGGGCTTCACCTTTGGGGAGCGGCAGATACAGACAAAATAAAACCAAATGGAAATGATTTAGAGTGGACAAATGCTTTAGAATTTGATCAAACAGATGACTATGGTGTATATGTAGATATACCTGTTTCAGATTTTAGTGCAGATTTTAATTATGTAGTACATAATGGAGAAACTAAGGATGTTGCTAGTGATAGACTTTTGGATAGTGCTAAATTAGTAGATCAAGCAGAATTATATTTAATAGAAGGAAATATAATGGCTGGAACAGTAGCCTATTATACAGGAGTGCAAGTAAAAGGAATTGAAATAAATTCTACTTCAAAAATGACAGTTAATTTAACATCAAATATGGCAGTACCTAATAGTGATTTTCATTTATTAGATAATTTAGGAACGGAAGTAATGGCTTATACTTATACTCAAAATGAAGCAGTTGTTACTATAACTGGATTAAATTTAGACTTAAGTAAAAATTATAAGGCTACTATAAAAACAGCTGCGTATACTTGGGCTAGTTTTTCAAAAGAATTAGCAAATACAGATGATTTTTATTATACAGGAAATGATTTGGGAGCTACTTTGAATAGCGATGGGACAGCAATTTTGAAATTGTGGACACCAGTAGCTACAAAAGTAATGGTACATGTATATGATAAAGCAGACCAAACAAAAGAAGTAACAACTGTAGCAGGAATAAGTTTAACTAGAGGGGCTAAAGGAGTTTGGTCATTATCTTTAAACGAAACTAATGCAGGTATAGCAGATTTAGATGGTTATTTTTATCAATATGAAATAACTGCAAATGGACAAACAAAAAGAGCTTTAGATCCATATGCGAAATCAATGGCAGCGTATGATCCAGCAGGAGATGATAAAGTAGGAAAAGCAGCAATAATTAATACACAAAGCTTAAAAGCTAAACCTGATGGGTTTGATTCAAATACAATAAATAAAAAAATTATGGCAAATAATGTGGATATGATAGTATCAGAAATCCATGTAAGAGATTTTACAATAGGTTCAGAAGATGTAGAAAAAGAATTAAGAGGAACATATAGAGGATTTGTAGGAGGAGCTAACTATTTAAAAGAATTAGGAATAACACATGTGCAGTTATTACCAGTTCAAAATTTCTATACTGTTGATGAAAGTGATAGAAGTTTTGTTGGAGAAAATGCTGAAAAAATAAACTTTAATTGGGGATATGATCCTCATAATTATTTTACTCCAGAAGGATGGTATTCATCGGATGCAAGCGATCCATATGCGAGATTAAAAGAATTGAAAGAATTAGTTCAATCTTTACATGAAGCAGGAATTGGAGTAATAATGGATGTTGTATATAATCATACTTACAACAATGATGTATTTAATAATGTAGCTCCAGGATTGTATTATAGACCTGCAGGAGGATCTTGTCCAGTAGGAGCACCAGCGGTTGCTACAGAAAATAAAATGGTAAGAAAAATGATAATTGATTCAATGAAATATTATGTAGATGAATTTGGAATAGATGGATTTAGATTTGATCTAATGGGATTTATGGATAAACAAACTATGGATGATATAAGAACAGCATTAGGAAATGATATTGTGTTACATGGAGAAGCTTGGAATTTTACAGATTTACCAGATGGAGCTTCATATGTAAAAGCAGAAACAGATAATAATATTAATATAGGATATTTTAATGATACATCTAGAGATTCTTATACGGCTCATGTTGATAGTGCTGGATCAAAAGGATTTTTATTAGGACAGTTTAGTCAAAATGCAAAGGCGAAAGCAGGAATAATTGCAGGAATAAAAGGATTTCCTCAAGACTCAGATAAGGAAGGAATGTTATATACTAATATAGATACAGATAATTATAATGTTTTTGCAGATAGTCCAGAAGATACATTGAACTATCAAAGTGTGCATGATGGATTTACACTTTGGGATAGAATCAATTTAGCTTTTGATGGGACAGTAGAAGAAAGAATAGCTAGACATAATCAAACTTTAGCTATGTTAATGACATCTCAAGGAAAAATTATAAATCAAGGTGGAATAGAAATAGCGAGAACAAAGCCTTTAGCAGATAATGATAAAGAATCAGATAGAGCTCATACAACAGATTATGTAAATCCAGAAAAGGGAACAGTTTATTTTCATGAAAATAGCTACTCTTCTTCAGATTTTACAAATATGATTGATTGGGATAGAGGAAATGAATTTACAGATGTTTTAGGATATTATAAAGGATTAATAAAAATGAGAAGAAATATACCTGCATTTAGATATTCTACAGGAGAAAATATTAAAAATGGATTAAGATTTATAGGAGAAACAAAGCCAGAAAATTCTGGAGAACTTGTTGAATTTGCAGGATATACAGCATTTAGTGAAATAGGATCATTTACAATTAATTTCATAAATGCAGCAGATTCAGTAAAAGGAAAAACTTATTATTTTGCTGGAGAAGCAACACCAGAAGCAGTTGGTGGAGTAAATGATGGAAATAGTGCAGAGATGGAGATGCATTCAGTAAAGATAGAAGAAAATGGAAAAGGAAGTATTACATTTTCTAAAGATAATATAGATAAGTTTGTTTTAGGAGCTTGGGGAGCAACAGAAGATTTAAACTTTAAATTAGTAGAAAATCCAGGAGGATGGGATGCACCTGAAGGAGCGTATTCTGGATCAGGAAATACAAGAATTATTCCAGGGAAAATATTAAAGGATAATACAATAACGGTTGATTTATCAATTGTTGATTATATGCCAGGATCAGGATCAGCATCAATAGCACCAAATAAATTTATTGCATATACTTTGGATAATACGTTAGAAAATGATATAGCACCAGGATTAGGAGGAACATCATTTGAGAAATTGATAGTTGTTCATAATGCGGCAGAAAGTTCTATAACAATTAATACAGATGAAATAGTTAATAAAGATAATTGGGTAGTAATAATGGATGGAAATGAAGCAGGAATAGAAGAGGTATCTTCTACAAATGTAGAAATAAAAGATGGAGAGATTATAGTTCCAGCGAATAGTTCAGCAGTAATAGCAAAATAGGATTACAAAAAAGCCGACTCTGTAATGGAGCGGCTTTTTTGATATATAAGCAATAGAGGAATAGTTAAATGTTAGAAAAGGCAGAGTCAATTTTTTATGAAAACTAGAGTAAAATAGATATGTATAAAAAACAAAAAAGTAAGTGAAAAAAGTTTTTAATTTGTGAAGTTTATGCTAAAATAGTTGATAAAAACAAAGGGTAGTAAAAAAAGTTTTTAATACTACCATAAATAAAATGAGGGGTGCAAGATGAGGAATGAAAAAAAAATGTTATTATTTATAAGTATTATTATGTTAATGTTTGGAGGATGTATAAATAAATCGAATGATTTAGTGGAGACGGAAGAAGCAATAGCGAAGTATAAAATAGAAATATTAAGTATTACAAATGGGGGTATAAGCTTAGAACCAACAAAAGAATTATATAAAGAAGGAGAAGAGGTAAAGATAATATTGATTCCAGACTTAGGCTATGTATTTAAGAATTGGTTAGGTCAAAATGGAACAGAAATAACAAAAGAAAATACTTTGTTAATGAATGGATCAAAAAAGGTAGGAGCAGAGTTTCAAAAATATATAAAAACGTATAAAGTGGAGCTACTAACAGTAACAAATGGGGGCATAAGCTTAGAACCAAAAAAGGATTTATACGAAGAAGGAGAAGAAATAAAAGTAGTATTATCGATAGAAACGGGTTATAGATTTAAAAATTGGTTAGGAAAAAATGGAAATGAAATAACAAAAGAAAATGTACTGTTGATGAATGGGACGAAAGAAATAGGAGTAGAATATGAAGAGATACCAAAATATAAGGTGGAAATGTTAACAGCGACCAATGGAGGAATAAGTCTAGAACCAACAAAAGATTTATACGAAGAAGGAGAAGAAGTAAAAGTAGTATTATCGATAGAAACGGGTTATAGATTTAAGAATTGGCTAGGTCAAAATGGAATAGAAATAAAAATAGGAAATATGCTATTGGTGAATGGGATAAAAGAAATAGGAGTAGAGTATGAAAAGATACCATTGGAAAATTTATTAAAAACAAATGACTATATAGATATTGATTCAAGTTCAGTCAAATTTTTATTTAAAAGTACATTAGGAAATAAAATTGAATTTTTTATAGGAGAAAAAGAAGAATATTTAGAATTAAAGAAAATTAAAGAAAATTATCAAAATAATGGCTTGATAATAGAAAATCTAGTTCCAAATAAAAAATATTTTTATAAAATAAAATCATCTAATGCAGGAGCAACTGAAATAACAGATGTATTGAGTTTTAATAAATTAGAAAACACTGATAATTGGGAACCTACAAAATGGGCTAAAGAAACAATTTTTTATGAAGTTTTTGTAAGGACCTTTTTTGATAAGAATGGGGATGGTGTAGGAGATTTTAATGGTTTGAAAGAAAAAATACCATATTTTAAAGAATTAGGAGTAGAAGCGCTATGGTTAATGCCGATAAATGATTCTCCAAGTTATCATGGATATGATGTAGTAAATTATTATGAAACCGAACCAGATTATGGAACAAAGGAAGAGTTTTTAGAATTTTTAGAGATGGCACATGATAACGATATAAAAGTTATTATGGATTTAGTAGTTAATCATTCTTCAGATAAAAATAACTGGTTTATAAATTCTTGGGAAAATAAAGATTCTGAGTATAGAGATTATTATGTTTGGAAAGATAAATTTGATAGTTTAAATGAACGAGGATCTTGGGGACAAAAGATTTGGCATTTAAAAAATGGAGAGTATTATACAGGGCTTTTTTATTATGGAATGCCAGATTTGAATTATAGAAATCCTAGAGTGAGAGAGGAAATGAAAAAAGTTGCACAATATTGGTTAGATCCAAATGAAGATGGAGATTTTTCTGATGGAGTAGATGGTTATAGATTGGATGCAGCATTATTAATAGATGATAAGGACATGGAAGTAACACATAATTTTTGGCAAGAATTTAACTCATCTGTTAAGAGTGTAAATCCAGAAGCTTTTTTGGTAGGAGAAAATTGGACAACTCCAGAAAAAATAGCTACTTTTTTTAAAGATTTGGATTCATCATTTAATTTTAATTTGGCAGATAAAGTAGTTGATATGGCTAGTGGGAAAGAGATTGATATATTGTCAGAAATGAGAGGGATTTATGATATCTATGGACAATATACAGACAATATGATAGATTCTACTTTTTTGACAAATCATGATCAAGATAGAGTTGGCTCTGTACTAGGGGATAATAATGATAAGAAAAAACTAGCAGGATCTTTATTACTAACTCTTCCAGGAACTCCATTTATATATTATGGAGAGGAGTTAGGTCAACTTGGAGGAAAAGTGGAGGATAAGATTAGAGAACCGTTTGACTGGTATGCATCTGGTTCAGGAGATGGTATGACGAAAGGTGTCTCTTATAATTCTATTGCTTATACAAAGACCAACGATGGCATATCCTTAGAAGAAGAAAGAAAAAATTCTCTATCCGTATTTAAAAGATATAAAAAGCTTATAGAGATTAGAAAAAATAATAAGGCTTTATTTGATATACAGAATTATCAAAAGATGAGTACGCCAAATAATATGTACGGATATAAAGTGGAGGAAGAAGATTATAATTTGTTTGTTATTCATAATTTAACTGATATTTCTCGTATAATAAATTTAGATAAATTAGCTACTGAATTAATAAATGGAATAGAAGTATCTGGAGATATAGAGGTTTCTGGTTATGAGACTTTAATACTAAAATCTGCGATAAGTGAGTTAATAGTGACTGGATCGGATATAGAAATTCAAAAAGTTACAATAAGAGTAACTGTTCCAGCAAGTGGAACTGATGGTGAACAAATCTATTTGTTGGGAAATATCAATAATTGGACAGTAGCTGAAAATTATAAATTAAAAAACATAGGGAATGACATTTATGAAATAGTTATAGACCAAAATACAGGGAATGATTTAATATTTAAATTTAGACTAGATTTAGGGACATATGAAGATACATCTAGTAGAACTGGATCTGGATTTACTGGTGATGATTATAATAATAGGATTTATGAATATAAATCTGAGAGTGAAACTATAAATTTAGAAATAACAGAATGGTTAAATTGAACCATAATAAAAGGAGGATAAAATGAAAAAAAGAAAGTTACTTTTATTAGTTTTAATGGTAACATCTTTTTTGGCAGGATGTAATCAGTCGAAAACAGAAAAAATAATAAAAGTAAATGACGATATTGTAATAAAACAAATTAAGGATAATGAAATCAAAAAATATTTACAAGTGAAATCGCCTGACTGGAGAGATCAAATAATTTACTTTATAATGACAGATAGATTTAATGATGGGGATTCATCAAATAATGATCAAGGAGCAAAGGAATATGATCCAACTAAAAATTCACATTATAGTGGAGGAGATATTGCGGGGATAACTGAAAAAATAGGATATATTAAAAAATTAGGAGCAACAACAATATGGATAACACCTCCAGTAGCTAATCAATGGTGGGATCCGTGGGTTAATTATTCTGGATATCATGGTTATTGGGGAGAAAATTTCAAAGAAGTAGATAAACATTATGGAAGCTTGGAAGATTATAAAAGGTTATCAGCGACATTACATAAAAATGGAATGTATTTGATTCAAGACATAGTTCCAAATCATACAGGAAATTTTATGAGATATAATGGTAAATATGATGGAGAAGATGTTACAAAAAATATAGAGATGAATAAAAATTCATTGCCAATTAGCAAACCAAGTCAATATCCATTTAATTTAAATGATCCAATCAAAAAAGAAGATAGGGAAGCTAAGATTTATAATTTTACTCCGGATATTTTAGATTTTAAAGATGAATCTCAAATATTGACTTATCAAATGAGTGGATTAGATGATTTGAATACTGCAAATCCAGTTGTTAGAAATGAATTGAAAGATTCATATAATTATTGGATAAAGAATGCCGGGGTAGATGGATTTAGAATTGATACAGTAGTATATGTTGAACATGATTTTTGGAATGATTTTGTAAACTCAAAAGATGAAAAACATTTAGGGGTTCAAAATTTTGCGAAGACTATGGGAAAAGATGATTTCTTTACTTTTGGAGAAACATGGGTAAATGTAGATCCAAATAGTGATGAAGGCGATAAAAAAGCATCTAGTTATGAGGGGACAAAGGAGAAACCTGAGATGAGTTCGATTTTAAATTTTCCTACACATGTAACCTTACAGAGAGTTTTTGGAGAATCTAAACCAACTTCATATTTGACATACAGATTAAATAATGCAGATAAACACTATAAAGATAAATATAAATTATTAAATTTTATAGATAATCATGATATGAATAGATTGCTAACTTCTGCTCCTTATTCAGCAGTAAAACAAAGTTTGATGTTTATTATGACCATTCCTGGAGTGCCAGTTGTATATTATGGTACGGAGCAACAATTTACAGAAACTAGAGGAGCTATGTTTAAGGAAGGTTATGGATTTAAAGGGGTAGATCATTTTGATACATCTAATGATGCTTATAAATTTTTAGAGGAAATTGCAGAAATTAGAAAAAAATATCCTGTATTTAGAAGAGGTGAAATCACAGTTTTATTAGATACGAGTGTGGGAGCAGGAGTTTTTTTATATAAAATGGAATATGAAGGAGAAAAAGCCTTTATTATATTTAATACATCTGATAATCCAATGCTTTTAGATAAAATGAAAACAGGGTTAAAGTCAGGAACAAAATTAAAACTGCTAAAAGGTTTGCTTAGAATAGATAAAGATTTAGTAGTTGGAGAAAATGGAATGATAAGTAAAATATTACAGCCGAGAGCAGGATTAGTTTATTTGGCTACAGATGTAAAAGAAGATGTAGAAAAAATAATAGGAAATATTAGTTTGTTTGGAATAGAAAATAAAATAGTATTGAAAAAAAATATTGAATTAACTGGTAAAATTGAAGGATCAAAAAAGGTAGCTTTAGTAATAGATGGAGATATAAGAAATAGAATTAAAATAAATGCGGATGAAAAAGGTAATTTTATTGGGGAATTGCCAGTAGAAACATTGTCAAATGGAAAACATACTGTAGTTGCTTATGGTGATATGGGATCAAAAAAGTATATTTTATCAAAAAGCTATCAGTTTAATGTTGATATGCCATTTATAAAAGGGGCAGAATATGCGGATGAAATAGAGGATGAAAAATATGATTATCCTACAGCAGAAACTTTTGAAGATCATCATATGGATATCAAAAAAGTGACTGTTTATAAATCAGGAAAAAATATAAAAGTGGATGTAAAAATGACAAATGAGATATCTACAATATGGAATCCAAAATATAAATTTGATCATGTTTCGATTAATTTTTATATTGATATTCCCAAAAAAGAAGGAGTAGAAATTTTACCGTTTCAAAATGCAAAAATTCCAAACGGAATGGATTGGGATTATATGACATTATTTGGCGGTTGGACTAATTTTATCTATTCTAGTAGAGATTCGGGGCCTGAAAATTGGGGAAGAACAACAGGTCAATCAGCTAAAGTGGAGGTAGATTCTGATAATCAAACGATAAGTTTTATAATTTCTGGAAATGCCATAGGTAATCCTGAAAAATTAGAGGGTATAAAATTATATATTACAACTTGGGATTATGATGGACTAGAGAGTAAATATAGAAGCTTAGAACCAGAAGCAAAAGCTTACATATTTGGTGGTGGAGATGAAAGTTATCCTAAAATAATGGATGATACTAAGATTATAGAAGTGAAGTGAAAATCAAAAAAAGGATGAAGCGTAGTTGCTTTATCCTTTTTTGATTGGATTTATATTTAAAAGTGTAAAAAAAGATACAAATTTGACCTAAAAAAATCAAAAAAGCTTGCTTTTTGAACAAAAAAGATGTATAATCGATATATAATAAAAAGGGGGTATAAAAGTGAAAAAAAATAAGATATTATTTTCATTACTTTCAGTAGTTTTACTTAGTTTTGTAGGGTGTTTTCAAAGTCCAGATGAGGATGTTAGTGTTGAAAAGTTAGACAAAGTGGCAATTGTTAGATCGGGTAGTTCTCAATCAAATGGGACAATGATGCAATATTTTCATTGGTATTCAGAAGGCTATAATACAGGAACAGAAAAAGGACTATGGACAGAAGTAAGTGAAGAAGCTTCACAATTAGCAGAAAATGGAATAACAGCTCTTTGGTTGCCACCAGCTTATAAAGGTGGAAGTGCATATGATGTTGGGTACGGAGTGTATGATATGTATGATTTGGGAGAGTTTGATCAAAAAGGTTCAGTCCCTACGAAATATGGAACTAAAGATCAATATTTAGAAGCAGTAAGTGATGCTCATGCTTCAGGACTTCAAGTTTATGGGGATGTGGTATTTAATCATAGAGGAAATGCAGATAATACAGAGGCTTTTTATGTTAAAAAGGTAGATCCAAATAATAGAAATGTTGAATTACATTCAAATGCTTATGAAATTGAAGGGTGGACAGGATTTGATTTTCCAGGAAGAAACAATGTTTATTCTAACTTTAAATGGCATTGGTATCATTTTGATGGAGTGGATTGGGATGATAGATATAAAGAAAGTGCAATATTTAAAATTGCATCAGAAGGAAAAGCTTGGGATGAAACAGTATCAAATCAAAATGGAAACTATGACTATTTAATGTATGCCGATCTTGATATGGATCATCCAGCAGTTAAACAAGAATTAAAAGACTGGGGAGAATGGTATGCTGATTTCACAGGTGTAGATGGATTTAGAATGGATGCAGTTAAGCATATTAAATATCAATATCTTCAAGAATGGGTAGAACATATGAGATGGGCTACAGGGAAAGAAATGTTTACAGTTGGAGAATATTGGTCATATGATTTAGGAGATTTGACAAGTTTTATGAATACGACTCAACAGAGTATGTCGTTATTTGATGCTCCTCTTCATATGAACTTTTATAATGCTTCAAAATCAGGTGGAAGTTATGATATGAGAAATTTAATGAACAATACATTGATGCAAGTTAATCCAGGAAAAGCAGTAACAATTGTAGAAAATCATGATACACAACCTTTACAAAGTTTAGAATCTACAGTTGATTGGTGGTTTAAACCTTTAGCATATTCATTTATTTTATTAAGAGAAGAAGGATATCCGTGTGTTTTTTATGCTGATTATTATGGGGCTCAATATTCAGAGAATGGGTATAATATAAATATGGCTCAAGTATCAGGAATAGAGAAACTTGTTAAAGCGAGAAAAGATTTTGCTTATGGAACTCAACATAGTTATATGGATCATTGGGATGTTATTGGATGGACTAGAGAAGGAGATAATTATCATCCTAGTGGATTGGCTACATTGATGAGTGATGGAGCTGGAGGAAGTAAATGGATGAATGTAGGAAGTAGAAATGCAGGAGAAACATATTACGATTATACAGGAAATAGAAGCGATACAGTAGTAATAAATTCAGATGGATGGGGAGAATTTAAATGTAATGGAGGTTCTGTATCAGTTTGGGTAGAACAATAATTTTTTAATCAAATGATAATAAAAAAGTATTATATTAACTTTAAAGGATGAAGCGTAATTGCTTTGTCCTTTTTTGATATATAAAGGGTATTATTTTTATAAAAAGCTAAGTTTATGGATTGTTTTGATATTTTGATAACTTTTTTAACATAAAATGTTGCAAAATGGATCATAAAATGTTAAAATAGAATAAAAAAGGAGTTGGTGGAATGAAAAAAGTTGTAGAAATTCAAATTTTTATTTTGATGTTTTTTATGTTAGGATGTACAGGTATGCAAAAGGAAAAAAAAGTTGTTTTGGTGAAACCTGAATATGAAATTTTAAATTTAAAAATAGAAGAAGGGGAAGAAAAATTAAAATTAAGTTGGGAATTGCCAAAAGATAAAAAAATAGATGAGATTTATATTATCAAAAAAGAGGAAGGTGGAAGTCTGGAAAGGAAAAAGATTTCAGGAGATAAAACTGAAATTGAATTTAAAACACAACCTTTGATTAATAACAATTTTATAATAAGGATAGTTAGAGATGGATTAAATAGTAAAGGAATAAAAATTAAAGGGATGGCTAAATTGGGTCATATATTAATAAAAAGTAATGAATTTATAGATTTAGATTCGGAAACAATAAGATTTTTATTTAAAACAAATCCGGAAGCAAGTGTAGAGTTTTATCTAGGAGAAACAGAAGAGAAATTAGAATTAGCGAAAATAGAAGACAACTATGATTACAAAAAAGGATTGAAAATAGGAGGATTAAAAGCAGGAAAAAAATATTATTATCAAGTTGTTTCAACTTTAAATCAAAAAGTTTTAAAATCAAAAGTATTATCATTTACTAAAATTGATAGAGAAAAAACTGAAAATGTAAATTGGGCAAAAGATGCAATTTTTTACGAAGTGTTTGTAAGAAGTTTTGCGGATGCAGATGGAAATGGAATAGGAGATTTTAGAGGGTTAAAAGATAATTTAGATTATTTAAAAGATTTAGGAGTGGATGCACTTTGGTTAATGCCTACTTTTGATTCGCCAAGTTATCATGGTTATGATATTGTAGATTATTATAATATTGAGCCTGATTATGGAAGTATGGAAGATTTTGATGAATTTATCAAAAAAGCACATGAAAAAGGAATAAAAGTAATTTTAGATTTAGTTGTAAATCATACAAGTTTGGATCACGCATGGATGAAAGAAGCGTTGAAAAATAAGGATTCAAAAGATTATAATTACTATGTTTGGGCAGATGAATTTGATAATTTGAATGGAAAAGGAGAATGGGGGCAGGATATATGGTATTATTCTCAAGAAGCTAAGGAAAATTATATGGGAATATTTTGGTCTGGAATGCCTGATTTGAATTTGAGGAATCAAGATGTAAGAAAAGAAGTAAAAAAAGTAGCTAAATTTTGGTTAGAAAAAGGAATTGATGGTTTTAGATTGGATGCGTCAAAACATATTGATGATAAAAATACAGAAGTAACTTTAAATTGGTGGAAAGAATTTAATTCATATGTGAAAACAATTAATCCAAATGCATATATAGTTGGAGAAAATTGGGATTCTGATTCTAATGTAATAGCTCCCTTTTTTGAAACAATGGATTCATCATTTAATTTTGGTATTAGTTATGAGATAATCTCTTTAGCGGAGGGAAATAAAAGTGATGTAGTAAAAAAATTAAATGATATGTATAAAATATATGGGGAATACAAAAAAGATTTTATTGATGCAACATTTATAAAAAATCATGATATGGACAGAATAGCAAGCGTATTAGGAGGAAGTATAGAAAAATCAAAATTAGCAGCAACGATTTTATTAACTTTGCCGGGAACTCCATTTTTATATTATGGTGAAGAATTGGGACAATTGGGGATGAAACCTGATGATAACATAAGAGAACCCTTTGATTGGTATGCAAATGCAGATGGAGAAGGTATGACTTCTATGGAAGTTGGAGGTTTTTATAATGAAATGGCATATACAGAAGCAAATGATGGAATTTCATTAGAAGAAGAAGGACGAGATCCAGAAAGTATCTATAATCATTATAAAAAAATAATAAAAATTAGAAAAAGTACAAAGGCGTTTTCTCAAGGATTTTATACAACAATAGAAATGGAAGAGGGCCTATATGGATATTCTATTCAATATAATGATGAAAATTATATAGTTGTTCATAATATAAGTAGTGAGGAAAAAACAGTAGATATGAGTGAATCAAAAAAGATGGGATTAAATATTGTAGAACTTATTACAGGAGAAAAAATTGAATCAGAAAAAATAATTTTAAATGGTCATGAGTCTGCTATATTGAAAGTGGAAAAAAATTAAAAAGATAAAGTAGTGAACAATACTGAGGTTTAGGGAATTGAGAAAAGACAGTGTATTCTGGCTTTAAGCCTCTCTTTAGATAAAGAGAGGGTGCCAAAGGCGGAGAGTTGTGAAGATGAGAACGGAGTTATATTAGAGACGGTAATTGAAAAAAAGAGATTCACTAGATCACAACTCCTCTATATCTCTCCTCTTTATCTAAAGAGGAGAGGAAAAGTGCGGAATATGTAGCGATTTTAAAAGAACAAAAAAGTCTTTCCCTTGAAAAGTGCGAGATTTAGAGGGGGAATGCTTTTATGATGAAAATAACAAAAGATAATCAAAAAATGGAGGTAAAAATGAAAAAAGTAGTAATTTTATTAATGGGAATGCTGATATTAGGTGGATGTGCATTTAAATCATCAGAAATCAAAAAAGCTAGAAAAATTTCAAGTTCAGATAGTACAACTGTAATATTGCATTATAGTAGATTTGAAAAAGATTATGATAATTTAAAAATAGTGGCGTGGGCAGAAGGTAGTGGATTACAAAAATTTGATTTTATAGAAAATGATGAATTTGGAAAAGTAGCATTAATTAAATTGTCAGGAAATCAAAAAAAAGTAGGAGTAACAATATTAAAAGATTCAAAAAAGTTAATGAAAGCGAATAGATATGTAGAACAGATAAAAAATGGTTTAGTTGAAGTATGGTTAATTCAAAGAGATGAAAAAATATATTATAGTAGAGAAAATGCAGACAATACTCCAAAAGTATACAAAGCTAAAATAGAAGCTAGTAAAGAAATAGAAGTTGAATTATCAAACTCTATAGAGAAAGATGATATTTTTAAAATTTTAGATGAAGATGGAAAAACTTATGAAATAGAAAATATAGTAAAAGCAGAAGATAAAGTATATAAAATTGTAATGAAAAATATTTTAGATATGTCAAAAGAATATGAAGTAAGTAGTAATATATTCAAAAAAGCGACAACAGAAATGGGAAAAGCTTTAGAAGAAGAATTATTTACTTATTCTGGAGATGATTTAGGTAATGTTTATAGTGAAGAAAAAACAATATTTAAAGTATGGACTCCAGTATCAAAAAAGGTAGACGTTTTAATTTACGATAATTCACAAGATGAAACTCCGGAAATATATCCTATGAGTCGATCCAAAAAAGGAGTTTGGAAAGCAAGTGTAAGTGGAGATTTAGAAGGAAAGCAATATAAATATAGAGTGAATATATACGGTAAGATAAATGAAACTGTAGATCCGTATGCAAGAGGATTGAATACAAATAGTAAGAGAGGTATTGTTTTTGACTTGAATAAAACTGATCCTAAAAATTGGGATAAAGATAAAAGACCTGTAATTAATAAAATTTCAAATACAAGCAACTATGAAGATCATGTTATATGGGAAATACAAGTAAGAGATTTTTCAATTGCAGAAAATTCAGGAATGAAGTACAAAGGTAAGTATATGGCGTTTACAGAAGAAGGAACAAATTTGACAACAAATGATAAAATAAAAACAGGAATGGCTCATTTGAAAGAATTAGGAGTTACTACAGTCCATTTAAACCCTGTATATGATTTTGGAAGTGTAGATGAAACGGGAAAAGGAGAAAATTATTATAATTGGGGTTATGATCCATATCAATATAATGTGCCAGAAGGAAGTTATGCAACTAATCCAGATAATTTAAGTAGAGTAATTGAGTTTAAAAAAATGGTACAAGCGTTACATGAAAATGGATTTAGAGTTGTAATGGATGTTGTGTACAATCATACTTATACTACTGGAAATTCGATATATGATGAATTAGTACCAAAATATTATTATAGAATGAACAAAGATGGTGAATATGCTAATGGTTCGGGGTGTGGTAGTGAAGTTGCTACAGAAAAACCAATGGTAAGAAAGTTCATATTAGAGTCAGTAGAATATTGGGCAAATGAATATCATATAGATGGATTTAGATTTGACCTAATGGGTATAATGGATGTAGAGACAATGAAAGATATTGAAAAATCATTACATAAAATAGATAAAAGTATAATCATCTATGGAGAGCCTTGGAGTGCTGGAAATGCTGAACTTGCAGAAGATAAACAATTTGGAAAAGGAAGTCAAAAAAATCTTAATATAGCTGTATTTAATGATAATATAAGAGAAGCTATAAAAGGCGGAAATGATGGAGGTTATCCCGGATTTGCATTAGGGAAAAAGAAAAAAGAGAAGTTTATTAAAAGAGGAGTTGTAGGTTCTATAAATTATAGTGAAGAAATAGCAGATTTTACAGCTGATCCAGGAGAAAGTATAAATTATGCAAGTGCACATGATAATTTGACACTTTGGGACAAAATAGAAGTAGCGTTTAGAAAATCATCGGAAGAGGAAAAAATAAAAATGGATAGATTGTCTCAAGCAATTGTATTAACTTCTCAAGGAGTTCCATTTATATTAGCTGGAGAAGAAATGTTGAGAAGTAAAAATGGAAATCATAATAGTTATAAATCTGGAGATGAAGACAATAAATTAAGATGGGAAAGAAAAGAAAAATATAATGAAACATTTGAATATTATAAAGGATTAATAGAACTTAGAAAAAATCATCCAGCATTTAGAATGACAAATGCAGAAGATGTCAAGAAAAATATTAAATTTTATAACTTAACTGATATAGATTCCAAAAAAGTGAATTTAGTTGTAGCATATACTTTAAATGGTAAAAATGTTGGAGATAATTGGGAAAACATATTAGTAATATATAATGGAAATAGAGAAAATATGAATGTTAAAATACCAGAGGAGTTATATGGAAGTTGGGATGTTGTGGTAAATGACAAAAAAGCTGGTATAAATGAATTAAGAGAAGAAATATTTACAAATGAAGGATTTGTATTACCAGCAACTTCAGCATTAGTATTGATTAAATAAAATTATAAAATAGAGATCAAAAAAGGCAGTGATTTTAAATCACTGCCTTTTTTGATTTGAGTAAAAATTGTTCAAAAAAGTTGTAAAAATTGTAAAAATCGTTGATATAAGAATTAGAAAGTGGTATACTTAGTATTAAGATGTGAAAAAATCAAAAAAGGGAGTGATTAGATGAAAATGAAAAATTTTAGTCGTTATATGTTATTTGGAATATTATTAATTTTAATGACAATATCAGTAACTGCAGGAAGTCAAACGATTGTATTGGATACAAGTAAATATCCAGGGAAAGATTTTAAACAAATAAAAACAATAGAAGATAATGAGAGTAGTAGTTATGAAGCAATGAAAATGGCAGATTCTAGCAATTTTAATGAAATCCAAAATTTTACAACAACTATGTCTGGAATAGAGTTTATAAAAGATGGATTAAATTGGTCATATAATGGAGAGGGGAAAAGATATTTATATATAAAAAAAGAGTTAGAAGCTACCATTGATAATGGAGTAGGTAAAGGAGTTTTCAAAAAATTGGATGGAAGCGAAATAAAAGAGATTTATTATCCAATGGGATTAAAGACTTTTAATTTAACTTCAAGTGGAGATTCTGTTGAATTAAGTTGGGAAAAAGTAGAAGAAAATAATTATGATAGGTACTTTGATAATCAAAAGATAATGATTAGAATTTCTAAATCAGATAAAAACATTAAATATGATATTTATCAAAAAAGTGGAGATAAAAATATTATAAATGAAGAAATATCTCAAAACTTTAGAAATGGAAATGTCGATTATATGGATATAGAATTTGATTATTACTCATTTAGTTATGAAGATTTTAATCAGATATATTTTAATTATAGTCCTGGTTCTATTGAAATTCAAGGTCTTCCTATGGAAGAAGATTATTATATTCAAGTATATACAACGGCATATGATGAAGGAAATTATATGATAAATAATTTTGAATATGAAGAAAAATTTAAATCGGGAACAGCGGAAATAGATGAAGGAGAATATGCAGAAGAAAATTATATATATATGATAAATAATATAAATTCTTTTAATTATCCAAGAATAGGAGTAGATTTTTTTACAAAAGCTCCTCAAGAATTAAATCTTACAAAAGATAATGTTACAGGAAATAAAATTGTTAAAAAGATAAAAGAAACTAGAGATGGTATTTATGAGATATCAGAAATAACTGAATTAAAAGGTTCGGATAGAACTTCTTTAAAATATCCTTTAGATATAATTTTATGTGCGGATGGTTCTGGTTCGATGAAGAAAGAAATAAACGCAGTAAAAGATAGGCTTAGTGGTTTAGCACAAAAATTAACAGATAATGGATATGATGTAAAGTTTAATTTAATATCATTTGAAGCTCCACAAGATGCGTGGTTGTTAAATGGAAAGGACTCTGATAGAATCAAATTTGTACCAGAAACAACTAGCAATAAAGATGATTATAAAAAAGAGAAGATGTCAGATGATGGAGCTCATAGATATGATCAATATAATCTAGATGACACAACTTGGGATCGTTATGGATCTGCCCATATTATAGATGTTCCATCTCCTTGCAAGAAGATGAATTATGCTGAAAAAAATTTCGAAAAAATAGAGAACAAAAATAAAGTAAAAGAAAAAAGTGATAATAGTAACATATACAATATATTGAAAAAGAATAATTTAGGTACTTCAGCTGGAAGATTGGTTAGAAATGGTGAATATTATCTTACAGTTTATAAAGGGAATGATAATGGAACAGAAAATGGATGGTTTGAAAATGTGGATGAAGTTAAAAAAGCAATAGGACAAGTAGGGGCTAATGGGACTAGAGGAAGTAGTATCTATTGGGATGGAATAAAAGGAAAGCAAGGTAATGGAGCTTGGGCATTACATTATGGGATAAAAAGACTTGTTGACTATGGGAGAGGTTTAGATAAAAATGGTGAAATAACATCTGGAAAATCTGGAACCCCTCCAATAGTGTTGCCTTCAAAAAAATGGATTATTTTTCCAACAGATGAAAGAATGGATATTGGACCAAGAATAGGAAAAATAGGATATGATAAATCGACTATCGTAGAAACATTGTTAAACAAAATAAAAGAAAAGGATATTAAGATAACATTAATAACTGCCTCTGGAAATAAATCTTCAGATGAGTATACAATAAATTATAATGATTTTAAAGTAGAGAATGATAAAAGGGTGCTAGAAAAGCAAGCAAATTTAACTTGGCAGAAATTGGATAGTAATGGAAGTAATTTGGGAGAGGTTTTAGACACAGAAGCAGAAAAAATAGGTATAATTCAAAGATGGACAATGAATTATATTAGTCCTTTTGAAGAAAAAGAGAGTAAAGAAAGAAGTTTAACTTTTGGAATAGATGTTTTAGGACAGTTAAGTAAAAAACTAGAGGATAAAACAAAAGAAGATAATAGAAAATATAGAGAACCAGAAGCGACAACAATAGAATTGGAATGTACAAATCCTCTTCAAACTGAAACTGAAACGGGAACGTTTGAAAAAACAAGTATATCAACAATCAAAATTGAAGGATGGGCAAAAGATACGGCTATCCCCTTAGATAGATTTGTGATAGAAATAAAAGAAATAGGTGGAGATGGAGCATTAACATCAGTCGAAGGTGTTTTTTCTAAAAAAATAACAAATGAAAAAGTGGAATTTGAAAGCGAAGTAAATATACAAGATTTAAAAGGAGATAAGAATTATGATTTGTATATTACAGCATATAATAGAGCAGGACTATTTAACAGGTTATTAATTCCAGGTGTATTTTTAACTGGAGGGGTAAATTCACAGACTTTAATATTAGATGCAGGTCAGTATACAAGCTTTGATTTTAAAGATTTACACTATTTAGAAGACGATCAGGATGCAGAATATAAAAAAATAAAAACAGGAGATTGGAACTTTGAAACAGTAGAAAATTTTACAACCTCTATAACTGGAAGTGAATATGGGCAAACAACGAGTGGGAGTTCTATTTATTGGGAAGCACCAACAAAGAGAGGGACTTCTATAATGATAAGTAAAAAAAATACAGTTGCTTCACTAGAAAATGGAGTTGGGCAGACTATATTTAAAAATCAAAAAGAAGAAGAATTGATGAAACTATATTATCCATTGAAATTTAGATATTCTGGAAGTCAAACATCCGGAGATGGAAATTCATTTATGTGGCAAAAGATAGATAAGAACGATAAAAAGGTATATTTTAAAAATCAAAAGATGATGTTTAG
>Ga0307991_1000655_pt1 | contig 24828 bp, 32 predicted proteins | sample EllFjometagen131_FD_203146 | JGI IMG/M metagenome (GOLD analysis project Ga0307991, IMG submission 203146) | Marine microbial communities from Ellis Fjord, Antarctic Ocean - #131 | ecosystem: Environmental > Aquatic > Marine > Unclassified | place: Southern Ocean | collected 2014-10-08 | reverse complement strand
CAGTGGGTTAGAGAAGATAGCCACATTTAATGTTTCAACTATACCGCAGGGGAGTTGCAGATATGGGTTTATGCTTAATGATAATGGCGGAATAATAGATGACCTTATCATATACAGGCTCGAAGAGAAAAAGTATATGATTGTTGTCAACGCGGCAACAAGGGGTAAGGACTTTGAACACATTAAAAAGAACCTATCATCAGGTGCTACCTTAGAGGACATTTCAGATAATACCGCAAAGCTTGATTTGCAAGGGCCCTTATCGCAGGATCTTTTGACAAGCTTTCTTGGCCCGGATATATTAGGCTTGAAATATTATCATTTTATTGAGATGACGATATTAAACAAACAGGCTATCGTTAGCCGTACAGGTTATACAGGCGAGCTTGGATTTGAGATTTATATAGACGCGGATAGCGTGCCAAAGATGTGGGAAACACTTCTTAAAAATGAGAAGGTAAAGCCAGCGGGCCTTGGCGCCAGGGATACACTGCGCCTTGAGATGGGGCTTCCTTTATACGGACAGGATCTAGATGAAGAGACAACGCCCCTGGAGGCAGGTTTTGACAGATTTATAGATTTTAACAAGGATTTTATTGGAAAAGATATCCTTTTAAAGCAGAGAGAACAGGGCCTTGCTAAACGGCTTATATTATTTATTTCAGATACAAGACGCAGTCCACGCCATAATGACAAGATTATAGTTGAAAAAAAAGATGTAGGCGCGGTAACAAGCGGGTCATTTTCACCAAGCTTAGGTAAGGGCATAGGTATGGGTTATGTAGAGAATGGCTATGACTGGCTTGGTTCAAAGATTGTAGTAAAGAATGAGAGGACGGAGCTTTTGGCTCAGATAACAGATAAACCATTTTACAAGTCAGGGAGCGCGCGAAAATGAATATACAGGAAGGGTTATTGTACACAAAGGAACATGAATGGGTCAGGATAGAGGCAGATACAGCGATAATGGGTATAACTGATTACGCGCAGAATGCTTTGGGTGATATTACGTTTGTTGAACTTCCTGCGGAAGGTTCTGAGGTAGAACAGTCAAAAATGCTCGCGACCGTAGAATCTGTTAAGGCAGCCTCGGATGTGTACGCGCCGTTATCAGGCAGTATTAATAAAATAAATCAGGATATAATCGATTCACCGGAACTTGTCAACCAATCGCCTTATGAGAAGGGGTGGTTTGTCTCTATTAGTATAAAAGATGAAAAAGAGAAGAGCAAGTTCCTGAATGCTTCGGATTATAAAGTTTACGTAGAAGGGCTCGTTTAAGTGACTTATATTCCTCACACAAAAGAAGAGACAAAAGAGATGCTAGATGCCATAGGTGTCGCCTCTATTGAAGAGCTTTTTAAGGATATAGACCCTGGCCTGAGAGCTAAGTCTTTTAACATACCCAAGGGCCAGTCAGAGTCTGAAGTTATCAGGCACATGCAGGAGCTCGCGTCAAAGAACGCGACATATCTTACCAATTTTATCGGCGCTGGTTTTTACGATCATTATATCCCGGCTGCTGTAGACGCTATTACCGGCAGGTCTGAATTTTATACAGCCTACACACCTTATCAGTCTGAATCCTCACAAGGCTGGCTCCAGTCTATCTATGAATATCAGAGCGCTATATGCGAGCTTATGCAGTTGGATTACGCTAACGCGTCATTGTATGACGGAGGCACAGCCTTGTATGAAGCGGCTATGATGGCTATAAGGGTTACAGGCAGAAATAAGATAATTATGGATAGTGGTGTAAGCCTTATCTACAGGACGATGCTTTATACATATACATCTAATCTTAATATAGAGTTTGTAGAGACACCTGTTGTTCACGGCCAGAGTTCGCGGGAGGAAATATATAAGCATCTTGATGAAAAAACAGCGGCTGTAATAGTTCAGAACCCTAATTTTTTTGGAGCTATTGATGATCATTCAGATGTTATAAAAAAGGCCCATTCATTAGGTGTGTTAGCGATAATGAGCGCGTATCCTTTATCATTAGGTCTTTTGAAAACTCCCGGTGAGATGGATGTTGATATTGCTACAGGAGAAGGCCAAAGTTTAGGTATACCGCTCTCTTTTGGTGGGCCCTATCTCGGGTTTATGGCATGCAAAAAAGATTTTATCAGAAAGATGCCGGGAAGAATTGTTGGCGCTACAACCGATAAAGACAAAAAGAGAGGCTTTGTCTTGACACTTCAGGCGAGAGAGCAGCATATAAGGCGGGAAAGAGCAACATCAAATATATGTTCAAATGAGGCATTATGTGCTTTAAGGGCCTCGGTCTATGTTTCACTTTTAGGCAAAGAGGGCATGGTTGATGTCGCGAAACTCAATCATCGTAAGAGCGAATTCGCCAAGGATATACTTGGCAGGATATCAGGTGTAGAGGTAAAAAGGAGTTCACCTACATTCAACGAGTTTACGCTTGTACTTAATAAGAACACAGATGTTGTCGTACAGAAGATGATAGATAAAGGCTTTGCCGCGGGTTTTCCTTTGGGCAGGTTTTATAAAGGAATGAACCATTACCTTCTTGTTGCCGTTACAGAGAAGAGAACAAAAGAAGAGATAGAAAAGTTCGCGGAAACCCTGGAAAAAGTCCTATGCGATTAATATATGAAAAGAGCATAAAGGGGAGAAAGGGTTTTAAGTTGCCCCAGCCGGATATTCCTGGACAGGATGAGATCCCTGTTCAGTATTGCCGAAAGTGTGCGGCTAATCTTCCTGAGGTATCGGAATTGGATGTAGTGCGCCATTTCACCAGTCTTTCACAGATGAACTTTTCAGTGGATAGTAATTTTTATCCACTAGGAAGCTGCACAATGAAATACAATCCAAAGTTTACAGAGAAGATAGTAAACATTGAGGGGTTCCTGGAGCTTCATCCTTTGGTTCCCCAGCTTTTAGGCGGAGGAAGGCTTGCCCAAGGGGCATTGGAGATAATATACAATATAGAACAGCTTCTCTGTGAGATTACAGGCATGGAGGCGTTTACCATGCAGCCATTAGCAGGTGCCCATGGTGAACTTACAGGGGTTATGCTTATCGCGGCGTATCATAAGAATAAAGGTGCCCGCAGAAAGCATATTATAGTGCCTGATTCCTCACACGGCACTAATCCCGCGAGCGCGGCTATAGCTGGATATGATGTTATACTTATAAAGACCGGTAAAGACGGTTGCATGGATATAAAAGAGTTCAAGCAAAAGCTTAGCGAAGATACAGCCGCTGTTATGCTAACATGCCCTAATACGCTTGGTATATTTAATACCAGGATAAAGGAAATTACAGACCTTGCACATTCTGTAGGCGCGCTTGTTTATTATGATGGGGCTAATTTAAACGCTATCATGGGAAAATGCCGTCCAGGAGATATTGGTTTTGATATCGTACATCTTAATCTACACAAGACATTCGCGACTCCTCATGGTGGTGGAGGCCCCGGATCGGGCCCTGTAGGGGTTAGCAAGAGTGTTGTTGAGTTTTTGCCTGTGTCAAGAGTCATGAAGCGCCCCGGAGGCGCGTTTTATCTTAATTACAATAATAAAGAATCAATAGGTTACATTGCCCCGTTTTATGGAAATTTTGCAGTCATACTGAAGGCGTATGTATATATTCTTGTGCTGGGTAGAGAGGGCCTTATAAGGGTTAGTGAATACGCTGTCTTAAACGCGAATTATATATTATCTCGCCTTAAAAATTATTACGAGCCGGCCTTTAGCAGGAGGTGTATGCATGAGTGTGTCTTTTCCGCTTTTGCGCAAGTAAAAAAGGGTGTTCACGCGCTGGATATAGCAAAATATCTTATTGACAAAGGCTTTCACCCGCCTACGATATATTTTCCACTTATCGTGAAAGAGGCCATGATGATAGAACCCACTGAAACAGAATCAAAAGAGACGATAGATGGGTTTATAGATGTTATGATAGAGGCCGCGAGACTTGCGGATGCTGACCCAGATAAGCTTACAACCGCACCGCAGACCATGCCTGTTAAGCGCCTTGATGAGACAAAGGCAGCGCGTGATTTAAACCTTCGCTGGAAACCAGTATAGACCAGCGCAGAAATAGGTTTTTATGAAGAGATGGAGAGTAATAGATACTGGTTATCTTGATTGCTATTCCAATATGGCTATTGATGAAGCCCTGTTGGAGGTATATGAGCCCTCTATCGAGTTACCTGTATTAAGGCTATACGGTTGGAAGCCACAGGCATTCTCAATCGGCTATTTCCAGAATCCTAAGGATGAGCTTAACCTGGATAGATGCAGGTCCGAGGGGATAAATTTCGCGCGTAGGATAACAGGTGGGGGCGTGATCTTTCATAAGAACGAGCTTACCTACAGCATAGTCTGTTCAAAGGGCGATTTAGGGTTTTCCACCTTTTCTAAAGAGGCATACAGGACGCTTTGTTCATTTATAATCAAAGCATATCAAAACCTGGGCCTTAAGGCAGAGTATTCTCTGCAGGAGACTACAAGGCATAGTAATAGCTGGTTCTGTTTTTCAGAGAGGGAAAAATATGATATACTGGTAAACGGGAAAAAGATAGGCGGTAATGCCCAGAGGCGAAAAAAAGAGATAATATTCCAACATGGTTCTATACCTCTTAGTTCTGACCTAAATCAGGCCATCTCGTTACTGCGGAATGAGTTGAATATTGATAAGACAAAGATTATCTCTCTGGGACAGGCCCTGGGAAGGGATATATCATATAATAGAGTAAAAAGCCTGCTTATTGAATCTTTCCAACAGGTTTTTAGCGTAGATATTGTAGAGAAGGGACTGAGTCAAAGAGAGACAAGCCACTACAATATTTTATTAAACGAAAAATATGCAACAAAAGAATGGAACCTATATAGAGATGTTGGTCGCTCAAAAGCCCACGTGGCTTAACAAGAAGATAAACCTGTCAGACTGTCATAATATGCAGGGGCTCCTAAGAGGTTTTAGCCTGCATACTGTCTGTGAAGAAGCGGCATGTCCTAATATATCAGAATGTTTTAAAAAAGGTACAGCGGCCTTTATGATCCTTGGGCGAAACTGTACAAGGGGTTGCAAGTTTTGTAATATTGGCCATGGAAATCCCGATCCTATTGATAATTCTGAAGCCAAGCAGGTCGCGAAGGCAATACTGCGTTTGGGCCTGCGCCATGTGGTAGTTACAAGTGTTACTCGTGATGACCTACAAGATGGGGGTGCCCAACAATTCGCGGATACTGTCTTAGCTATCCGCAGGGCTTGTGGAAATGTTACTATTGAGGTTCTTATACCGGATTTTAACGCTCGAAGGGCTTCTATTCAAACGGTAGTAGATTCAGTACCCGATATTATAAACCATAACCTGGAGACTGTGCCAAGGTTATATTCCGAAGTCAGACCAGAGGCTAATTACCACCGCTCTATAGGCGTGTTAAAGAGTGCTAAGGAAATCTCCAGCGGCGGTATTAACACAAAGAGCGGCATTATGGTCGGCCTTGGCGAGAAGGAGAGTGAGGTCTTAGGCCTTTTTCAGGATCTGAGAAGAGCTGAATGCGATTTCTTAAGTATAGGCCAATATCTAGCCCCGAGCAAGGGCCACTATCCTGTTAAAGAATATATAAGGCCTGAACTATTTGATTATTACAAACAAAAGGCCCAAGAGGCGGGTTTCCGATTTGTGGCAAGCGCTCCCTATGTGAGAAGCTCTTACCTGGCAGAAGAATACATAAATGGAGAAGAACAATGAAAGTAGTAGTAACCGGCGGTGCGGGTTTTATAGGCAGTGCCTTGGTTTGGAAGCTTAATCAGCAGGGGATAGATGATATTATTATTGTGGATGTAGGCGAGGAAAGAGAAGGCATAGATAACCTTAAAGGCAAGAAGATTACAGATTATATCGAGCGTGATAAGTTCCTCGAGCAAGCCAAAGACGATACCCTTGATATATCTATAGATATGATAGTACATTTAGGGGCTTGCGCGGATACAACAGAGACTGATATAGAATATCTTACAAAAAATAATTACCTATATTCAAAAGAACTCGCCCTGTGGTCGCTTAAGCATGATAAGCGCTTCTTGTATGCTAGCAGTGCCTCAACATATGGTTCAGGACAACTAGGTTATTCTGATGAGGATGAGCTTGCCCCACGTCTTATGCCTTTGAATGAATACGGCAGGTCCAAGCAGAACTTTGATTTGTGGGTCCTGAAGAATGGATTACAGGAAAAATGCACGGGTTTTAAATTTTTCAATGTGTATGGGCCGAATGAATATCACAAGGCTGATATGCGTAGTATGGTAAATAAGGGTTATCACCAGATAAAAGAGACAGGTAAGATAAGGCTATTTAAGTCTCATAAACAAGGATATGGTGATGGAGGGCAGAAGAGAGATTTTATATACATAAAAGACGCGCTTGAGATAGTATGGTACTTTATTAGTAACACAGGTAAAAAAGGAATATTTAATATTGGGACTGCTCATGCCCACACGTGGAACGAGCTTGCCGGCGCGCTGTTCGCGGCGCTTAAGATGAAGCCGAATGTAGAATATTTTGATATGCCGAAAAATATACAGGGGCATTACCAATATTTTACGCAAGCGGATCTCTCGAAGTTGAGAAGAGCAGGTTGTGATTATAAATTGACGGATATCAATGAGGCTGTTAAAGATTACGTCAAGTATTTAAATAAAGGTGAGTATCTGTAAAATAGCCTCAAGAACGGTTCTCAAGCACGGATACCCGTGATTGAGAACCGTTCTTGCTATTAGTGACTGGTTATTAGGGACAGCTACTAATTAAGGTAATTAGTAGCTGTCCCTAATAACCTCTAATAACCTCTAATAACCTAATAACCTAACTCCAACTTAGATTCTTCGGATACTTTGTATTCTCAGGATATAATTTTTGCATATGATTTACTCTCACTATGTCCGCGTGAATTATGCAAAAATAATACTTGACAAAAAATAGCGGATATAGTATACTTACACACTATGAAGATAAGTTCTAGGTTAGATTACGCGCTTTCATGCGCTATAGTTCTGGCAAGTATGTATAAAAAGGAGAGGCCTATTCCTGTTGCATTTATCGCCGCGAAAGAGAAGCTTGCTTATGACTATGTAGAGCAGCTTCTCGGCGCGCTTAAAAGAGATAACATAGTAAAAAGTGTCAGAGGATCAAAGGGAGGATATATACTTGCAGCCCCTCCGTCAAAAATAATGGCAAGGGATATAGTTGTTGCTATAGAGAAAAAGGTTTTAAAACTTGTATGTGATCGCAAAAAGGCGAGAAGAAAAGAGTGCGTGCATTTTAGTGATTGTAAGGTTAGGGGTTTCTGGATAGGCCTGCGAGATATTATGGATACGTATTTTAATAGTTATACCTTAAAGGACCTGCTCGAGTTGAGAAAAAAAGAGAAGGGCTTTATAGATGAAAAGTAGAAGAGTATATTTAGATAATAATGCTACGACCCCGCTGCACCCTGATGTAAAAAGGGCTCTTAGCGAGGCTTTTGACATCTTTGGCAATGCCTCAAGCCTGCATAGTTTTGGCAGAGAGGCAAAAGTAGCCCTTGATAGCGCGCGTAACCGGATAGCAACGTTTATAAATGCCCAGGATGATGAGGTTATATTTGCAGGAAGTGGTTCAGAGGCGAATAATACTGTCTTAAATATGATATCATGCTGTTCCGCGATATGTGATACTAAATGTAAAGGCAGGCACCAGAGCATTATATCTAAAATAGAGCACCCCTGCATACTTGAAACATCAAAATGTGTACAACAAAAAGGCGTGTCAGTAGTACAGGTAGGTGTTGATGAATATGGTAAGATCGATATAGATGAGTTAAAAGAGAATATCTCTGATAATACTATGCTGGTCTCTATTATGATGGCTAATAATGAAATAGGTACAATACAGGATATGAAAACTATTGTAAAGCTCGCGCATGATAAAGGCGCGCTTTTCCATACAGATGCTGTTCAATCTGTAGGGAAGATCCCCGTTGATGTAAAAGAACTGGATGTTGATTTTTTATCGTTTTCAGCGCATAAGATATATGGGCCAAAGGGTATAGGTGCGTTATATGCTAAGAGTACTGCTCCATTTTGCCCGTTTATTACAGGTGGGCACCAGGAGAGAGGCCGCCGCGCAGGTACGGAAAATACCCTTGGTATTATAGGCATGGCTAGCGCTATAGCAGCGAGAGCTAAAGAGATGGGCCCTGAAGCAGAAAGGCTTGTTAGATTAAAACATAGATTAGGTGAGGCTATTAAGGCAGGTATACCTGACGCAAGCTTTAATGGTCATCCGAAAGATTCTTTACCGGGTACGCTAAATGTATCCTTTAGCGGTGCTGAAGGTGAGGCAATACTTCTTTATCTTGATATTGAAGGTATTGCTGTATCAACAGGTTCCGCGTGCGCGTCAGGCTTTTTAGATCCTTCACACGTATTACTCGCAACAGGAATAGGTCCTGAAAAAGCCCATGGCGCCATACGTTTTAGTCTTGGGCGCGAAACTACGGATAATGATATAGATTATGTCATGGAAAAGCTGTCTTCGGTAATTAGCAAGGTCAGGAATATGTCTTCAGCATATTCCAAAAAATAGGCAAAACAATGACAGAACCTTTAAAATGGGTATATACAGAAAAGGTTAAAGAACATTTTACAAATCCGAAGAATATATTAGAGGATGAGTCCTCGTATAAAGAAGACGGCAAAGGCCTTGTTGGCAATGTAAAGTGCGGTGACCAAATGCTCATGGTAATAAAAGTTGACAAGGAAAAGCAGGTAATAACAGATTGCAGATGGAAGACATACGGTTGCGCGAGTGCTATAGCGAGCACTTCTATGTTATCTGAGCATGCAAAGGGAATGAAGATAGAGGATGCTTATAAGCTTTCGCCAAAAGATATTGTAAAAGATTTAGGAGGCCTTCCTGAACATAAGATACACTGTTCTGTGCTTGGAGACAAGGCATTACGTGCCGCGATAGATGATTATTATAAGCGCAATGATCTGGAAAACCTGATAAAAAAGGAAGCCGCGTGTACTATATGTCAATGCATGAATGTTACGAATCATGAGATAGAGGAGGCCGTACTGGAAGGGGCAAGGACATATCAGCAGCTTCAGGAGAAGACTAAGATAGGCACTGTTTGCGGCCAATGCGAGAAAGAGGTTTCACGGCTTTTAGAAGAGTACAAGACAAGACATTTTAAACAGAAAGCGAGGTGATAGACATGTTTGTAAAGAAATGGATGCTTATGCTAGTTTCGTATTGCAAAGCAGGCTGCACTAGATAGTCCTGGGCATGACATTAAACTACCTCCAACATGTTTTATGATAGGAGTTTCTGAGATTCCTATCATAAAATAGGGAGACTACGCAAAATGCCGGTTCAAACTGCTAAAAGGAGTATAATGTGATAAGTGAAAATCTCGCGAAAAAGATGAATTATCAGGTAAATAGAGAGATATATTCAGGCTATCTATATTTTGGTATGGCCTCTTACGCGGATTTCATTGGCTTAAAGGGGTTTTCAAGCTGGTTTAATCGTCAATTCAAGGAAGAGTTGGAGCATGCTGACAAGATGCGTGAATACCTGAATAGGCAAGGCATACGGGTTATGATGGATGCTATTGAAGCGCCTGGCCAAGACTTTGGTTCAGCTCTTGAGCTTTTTGAGAAGACTCTTGCTCATGAGAAGAATGTAACAAAGATGATACACGAGCTTGTAGATATCGCGAGACAAGAGGGTGATAAAGAGACAGAGGATTTTTTAGGCTGGTTTGTTAAAGAGCAGACAGAGGAAGAGGCTACTCCAGCGGACATTATAAGCAAGATAGATAAAGCGGGCAGGGGTATAGAAGGTATCACGAAGATAGATAAAGAACTTTTAAACAGGAGATAGCTAACATGTTAAAAGAAAAGGTAGAAGCGGTATTAGATAAGATAAGGCCCTCATTACAGAATGACGAGGGTGATGTAGAACTAGTAGATGTGGATGAGGCAGGAGTTGTAAGAGTAAGGCTAAAAGGCGCGTGCGCGGGATGTCCTATGAGCCAGATGACACTCAAGCAAGGCATAGAGAGTACTCTAAAACAGGAGATACCTGAGGTAAAAGAAGTTGTATCTGCCTAGGTTGCTCTAAACATTATGCCAAAAGAGAATAAGTTTGTATGTACAGATTGTTTTAAGCTAAAGAGGTGCAAAGAGTCTTTTGTATCGTGGGTTTTCTTTTTCACGGCTATTATAGCTGTAATATCGATAAGAATAGTCAATGTATTTATGAATACCAATCCTACTCTGGCCAAGGCTTTCTGGTATACAGGCGTCATAGGATTTCTGATCTTCTTCGCTTATAAATTTCGATATGACAATATAGTCCGTAGAGAACTGGGAAAGAGCCAGCTAAGGAATAAACTTATTTCGAAAAAAGAACTTTCAGAACATGACTACGAGGTGTTGGGGACTATAATATGCAAACTCCTCTCAAGGAAAGATTCTATAAACTACTTTTGCATATTCTTTTTCTCGGGCTTGGCCTTAGCATTGGCAGTATATTTTGATTTTTTTAGATAAATATTCCAACAAAAGGTTACGTTATGAAAATTAAAGATGACTTAATATACTTTTTAATGAAACAGCATTACGCGATTATTTCTACTATGGATAAGAATGGCACTATACATAATTCCTGTAAAGGTATTGTTGATATAGATAAACAAGGCAAGGTATGCCTTTTAGACCTTTACAAGCAAAGAACATACCAGAATCTGGCGTTTAATCCTAATATTGCCTTGACCGTAGTCGATGAGCATCAATTTGAAGGTTATTCATTAAAAGGCAAGGCTCAGATCATATCAGGTGAAAGAATAACAGAAAAGACCATGAAGGCATGGGAGAAGAAAATAACAAGTAGGGTATCCCAGAGGATACTACGTAACATCAAAGGCAAAAAGGGCCATCCAAAACACCCGGAGACGCTTTTCCCGATGCCTAAATATGCCATTGAGATGGAGGTTGACAGTATTGTTGATCTTACACCCCGTGCGCTAAAGCAGCAAGTATTAAATGTTGATAAAAAAGGAGGATACATGAAAAGCATTAAAGGTACGCAGACTGAAAAGAATCTATTGGCATCGTTCGCGGGAGAGAGCCAGGCAAGGAATCGTTATACATATTTTGCGGGTGTCGCGAAAAAAGCCGGTTTTGAGCAGATAGCCGCGATATTTCTGGAGACTGCTGATAACGAGAAAGAGCACGCCAAGAGGTTTTTCAAATTCTTACAAGGCGGAGAGGTTGAGATCCAGGCAAGTTATCCCGCTGGTATCATAGGTGATACTCTCCAGAACCTTTTAGCCGCGGCGGAGGGTGAAAATTTGGAGTGGACCAAGCTGTATAAAGAGGCAGAGGAGACAGCGCGGGCAGAAGGCTTTGATGAGATAGCTGTACAGTTTAAAGAGATAGCTGAGGTAGAGGAAGAGCATGAGAAGCGTTACCGCAAACTCTTCAAAAATATAGAGGATAAGAAGGTATTTAAAAAGGACTCGGTTGTAAAATGGAAATGCCGTAATTGTGGTTATGTGCATGAAGGCGATGTAGCACCTAATGAATGCCCTGCATGCCATCACCCGCAGAGTTATTATGAACTGCTTTGCGAGAATTATTAAAACTTAAATAGGAGGTTTTCAGATGAATGGTGATGTATGTAAGGTATGCAAGTATATAGTTATTGATGGTAATGTACCGGAGCATTGCCCTGTCTGTGTTGCGGGAAAGAGTGCTTTTGAGGAAAACCACAGCGCTATAAAAGAACCTCAGGATTCCGCTAATCTTACGGATCTTGAAAAGAAGCATATACCGGTTATAAAAGTAGTAAAAAAATGCGGCCTTATTCCTAATGAATGTACAGATGTTCATGTAAAATTAGGAGAGATTAAGCACCCGATGGAAAATGCCCATTATATAATGCATATAGATTTTTATATTGATAAAAAGTTTGTAGCGCGCACGCAGCTTACCCCAGAAAAGCTTAACGCTGCGGCAGCGCTACATCTTAAACTCGGTGCAGGTAAGATAGGGGCCATAGCCTTATGTAATCAACATGGCGCCTGGTTTAATGAAGCCCAACTTTAAGACCGGATTATGATAATATTTGAGACAGAAGTTATTGCTGTAATCGACGCTGCTCCTGGGGTTAAAAGTTTTCGCCTGAAGACAGATAAGAATCTTTTGTTTAAGCCAGGCCAGTTTTTCTTTGTTGGCATAATGATAGACAATCAGGAGAGGACAAAGCATTTTTCATTTTCTAATTCACCCACTGAAAAAGGTTATATAGAGTTCACAAAACGCTTAACAGATAGCCCTTTTTCTAACGCGTTGGATAAACTCATTCCCGGCAATCGAGCTAAGATAAAGGCACCTTATGGTAACTTCACCTTTACAGATGGATATGAGAAGGTTGCTTTCCTTTCAGGCGGTATAGGCATAACTCCAATAAGAAGCATAGCAAAATTTGCTGTTGATAAAAACCTGCCTACTGACATGGTATTGCTCTATGGCAATAGCAGAGAGCGGGATATAATATTTAAGCAGGATTTCGACCTCATGGCTAATAAGAGAGACAACCTTAGGGTTGTCTACACCCTTACTGCCAATGATATAGATAAGAATAAGTGGCCAGGCAGGCGGGGCTACATCAACGCGGATATGATAAAAGAGGAGATACCTGATTATGGGAAAAGAGTCTTTTTTGTATGTGGTCCACCCGCTATGGTTGAAACATTAAATAATATATTAAAAGATAAATTGAGTATCCCCGCAGAAAAAATCGTAACGGAGAATTTCACAGGCTATTAATACACACGAGAGGCTGCAAGGGTCTTGTGTGTATTGTTTAAACTATGCAGAAAAAAATGGAACTTATAATATTTGATCTTGATGGTACCCTTGTTGATTCAAGGCAGGATATTGTTAACGCTATAAATTTTATGCTTAATAAATTGACCCTGGCGGAAAAAAGCTTGAATGAGATTATATCCTATGTCGGAAATGGTATCTTGGACCTGATAGACAGGGCCCTGCGCCCAAAAGAGGCTGAATTAAAAGATAAGGGCCTGGATATCTTCAAGAGTTATTACAAGGCCCATCCCGCGGATTACACGTATATTTATCCCGGCGTTAAAGAGGTGCTTGATTATTTTAAGGATAAACAGATGGCGGTTATAACAAACCGTAATCATAATTCATCAGTAACGATTTTAAAGAAGATGGGTATATATTCTTATTTTGAGGATGTTATCGGTGACGATAATACAAGCTGTCTTAAGCCGAGCAGGTGCCAGTTCGATAGATTGCTGAAAAGAAGAATGGTTAAGGACAGAAAAAAGGTTATTATGGTTGGAGATATGGATGTGGATATAATAGCCGGCCGCGCATCAGGAATTACTACATGTGTGACTACTTATGGTTTTGGCAGAAAAGAAGACCTGGAAAAAGCAAAGCCAGATTATATGATTGATGATATACTAAAGCTTAAGGATATTATTATCTAGCATAGCTGGGTTATTAGGAGAGAAGATGAAGACACAAAAACCAAAGATAGCGATAATTGGCTGCGGTAATGTTGGCAGTACATTTGCCTTTGCGTTAAGTATTAGTGGGATAGCGCGCGAGATAATGCTTGTAGATATTAACCAGGAGAGAGCAAAAGGCGAGGCCATGGATTTAAACCACGGGGCAAGTTTTATAAAGCCCTCTTTGATATCTTATTCTGGTTACGAGGGCTGCCAGGGAGCTGATATAGTAGTTATAACCGCCGGGGCTAGGCAAAAACCAGGCCAGACCAGGATAGACCTTGTAGTGAGCAATGTGTCAATCTTTAAGGAGATGATATCCAGTATAACGAAATACGCGAAAGACGCAATACTGCTTGTGGTATCAAACCCCGTGGATATACTGGCCTATGTTACTCAAAAGATATCAGGTTTTCCTAAAAATAGGGTTATAGGATCAGGCACGGTGTTGGACAGTTCAAGGCTCAGGTTTTTAATCGGCAAACATTGTAATGTGGACCCGAGAAATGTTCACGCTTATATAATAGGTGAGCATGGTGATTCAGAGCTTGCTGTTTGGAGCCATACCAATATAGCGGGCATGATATTGAAAGAGTACTGCCCTTTATGCAATAGCAAATGCAATTATCATCAAGAACTTGACGGTATATTTAACCAGGTCAAAAACGCGGCTTATGAGATTATAAAAACAAAGGGGGCTACATCATACGCTATTGGACTAGCCCTTGTGAAGATCGTGGAATCTATCTTAAGGGATGAGAATTCTGTTTTGCCGGTCTCCACTTTTATAGAGGATTATTATGGTATAGGGGATATCTACTTAAGCGTGCCTTCAATAATAAATAAAGAAGGTGTGAAGAAGTTTTTAAGGTTGGACCTTTCTAAAGGTGAGCAGGAGCAGCTTGTATTCTCGGCTGGATTGCTAAAGGACATTATAAAAAAGGCAAATATATAAAAGAAGGAGGCGGATATGGCAGTTGAAAAGGTAGGCGAAAATTACAAATGTAATATATGCGGAAATGAGGTAACAGTTACTAAGGTGGGTGGAGGAGAACTTGTTTGTTGTGATCAGCCCATGGAAAAGATTGAGGGCTAATATGGACAAGATTTTTTCGGCTACAGATATAGTTGAGCTTGCAATAGAGATAGAGAAGAACGGCAGGATGTTTTATGAGAAGTTTTCTAAGAAGCTAAAAGAGAAGAAGATAAAAGAGTTTTTTCTTTATATGTCAAAAGAAGAGGCGGAGCACGAGAAGAGGTTTAAGGAGGTACTCTCCTCTGTCATGAAACATGAGCCTTGTAAGGCGTATAACCAGGATTACTTCGCGTATCTTAACGCGATAGCCGGGGATTATATATTTAATGACGCTGAAAAGATAAGAGAAGGTTTTGCTAGTGTAGAAACCGAGAAGGACGCGATAGATTTTAGCATAGGCATTGAAAAGGATTCTATACTTTTATATGAATCGATGAAGAATGTTCTGCCTGACCAGGATAAAGTGCTTATAGAGCGGATTATCTTACAGGAGAGGGAGCATGCATTAAAGCTCTGGAATATAAGAAAAGGCCTGTTTAAGAGCTAGGAGGAAAAGACCATGGATAAGAAGGTGATTACATATACCACTCAGGGCTGCCCGCACTGTATTGGGTTGAAAGAATTTTTAACAGAAAAAGGTATAAGCTTTGAGAGCATAGATGTATCATCTGACCCAGCGAAAGCGGATGAGATGGTAAAAAAGAGCGGCCAGATGGGAGTTCCCGTTGTAGATATAGATGGTGAGATAATAGTTGGCTTTGATAAGGATATCATAAGCCAGAGATTGGGCATCTGATGGTATATGATCTTGTTGTAATTGGTGCCGGCCCTGCTGGAATAACAGCGAGCATATACGCCGCGCGTAAAAAGATGGGCCTTCTGGTTATAAGCAAGGATATCGGTGGCCAGACTGCCTGGAGTGGTGATATAGAGAACTATACAGGTTACCAGTTTATTACCGGGCCCGAGCTTACAAAGAGGTTTAAGGACCATATAGCAACATATGGGATTCAGGTCAATGAAGGTGAAGATATATTAACCTTAAAAAAAGATAGAGCTATAATATCAATAAGAACAGACAATGCCCTATACCAGTCAAGGTCTGTTATAATAGCCTCTGGAAAGATGCCAAAAGAACTTGGAGTAGAGGGAGAAAAAGAGTTTAAGGGAAAAGGAGTTGCTTATTGCGCGACATGTGACGGCCCGTTATTCACGAAAAAACAGGTTGCTATAATAGGCGGTGGTAACTCCGCTTTGGATGCCGCTATTGGTTTAGAAAGAATAGCGGATAAAATATATATTATCAATATAGAGAAAGCCCTTACAGCAGATGAGGTAATGCAGGATGCTGTTAAAAAAAGTAGCAAGGTTACGGTATTAAATGAAAGCAGGATAGTATCTGTCAAAGGGAATGAGTTTGTTCAGGCGATAGAGATAGAGCAGAATAACGTTAAAAGAGATATAGCTGTGGAAGGGGTCTTTGTAGAGATAGGGCTTGTCCCAAATTCCGGTTTCGCGGAAGGTGTTGACAAGAACAGCCTGAATGAAATTATGGTGAATTGCGTGTGCGAGACAAATATAGCAGGCATATTTGCCGCTGGGGATGTTACTAATGTCCCTGAAAAACAGATAATAGTCGCGGCAGGTGAAGGCGCGAAGGCGGCTTTATCAGCCTTTCGTTACCTTATAAACAAGTAGTACAAGGCGTAAGATATGGCAAGATATTGTGATACATCCGGCCTGCTGGAAGAATATAGGTTAAAAAAGACAGCTATAACTAACAGGTTGAAGCGGTTTAACAGATTTGACAGGTTCTCTGAAAAAGAGATCTTTGAGGAGCTGGTATTTTGCCTTTTCACCCCAGGTTCAAAGGCATTAAACGGGGACAGGGCTGTAAAGAAACTTAAAAGAGCCAATCTCTTGTATAGAGGCACCAAAGAGGAGATAGCAAAAGAATTAAGGGGCATAGTCAGGTTTCATAACAACAAGGCCGGGTATCTTGTCGAGGCAAGGCTTTTTTTTAGCAGTAATTCCAGGTTCACGATAAAAGATACCCTGGTTGTTAAGGACGCGTTAGAAACCAGGCAATGGCTTGTAAATAATGTAAAGGGCATAGGCTACAAGGAGGCAGGCCATTTTATGCGGAACATAGGCATGGGAAAAGATATAGTGATTCTGGATACACACATACTAAAGAACCTTAAGCGATTTAACGTGATAAAAGATACCCCTGTATCTATGGGTAAAAAACTATATTTACATATAGAAGAAAGAATGAGGCGCTTTGCCGAGGATATTAATATCCCGCTTGACGCGTTGGATCTCTTGTTTTGGTCTCACCAGACAGGTTTTATATTCAAATAGTTCGTGAGAGAGGAGATGTATGGATTTTATTTGTCCGACATGCAATAAGTCTATGTCAAGAGACCAGCATGTTATAATACCGCATACAGAAGAGCACATCATAGATGTTGTTAAGTGAGGACACCCCGATTGGATAGAGCAAAATGGCCTTTGCAAGCGCTGCTATGAGTATTACAAAAAACAGCTCCACCCGGCCGGTTTACTCATAATTAAACATTACCCTGCAGAAGATTATATCCCCAAGGCTTTGGGGAATCTTACCTTAGCTTGCTTCTATAAAGACCCTTGATAAACACTGGTTTTTTTAAGATATGAAAAAAATGGTTTTACTGCAAAAGCATTTTGAAACAGATTCAATAAAACAGCCTAAAAACTAGAAGACAGGGTAACATTTTTATGTAGCAATTCATTAGCTAAATTTTTTATATTTTTCTTGACATATAAGCTCAAAAGCGATATTATATTATCTTATTCGTGAAAAAAAGTACAGAGTTTGTGAAAAATATTACGGATTTCTAAACCAATGAATCATAATAATAGAAAGATTCCAGAAACAACTATATCCCGCCTCTTTATATATCTTAGAGAGATACTGAAACTTTCTGATATAGGTATACGTGTTGTATCATCTTCAGAGCTTGGCGATAGGCTTAACCTTAGTGATACGCAGGTTCGTAAAGACTTCAGTTACTTTGGCCAGTTTGGTACAAGCGGTTCCGGGTATAATATAAATGAGCTCAAGATTGTCCTGGAGATGATTCTTGGTAAGGATAAGACCTGGAATGTCTGCGTTATTGGTGTTGGCCATTTGGGTTCAGCCTTATTATCCTATCCCGGATTTAAAGAACAGGGTTTGAATATTGTGGCTGCCTTTGACGCTAATGCCAAGAAGATAGGTAAAGAGAAGAATCATCTCAAGATACAGCCGATAGAGGAGTTGTTAAAAGTAGTAAAACAGAAAGATTTAGCTATCGGTATTATTACTATTCCCGGTAACCATGCTCAAAAGGTCGCGGATTCTTTAGTGGCCGCGGGTATAAAATGTATAATGAATTTCGCGCCTGTAAGCCTGAGTGTCCCTGAGGATGTAAAGGTAAAGAACGTTGATCTTTCAAGGGAGCTTGAGACGTTATCCTATTTTTTAGCAGGCTCAAAACGTTCTAGGAAAGAGTGAGTGCATGAAAAAGAGCATAATAGCCCTTGGAGCAGAGAACAAAAACACCTTTACCGCTGTTTCTGATAAGGGATTATATACAAGCGATCCTGTGGATCAGCTTAATCATCTTTCAGGTATAAATGAGTTTGAAAAATCTATCAGAACTTATATCAGAGAGAATAATATCAGCCCTGATTATATAGCATGTGATTTTCACCCTGAATATTCTACTACTAATCTGGCAAAGAAGCTTAGTAGCGAAGCAGATAAGACCATGCTGGTACAGGTGCAGCACCATTTTGCGCATATTGTTTCATGCATGTTTGATAATGATATAGATGAGAAGGTAATAGGGGTATCTTTTGACGGTACAGGTTATGGAATGGATGGAAACCTGTGGGGCGGTGAATTTCTGCTCGCTACCAGAAAAAGTTTTTACAGGTTAAACCATATAAGGTACGCATACCAGCCCGGAGGGGATATCGCGGCGCGCCAAGGATGGCGAATGGCCATAAGCTATCTTTTTCAGGCCTTTGGAGATGAGTTTCTTGACCTTGATATACCTTTATTCAGCGGCATGAACCTTAAAGATATAGCTATTGTTAAAAACATGATAAATAAGAATATTAATTCGCCGCTTACATCCAGCGCCGGAAGGCTATTTGACGCGGTTTCGGCCATACTCGATATATGTCGGGAGTCCAGTTTTGAGGCGGAAGCAGCTATATTGCTTGAGAAAGAGGCCGCACAATCTGTATACGATGATTATTACACGTATCTAATAACACCGCATTATATAGATTTTTCCGCTTCTATAAGAGAAATGGTTGAGGATATTTATGACGGGGAAGAAAGAGCTGTAATAAGCTCCAAATTCCATAATACATTGGGAGAGGCAATAGTTGATATGTGCATGAGAGTCCATTCCTCAATAGGTGTTGATAAAGTAGTGATATCAGGAGGCTGTTTTCAGAACAAGTTTCTGATGGATTATCTTAAGAGGCGGTTTAAAGAGACTAAGCTGACGCTATATACGCATAGCAGGTTTTCCACCACAGATATTGGGATATCTGTTGGCCAGGCCGCGGTCTGTGAAAATATAAGGTAAGAAGATTATGTGTTGGTCGGTTCCCGGTAAGATATTAGATATAAAGAAGAATATAGCCACAGTGGAGATATCAGGCTTAAAAAAGGATGTTGGCCTTGATATTATTGATGACCCAAAGGTTGGTGAGTATGTTATTGTACACGCCGGTTACGCTATACAGAAAGTAGATGAAGAGAGCGCGAACTTTACAATAGATTTTTTTAAAGGAAAGCATAATAATGCTTAAGTTTATTGACGAATATAGAGACAAGGGCCTTTGTATGGATATAGCTGAAAAGATAAGAGCGATATCCAAAAGAAAGATAAAGATAATGGAGGTATGTGGCGGTCATACAATGGCTATCCGCAAAAACGGTATACATAAAATCATTGGTGAGAATATAAAGCTTATATCAGGGCCTGGATGCCCTGTATGCGTTACTTCAATAGAAGATATAGATTCGATTTTAGCCCTTTCAAGGATTAAGGGCCTGGTAATATGTACGTTTGGGGATATTTTTAATGTACCCGGAACAAAAGGTGCGACCCTTGCCAAGCAAAGGGCACAAGGAGCTGATGTCAGGATTGTCTATTCTGCGAAAGATGTTGTTGAGTTTGCAGGGTCGGAAAGAGATAAGAATTTCGTATTTATAAGTATCGGGTTTGAAACGACAGCACCAACCGCGGCCGCGGCTATTCTCCAAGCAGCTGAGGAGGATTTAAATAATTTTTATATACTATCTTTAAACAAGACCATGCCGCAAGCGCTTAAAGCGATATTGGAAGATAACAGAGCTGATATAGATGGACTTATTTGCCCCGGACATGTTAGCACGATAGCGGGTATAGATATGTATAATTTTATAGTAGATAAATTGCGCATACCCTGTTCTGTAACGGGTTTTGAACCAACGGATATACTCACAAGCATATACATACTAACAGAACTTGTTGAGAAAAACCAAGCCAAACTGGTAAACGCGTACAAGAGGGCCGTTAGAAAGCACGGTAACGAAAAGGCTCTAAGTATTATGGATAGAGTCTTTAAGGCATCTGACACGCAGTGGCGCGGTTTAGGTAACATACCTGGTAGTGGCCTTTTACTTAAGGATGAGTATCTAAGGTTTGATGTGTTACATACATTTAAAGTAGATAAGGTCGCCTCGATACCAGAGAACGAGTGTATATGCGGTGATATATTAAGAGGCGCTAAGATACCAAGTGAGTGTAGACTCTTTAGGAATATCTGTACTCCCTCTAACCCGAGAGGCGCGTGCATGGTTTCGAGCGAGGGAAGTTGCGCGGCAGCTTATAGGTATGGTGACTAGTTATGTCTAAAATAACATTGGCACATGGAAGTGGCGGAAGACTAACACAGGAGCTTATAGAGAATATTTTTTTTAAGCATCTTGGCAATAAATTTTTGAACAAGAATGACGATTCCGCTATATTGCCCAAGGAGGTCGCTAATATAGCGTTTACAACAGATTCTTTTGTTATAAAGCCGTTCTTTTTTCCGGGAGGGGATATAGGCAAGCTCTCTATATGCGGTACGGTTAATGACCTGGCTGTAAACGGCGCTACGCCTAAATATATAGGGTGTGGGTTTATACTTGAAGAAGGCCTTGACATGGAAGACCTTGTAAAAATAGTTGAGTCCATGGCGCACTGGGCAAAAGTTGCCGGGGTTGATATAGTATGCGGAGATACAAAGGTTGTTGAGAAAAATAGCGCCGATAGCATATTTATTAATACATCAGGTATAGGGTTTTTAAGAGATGGCCTTGATTTAGGCATAGGCAATATATCTGTTGGTGATAGGATTATAGTTACAGGTAATATTGCGGACCACGGAATAGCCCTTTTAAGCAAGCGTGAAGTGTTTGATTTTGAAAGTGAGTCTTTGAGTGATTGCGCGCCGCTTAACCATATGCTTACGGCTCTTACAGATAGTGTAAAAGGAATAAGGTTTATGCGTGATGCTACACGCGGAGGCGTTGCTACTACATTAAACGAGATAGCAAAACATAACAACTTCGGCATAATGGTCGAAGAGGAGAGAGTTCCTGTATCAGACAGCGCAAGATCAGCGTGTGAATTATTGGGCCTGGATCCTATGTACATCGCTAACGAGGGCAAGGTGCTTATTGTAATTGACAAAAAGTCTGAAGCGCGGGCATTGGCTGTATTGCGTAATAACGAATACGGTAAGAATGCCGCGAGTATAGGTGAGATTACACAGGATAACCCGAATATGGTATGCCTTCGAACTCCCTTGGGCACAACGCGCATATTGGGCATGCTCACGTCAGACCCCATACCGCGGATATGTTGAGGCGTTATGCACGAGTTAATGATTACTAAAAATTTGGTTTCTTTACTTGAAGACGCGGTAAGCCCGAGTGATGTCGGCATGGTAAAGACTGTTTATCTGGAAGTAGGACGCTTGAGATATCTTGTCCCGGAGATTATGACAGCCTGTTTTACGCAGATTAAAAAAAGTGACAAGCTCAAACAGGCAAAGTTGAATCTTAAGGTATTACCTGTTAAGCTTAGGTGTTCAGATTGTGGTAAAGAGAGCGAGGCCCTGGAGAATAGTTTTCTTTGTGGGTCTTGCCAAAGCTTAAATGTTGATATTATATCAGGTAAAGAGTTTATATTAAAATCTATAGAATGGTAATAGGAGCGCACATGGCATTTAAAGTGATAAAGAAAAGTATTCTAAAATCTAATGATAATACAGCTTGTGTTATAAGGGAGTCCATGAAAAAGAGCAAGACATTGATGATTAATATTATCTCTTCTCCGGGCGCGGGAAAGACTACCCTTATTGAGAAGATACCACCTATACTGAAAGACGCGGGTATAAGATTTGCCGTCTTGACAGGGGATTGTTTTACATCCAATGACGCGACTCGTATAGATAAAACGGGCGCTGAGGTAGTCCAGATTAATACAGGTAACTCCTGTCATATTGACGCTGAGTTTATCAGAAGCGCTATTTCTGAAATTAATTTTGATGGACTTGATCTTTTGATAGTTGAGAACGTAGGTAACCTTATCTGTCCGGCGGCATTTGATATAGGAGAAGACTGCAAAATAGTTATTCTAAGTGTTCCTGAAGGTGATGATAAACCTAAAAAATACCCATTGATATTTACTGAAAGTGAACTGGTGCTCTTAAATAAGGTAGATCTTTTAGGGTACCTGCCCTTTGACAGGGATGAATGCGTAAAAAATATAAAAGGTGTAAATTCAAAGGTTCCTATAATAGAGCTATCATCCCTCAAGGGTGATGGCATTGACGCGTTTATAGGGTGGTTAATTAATAGGATTAAGATAAAAAAGGAGAGATAACATATGCGATATGGTTATCTAAAAAAAGCGGATTTTAAAAAGTTTGTAGATGGGCTTATCAAAAAGCAGAAGGTGGTCGCGCCTGTAAAGAAGGAGAACCAGTTTGTTTTTGCCCAGGTGGAGGACGCTAGCCAGGTAAGCCTTGATTATATACCGACTATACTGCCGCCTAAAAAATATTTTATGCCACAAAATCAGAAACTTGGCAGTTTCAATATGGGCGACGCTAAGCTGAGCGATACCCAGGTTGATGTGGAGCCTTTGATATTATTCGGTGTTCGCACATGCGATATAGAGGGGATAGAATGCCTTGATGTAGCACTCAATGATAACCCACCGGATCCATATTTCGCCAGGAAGAAGAAGAGTATCATTATAATAGGTTATGAGTGCATGAAGCCCTGCGATGAGCACGCGACATGTGCTGACATGGATACACACATTCCCAAAGCGGGATACGATATCATGCTTACAGACGCCGGGGATAAATATATTGTGCATGTCAACTCGATAGCCGGAGATAAACTGATAGGCAGAAGCCCATTATTTGATAAGACTACAGCTGAGATCGAGGGTAAGATAAAAGCGGAGCTTAAAGACTTGCAGGACGCCAAACTTAAAAATTTTGATAACAAACTTGACGCGGGATACAAAGAACTCAGGAGTGTCTTTAAGGATTCGTATTCCAGCAAGTTTTGGCAGGAGAATGTGGGAAAGCGCTGCCTCTCATGCGGAAATTGTACAGCTGTTTGTCCTACATGTTACTGTTTTGATATATATGATACAGTCTCCCTAGATGTTACCAAAGGCGAGAGAAGCAGGGTATGGGATTCCTGCCAGCTTGATGAATTTGCTGAGGTAGCGGGGGGCGAGAGTTTTCGCGAGGAACGTTCAGCGAGACAGAGGCACAGATATCACAGGAAGTTTGATTATTCCGTAAAAAAGTATAATAAGTTTTTCTGCGTAGGTTGTGGAAGGTGCACAAGAACATGCATGGCAAAGATAAGTTTGATAGAGACTGTAAATGAGCTTACAAAGGAGCATAGAGATGCAAAAAAATAACTCAAACGATTGTACGTGTAATACATCCGTAGATATTGAGCCTGTATATTCGCATCGTGTTGGTAAGATTGTCAAGGCAAAGCAACTAACAGAGAACGAAAAATTTTTTGAGATAAAACTAGAAGATGGCAACCCGCTTGGGCACCAGCCCGGACAATTTGCCCAGTTCTCAATATTAGGTATAGGAGAGGCTCCTATATCTATATCTTCATCCCCTACCAAAGAGGAGAGGGACCACTTCGAGATATGCGTGCGTAACGCTGGGACGTTTACAAACGCCCTGCACAAACTTGACGCGGGCGATAAGATTGGTGTAAGAGGCCCTTTTGGAAAAGGCTTTCCCATAGAAGAGCTGAAGGGAAATGACCTGTTATTTGTAGCGGGAGGCCTTGGCATAGTCCCTCTCCGCTCATTGATAAATTTTGTTATTGATAGAAGAAGAGATTTTGGTAAAGTGACAGTACTTCTAGGATGTAAGGCCCCGAAGGACAGGCTATTCACAGAAGAGGTCGCTATATGGGAAAAGATGGCGGATATAGGTTATGCCTGCACAGTTGACAAGGCGGACCCTGATTGGAAAGGCAATGTTGGTGTTATCACAAGCCTTTTACCAGGCACGGATATAGATGTAAACAAGACATACGCTGTTGTTGTAGGTCCGCCGATTATGTATAAGTTTGTTATAGCCGAGTTTGTAAAGAAGGGCTTAGCGGATAATCAGATAATCCTTTCTCTTGAAAGGCGCATGAAATGCGGGCTTGGCAAATGCGGTCACTGTCAGATAAATCATTTATACGTTTGTAAAGATGGCCCAACATTTAAATATTCAGAGATAAAAGGATTGGAGGAGGCGCTATGAGCAAGGCGAAGAAAAAGGTAAAAATAGCGTTTTTTGATTTTGCTAGTTGTGAAGGTTGCCAGCTTCAGCTCTTGTATCTTAATGAATCGTTTTTAGGTGTCCTGGAACATTGCGAAATAGTAAATTTCAGAGAGGCCATTTCCGAGAAGAGCGATGACTATGATATAGCGTTTATCGAGGGTTCTATTACGCGCAAGCATGATGAAGAGCGTGTTAAGAAGATAAGAGAAAACGCCAAGATTATAATAGCTTATGGTGCATGTGCCTGTATTGGCGGTATCAATGGTTTAAGAAAGCGTTTTACCCAGGATGAGGCCAAGGAGATAG
>Ga0307991_1000653_pt1 | contig 24832 bp, 14 predicted proteins | sample EllFjometagen131_FD_203146 | JGI IMG/M metagenome (GOLD analysis project Ga0307991, IMG submission 203146) | Marine microbial communities from Ellis Fjord, Antarctic Ocean - #131 | ecosystem: Environmental > Aquatic > Marine > Unclassified | place: Southern Ocean | collected 2014-10-08 | reverse complement strand
ACACCACTATCAAAATTGCTGATATCCAACTCAATTTTGTTTTTACCCTGAATGGATTTATATTCCTTTGAATAAATAATTTCTCCAACAATATTTACAACTTTGAAAATTGCTTTACCAGATTTTGGCAAATAGTAATTTATTGTTGTGCTTTTGTTAGTTGGATTTGGGATGTTTTGAAAAAGTTTGAACTTATAGTTTTGAATATTATTAATATTAGCATAAACATTTAAACATATTTGGTCGTTTGATGTGTTTTGGTCATTGGGAAGCAAGGTGTTTGCACATAAAATATAATTTGCTGTTGGAGGATTGAAAAGAGTTGTAAAAGTATAATCTACTGAATCGCAAGGCAACAATATTCCTGCCCATGTTTCTGTTATCGCTAAACTTCCACCAAAGTCATAGGAAACATTACATGAACTTATGGTATCCGAACCAAAGTTTACAATTTTCACATAAACGCTATCCCCTACTCCATTTTGTATTGGTGAGATAATTTTACTTATTCCTATATCTGTAAATTTGGGAACAACTGTATCAGAAGGAGAAGAATACTTATAGCCAATACAATTCCATATTGTTTTTATATAATAATAAGTTGGATAAGAGTTTCCATTTGCTCCAGTATGAGTATATGAATTTGTAATTGAAAAAACTGAATCAAGTATTGTAAAAGGTCCGTTGCAATTCGTTGAACTATAAATATAATAATATCTTAATAAATTTAAAGAGTCGATTATTGGATTCCAATTCAATATATTATTTCCTGTTAAACTATCAGTAATAACTGAAACTGAACTTGGAGGTAAAAAGTCTGGTGGAGGAACAACAACAATTGTAACTGTGCTGATATTTGCTCCTGGAACAGGACAATAATCATCCTTAACTGAAAAAACAAAATTATAAACACATGAAGAAAGTCCACATATAGCATTTGATGTTAAATGGCCACAGTTTGTTTGCCAATTAAACTGAGTTGTTATGTTAGATTGTCCTGTTAATGGATTTGTTGGAGGAGCAGGGGCTGGAGCTAAAGTAGCACATGGTGGATTATTACATCCAATAAAATTGCTCATGCTCGGAGGAGTTGTTGTATCTATAACATTCCCAAATTGACTACCTGAAGCTTCTAATGATATAGTTTGCTGACTGCTATTTGGTAACAAACCGGAATCTATTCCATGAATATTAAAACTAACAAACTGACCGGCATAAACCGTATCAATAAATAAAGTAAACTGACCGGCAGTGTCTTTAAATGGAGCAGTAAGGTTTGGTGGATTATTTGTTCCGCAGCTTGTTAATGCTAGCTGAAATTCCCGCCATATCTCTGCAACTTTAACTCCGCATTTAAAAGCTGTAACTTTTGTTAATATTAAAAAAGTACCTGTTGTAAATGAAGTAAAAGAAATATTACCGGTATTAGGGTGAATCGTTGCTGCAACATTATTAGAATTATGCGATGGACCGGGAAAAGGGCTATTCCAGCTATATCCTGTTGCATAATATGTAATTGGTGCTCCTGTGGATTGCAAAGGTTGACCCCAACTATAAACCAATGAATCAAGATCATTATCCGAGGCTATGTAATTAAAAGTAGTAGGATAGCCTGTACAAATTACTGTTTGTGGAATTTCTGCAAACACAGGTGAATTATCAAAGCATGTACTTACATTTTGATTATTATAAGGATACATTATTGCCCTAAGTCTATACGATTGTGAAGGTCCATTCATAATATTAGTTGAAAAAATCCTACAACAGGAAGACCAATAAAACACCCAACCATTTGCAGGTGGAACACCTGTTAACGGTACACCGTTTGGATAAGAATAATCTGATGTAAAAATATGCTCCTGAATGGCACCTAAGTTTGGAGCAAAATTTGGCATTGGATTCGGGTTACCGCAATAAATATGAGGGAAATTTGTATCGCAATTACAAACAGGTGAAATATCAATTGGATAGCCTGTAATTCTATACATATATAAAGAAGATAAACCCGGAACATTAGTATGAAATAATTGATGATTACTATAATTGCATGATGTTCCAAATGAATTGTAGCACTCTCTATAAATTTTCATAATAAATCTATAATTACCGGAACTAGTACACTCCCACGTAATTTCACCTCCATTATAACAGCATGCTTTTGATTCAGAAGAAAATAATATAAATAAAAAGAATAATTGGATAACAAATAGCTTTCTCATATTGGTAGGGATTGATTTGTTATATATATGACAATAAAATGAGTAAGAAAGTTGTCTGATGTAAAAATGAATTTTAGTTTACAACAATTTTAATAATTTTACTTATATCATCGTTTTCAAGTTTAATAGAATAAACTCCTTTTGCAAGATAAGATAAATCCAATAAAGTTTCCTGTTTATAGTTTTCGTTTGAATTGATTTTTCCTTCTGAAATAAACTGACCGAGAGAATTTAATACTTTAAAATTTAATTCATCATGCTTTCCAAATATTGTAATCACAAATTTTCCATCTGATGGATTAGGATAAATAATTACGGTATTTGTTGATGGAATTTCATTTGAAGGATATTTAATAAATGTAATTTTAATACTATCGGAATTCATGCATCCTAAACTATCAGCAACTAATACAGAGATAAGCTTTGTTCCAATACCAACGCCTGAAGAATCAACGATTAATGTTCTATTTGTTGAACTATCACTCCATAAATAACTGCTATATCCAAAACTGGCATATAAAGTTGTTGAATTATTAGCATATAAAATCATATCAGGACCAAGTTCAACTTTTGGTTTTGTATATTTAATTTTGATTGAATCTGAAGCCGGGCAATATTGATCGGTAATTGTAACAGAATATATTGAATATTCATTTATTCCATTTGATGAAGCTACTATCGATTGTGATGTTTGTCCTGTATTCCATAAATATGCATCATGATTGCTTCCTGCATCAATTTCTATAGAGTCATTAGCACATACTACGGTATCGTTTCCAAGAGAAACAAAAGGCGAATTAACACTTACTTCGATAGTATCGGCATTTGCACAAACTCCATCGGTGATAGTTAAAACATAGGATGAATTGTTCTTGGGTGAAACATAAATCGTTTGTGAAGTATCACCGGTATTCCATTGATAAGTTAGGGCTGACATTGAAGATGATAATTCAATACTATCACCATTGCATATTGTTGTGTCTTTGCCTAAATCAACATTTGGAGCATTTAATAAAATCATTAAAACATCATCTGTTGATGAACAATTTGTTAATGTATCTGTTGTTGTAATTGTGTAAACAGTTGTAAAAATCGGTGAAGCAAAAGGATTGGAAGAAGTAGAATCGCTTAAACCATTTGTAGGATGCCATTGATATATTAAATCCGGTGCTGGCGGACCACCAATAAAAGTTCCTGTTGAAGAACAAATCATTGAGGTATCAGCACCTGCATAAGACTTAGGTAATGAATTAACATAAATGTTTCCTGTGTCAATATTATTACATTTCAATGAATCAGTAAAAGAATAAAACAATGATTGAAGTCCGACACCCGCTATATTTGGAATAAAATCATCAGCTATTACTCCATTCCCTGAATAAGAACCTCCGACTGGATTTCCGCTTAAATTAATAATAGAACCATTGAGGCAACATGAACTGTCAAGATTAACAAAACTGACTGTAGGAAGCGGATAAATCTCTACTGTTTGTGAAATAGAATTATTGCATAAATTTGAATCTGTATAGCTATAATTTATTGAATGAAATCCCGGTAAAGCATCCTTAGGATTAAAACCATCACCAAATATTCCACTTCCGCTGAAAGTTCCACCTATAGGAGAACCTGCCAAATTAAAAACAGTATCAATAAAGCAATAAGCTGAATCTAAACCTGAAAAATTTACTATTGGCAGCGGATTAACTACTATTGTTGAGTTTGCCTGATTCATACATCCATTAGTGTCAGTATAAGTATATGAAATATTATGTGAACCTACTCCTGCTATAAAAGGAACAAAACTATTACCATTTATTCCATTACCACTATAAACACCACCAAATGGTGAAGCTGTTAATCCAAAAGCTTGGGAGTTTATACATAACTGGCTTGGAAATGTACTTAAATTAATTATTGGCAAAGAATAAACGTGTACGTTTTGAGAACTGAAATTAGTACACCCATGAATGTCTGTGAAAGTATAAGTTATTAAATGGTCTCCAGCTCCTGCTATTGAAGGATTGAAAAAACCTGAACTAACACCATTGCCACTAAATGTTCCACCTAAGGGTGCTCCTGATAAATAAATTCCCGAATTATCAATACAATATGAATTACTTAAACCTGTTATTGAAACTATAGGTGAAGGATAAACTGTAACATCAATGCTGTCAGCATTAGTACAGCCATGAGTATTTGTATATGAATATTTTATTTTGTGCAAACCGGGACCTGCAATTGACGGACTAAAAATACTAGCGGAAATTCCAACTCCATCAAATGTTCCTCCTAAGGGTAAAGCTGTGATTGTTGCCGGTGGATCATCTTCACAATACTCCATTTGCAAACCACTAAGATTTATAATAGGAACAGGATTAACAGTTAATGAATCTGTTGCATTACTTATACAGCCAAAACTGTTTATGTAAACATAATTAAACCCGTAAGTTCCTGGACCAACAAAAATTGGATGAAAATTACCTGCACTCATTCCAGGTCCATTAACAGTTCCACCAGCAGGTGAACCCATAAAAATATAAGGACCTGTGTTTTCACAAACCGAATCAAGAACATCCAAACTAACAGGCGTTACAGGATTTACAATTACATTTTGAATAGAACTATCAACACAACCATAAGAGTTAATGTAAGTATATTTAATATCATAATTTCCCGCTCCAACAGAAGGGTCGAAAAGATTTGCTGTAATTCCTACACCTTCGAAAGTTCCACCTTGAGGTATTCCATTCAAAATTGCAATAGTATCGTTGCTGCAATAATTTGAATTCAAACCTGAAAAACTTACAATTGGTTTTGGATTTACAATAATTGTTGAACTATCAAGGTTTACACATCCATTAGTATCAGTATAAGTATAGAAAATATTGTGTGAGCCAACACCTGCAAGCTGAGGAATAAAACTATTACCATTTATTCCATTACCATTGAAAACTCCACCTGATGGAAGACCTGTTAATCCTACTGCTTGAGAGTTTTCACATATTTGGTTTGGAAGTCCAGATAAATTTACAATTGGCAAAGGATAAACATGCACATTTTGGGATGTTGAATTAGTGCAACCATGAATGTCAGTATAAGTATAAGTTATATTATGGTCTCCTGCTCCCGCTATTAAAGGATCGAAAAAACCTGAACTTACTCCGCTTCCACTGAATGTTCCTCCTGTTGGCGAACCTAATAAGTTAACTGCAGGATTATTTATACAATAGGAATTATTTAAAGCTGTTATTGAAACTATTGGTAAGGGATAAACAGTTACATTAATACTGTCAGCATTAGTACACCCAAGAGTATTTGTATATGAATATTTTATTTTGTGCAAACCTGGTCCTGCATTTGACGGACTAAAAATATTGCCGGAGATCCCAACTCCATCAAATGTTCCTCCCAAGGGTAAAGCTATGATTGTTGCCGGTGGGTCATCTATACAATATTCCAATTGTAATCCACTTAAACTTATTGTAGGAATTGGATTTACCTTAATAGAATCTATAGCAGAACTTATACATCCAAAACTATTAGTGTAATTGTAAGTAATTTCAAAAGTTCCGGCTCCAACCATATTCGGATGGAAAACACCTCCACTAATTCCGGGTCCCGTTACATTTCCTCCGGAAGGAGAACCTATAAATATATAAGGACCGGTATTTTCACAAACCGAATCAATCACATTTAGACTAACTGGCGTTACAGGATTTACAGTAACATTTTGAATAGAGCTATCATTACAACCATAAGAATTAGAGTAAATATATTTAATGTTATAATTTCCTGCTCCAATAGAAGGGTCAAAAAGATTTGCAGTAATTCCTGGTCCAAAAAATGTTCCTCCCGGTGGTATTCCATTCAAAACAACAATAGTATCGTTTGTACAATAATTTGAACTCAAACCGGAGAAACTAACAACAGGTTGATTATTAAAGAATATTGATTTAATATTTGATGAAGAATAACAGCCATTTGTATCATAAATTTCTACCATATAAAAAACACTATCAGAACAAAACACTGTGGAATCAACATAAGAAGTATTTTGAACAGAATCAACAATCATCCAAATTGTTGTCGCAGTTTTCCGCTTCACAACAAATTCATCGCTAAAGGAAGCAGATGGAGAATTTAATATAGAATTCCAATTGAGATTTGAATAACCGCCAACGCCTGAAAGCGTTAGAATTATATTTGTTATCGTGTCTGAAGGTTCTGATAAATTATTTCCACCATGGCAACCTGAGCTGGTTTTAATATAATAATATCTATTATTGTTACCAACAATAACACTACTATCAATAAATGTTGTTTGATTATAATCATCAATGCTGTCAACTAAAAAATATGGTCCGTTAGGATTATTTGAAGAAAAAATATGATAGCCATTAAAAGTATTTGAAAAATTGAATTTTGGATGCCAGTTTAATTCGGCAAATCCATTACTGTTTATGGATATACAATTAACATCCGGAGGTGGCAAATCAGGTTCTGACAGAACAACAATAGTAACAGTTGAAATATTTCGCGCCGGAATCGGACAATAATCATCAGTTATATTTATAACAAAATTATAGACATTCGTATAAACTCCGGGTCCGGTAGGAGTTGCAAGATGGTCACAGCTTGTTTGCCAATGAAAATAAGTTCCTACTCCAAATAATGCACTTATTGGGGGTTGCATAGATAAAGTTGCACAGGGAGGATTTATGCAACCGGTAGTGCTTGTATAATTTGTGCCAAATTGGAAACCGCTTGCCTCTAAAGTTACAGACTGTGGAGAACCATTTGATAAAAATTCGAAATCAGTTCCGCCAATGAAAAAAGTTACGAAATCACCTGCATTTACAGTGTCAATGTATGAATCAAAGGGACCATTTGGTACAGATTGAAATGGTGGAGCAACATTAGGTTTATCGTTAGGACCACAATTAACAAGCACTATTTGCATATCACGCCAAATTTCTGCAACTTTTATTCCTCCTTTGTATGAACTTACTCTTGTTGAAGTAACAAAAGCTCCGCTTGTATATGATGTAAAAGATATTTCTCCAGTGGTAGGATTTACTACTGCAGGAATATTATTAGCATTTTGGGCTATACCCGGTAAAGGATTACTCCATGAATAACCATAAGTATAACCAACAATTGGAAAACCGCTTGACAATAATGGCTGCCCCCATTCATAAGTTAAGGAATCAAGTTCTACATCATAAGCATTATGATTATAAGTAAATGGTGAGCCTGTACAAATTACTGATAAGGAAAGTTCAGCAAAAGCTGGAGAATTATCAAAACATGTACTTACATTCTGATTATTGTAAGGATACATTATTGCTCTTAATCGCCAACTTACACTACCAGAATTTATAATATTTGCGCAAGGATTTCTACAACAACTACCCCAATAAAACATCCATCCGTTAGCAGGAGGAATACCTGTTAAAGGAACTCCATTTGGATAAGAATAGTCAGAAGTAAATAGATGCTCCTGAACAGCTCCTAAATTTGGAGCAGCATTAGGCATAGGATTGCTATTGTTGCAATATATGTGAACCAGGTTTGGATCAGGATTACATTGAGGAGCAATGTCTTTAGGCCAACCTAACACCCTTCTCAATGTAATACTTGAAAAACCGGGAGCAGTAGTATGAAGAGTTTGATTGAGTCCATAATTGGCTGCTGAACCCCAATTTGAATAACACTCACGGTATGCTTTCATTATAAATTGGAAATTTCCATTGGAGGTACATACCCATGTAATTTCGCCTCCCATATAATGGGTTGCCTTTAAGTCATTAGAAATAAAAAAGAATAAGATGAGAAGAACAAAAAGCAGCTTTTTCATTATTGTTTTTGGAATTATTTTTTTATTACTTATAAGTATGACAGTAAAACAACTAAAATAGTTGTATGAGATTACTTAGTTTTCTTAAAATTACATTTTTATTTTAATACTTATCAAACAAAATTACAAAAAAATATTCATTATATTTATTTATTTTCCAATTCTGTTATAATCTCTTTTAGCAGTTGTCCTTTTTCAAAAATTAAAATTTTTTCTATTTTTCCTTCTTTGTCATACCAAATTTCTTTGCCGTCTTTCAAATTATCTTTATAATTTATTTCTCTCAATAAATTTCCTTTTAAATCCCATGATTGCATTTTCCCTTTACCATTATCAAAATCTGCTTCTCCGATTTTCATTCCCAACTCGTTCCAATAAAGCCATTTTTTATGATATTTTCCTTTATTATAAAAAGCGCTTAGTTTCACCTGACCATTAATATGCCATTCTTTGTATTCGCCATCAAGTGTGTCGTTCAAATAATTTTCTTCGCTGATTATTATTCCATCCTTATTCCAGGTAATTGATTTCCCACTTAATTTATTATCAACATAATTATCTTCTCTTTCCATTATTCCTTTATAATTCCAGCGAATTGATTTTCCGTTGAGAATATTATTTTTATAGTTGGATTCCATTTGTTTGGTTCCGTTTTCATACCACCAAGTCGAAGGTCCATTAAGCTTATCGCCTTTATAATTTAATTCAGATTTTTTTTCTCCGTTTTCCCAATATTTTATGTCTGCTCTTTTGCAGGAAAACAAAAAGACAATCGACAGTAATAATATTAAAACTAAGTATTTTTTCATTTATTAAAATTTGTAATACAATTTTTATTTAAAAAATTCAATCTCAAAATCATCAATAAAAGCATTTTGTTTTTTAGGATTCCAGACATAAATTTTCAGTTCATTTTGAGCATATTCTAATTCAGGAAAATCAATAGTCATAAAAACCTGCCCCCATTTATTTTTTTCAATGTAATATTTAAAGTCATACGAAATCCAGTAAAATGTTTCTCCTTCTTTTTCACTCAAAGCCAAAACTAAATGCAAATCATTCAACTCATCACTAACTAATCCCCAAATATTAATTTTTATTTTTGAGTATTTATCCTGTTTCGATTTTTGAATTATCTCAGAATATGCCGGACTAAATTCTATTCCTTTAAGGCAAAAGCTACGATTGCCGGAAAATACATTTATTGTATCTATAATTTTATTCTGATTGTCAAAGTTTTCAAATCCATCAAAATATTTTTTAATAGGTTTATGTTCAATTACCAATTCTTTAGTTTTGTTTTCGCTAAAAAGGAATATTTCAGAAAAATCATTATAATTCTTATATGCTGATAAAAAAGGATAATTAGTTTTAATTATTTCGGGAATTTCAGCAGGTCCCCATTTTAAACGAGCATAAATAAAATATGTAGTTTGGCTACGGGAAACAATTCTTTTCATTTCAAGAATATCTTCACCGCCATGATTATAATACTGCTCAAACTTAATTTTTTCATTATATTTCTCAAGATAATAATCAATGTAATAGGGATTATTAATATTTATCGTATTAGTAATATTATTTTCACCATAATTATTATTCCATTCAACTATTGTTTTTGCAATCCCTTTAAATTCTCCAAAATGCTGAGTATTGTAAAAATCTTTTGCAACCACAGTATTATACACTCCTGTTACAGCTAATAGAATTAAAAAAGTGATTTTTAAAAAATTAATTTTTCTATCAAAAAAAGAAAAAATAAAGAAAAACAGAAAAGGCATTGAAAATATCAAAACAGAATTTTGAAGTACGGGATTTACGAAAACTGAATAAAAATACCCTATTAGAAAAGGAACAAAAAACCATATCAAAGAAATTATATGAAATTTTGAAAAAGTAATTTTTTTCCAATTGAAAACTATAGTAAAAAATAATATTCCAATAAAAATAAATAAAAGAGTTATTGAATCGTTAAAGCAAAATTTAATATGTTCAAACAACCAATCTGGTTCAGGTTTTCCTAACCATTCCCCTACCCCACCAATTTTAAAATGATTTAATGTTATGGGGATATGCGGCAAAAACAAAACAAGACCAGCCAATCCGCCAAATATGTATTTTTTATAATTAAATCTTTTAACAAAAAACAATCCCGTAACTCCAATAATTCCTGTTAAGAGGGCACTGAAATAATGATTATAAAGATTTGCTGCTATGCTAAGTGAAAATCCTAAAACAATTAATACATTTTTTAGAAGTGTTCTTTTTTTGTCTTCGAACAAAATGATTGTCCAAAAATAAGTCAGCATTAAAGAAAGCATCAAACCCGAACCATAAGGACGGGCAAGTTGACTATAAATTATTGGAAATTGTAAAAAACTCAAACTTAATGCAACAAATAAGCCCGTTGTTTTATTAAACCATTTTGAAGCTGTTAGGTAAGCAAAAAATATCGCAATAATTCCTGAAATAACAAAAGGCAGTCGAATGCTTGCTTCTGAAATTCCAAAAAGTTTTATCCAGTAAAATAAAAAGATTTGCACTCCTGCAGGATGCCCTTCAACCCAAATCCCGCCAATTATTAATTCTCTTAAACTATCAAATCTAAGTCTGTTTAAAACACTCAACTCATCATTGAACAAAGAAAAACTGCTGTAATTATTAAAACGCAAAATTGCAGCTAAAACCAAAATAAAAAACAGAATAAAATTTTCAGGATATTTTTTAAAATAATTTTTCATTTTTTCTATAGGATTAAACGTTGCTTCACAGCATCAAAAGCAATTATTCCGGCAGCAACAGAAACATTTAATGATTCAATTTCACCCATAACAGAAATTTTTACTTGCTTGTCAGATAGTTTCAAATATTCTATGGAAATACCATTTTCCTCAGAACCCATAATTATTGCCGTTGGCTTAGTATAGTCGGCTTCATAATAATTATTTTCTGCTTTCTCGGTGCAGGCAATAATTTGAAGTCCGCAATTTTTTAAAAATTCTATTGAATCTTTCAAGTCATTGCTACGACAAACAAAAATTTTGCTTAAAGCTCCTGCCGAAGTTTTTATTGCATCAGAATTTATCATCGCCGAACCTTTCGAAGGAATAATTATTGCCTGAACTCCTGCACATTCAGCAGTTCTTGCAATAGCTCCCATATTTCTAACATCGGTTATCCTGTCAAGAATCATAATAAATGGAACTTTACCTTGCTCATAAAACATCGGTAAAATATTTTCGATATTCTGATATTCAATAATCGAAGCATAAGCAATCAGTCCCTGATGATTTTTTGATGTTATTCGATTAAGCTTTTGAATCGGAACATATTGAAAGGGGATGTTGAATTGATTTATTAATTTCTTAAGCTCATAAAAAAGTTCATTTTTTAAGCCGCTTTGAATTAGAATTTTGTCAATTTCTTTACCTGATTTTATTGCTTCAATCACAGGTCTTGAGCCGTATATTACAGTATCTTTTTTCATTTGTCTAAATTTTGTTATTTAACTGATTGTTTGACTAACAAGCTTATTACGTCAACTATCTTCATCAGTACTTAACATGGAATGCCCATAATTCATTCATCTCTTTTGGTGTACTTTTGTACATGGGCATTTCAATATTATTGATTTAAATTGTTTTTATAATTTAATATTTTTTATTTTCATAGGAAACTTGCACTTCAGAAAACCTAAAGCTTTTCATAATAAAATAATTATACAAAAATATATAATTTAATTTTAAAAAACTCAAAATTAAAAATAGTAGCTAAATTTTATTTTGATATGCTTTGGTAATGAGTAAGCAAAATATTTATAGAAAAAATAATCACTAAAAACACGAAAGGATTTGTGGGGAAGCAGGGATATAGTTACAACGGTTTGAATAAACGCCTGTTTTGTTGGCTGTATGTTACTTATTATACAAAACATCAATATTAGTATTTGCAAGTGTTTTATTATTCATCTCTATTAAGAGATTTGGTTTAACAAGGATTAAAAAAACTAGAAAAACTATATTGATAAGTCCAAATGCATGGTAGTAATCAAATATATTAACCAAATAATCCCCAACAATATCTCTACCCATTATTGCTGAAATAAACATTAGAAGTGAAGCAAGAATAGCTATTGCCTTATATTTGAGGCTAACATCCCAATTTAATCTAAAAATTAATAGAACAAATAAAATTATATATGCCCCTGCAGGAACAAAGTATAACATAGCATATTTCTGTTGATGTGGGAATATTAAAATTGAAACAAGAGCCAGATATGAAAACTGCCAATAGAAATATAAAGGCTCGGTTTTTCTTTGCTTATATCTATAAAAGATCGGTATTAAAATAGAGAATAGAAATAATACTCTCATAGTTTGCATTATAATAATTAAAATGTTATAAGGAACTGATACAATCTGGCGTTTTAGATTTGCTGGTGCTTCTACAACATCATTAAAATCATAAAAATAAGCTGGTAATATGGCGTTTAAGGCTTGATTACCATTATCATTTTCTAAAACATATTTATTACTTGTTGGGTTAATTGTTTCTGCCCAGTTGTGTAACATTTTCATATTATAATCATGCCCAATTATAGCTGAAGGTAAAAACAGACCTCCGATGACAAAGCCTATACAAATCAACACTGCTTTATATTTACCCTTGAAAAACAGATAAAACAATCCTATTAAAGGGATGATTTTGATAGTTATTCCGAGAGCTAGAAACAAAGCTCCTATAAACGGTTTATTTTGATTGATTATTTGATAAAGTCCTTCAAAAGTTAACCATAGAATCACTATAGTTATTTGTCCCAAAATTAAATTATGATTTAGGAAGCCTAAAGAAATAATGATAACTCCAATTGTCCATCTTATAAATAACTTCGTATCAATTCCTATACTATTCTTTATCAAGTGGGATGTAATGTTCCATAATCTAACAGCTAATGCGGCATTAATGATTGCCCAAATAACCCGGGAAATACCATAATCAAATATAGATATTGGTCGAAGAAGCAAAGCAAAAAGTGGACTATATAGATAATTGTTGAAAGGATTAGCTATGTATATATTTTCCCCTTTAAATAATTGTTTGGATGCAAATAAATAGACATTAATGTCAGTTCCAGCACTAAAAGCTTTTGCAATTAAATAAATTAATATTGTGACTGATACAAAAACTGTGATTTTACTTTTAGGGAAGTTCATATTCTTAATGTTTCTATATTTTAATTACCGCCAACGTTCATAATGAAATGCGTTGTCAATGATTTTTATTTTTTGTTAGTGCCAGTTTTTTATTCTATTTCATTTTTTGTCGTTCTCAGGAAAGTATATCGAAGTCCGACCGTTGCTTGTTGAACTCTCCAAATCGGACTTGACTCGTCATTGTCTAATATGTTATTGACACCATAGTAGTACGTACCTTCAATTGCGAACTTGTCCGTTAAGTTAAATGTTACTCCCGCTCTTGGTCCAAAGTCGTAGTTGTCAATATAGAGTTCGTCAAATTTGTTGTCCCAAGTAATAACATCTCCGTTATAGGGTGCTTGTCCCTTTTCTCGTCCACTACTTGCAAGCATAAATGATGCTTGAAAGCCAAGGTTAATTGTCAGTTTATTGAATTTTAGTCCATAATAAACAGGAATTCCAAAATACGAAATATGTTTGTAAATGTCGTTTGTAATTGTGCCTGTTTTGTTGCCAAATTTATCTGTCGCGTCAGATTCCAAATGTTCCCTGCCTTCAATTTGTATAACCAGTAATTCAACTCCAAAAAATGATTTATTACCTATATGAAGATTGTAGAAAATTCCACCGTGTCCTGATAGCGCATATTGAATTTTGTTTGTCCCGTTTGACATGATAAGTGAGTTTGAAATTCTTGATAGTCCTCCGTTAACTTTTAGTCCAAGGTTATGTTGTCCAAAAACTGTCAGGTTAATGGTCATCAAGATTAATATGGTCAGTTGTCTTTTCATTTTAATTTGCACTAACGTTTGTGTATAAACAATTGTTTTTATTTTTATTTTAATTATATTTTTTTCAAAAGCTAAGCTTATTCACCCTACATGATGGAATAGAGCAAATTCTCTTTTTTCTTAAAATATAATGCTCATAATTAGCTTCCCCCAAAGATATAAAAAATATTAATAATCAATTTATATTGTTGAGTAATATTGGCTAAATTTTATTTTGATGTGCTGTGGTACTGAGTAAGCAAAATATCTATAGAAAAAATAATCACTAAAAACACGAAAGGATTTGTGGGGGGAGCAGGGATGTAGTTCAACGTTTAGTATAAGAATAGTAGCCGTCCCGAAAGCTTTCGGGAGCAGGCTTCATCACAGTCAAGTTACAAGAAAGTTGAAGCGGGCTACAACCCTTGAAATTACTACTATTTTGGCTATTATTTTTATACATTGTTACATGCTGGCAATTTTGATAAAAAACTAAACTCTTTTTTATTTTAATATAATAACCCCCATTTTTTAATGTATTCGTGAAAAATATTCTCTCTTAGATGATCTTGGTGTATTTCCAAAGTAGTCTTCCCACCATTTTTCATCAGCATTATTATCCTTTAATGGTTTGGGTGGATCCGTTGGTTTTCTCCATTTCAATGATTCTCTGAAAGAATGATGACTAAAAAGTCTCATATATTCACCAAGGTAGATATCTGCTATTTGGGTGTTTCCTTTAATGATGACCATATTCTCGTCATTCTTAAATGTTGATGCATCACTGAAATTTGCAGAACCTGTAACAATGATAGGGTCGCTACTTAAAGGATCGATTAACATGAACTTGTTGTGTATATATCTTACATGACCATTTAGCCCCGTTAATCTCTCTTTCACCCAACCATCAAATTTATTTGTTACATGTATTAAATCACCAATTGCAAAAATATTTTCTGGCTTAAAACGAAGAAGGTCAATCTTTTTTTCTTCAATAACTCTATCAGCTGCTTTCATGCCCCTTGTCTTTTTATCGAGTAATGCGAACCTTAAATCTCCATTACTATTTTCAAACACCTTTTTAAAAAGGTCATTTATTCCGAAAGCAAAAGTCATAAACAACCCATTTGTAGCGGCTAATGATAATTCTTCGTACAATGCTAATGAATTACTATCATTTGGTCTTGGGCTAAAAACACACTTCATTCCATTCGATAGTGGAGTTACTGGCAATGTATTTATAACTCCAACTTCATCCCTTGTTTTAGTTCTTGAGACGTTTTGTGAAAGAATTTTCCAATACTCAAAGAACTCATTCGCAACGTAGGTATCTTTAAACACATGTGCAACATTTGAATGTCCGTATATTCCAGATTTAGAAAAATTCGTTCCACCTGTCCAAACCGACACTGGTGAATCACCCTCTAATTTCACAATAAATTTGTTATGCGATATATATGATTTCCCTTCCGATCGTTCTATACAATGATCTTCAAGTCCATATTTATCAACGATTTCCCTGTTCTTATGCTTTGGTCCCTTATCTTGTCTATAGTCATAGATTATTTTGATATCTACACCAGTATCAATTGTTGATTTTATGAGTTCAAGTAATTCTTCACAATGAAATTCGTACGCTGCTATTCGAAGTTTATGCACTCCCGGCACACAACTCCTAATAAATGATTCTAAAGCCTCATAAAGACCTCTTGAAAGCCATTCAAATGCTTTGTTATTTGGAACCTTATCTGGTGCCAAATTTCCAAACCTTCTAACATATTCTTGAGATGCGGCTATTCCCCTATTAAAATAAACTTCGTGCTTGTCTGATGCTGTAGATTCAGTGGTTACCACAACCTTCGTTTCTGCATAATTAGTTAAGTTATCGGGTTCTCCCTTTAAAGCTGTAATCGTATAGGTATATGTAGCTCCTGGTTTTGCCGAATAATCTGCCCATTGAAAACTTTGTATCGGGTGGTGCTCAGTTGAGTAAAGTGAACCACTTGGAAAGCCAGGGTCAGTCTCAGTAAATGCTTTCATCGCTTTCAAATAAAATGCATCTTTATCGCCATCGCTCCTATGGATTGAAAACCCAAGTAAGCCATTACACTTCTGTTTAGACAAATCAATGCCCAACATAACTACATAATTTCCAGCAATTGCCTGAACTTTTAGACCATTTGTTGTATTTGAAATTCTCATATAAATGAATGTTAAATTGATGTCAGTAATTCTTGGTATTTACATTGTACGATTTTGTTTTGCTTGCATGTAACGGTTGAATAAAAGCAATTGCTTTTATTTTTAATATATTTTTTCTCAATTTAACTTTATTCCTCCAATTTGGTAGAATAAAGCAAACTTTTTCTTTTTCTTAAAATATAATGCTCATAATTAGCTTTCCCCAAAAATACAAAAAATATTAATACTAAATTTATATTGTTGAGTAATATTGGCTAAATTTTATTTTGATGTACTGAGGTACTGAGTAAGCAAAATATTTATAGAAAAAATAATCACTAAAAACATGAAAGGATTTGTGGGGAAGCGGGGCGTTATTACTTCAATATTTTAATTAAATGATTCACTTTATCTGACTGAATAAAATCCACATTTTTTTCGATTGCTTCAATATTTCTATTTTTTGAATGTGTATTAAAAACAGCAACCATAGTTCCATTATTATGAGCTTTTATTACCTCATCTTTTGATATATTATCAACAGAGACTGTTATTCCTTGTAGTTGAAACTCAGTAACTATATCTAATGCTAAATCAAAAGCACTATATACAAATATTTTCAAATCAGGTCTTTTAATTTTTAAAGACTTAATTAAGTCCTTTCTCTTAAATTCGATATACACGCTATTTTCCAAATTATGTTCATCAATAATTTTGATAAGTGCATTGTTAAATATATTTAGATATAATGATGATGTGTCGGGATTGAAGTTTTTGCAGTCTAAGAAAAAGGTATATTCCGTTAGGTTTGCAATATTTGTAAAAAGTTCATCTAAAGTGATTAACTTGTAGTTTGTATAAAGAGGGTCTGTATATGTTGCATTTTTTATTTCTGCCCATGTTGCATTAAAAATTCGTCCTGAAATATCTGTGGAATGTTCAAGCGAATTGTCATGAAAAGCAACTAAAATACTATCTTTTGTCATTTGAACATCTATCTCTGTACCATCAGCACCAAGACTCAAACAATTTAGTATTGATTCAAAACTATTCATTGGATAAGTATGTCCTATGCCCATGCCTCCATGACCAAGTACTGATATTTTATTATTATTTAAATTTATTATATCAAAATCATCTTTTTGACAAGAAGATACGATAAACAACATAATAAATACCACTATTACATTTTTCATATTTTCAATTTAAAAAGCATATCCAATTGAGATTCCACCCCAATGTCTATAATGGTTATAAAATTCAATTATTGGCGTATAACTACAACGAAACATGACTCCTCCTTTATCTTTCTGATACCTATAGCCAATTGTGAAATTAGCATGGAAATTAGTTTCTCTTTCAGTCTGCCAGTTTGAATAGTTTGCATGAACAATATTTGATATAGTCTGTCCTATTCCGAATTCTATTTTATGATTATTACCATATAGTCCGTTAATTGCCATTGGGATTATAATATCTGGATTAAAATTATTTGTATAATCCCTTAAATTATAAGTGCTTAATCCAACCCTTGTACAAAGCCATAAATGCGTTTTATTTAATATTACTCTTTCATAGTTAAGTGACCCATATCCACCAGTACCAGCACCTTCAATATAAATTACGTTTTTGCCAACCTGATTAGTTTCTATTTGAGATTTTGCTTCAAAATCAATGATTAGTAATAAAAAGATAATTGGAAGTAACTTATTTTTCATTCATTAAACTCTTTTATTGTGGCTAATGTTAAATTTTGTTGTTGATATTCAGCCTTTTATATTTTTTCAAAAGCTAAGCCTATTCACCCAATATGGTGGAATAAAGCAAATTCTCTTTTTTCTTAAAAGATAAAACTCATAATTAGCTTCCCACAAAGATATAAAAAATATCAATAATTAAATTATATTGTTGAATAATAGTGGCTAAATTTTATTTTGATGTGCTGTGGTAATGAGTAAGCAAAATATTTATAGAAGAAATAATCACTAAAAAACAGGAAAGGATTTGTGGGGGAGCAGGGATGTAGTTCAACATGGACTCCTCGCTGGGTCTTGAAGACCGCTCAGAGTCCTATTTATTATGCTGCGATTTTATTTTTTTCGATTCATTCTTCTGACTGTATTTTATTATAAGCCTTAGCCATATCTCTCATATCAGTACGATTAAACTCCTTTTCAAAAAACAAAAACTCACGCTTATTCAGATAGTAATTATCACTTTGATTTTTTTCCATCTCATTGTACAAGTTCGTAGCCTTTGCTTCACCCGAATCAAGAAGCGTTTTGAAGATTAAAAACGCACCGGATTTTTTTGGCAAATCGTATTCTTCATCATACATTACTGCAAGAATCCGTGACATCATGTATTCTGGCCATTTAACCACAATCTGCTTTTTGTACTCTTTCGTATTTCTCAAAGCGACAATAAAAACAGAGTCTTTTTCAATTCTTTGGGTGTGACTTCCAAACCCATTTATGCTACCATCTAAACTATTCGAGCGAATCTTTTTAAAACCTTTCCCATAAGGAACGTTCTGATAATGCCAGCCATATTTATTAAAAAAGAGGTCCTTCGATTTTTCATTAAGTAGTTTATCTGAATAAAGAGCTTTATCAAATAAATACAAATCTTCAACGGTTGACAGTAGCTGGCCCGCTCCGAGACAAAAAGACATATCAAGAAATGACGCTTCCTCGAGGCCGGTAAAATAATTATAATTATAACCGATTGCCCTGTTTTCGATTGGTTGTGCAGTTACATCCTCCAGAGTATTTTTCATTCCAGCTGGTTGACAAATTTTTTCCTGCAAAACTTCATCGTATGATTTTCCGCTAACTTTTTCGATTACCAGTCCCAACAAGGCATACCCAAAATTGCTGTACTCCCTACCTTTTCCAGGTTCATACACAAGCTCTCTTTCGGCGATGCAGTCGAGCAATCGCTCTCGTGAATAATATTCCTTTTCAATATCTATCAAATTTGAAATTCTTGACTCCCCGGTAATTCCTGCTGTATGTGTTAAAAGTTGATGAATAGTGATATTTTTTCCTTTTTCTTTCGGGAATTCAGGCAAATAATTTATGAGTTTTCCGTCCAACTCCAATTTACCATCTTCCACCAACTGAAGGATAAGCATCACCGTGAATGGTTTGGTAAAGGAAGCAATCCTGAATTTTGTATTTAAAGTATTGGGAATGCTGTCTTCAATGTTTGCATAACCAACAGCATCTTTATACAAAATATTGCCTTTAACTGATATTAAAACAGCACCAGAAAACTGACCATTATCAGCCATCTTATTTATTATTTGGGAAAATTCATCCGCCATGTTCTTAGAAGAAGATAAGATAGGTTCAGAATGGAAATATCTACAACCAATTAATACAATTGCAAATATAAAAACTGTTAGACTTAGTAAGATTCTAATTTTTATTTTTGCTTTCATAATTAATAGATTAATTCGTCATTGTGAGATTGCAGCACAACGTTTGTGTATAAACAATTGTTTTTATTTTTATTATATTTTTTTCAAAAGCTAAGCTTATTCATCCAATTTGGTAGAATAAAACAAATTCTCTTTTTTCTTAAAAGATAATGCTCATAAGCCAAAGTTAAATATTAATATTGAATTAATTGATTTTTTTTATTTTATTCCAAGAATTATTTAATGTTTTTATACTGGTTTTATTGCAGTCGTAAGCTTTTAGTCATAAGCCACACGAAAGGATTCGTTCGGCAACGGGGAATTTAACACAAGCTACAATGTTTGGATTTACAACTATATCAGCAATTATTTATGAGCCTTTTTTACACACTATTATTTCTCTTTATACACTATTCCTAAAAATCGTTTATCTTTTGTAAAGTTTGCTTTTCTATGAGCCGTAATGTCAAGATTAATAAGATTTAGTCTTTCTTCATTTTCAATTTTATCTCTGTTTAATGTCAATATGTATTGAAAATCATTCGGGAATTTCTCTTCTTGTTTTGCCAGATAATTCAAACTTTGAACTAATGTATCTTGGTCAACGTCAAAAATATTGTCGTGAATTAATAATCTTGGGTGTCTTTCTTTTGTGTATTCATTGAACATTAAAGCCATATCGTAAATAAAAACCTTTGTTCTTTCAACACTATGACTTCCATCATCAAATATTCGCATTTCAAAATCAATATAATCCTTACTGCTTGAAGATTTTTTTGTGTCTATGAAAAAAGAAGCTTCTTTATTATTCATTATGATTTCGTGAATATCAAGAATGGTTTGTTCAAAACTATTTTTAATCGTTTCGTTTTCTGTTAATTGCTTATTTATTTCAAGTTTTAATTCATCTAAACGCGGTTTCAGAACATTTTTTTTATGTTTGTCTGCTTCATCAAAAGCAGTCATCTGATAACGTATTTTATTTAATTCTTCACTTTTTTTGTTGTATACACTTAATCCCGTTTTTAAATTTTTAAGAATTTTACCATTATCAATGGTTTTCAGTATTTCTGAATATTTTTTATCCTTTTCACCTATTTTAATCGCTGTTTGATTTAATTCTGCTGTTAGTTTTTCAAGTTTTTTATTAACAATATTATTTCTGAAATTATCTATTTTGGCTTTGAATATTTCAAGGTCTGATAGTGATTTTTCAATTAAATCACCTAATCCTTGTTTAAATTGGTTATAAAGAATTGATATTTCTGTTTTACTTATACTTTCTGGCTTCGGTAATGTTTGAATTTTCTTTACTTCATATTTAAGTGCTTTTTGTCTTATCCTTAAACTTTCTAATTCTGTTTCTAAGTTTATCAAATCTTTTTGAACACTTTCAAATGCTTCATTACTCCGTAAACCTTCTATTGCCTTATTGAGTTTTTTTACTTCATCGTCCAAAGCATTTACTTTCGCACGAATATCAGTTAATTTTAAGCTCTTATTTTCTGTAATATCATTTTTTAGTTTTCTTAGATATGTCGTTTGTTTATCAATTTCTTTAAAAACTTTTTTAAAATCTCTGTATATACTTATGTCAAAACCTAATAAATATAAATGAGGTATAAAATCAGATGGAATTCTTTTTTTTGTGTCAAAAGTATTTATTAAATCTTTAAATTCAGAACGTTCATCTCGTATTATTGGTGAAAGTAATTGTCTGAAAGAAGGAAAAATTGATTTATTCGTTTGATTAATAAAAAGCATATTTTGAAGATAATCAGATGCTTCGGAAATAGTATTAAAAAATATCTCTTGATTTTCTTTAATTATAAGAATGTTATCAGCGTTGTCTCTTTTTCTAATTATAGAAAAATTTGTTTCATTAATTTTTATGTCAAGTATTATTTTTGTATCAAGTGGAAATTCTTTTTCAGGAATTTTTATAACTCTACTATCGTCTTTCCCTTTCAATAAACAAAAATTAATAAATTCTACACACATAGATTTACCGACACCATTTGTTTTTTTGCTTTTATCTGATTTATCGCCAATAATAAGATTAACGCCTATATCAAACATGATAGGTTCAAAATATTCAGGTTCTGTATATAACTTTTTTAACAGTATCATATTCTATAGATATAAGGTTCTTTAAAATCTATTATTTTGCAAGAATAAAGAAACATAAGAGCAATAATAATATGCCTGTAACTAATAATGTTTTTCTTTTGTAGATTTTCTGCAATATCAAATATTGTAATTTTGTCCTTTTTAGTTTCTTTTAGCTGTTGTAAAACTAACGAACCAACATATACTGCCGATGTTTTTATATTTTCATCTTTTGAAACTAACATTTTCTATTCTTTTGGGTTTGGAAATACATTACAATTAATTAGTTCATCTAACAAGTAAAATTCAATAGCTGGCTTGTCATAACCTGTATTTGATGTGCATATTTCTGCTTCAAAATAATTGACTAATTCATTCAATGCTTCTTTGGGATTATTTGAATATTTTGTTAAATAATCATCACTTAAATTTTGCAGATATACATTTATTTTATTTACTCTAACGCCATCTATCCCTGATACATCTTTGGCTTGGATTATTGTTCCAGCATAAATTGAATATAATCTTTCATATTTTGTCATTAAAAAATCGAAATGATCAACAAAACGTAATCGTTTATTATCGGGGTCGCTTTCTTCATTTATATCTGCACTTTTGTAATTAGCATCATCACTTAGATATTCAATCATTTTGATAATTGTGATAACTTCATTTGATTTTGATTTTTTCGTATTGATTTTTATGTTAACCTCACTCTCTAAAAAATCAACTATTGGTTCAAGTTGTTCAGCTTTATACCCCTTAAACTTATTCATTATATCATTTATATCAACAATGTCAGTTTCTTTATTAAATGAGAACAAGCCCCCTTTTGTAAAATCAGTTTTTGGATATTCTAATTTCTCTTTACCAATTAACAACATAATTAATTGATTATAATCATCATAATCAGGATTTTTATAAAATCCTTCTATTGTATCGTGTATTTTTGTCGTATCATTTCGAGATGTAACTTGTATAGCAATTTTGTTTTCAATATCAACTAAGTCAATACTATCTGCATTTTTCTTTATTTCGTTTAAATTTCTCAGATTATAGCCATAAAATTTAAGTAAATCTTTATAAAAATCTTCTGCAATAATATTATAATCAGTCATATTAATACTATTTAACTGCTCTATTTCAACTCTAAGAATAGCTAAACTATGATTGATTTGTTTTATATATTTATCGCGTTTATTCATTTCAATTAATAAAATAACTACTGCAAAATTAAAAATAATCTAAATGATATAATAATTTATTTCATTCATTTTCTTATTTATGAATATTGTGCTTAATAGTGTGTAATGTTTTTGTATAAACAATTGTTTTTATTTTTATTATATTTCTTTCAATAGCTAAGCTTATTCAACCTACATGGTGGAATAGAGCAAGCTTTTTCATTTTCTTAAAATACAATGCTCATTATTAGCTTTCCCCAAAGATAATTAAAAATATTAATAATTAAATTATATTGATAAATATTATTGGCTAAATAGTATTAATTAATTCGAACTCCTTGTGTTTTCATCCAAAATTGTTAATTTTGTTTTAACATAAAAAGTAGGGTAGTAATTTAAAACCGTAAATCAAATCCTGTAAAATTTTGCCTCGGTACTAAAGGATGATTTTACATAATCTGATTTACTCAAATTGTTATAGATATAAGCATTTGTTTAATTCTGATTCCCTTCAGGGTTAGGGTAAAGAAGAATTGAGAAAAAATTAACGGTCTAAAAATCATACTAGTAAATTTTAACATAAGAAAACCAAAATTAATATGGAAATTTTCTTAATAATAATTGGAATTATTTTATTAATCGTAGGAATTCTCGGTTGTATTGTTCCAATAATCCCGGGACCTCCAATAACCTACCTTGCTTTATTAATAATGCAATTCAAAAGTAGTCCACCCTTTACAACAAAATTTCTAGTCATTTGGGCATTGATTACTATTGTTGTTACCGTATTAGATTATGTTGTACCTGCCTGGGGAACAAAAAAACTCGGAGGAACAAAATGGGGCATCTGGGGAAGTATTATCGGACTGTTCGTCGGCATGTTCTTTTTTCCACCAATTGGTTTGATAGTAGGCCCTTTTCTTGGTGCTTTCGTAGGTGAAATAATTGCAGGGAAAGATTCCAAAACAGCACTAAAATCAGGCTTTGGGTCTTTTATCGGTTTTGTTACAGGAACACTTCTAAAATTAGTTGTTTCAATTGTTATGGCTTATTATTTTATTATTAATGTTTTCTAAAAGATGAAACATCTATGATTGGTTTTAAACAAAGCCTGCATAGGCAAGCAAGGGAGTAATTAAATTGGCTGTTGGCTGTTAGCTCTTGGCTGTTGGCTGTTGGCAAAAAAAACATAAGTATTTAAATTCATACTAATTGTGAAATCATTAAAATATGACAAAAAATAAAATATCAAATATTGAAGAATTAAAAAATATTGCAAAGAACATCCGTGTTGATATTGTTAAAAGCATTGCAGAAGCAGGCTCAGGTCACACAGGAGGTTCGTTGGGACTTACTGATGTTTTCACTGCTCTTTACTTCAATATTTTGAATCATAATCCAAAAAATCCAAATTGGGCTGAACGCGACAGATTAATTTTATCAATAGGTCATGTAGCTCCTGTTCTGTATTCAGCATTGGCTCATTCGGGATATTTTCCAACAGAAGAATTGCTAACTCTCCGAAAACTTGGTTCACGACTTCAGGGACATCTGGGAAAAGACCATCAATTACCAGGTATAGAACTTTCGGCAGGCTCTTTAGGACATGGATTGTCTGTTGCAGTCGGACTTGCTTTGGCGGCAAAAACCGATAATAAGAAATGGAGAATTTACAGCATTCATGGTGATGGCGAAATGCAAGAAGGTTCAATCTGGGAAGCTGCAATGAGTGCATCACATTATAAACTTGATAATATCACCGCTCTAATTGACAGAAACTTTGTTCAAATTGACGGTAAAAATAAAGATGTTATGGAGATTGAACCTTTAGCTGACAAATGGAATTCTTTCGGTTGGAATGTTATTAATTGCGATGGAAATAATATTTCTGAA
>Ga0307991_1000649_pt1 | contig 24936 bp, 17 predicted proteins | sample EllFjometagen131_FD_203146 | JGI IMG/M metagenome (GOLD analysis project Ga0307991, IMG submission 203146) | Marine microbial communities from Ellis Fjord, Antarctic Ocean - #131 | ecosystem: Environmental > Aquatic > Marine > Unclassified | place: Southern Ocean | collected 2014-10-08 | reverse complement strand
CCTTAAGGGTTGAATAAACGATTTGATATAATATCTGTGTATATGTTGCCATAATGATTGTTTTTTGTTGAATCCTTTTAGGATTGAAGATGAATACTATGTAGTTTGTAACCATAGGTTTCACCTATGGTTATTTACCCCGTTGGATATTATCCTACGGGGTGAAAATTAAATCCCTTTCGGGATTTTTTAATTAAAACAAAATTAAAAAATATAAAAAAAAATTTCCAAAAATAATATACATTTTAGTTAAAATTTTAATAAGTCTAAAAATAAATTTATTTTTAATCATAACTTTGTTAATCTGTTGAATATGTGTAATTTACAAACTTTTTGGATAAATTTGTGAATTATTCAGGTTAGAACCTTTAACAAAAAAAAATTATAAATAAAACTTTTTTTATCAATTATTAAAAAATAATTAATACTTTTGAACTATAAATTTAAAAAAATTATAACACTTTAATTACAATATAATATGGCTAAAGAAAATAAAGATAACAACGAAAGCACTGAAAAATTAAAAGCTCTTAAGCTTACACTTGACAGGATAGAAAAAAATTATGGTAAGGGCTCAATAATGAAATTAGGTGATTCTCCTGTAACAGATATAGATTTCATCTCAACAGGTTCTATAGGATTGGATAATGCTCTTGGTATTGGCGGATTGCCAAAAGGAAGAGTAACAGAAATATACGGACCTGAAGCATCAGGGAAAACAACATTAGCTTTGCATGCTATTGCAGAAGCACAAAAAAATAACGGTATTGCTGCTTTTATTGATGCTGAACATGCTTTTGACAGAGCTTATGCTCATAATTTAGGCGTAGATACTGAAAATTTGCTCATATCTCAACCTGATAACGGTGAACAAGCTCTTGAAATAACAGAAAATCTTATCCGTTCAGGTGCTGTAGATATTGTTGTTATTGATTCTGTTGCGGCTCTTACACCGAGAAGCGAAATAGAAGGTGAAATGGGGGATTCTAAAATGGGACTACAGGCACGTCTTATGTCGCAAGCACTGCGTAAACTTACAGGAACAATAAGCAAAACAGGATGCTGCTGTGTCTTTATAAATCAATTGCGTCAAAAAATAGGTATTGTATTTGGTAATCCTGAGACAACTACAGGTGGAAACGCTCTTAAATTCTATACATCAGTAAGAATAGATATAAGAAGAATAGGACAAATCAAAGATAAAGAAAACATTACAGGAGGCAGAGTAAGAATGAAAGTTGTGAAAAATAAAGTAGCACCACCTTTTAGAACTGCTGAATGTGATTTGATGTATGGGACAGGCATATCTAAGACAGGCGAAATAATAGACATCGGCTCTGAACTAAATATTATCAAAAAAAGTGGCTCATGGTTTAGCTATGGAGAGACAAAACTCGGACAAGGCAGAGAAGCTGTTAAGTCATTACTATCAGACAATCCTGAACTGGCAGAAGAACTTGAAAAGAAAGTCAGACAAGCACTTAAAAATCAATAAGCCCTACCCTGCCAATAACAAATTATGAATTTTGTACTTTGTGCTTTGTATTTGAACTTGGAATTTAAAATTCGTAATTTTGAATAAGCTGACAGGATATAAAAATTTCTATATCTTTTGATTTTTTTAAAAATGTAAGTAATTAAAAATGAACTAATTACGAAAATACAAGCAGATGAAGCATTATATCATATTTATTTCATTATTGTTTATTCTATTATCATTTTCGTGCATAAACAATAATAAGACAGAAAATAAAAATGTATCTGTAACAAAAACAGACAGCATATATGACAATACTGAAATGAATACAGCACAGGTTTCAGAACAGATTATAACAGAACTAAACAAAAAAATTAATAAAGCCCCTAAAAATGCTAATTTATATAATGAACGTTCAAAATTATTTATTAATAAAGGACAAATAAATAATGCTTTAAAAGATATAAAAAAAGCCCTTGAAATAGATTCAACAAATGCTTTATTTTATTGCACTCTTTCTGATATATATTTTGAAATGGGAAAAATCCAAAATTGTATTGGTTCTCTGAAAAAAGCAATCTCTTTAAACAATTCGCATAGAATAAATATTGATGTTTTGCTCAAACTTGCAAAATTAGAACTATACCAAAAAGAATACTTTAAAGCACTTGAATATATCAACGGTGCATTAAATACAGATATGCTCAACCCAAGAGCTTATTTCCTAAAAGGATTTACTTATAAAGAGATGGGCGATACTGCAAAAGCTATCTCAAACCTACAAACTGCTGTAGAACAAAATCCTGAATATTATGATGCTTATATGCAATTAGGACTCCTCTTCTCTGCAAAAAAAGATAAACTGTCAGAAGCATATTTTAAAAATGCTTTAAAAATAAAGCCTGTAAGTATAGAAGCTCTGTATGCTCTTGGAATGTTCTATCAGGAAGATGAACCACCACAAATTGATAAAGCTGTTGAGACATACTCCAAAATAATTGAGACAGACCCTGACAATAAAAAAGCACATTATAATATCGGATATTTAAACCTTGTTTTCTTAAAACATTATTATGAAGCTATTAATAACTTTACCAATGCTATACAAAATGATTCAAATTATTTTCAGGCATATTATAACAGAGGATATTGCTACGAACTGTTAAAAGATTATGAAAATGCAAAAACAGATTATAAAAAAGCACTAAAAATAAAAGTTAATTTTCCTAAAGCCATTCAAGGTCTGAACAGAGTTGATAAATAGTGTTTGAAAGAAAACTCTAAAATATCGGATATTACTCTAATACATCTTATCTTATAGATTAAAAATATTTACAACAAAAATTCTTAAAAGACAACTCGCTATCTGGAGATTTTTAGATAAAAAAAAATGTTTTTACTAATGGATGGCTTTAATTGATTGTTCTTTAATATGTTTGTTTTTTTAAGTAGTTGTTTGCATATTTAAGTGCTTCTTCGTCTGTAATGCTCTTAATACCTCCACGATACTCGTAAAATGAATCTGATCTTTTTTCTAAATCATACCAATTTTCGTGAAAACATCGCATAAGATTACAAAGTTTCGTAATTGCTAATTTAAGGTCATCAAATAAAGCTTTAATTAACGAATACTCTCCACGATTAATCTGAAATTTGTCAACATTTCTTTGTCTTATTTGGTTATAATAGTCATCATTGTTGACATTGTAAAATATACGTTCAAGTATCTCTAAAGATTGAATTGTTAGTTTTATATACTCTGGTAAAATATATTTTTCAGCAGTACTATCAAATCTTGAAAACTCTCCTTGAGCAATATAATTGAATACTCTATTAATTTTCATTAGAAGACTATCTTTTTTATCTATTGAAGCTAAAAAAATCACAATCTTTACGGCTGTCTCTTTAGAAATCACCGAGGCTTCAATGAAGTCTAAATGGTCAAATTTAGGAAGGTCAAAAAAGTCTGTTGTAGATTGAATTTTACCTGTAGTAGATTTTTTCTTAAGAAAAACTTTGTATATGTCTGTAACTTCTCTCTTTATGTAAGTTCTATATAGGATACTCTTTCTAGTTGCATCAATGAAAAGTCCATTTTGATTAGTTTCAAGAGTTGTAATAATGTCATTGAATTTGTCAAAAGTATAACGCCATCTGCCTATTTTCTTGTCTTCAAAAAGGGAATTGTTTAGAAGTTCATCTATAAATTTAATCTGTAAAGAATCAATTTTAGCTGTATCCTTTTTTGTGTAATTGTCCCAAGCCTGTTTTCTTATAAAAGCAATGAAATTTAATTGCTTTCCTCCTAGATGCAAAGAAATATAATGTTTGAATTCTTCAAAAGTTACAGAAGTCTTTTCCCCATCAATTTGAAATAAAGTCCCTGAGTGATTACCTATTAGCAAAAGATAATAGTCTGATTTTTCAATTTGTAACTTACAATTGTCTAATACATCTTTGCCACAATCAGCACCAAAGTCAGGTTCTTCCGACATTAAAACTCTGAAACCACTTTTCCCAAGGAAATATTTCAAAGCTCCCCTAAGGTCATAGAATTCAGTAATTATTGAACTGATAAATATTGTTGGTTGTGGATTCATAAAATATCTGCTAATGTACCGCCAAACGCACCTAAAGGTGATTTTAACGTTTATATAATACAAAGATAATTATTTTTTTAAAATGGTTGATATATAATTAACAAAAAAAATGATACATTTTTTTATGTTAGCCAAATCAGTCATTCGTCAGTAGCCGAACTTGGTCGCCTGATAAAATAGTTTTTAGATGAACTGACGCTATACTTATATTTATTCGCATTCAAACATCTTTTACAAAAGCTCCTGATTTTAAAACAGAATAACATTTTATATCTTTTTCTTTACATTCTTTTATCAATCTGTTTGTATTCCACAAAGAGTTGGAAGAGTCAATAATTATTTGTTTAGCATTATACTGATTAAGCAAATCAGAAATTTTAGTCCTTATATTATCTGCAATTATCAAAAAATCAACATTTATTGTATGCGAACTTGCTAAGTCCTTATTCTTATTGTTTATTACAGCTATTTTTTTGTCATAAAACTGTATAAAATTATTTTTTTTATAAAAAATATTTGTCTTAATCTCTTTGTTTTTAATTGATGATAAATCAAATATTGTTGTTTTATTCATACCTGATTTACACCAGTTGTTTAGTAAATGAAAGCCCTGCTTTTTCTTATCATTAAGCAATAAAGAATCTGATAACAATAAATTTTGTTTCTCATATACAAAATCATAAGCTGAAGTTCTGCTAATATTGTAAACAATAATTTTTTTCTGATTAATCTGCTTATAATTTTTCAAAGCAACAGAAGCACATAAAAACACAGAAAACAAAAGAGCATATTTGAAAAATTGTTTGTTCTTATTCAAAAACAAAATAATAAAACTAATTATAACAGCATAAATCAAAAACATCTCTGTTGTATTAATAGAAATGCCACTCGTTGTTGAATAAGGCAAATTTTCAATAATTTGGACAGATAAATTTAAAAATTTGATAAGCAAAACAAAAATTTTTGAAATAGCAGCAGACAGCCATGCTATTGGAGATGTAAACAACACAAGAAGTCCTGAATATATAACAAAACTTGTAACAGGAATCACTATCAAGTTTGTGATAAAAAAATAATTTGGAAACTGATGAAAATATAATAAAATTAAAGGAAAGATAAAAAGCTGAGCAGTAAAAGAAACCGTAGTAATTGCCCATACATTATCTAAAAGCCAGTTATCAGTCAACCATAGATTATAAATTTTTTGCTGTAGTGTTACAATGCCAATAACTGCCAGATATGACATTTGAAAACCTAATTCTGTTATTATAAAAGGATTTATTAATAACAACAAAAAAGCAGACACAGCAAGTGTATTGTAGATATTAGCATTTCTATTAAGCGACTTGCCTATGATAATAAAACTGAACATTGTTGATGCTCTCATCACTGATGGTGATAAGCCCGTAAGCAAAGCATAGAACCAAATTAATAAAATAAGCAAAATCATTTTTATTATTATTCCATATCTGATTTTATCAAGGAAAAACAAAAAATAATTTAACACCAAATAAATAATGCCGACATGTAAGCCGGAAACACATAAAATATGCATTGCTCCTGAGCCAGAATATTTTTTGAGCAACTCCGGGTCAAGATTGTCTTTTTTGCCAAGAATAATAGCAGAAGCAACTGCAAACTCATCACCTTTAATATTATTTTTTTCAAATATTTTAAGAAGTTTATCTTTTAATGATAAAGCATAAGAAACAATTTTGTTGCCATTATTATGATTTAACACTTGCCAGGAACCGGATTTTAAATATGCCTGTTCATAAATACCTTTATAGGAAAGATATTTTTTATAATTAAATTCATGAGGGTTTTGTGGAGGGCTAACTTCTTGAAAATGAACATTTAACAACAGATAATCACCATATTTTATATTAGATGCAAAACTATCTTTTTCAAAGTAAACAATTGTCTTGCCTTTTACCTTAATCCATTTATTATTTCTTTTTATTTTTTTAACTTTGATTATTGCTTTATAGCTGTTCTCTTTTTCTACTATTGGTTCAGAGACCTCTGTTATAGAAAGCTGTTCTTCATTACTTAAATAATTGCCAAAATATAAGGGCTTAAACTTGTCTGTATTTAAAACCGTAAGCTCAAAACCAAACAAAAAAAGAAAAATAAAGATAAATATACCCGGAAGCCAACGATATTTATAACTGACAAATGTCTTATAATAAAAAACAAATAATACAGAAATAATCAAACATATTACAAAAGCACTTATTGGAATGTGAACATCAGAATCAATAAAAACAGCAAGGATAATACCAAAAATAAAAGGCAATATTAAACGAAGCAAAGGAAACTTATTCCAATATTTCATAATTTACAAACATTTTTTGGTTTTCTAAAGAATGTGTGGATGATAATTCCTAACGTAACACAAGGTTTATCCCGTTAAATATTCTGAAGGCAAATAATTTAACTGGGACTACAAACAAATAATAAAATAGTCGCGACTTTATATTTACAAAAATAAAAAAAACCTGCTAAAAAAACAAAATTTTAAAAAGTAATAGTATAATTTTTAAGTATTCGCAGGCATGGGTCAGTCGACTGATGGATAATTGGTCTTACTTTTCTTTGTCTTGACACAAATAAAAGTAACAAAAGAAAAGTCAAGGCTTACTAATAATTTTGCACAAAACATACACATTTATCCTTTTCTTGCCGCAATCCAAGCCGTTAATAATTATAAAAACTTTTATTTTTACTCATTAATTATAAATTTTTAAAATATTTTTTTTAAAGTAACCATTCATTCACTTGTGGATTGCTTATTCAGCCCGTTGGTCTTTTTGACCTACGGGCTAAAAAAGCCAACGCAAAAGGATAAATGCTTGTTTTGACAACAAAATCATTAGAATGCCAATACATACTTTAACCAAATTCATTATATTTATCCCGTTGGATGTTATCCTACGGGATTTATAAAATTTTAATTCCGTAAAATATTAAATAGATGATTATAATTTTAGTAACGTCAAACATTTTCTTTTCGCAGGTATTCAATCATTAATTTTGCTGCCTTTGCTGAAGCTCCTTTGCCTCCTAATTTTTTCTTTAACTTTTTATAGTCATTAAGCAATATTTTTTTATGCTCTTTATCATAAATTATTTTATCAAGTTCTTTTTTAAGATTTTTTGTATTAAAATCTTTTTGTATCAGTTCTGCAACCACCTGTTTATCCATAATAAGATTAACAAGAGAGATAAATTTTATTTTTGAGCCAACAAAAAATTTTGCCAGTAAATAAGAAACTAACAAAGATTTATAACACACAACCTCCGGCACTTCAAATAAAGCTGCCTCTAATGTTGCTGTGCCAGAAGTAACCAAAGCTGCTTTGGAATGCATAAATAATTCATAAGTGTTATTATAAATAATTTCAACATCTAAATCTTTAATAATATGTTTGTAAAATTCAACAGAAACAGAAGACACACCTGCTATAACAAACTGATAATCTTTATAATAAGGAATAATGCTGAGCATTTTTGAAAGCATTCTTATTATCTCCTGTCTTCTGCTGCCCGGAACCAATGCAATTACTGGCTTATCATTCAAATTATTTTCTTTAACAAAAATCTCAAATTTCTTAAATTTGACTTGGGCAATAGCATCAAACAAAGGATGACCTACAAAATCAACTTTATAATTGTAAGATTTGTAAAACTTCTCTTCAAAAGGAAGAATGACAAACATATTATCAACAAATTTTTTTATTTTTTTTACTCTTGACTGTTTCCATGCCCATAGTTGAGGAGAGATATAATAAAAAACTTTTAGTCCTGTTTGTTTACAAAATTTGGCAATTTTAAAATTAAATCCCGGATAATCAACAAGGATAACAACATCCGGCTTATATTCAACAATATCCTTCTTACAAAATTTTATATTTTTAAAAATAGTTCTGACATTCATTAAGACCTCTATAAAGCCCATAAATGCCAAGTTTTTATAATGTTTAACTATTTCTGCTCCCTGATTTTGCATTAAATCACCGCCCCAGCATCTGAACTGAGTTTTTTTGTCAAGCAGATTAATCTCTTTTATCAGATTTGATGCGTGTAAATCGCCTGATGCTTCTCCTGCTATTATATAGTATCTCATTAATTTATATTTTCATTGATATCATTGCTCAAGCATTCATTATTCGTCAGTAGCCGAACATGGTAGTTGGACATAACTGGCTCACGGCATTTATTTGCCGAATTTTGAATATTCATCTTTAAAAACCAATCCTTTTTTATCAAACTCATAAGAATATTATAATGCATATCTAACTATAAAAAACAGTATTCCAGAAATAAATGTTACAAGCAGGATTCCTCTGCCTGTTCTATCATACCTTATATTAACAAAATAATATCTTATTGTAAGCATATTTACAGATAAGCTTAATAATAGTGAAGTAGGTTTTCTTAAAGGGACTTTGGTATATAGCAATATTGCATATAATATACCAGGTAATACAATACCCAGAATAATTCCAAAAATTATCGAGTCCTTTTTAAATATTTTAAACATTTATCCTCCAGTTTTTAATAGTTTGTATCATATTATAAGCAGTAAGGTCAAATTGCACAGGAACTATTGACACATAATTATTTTTTAAAGCCCATTCATCAGTGTCGTGTCTATCATCAAATATTTCAAAAGTTCCTTTAAGCCAGTAATAATCCTTTTGATGAGGGTCTTTTCTTTTTTCATATTCTTCTGTCCACCGGGCATTTGCCTGTCTGCAAACTCTAACTCCTTTTATGTCTTTTTCTTTTATATCCGGTATATTAACATTTAAACAAATACCTTCAGGCAATCCGTTTTTTAATACATTTTTAGTTATTGTTTTTACATATTTTTTAGATGGACTAATATCTATATCCCATAAAGGATTTGTAACAGAAAATCCAATAGAAGGGATACCTTCAATAGCACCTTCAATAGCTGCTGACATTGTGCCTGAATATATGACATTAGAAGATGAATTAGACCCATGATTTATTCCTGATACTATCAAATCCGGTTTGCTGTCTAGCACTATATTTAATGCTATCTTAACACAATCAACGGGTGTGCCGTCACAAATATATTCTTTACATCCATTATGGTCTTTAATTTTTTCAAGTCGTAATGGGTCTGCAATAGTAACCGCATGTCCTACAGCAGAACGCACTCTGTCAGGTGCTACAACAACAACTTTACCTATTGTCTCCATAATATCTATCAAACATCTTATTCCCGGAGATGCAATGCCGTCATCATTAGTAACTAAAATAAGTGGTTCTCTCATAAATCTTTTTTGTATTTATTCAACATTTTTTAACTTTTCTTTGATTTCATCAAGTTCTTTTTGATGAGTTTTTATATTATTTTTAAAGTCCTCCTGATCTTTTAAATTCATCTTTATATCTTCTTTTGCCTGTTCAATCAATCCTTCATACTTTTCAACATTGATGTTTAATCTTTTATTATCTCTTACAATCTGTTTTAATTTATTTTCTAACTTCACATGTTCTTTTTCAGATTTTTTTTGTTCTTCTGAAATAGCATCTCTTGTTACATTAAGGGCAAAATTATAAATAATTCCTTCTGCTATTTTATATTTAGCCGGATTATCAGCAGAAGAAATAAAAACGCCATCACCTAAATCAAAACCTGCAATTAATTCTATAGCCCCATTTTTATCTTTTGTCTTTGCATAAACATCAATTGCAGACGAAGATAATGATATAATATTAACATTATCTGCAAAAATCTCACCTTTTGATGATGATGTCTTTGCTTTATAATTCTTCATAAGCGCTTTCCATGACTTTACAACATTTTTTTCCGAAGCACCATAAATAAGCACAGTAAGTACATTATTATTACTTTCTGCAATATTTTCCCTTGTTTCTTTTACATTAATTTTTTGAGAAAATATATTAGTTGTAAAACAAAATAACATTAAAAACATTAAATATTTTTTCATTTGTTTATTTTTAAGCAGTTACAAGTTTAAAGTTTAAAGCACAAAGTTCCAATATATCAGGCATTTATGTTTCTGTTTAACAATTTATTCAAAAAAAATAATCTTGTAAAATTATATATTTTTTTTAATTTTATAGATTTCTAAAATTAATATGAAAACACAAAAGTATTTTAATTTTGTTAATTTTATTTCTTTATATTGAAACAAAAATTTAAAAGTTATGGAAAACAAAATAAAAGTAATAACAGAAGATATTACAAAATTAAAAACAGATGCTATTGTTAATGCTGCCAACACAGGGCTTTTGGGTGGCGGTGGCGTTGATGGTGCTATTCACAGAGCAGCAGGGCACGAACTTTTTGAAGAATGCAAAAAATTAAACGGATGTCATACAGGAGAATCAAAAATTACAAAAGCATATAAACTGCCTTGTAAATACGTTATTCATACAGTAGGACCTGTATGGAACAAAGGTAATAAAAATGAAGAAAACCTGCTTGCAAATTGCTATAAAAATAGCTTGAACATTGCAAAAAAATATAATATAACAACAATAGCTTTCCCTAACATAAGCACAGGAATTTATCATTTTCCTAAAAAACTTGCTGCTAAAATAGCTATTAATCAGGTAAAAAATTTTCTGCAAAATAATAATAACTTCAAAGAAATTATATTTGTATGCTTTGACAAAGAAAATTTTGATATTTATACAGAATTACTTAATCAAAATTAATTGATTGGTTTTTATAATAACTTGAGAAGCAGTTGATTGTATAACTGGAAGTGAATTATTACTTTAAGATAATAATTTGTTTTTTTATATACATTGTTAGGACATCATGCTTTATTTTTTTCTCCAAAGGTAATAATTATTTCTATAATCATTGTTTTGTCTTTAATGCAATATAACGATTAGTATATAAAAAGTAAGCGATTGCGAAGCACTTCACTTTTACTTTACTACTAAATTCCTTTACTTGCATAATCTCTCAATTTATGACAAACCCCGCATTACGTATAGACTTTATTAGCTACCGTTTTTTACCTTCTTTTCAATATATTTTGAGTTCATAATTCTGATCAAGCCCATATAATCCAACTTAAATTCAATTAAATCTCCTACCTTATATTTCTTTTTATTATCATCAATATCAATTACTATCATATCAGAACTTGCACCTGCTATTTTTAAGCTTTTATCAACTAATTCTAAATGTTCTGGTTCTACATCTAGAAGGCCTAAATCAATAATTGCTCTATATGATTTTTCCCCAACGTCTGTTTGGTTAAACTCATAACTTTCTCCTTCAACATTTGTTCCCATTTCACCCATTGGAACAACGTGTTTTTCAATTAATTCGATTATTTCAGAATACAAACCAAACACATCAGAGTGCATTTTTTTAAATTTTGTATTATTATAAACATCTGTTCCAAGAAATAATGTTTCACCTACTCGAAAATGATTAATTCCTTTTGGTAAAAGATTTTGAAATATCAAAGGTATTGTTACCGAAGAACCTCCTGAAACGTAAGGAATTTGCTTGTCAAATTTTGCTTCAATTAACTGTTCGTATAAGCTAAGCTGAATTAATTTATCTTGATTTGGCAAAACACCATACAAACATGAAAGGTTTGTGCCAATTCCTACAACTTGAATATTTTCTAATTTGAAAATACTTTCATAAAAAGCAATAAAGTCTTCACCTAAAACACCTTCTCGAAGTTCACCAAGCTCTATCATTATTATAATTTTATGAGTCTTATTTTGTTTTTTAGCTTCTTTCGATAAAAACTTAATAGTTTCAAACTCCGTATTCATGCTAATATCTGCGTATTTAACAACACTTGATATTGAGCGTTTTGCAGGTGGTTTAATATAAATAGTTTCAATTTTAGGATTAATTGATTTAATTTCCTTCAAATTGGATACACGAGAGTCGCATATTTGGTTGATGTCAAATTTTAGCAGTTCGGTTAAAAATGTTTTATTGCCACTCAGCATTTTTGACACGATTGACCATTCAATCCCGTTTTTTTTTAATAGAATATTGAGATAGTCAAAATTTAATTTTAGTTTCTTTATGTCTAATGTTATATAAGCCATTATTTCTCCTTTTTATATCTCATTTCAATATACTTGCTGTTAAACCCAACTTTTTCATATAAATATCTTGCTGGATTTTCTGGCTCAACGTGCAATGCAATACTTCCTTTTGCAAAATCAATAGTTTTTTGCATTAATTCTTTTCCTATCCCTTTTCCCCTGTGATTTTTATGTGTTGCAATATAAACTAAGATGTTTTCTGGAATATAATCTTTCATTCCTGTTTGGTTAACTACTACTACACCAGATATTTCATCTTCTAAATGTGACACCAAAATAAATCCGCCAAAAGAAGTTGTTTCTTTTAATGCGTAACTAATGGCTTTTTCAATATCAGATTTCGGGTCTCCATATTCTTGTAAGTTGTCAAATAAGAATTCAATCAAACTTTCTTTTTCTTTTAAATCTGGTCTGTTCGATGTATTAAATACTTTTGTTTCAGCCATAAAAATAATTTCCTTTTTTGTTTAATTAATAAATTTCGTAGTCTAGTGTAATCAAATTTTCGAGATGTTCAAATTTTTTTTTAAATTGTAGCTAACGACAGTCCGTCTAAAAACCTCCAAATTTTCATAAATATTAGTCCAACATCTGCTGATGCACGTTCTATACCTTTCTTTGTCAATATATAGCTGAAGCCCCATTGTCGTTTTAATTTTTTACAAATATATAAAAATTTTCATATATCCAAATCGTCCAAGAGTGATTTTACATTTTTTATTGTTTTTGTACTTACATGTGTGTTCATTCCATTGGATTAAACCCGTAAGTAATTTTACCAACGGGATATTTTTTTTTATATCTACAAAGATACAAATTGTTTTTAAAAATAAATTTATATAATCTTTACAAGCTACTTAAAATAAAAAAAGCCATTACAATAAATTATAATGGCTTTTTTATTTGAATTAAAATTTAAATCAGATGCTCCTCTTCTTGGATTCGAACCAAGGACACCTTGATTAACAGTCAAGTGCTCTAACCAGCTGAGCTAAAGAGGAATTTTAAAAAAACAATGCAAAAATACATAAATATTTTAAAAAAAATAATATTTACAAAAAAAAAATTTTATATTGCTATTCCAATCATACTAGGATTGACTAACAGGATTATTCCCAGCAAAATCATTATTAATCCACCAATAAATTTTAGTGTCTGCACCTGTCTTTCGGATATCTGTTTTGCTTTAAAAGTCCACCCAAACAATGTTATTATAACAAACAAAGGAATTATATAAACTAAATTATAGTAAAATAAATAAAGATAATATATAAAAGAGCTTTCCAACACTTTTCCTGATAAAATACCTGTATAAATAATTGGGAATCCTGCTGTGCATGGCAGTTCAACTAAAGAAGAAAATGATGCAAGCATAATAGAGGAAGAAAATAAAACCCAAAAAGAACCTGTCTTAATAACACCTTTCATTTTATTAACTTTTTTATACAAAATACCTTTATGTTTATCTTGTATCATCAAAGAAACGCCTTTTTTAAAAAACAAAAGTTCTTTACAATTAATTGTTCCTACTGCTAAAGCAATTATAGCAATAGTAATTCTTAAAGGTGCTATAAATCCTATATATTTAAAAATGTTTAGCCATGCAACCATAAATGTAAAATAAATAACAAAGACTACAAATATAAATGTGTAGCCAACAATATAAATTCTTTTTCTGGAATCAGAAGCAGAGATAAGCAATACTAACAAAAATATGAGGACAAACATATTGCAAGGATTAAACCCATCAACCAAAGCAATAACAAATGTAAAAACAGGTAATGATAATTTACCACCAATTCTAGTTAAGAATTCAGGGGAAAAGTTTTTTGCCAGAATAAAAAATCCTGTTAAAAAAAGTATGGAAATAATAACTATTATATAATTCTTTTGCCTATAACTTAAAGTAAAAAAAATTTTTTTAGCAGGATAAATTTTGTAAAAAACAAGGAACAAAATTCCTAAAAGGGCAAGAGCAATAAATATCTTTCCTGTATTTTTATTAATAAGTTTATTTGTTTTATTTGTTTTTTCAGATATGTTAACCGGTAATTTTTGTTTTTCTTCTTTTTCTTCTTTTACATTTTTTAATACTGTATCATTTTTAAAATTTATTGTTTTTTGATTTTCATTTTTGGGTTTTGTTTTTATTACTATACTTTTATTTTCATTTAATATATTTTTTTTTTCTGTTTTTCCTACTGGCTTTCCTTTCCATTGCAAAATCCAATCACCTATTTTAACTGCATGGTCAAATTTTATTTTATGTTTGGAAATTTGTATAGTTACAGGTTCTGTTTTTTCAAACTTAACTCCATCTAAGGCATAAGACAAATCTTTTTCTGTTAATATTTTTTTTAATATATTGTTATTTCCTTTTTTGCCGGATATTAAGATTCTGTTTTTTGTCCAAATTTTTATTTTACCTTTTAAATCTGTAATATCCAATTTTTTAAAATCAACAGATGAGCCATCAGCCAGAGGAAATTTATTACTTTTTAAAGTTTTAATTATTTTTTCACTATTTTTTACTTGAAATTTGCCTGAGGAATGTTGGTTTTTATTAAAAATTAAAAAAGGTATTCCTGGTCTCTCTCCTTTAGGTGTATATGTCTTAAAATATTTTTTTGCTATATCTATATTATCTTTACGCAAACGATAAATTTCATATTCTACTATTATCAGGTTAGGATATTTTTTAATAAACTTATTAAATAAAAAATGGTCTGTGGCAGCACAGTTTGGACACCCAATGCCTGTTATATAAACAGCAGAAATTATGTCTTTGTTTGTTTCGGATGAATTATTTTCCTGTGCAAAACTGTTGGGTAGTAATATATTCAATAATAAAGATAAAATGAATGTTTTCTTTATATCTAAAATCATAATAATATTATTTATTTATGTTGTTAATAAATTAACGAGGCAAAAGTATTTAAACCATTTTAAAAATGCAATTTTTTATTTTAAAAAATTTAATATTAAAAATAATATGACCCAAATTGATCAATTAAAAATTCAAATCACACAACTTATACGAAACCGCTATCAAAATGATGAATATCATTTTTGATAGTTTGGTTGAGTTAATGCCGAACGACTGAAACTTGCGAAAATTTATTTTCGCTTAGTTGAAAGCGGTTCGGTATTAGGTATAAAATGACGGATATATAATTCTTTTTATCTTTGAAGTTTTTAACCTGATTAATTATCCGCATGAGGCGGATGAAAAGTTCATAAATTTTTGTGGAATATATATCATTAACCCCGTCTTTTAAGGCGGGGACAATGATAATAACATATAATTTAATGGACAAATAATTCAGGTAAAATCTCAATAATTATTTTTATGAATCTAAGTCTTATTGACTGGCTTATAATCATATCTTATCTTATAATATCTTTATTAATAGGATTAAGGTATAAAAAAAGAGCAGGCAAAAGTTTATCAGATTATTTTCTTAGCGGACGCAAATTGCCATGGCATATTGCGGGTATATCAATGGTTGCAACGACTTTTGCTGCTGACACGCCTTTGGCAGTAACAGAATTAGTAGCAAAAAATGGTATTTCAGGAAACTGGTTGTGGTGGAATATGCTAATCGGAGGTATGTTAACGACCTTCTTTTTTGCCCGTTTATGGAGAAGAGCCAACATATTAACAGAAGTAGAATTTGTAGAATTGAGATACAGTGGAAAACCTGCTGCATTTCTTCGTGGCTTTAAATCTATATATATGGGCATTTTTATGAACGCAATCATTATTGGATGGGTTAACATTGCTATGATGTCTATTTTGAAAATATTTTTTGATTTACCTGATGAGCAACTTATATGGTATATAGCAATAGCAATGACTATAACAGTTATTTATTCAACAATTTCCGGCTTGTGGGGTGTTGTCATCACTGATACTATACAGTTTTTTATTGCAATGACAGGATGTATTGTCCTTGCTGTCATTGTTATATCATCGCCTAAAATCGGAGGTATTACAGGATTAAAATCACAACTGCCTGCATGGTCATTAAACTTTTTTCCTGATATAGGCAAGAGTCAAAGTGTATCTGATATTGCTCATACATTGAGTATAAGTATTGGTGCTTTCTTTGCTTACACAACGGTCCAATGGTGGGCAAGCTGGTATCCCGGAGCCGAGCCAGGTGGTGGCGGATATATTGCACAAAGAATGATGAGTTGTAAAAATGAGAAACATTCTGTTTTTGCCACTCTTTTTTTCCAAATAACACATTATAGCTTACGACCTTGGCCTTGGATACTTGTAGGACTTGCTTCAATAGTACTTTATCCTGAATTAGGAATTGATGAAAAAAGAGTCGGATATGTATTAGCAATGAGGGATTTTTTGCCTGTCGGATTAAAAGGTTTGCTCCTTGTTGCTTTCCTTGCAGCTTATATGAGTACTATTTCAACACAATTAAACTGGGGCGCAAGTTATTTGGTGAATGATTTTTATAAACGATTTATTAAACCTGAAAATAAATTTAAAAACAAAAAATCAATTCAAAAAAATTATGTGTTTATGGGAAAGGTATTTACACTTCTTATAATGCTGATAGCCCTCTTTGTTACTACACAGATAAAAACTATTAAAGGTGCATGGGAATTTATTATTGAATGTGGCGCAGGTCTGGGAATGGTATTGATTTTAAGATGGTATTGGTGGCGTATTAATGCATGGAGCGAAATAATTGCCAGTATATTACCTTTTATTGCTTATGGATTTGCTAAATTTTATTTGGAAAAATATATGCCTGAAAGTTTTATTATTAATAAAGGTTCATTTTTCTTTACTGTTGGTATCACAACTATCTCATGGCTTTTAATAACATTCTTAACAAAACCGACTAATAAAAACAAACTTATTTCGTTTTATAAATTAGTAAGACCTGATGGCATTTGGAACCCTGTAATAAAATCTGCCGGTATAAATAAACATCATTCTCAAATATGTAATTTGATAATATGTTGGATTAGCTCTATTATTATGACATACTCTATTCTTTTCTTTACAGGCAAGGCAATATTTTTAGAATGGTCAAAGGCGCTTATGTGGTTTGTGATAGCAGCAATATCTTTTATAATATTAAGAATATTTATATCAAAAACAAAGATTTTAGATAACTAAATATATACCCAATAAGTGTTACATAAAACGGGTAAATACAAATAAATCATTTTTAGTATTTATTAATTCAGGATATATTAATAATTTTGCTGCGGAATTACTCAAATTTTTGTGATATCATATATGAATAATTCATATATGATTGATTGGGCAATGATTATGTTTGAAATAAACCCGTTAGAAAATTCAAAGAGTTTTCAGTAAAGACATAATAAAAATTCACTACTGTCCGACTAAATTTATCAGGCAGTTCGGTCAGTCGCCTGACCGATGAGATTCCTCGCTATCACTCGGAATGACAGTGTTGTTTAGAGCTCAGGGTGAGGGTAAGGACGCGTAAAACGCGTCCTTACCCTCACCTTCTCAACATAATGAAGTTGTCATTCCGAACGGAGTGAGGAATCTACTATTATAAATTCTAATTTCATTTTTAGTCGGACACTAATAATAAAAATTATAAATTTTTTAATGTGGTAAAAGCAGGACATTTTAAATTTGCATACAATAATCAATAATTATTTTTTATTTTTGAGGCATTTTATATTTAAACATTTTAAAATGAGAACAACAAAATTAATATCAGTCATTTTATTTCTTATACAATCTATTTTTCTTAACGCTCAGGACAAAGTATGGACATTAGAACAATGTATAAACCAGGCATATAAAGAGAATATTCAAATTAAGCAAAGCCAGTTAAATAATGAAATAAATGAACTTAACATTGAGCAATCCAAAGCAAATCGTATTCCTACATTAAATGCAAATGCCGAGCAATCATTTTCATGGGGCAGTTCAATAGATCCTGTAACAAGTGTATATCAGGAAGATAAAAATTACACATCAAATAATTTTTCTTTGAGCTCTGGTATTAACTTGTTTAATGGATTTCAAAATACTAATATAATAAAACAAAATAAGTTAAATTATGAAGCAGGAAAATATGATATTGAAAAAGCAAAAGAAAATATAAGTATATCTGTGGCAGATGCTTATCTTCAAATATTATTTGCTTATGAACAAATAAAAAATGCTAAAAACCAACTAAAAGCAACAGAAAAACAATACAGCAGGATAACAGAACTATTTAAAGCCGGAGGAAAATCGCAATATGATGTATTTCAAATAAAATCACAACTTTCTTCTGAAAAACTGACACTGGTAAATGCTGAAAATCAATTGTCAATAGCCAAAGTTAATCTTATGCAATTAATGGAAATTCCTGTATCAGATAATTTTGATATTGAAAAGCCGGGTTTCTCAAATATCTTTCTGCAAGATTCTGTTTTTAATACAAGTAAAGGAATTTATGAACAGGCATTAAAAATAAAACCAGAGATAAGAAGTGCAGAGATTAATACAACAAGTTCTGAAATAGGAATAAAAATTGCAAACGGAGCAAAAATGCCTAATTTATCTCTAAATGGTGGTGTTGTTACAAGATATTCAAGTACAAAAAATAAAGTTTCTTATCAAACAAGTTCACAAACTTATGAAATTGGATATCTGCAAAGCAATCCTTCTGAAATAGTTATGGGCAATGTTGATGTTAATACTCCTGTTTATAAAGATTATCCTTTTAATGTCCAAATAGAAGATAACTTTTATCAATATCTTAATCTTACTTTGTCAATACCTGTTTTAAATAATAAACAAGTCAAAACCAAAATATCAAAAGCAGAAATTAATAATCAGATAACAAAATTAGAAGAACAAAATATAAAAAATCAGTTAAGAAAAAATATAGAACAAATATTTACAGATGTAAAATCAGCAGAGAAAGAGTATGAGGCAAGTTATGAACAACTAAAAACTTTAAAAGAATCTTATAAAAATGGCGAAGAAAAATATAATCTGGGAATGATCAATCCTGTTGATTTTTTGCTTGAAAAAACAAAATATATTAATGCTGAAAACGATTTATTAAAATCAAAATATAATTACATATTTAAGACAAAAATACTTGACTTTTATCAAGGCAAACCAATAACACTTTAGAGTTTAGAGTTAATACTGAAACAATGGTAAAGATTAATACACACTCGTCACAGACGAGCGTGAGCTGAATAAAAAATGGAAATGGAATTTGATTAAAAAGTTAAATCCAGCGCTAAAAGATTTATCTGAAGATTGGTATGATGATAAGATGCTGAAACAACCCTGAAACAAGTTCAGGATGACGTTGTTCAGCATGACATGATTAACATAAAAAATCGCAAAAATTAAATAATTAACCCCGGTTAAATAATTTTGCCTATGGCAAAATTCCCGCTTTGCGGGATTTAACGGAATAAAAACATAAATATATGAACAAAATCGTATTTATAACAGGAGCAACAAGTGGAATAGGTAAAGCATCAGCCCTAAAATTTGCACAAAACAATTATGATGTCATTATCACCGGCAGAAGAAAAAACCTGCTTGACAAACTATCTTCTTTTATATCTGAAAATTATAATGTCCACACATTATCTTTAAATTTTGATGTCAGGGATAAAAATGCTGTTAGTCAGGCGATACAATCTTTACCGGAAAACTGGAAAAAAATTAACGTTCTTATAAATAATGCGGGACTGGCTGTTGGATTAAGTCCTATACAAGATGGAATTATTGATGACTGGGAAAAAATGATTGACACTAATATCAAAGGATTGCTTTATGTTTCAAGAAATATTATGCCTGTTATGATAAAAAACGGATTCGGACATATTATCAATATCGGCTCTGTTGCAGGCAAAGAAACTTATCCTAATGGAAATATCTACTGTGCTACCAAACATGCTGTCAACTCAATATCACAAGCAATGAGAATAGATATGCTAAAACACCAAATTAAAGTTACTCAAATATGTCCGGGAGCAGCTAAAACAGAGTTCTCATTAGTAAGATTTAAAGGAGACAAAAAATTAGCCGATAATGCATACAATGGCTTTCAACCTCTTAAACCAGAAGATATTGCCGAAGCAGTTTACTTTGTTACAACATTGCCAAAGCATGTTAATATTAATGATTTGACAATTATGCCTACGGCTCAGGCATCTATTGTTCATACTTACAGAAAATAAAATTATTTTAACTATATTATTGTAAATAATTATAATTTAATCTACTCCGAAAAGACAAAATTATGTCATTCCGAATTTAGTTCGGAATCTCTAATTTCAATAATATCAATAGATTCTGAAACAAGTTTACCCCGTTAGATAATTTTAAGTTAGAGTATTGATTATTATTATATAATCTTATATCTAACGGGGTGAAGAATGACAAATAGACAAATATCTGCTTTTCGGAAAGGATTCATAATTTAAGTCTTAAAAAAATAAAATATAAAAAATATGAAAAAAATAATTCTTTTAATATCAATTATAATAAGTATAAGCTCCTGTAAAAACAATGATTTAAAAGATAAAACAATTATAACTAAACATATACAATATGATGTGTTAATAAATAATCCTGATGCAGATTACGACTGGTGGATACAAAATATAGAAGGTCATAAACGCGATCAACTTATAAAAATAATTATTAATACTGCATTATCAGGAAATGTAAAAATATATGATATTAATAATAACTCTGTAACTGTTGAACAACTTAAAAAAAATCTTATTACTATCGACTCTGTTAAACTTAGAAATATCGAAGCCCCTTATGAATATTATGATACAACTATAAAGACCAAATTAGATATAAGAAAAATTAATAAAATACGATTTAATGAAAAATGGTATATTAATAAAAAAAAATTTCAAACAATAAAAAAAGTTACAGCAATATGCCCTATGATTAATGATAGACCATTATTTTGGATAAAATTTGACAATAATAATATCAATAAAAATAAAAAAACTTTGATAACTGAACGTATCCAGTATGATGTTTTTATTAAAAATACTGATACAACTACTAATGACTGGTGGATAAATAATATAGAAGCTTCTAAACGTAAGACCTTTATTGATATGCTTGTAAGTGCTGCTTACTCAAAAAAAATAAAAACTTATGACTATTTTAATACTCAACTCTTTTTAAAAGATGTTAATTCTATCTTTACTTATACTGATTCTATTACATTGCAAAAAACCAAACCTCCTTATGAATATTATGATACTGTTATAGTGCAACAAATTAACACAAAAGATATTATAAGAATAAAATTTATTGAAAAATGGTATATAAATGAAAAAACTCTTGAAATAGAAAAAGATATTCTCGGCATTGCCCCTGCTATCATAATATATAATAATGATGGCGGATTAAGAGGTTATAAACCTCTCTTTTGGCTATACTTTGACAAAAAATATCCTATAAAACAAAATGTTTTATAATTTCAGATATGTTAAAATTTATTTATTGATAATTTTGAAATTCTTACGATACTTTGGAATAAAAAAATTATTTAATTATAATCTTTTTGGTATGAACTCTTGAATCTACACCTCTGGCTATATAAATTCCCGGTTTTAAATTACCTTTCACATTAAAAGTAAACGACCCTGAACCTTTATGTAATTCTTTTGGCTCAAATGAATAAACAACATTCCCAAGTGCATCAAATATCAAAAATTTTGTATTTTCACAATTTTCTAATAAAAATATACATTTTTCAATGCATGGATTAGGATATACATTTAATTTACATTCAGTATCCTTATTAACATATAATACAGCAACAATATATGAATACTCGTATTTTCCGTCATAATCGGTTTGTTTTAATCTATAATATGCCGTGCATTTTACAGGGTTCTCATCAATAAAAGAATAATCATGTTGTATATTACTTGTTCCTGCACCATCAATACTGCCAATAACTTCAAAATTTTTTCCATCCAGACTTTTTTCTATATTAAAATAATCATTATTTATTTCAGAAGCTGTTGACCATGTAATTTCTACTTTATCATCTTTAATTTTTGCATCAAAAAATAGTAACTCAATAGGCAGAACTCCGTCATAAGAAAATTCAAAATCTCTTAAAACATTCAGTTTATAACTGTCCCACCAAGTATTCATAGTTCTTTCATTGCCAAAATTATTAGGAAAACTATGTCCTGTTTCAAGAGAATCTCCAATATTTACTGTTCCTCCATCAAAATTAGAATCATCCCAGTGTAAATTTGCAGAGCCTGTAACAGGTCTAATTCTGTTAACTAAAAATCCATTCAGGTGTGTTTCAGGGTCATACAAAGGAAGGTGAGTTATACCTGATGAAAAAGATGAAGTAATTATAACTGTTGGTGTTGATTGATATAGGTAATCACCATTACCGTCTTTTCCATCCCAAGGAATTGTATCAGGTCCTGCATGTATATTTTTAACTAATATAACATCTGTTGAGCCGGATTGATAACCGGGTGTTCCATTCAAATCTATAATAATTTCAACAGTTCCCTGCCCTGACATATTAATTGAAAACTTTACTGTATCATTATAATAAACAGGTCTTACAACATCAAGACTATCAATTATTTCAGGAATAACCCCTGAAGGATAAATAATTGTATCAGGGTCATTTAAAAATATTTTATATTGAGGTCTTGTTGAATTGCCTTCAATAGATTTTCTGTTCTCATTATTACCAGAAGGAGTATCTCCGGGTCCTGTATTATTACAAGAAACAACAAATCCATACGGCTGTATCCCATTCATATCAGCTTCCGAAACAAATTTATCATCTGTATAAACATAAAATTTACCATTATATTTACCTCCTGATGAACGTGTATTTAAGTCCCATGCATAAGACCATAACCTGCCTGGAATATGATCGTCATTGCTATCTACAACAGTTAAATCAAATAAATCAAAGTGATATGCATTTGATAAATCTGTTGTGAATTCTATATAAAAATCACCAGTTGTGTTAGGTATAAACTCAAAAGGATCGTAACCTTTTGGAGGTTTATGATCAATTTTGGGACCTGCTACTGCTTCTTCATAAGATTTTATATATCCTTCTCCATTTGAAGGAATAGATGTTCTTGAATATACTATAACACCCGAAGGATTTTTTATCCTGAATGTTGCATTACCAGCTCCTATATGCTGAAATCCAAAATATACTTTCTCATTTGCATCATTAATATGGAAATATAATCTATGAAAAGGGTCTGTATTTGATTCCTGAGCAAAAGGACGGCTCTTATCATTTACCTGAAGATTACCAACATCTGAGCTAGTAGGCCTAAATTCCTTTGTGCCTTCTGCTTTACTATTTATAGAAATTAAAACTATCAATATAAATATTAACAATATACTTTTTTTTGTATTTTTCATGATAAAATATGTTTTTAAAGAGTTAAATATAATAAATACTTTTTTTATTAACAAAACTATTAATATTAGGTTTAAATTAATTATATCATTTTTTTTGTAATAAATCCTGTAAAAAATACGCCTTAGGCATACTAAAATATTTAATAAAAAATTTATATAAGGATTTTGACTACAAAGATATAACATTTTTATTTAAAAACAAAATTTTTTATAAAAAAATTTAAATTTAATTTTTATTTTAGCCCAACATTTTTCACATTATCTGTATATAATATACTAAATCACCAATAAATAAAACTATCTGATTGGTTTAGTTATGCCGAATAATTTTTAATTCATATCAGTCGGATAAGTAAAACGATATAAAAAAATTGGCTCTATATAGAATATAGTGGGTAATAATTATTTCTATATTCTATATTATGTTATATAGAAAAACACTCAATAAGCAATATACAATAATCAATAAACAAGTAAAGAAAATCGAATTTGCTTAAAAATTTATAGAAAGGAAACCATTAATCTTAAATATAAAGAAATTAGCTCCAATTATAAAAGAAACGGAAGAGTTAATCGCTATAATTTATGAAAATATTGAAACTGCAAAGTAGAATATGCAGAAATAATGAAAATTGAATATTGTATGTTGAGTGTTGAATGTTTGAGTCCTGTAATGAGTCGGCATTTTATAATTACTCACTATAAAAAACATAGAGCCAAAAAATTTATCCTGTTAAATAAATTTTTGCCAAAAAAATTAAAAATACTTTGATATAAATTTATTTTATGTAAGTTTGTATGAAAATTAATATAATAATATTTACAAAATCAGAAATAGGATAATTACACATTTTTTATGCTCTTGTTTGGTATGCTACAAGGCGATTGTGTAGATGTAATTAAAATACTTAATTATGAAAAATAAATTATTTCTTATCAACTTTTTGCTATTATTATTCTGCTTTAATTTAAATGCACAAAATGTTGAATTTAAAAAGGAAAACTTTCCTGATAGAAAAAAAGAATTAAGAAAAGCTATCCTTGAAATAGAAGAAGGTAACAAAAGTTATGAAATAGGTAAAGGAATGTATTATCTGGACGCTATTAAACATTATATCAAAGCAAATAAATTTAATCCTGATAATGCTCTGTTGAATTATAAAATTGGTAAATGTTATCTTAATACTATTCAAAAAACCAATTCTATTGCATTTTTTGAAAAAGCATTAAAATTAGACCCAAATATAAGCCAAGAAATTAACTATTTGCTTGGACAAGCTCATCAGTTAAATTATGAATTTGATAAAGCAATAAGTAAATATAACAAA
>Ga0307991_1000645_pt1 | contig 24956 bp, 24 predicted proteins | sample EllFjometagen131_FD_203146 | JGI IMG/M metagenome (GOLD analysis project Ga0307991, IMG submission 203146) | Marine microbial communities from Ellis Fjord, Antarctic Ocean - #131 | ecosystem: Environmental > Aquatic > Marine > Unclassified | place: Southern Ocean | collected 2014-10-08 | reverse complement strand
CAATGCTACTGCATCAGTAGTATCCAATGTAACTGCATGTGTAGCAATTTTGCTCATCTTTGCAATAGCTTCTGGATCTTTATCTATTACTAGTACATCAACTTCTTTTTTTATTAACTCTTTAACAACGCTTTGTCCAAAGCGTCCCATTCCAATAACTGCAAATGATTTTTTCGCCATTATAATCACCCTTATTTTAATAGATTTTTTACCATATTTATAATTGTTTTCTTGGCTTTTTATATAATACCAACATAAACTCATAATGTCAAATAATTATTGGGTTTTTAACCACTACAATTACACTACATTATGTTATAATTGTCATTAGGAGTGATAATATGAAAAAGAATCGCGACAACTTTATTATCCTATTTATATATGGTGGAGTACAACTCCTAATGACAATAGCGCTAGCAACTATTTTATTATCTTACCCAGAAATATGGGATGATGATGAATTGTTTATTACTTTCAATGTTATAACTAGTTTAGTACTATATGGTGTTCTATCCTTATTATTTATTTTTATCTTTAGAAATTATTTTAAGAAGCAAATAAGGCATTTTTTAGATAATAGGAAGAAAATAGTTACTGTTGTTATAGTAGGTATTTTAGCTATGTATACTATGAGTATTATCAGTAATTTGCTACTCTTATTATTAGGAGTTACTGAGACATCTGAGAATCAAGAACAGTTAGTCCAATTAATGGATGGTTCTATTTTCGATAAAATATCAATGATTATTTTCGCAGTTATCCTTGCTCCTTTGGTTGAAGAATTTGTATTTAGAAAAGCAATTATAGATTTAGCTAATTTCAAAATAGGAATTGATGATGGTTCAAGAAAATATAAGCGAAATAAGATCCTAATTGCAGCATTTGCAGTTTTAGTAAGTGGAGCTTTGTTTGGATTTGTTCATGTTACATCAGGCGATTACATTCAAATGATTTACTATGGATTATTAGGAGCTACTTTCGGCGTTATATACTTAGCGTCAGATAAAAATATTTTTGCTGCTATCTTTGTTCATTTCGTGTGGAATTTACTAGCTACCTCATTATTATTTATGTAAGAAACATAAAAGGTTCACTATAAATTTTATAGTGGACCTTTTTTTAATACTTCATATACTTCTAAATCATGGTTATACCTTGCTATTTCTAAGACTGAATATCCATCATACTTCTCAGTATAATCAATTTTCGCTTTTTGTAAGTGTTTGATAATGTCAATGTTTCCAACTATAGTAGCAAAATAAATAGCGTTCTTATTCCATCTATCTATATTGTAAATAGATGCATTTTTATTAAGTAATTTTTCAACTAAATAAGATTCTCTGTTCATGATTGCATAAAACAATGCAGTATTACCAAAGGAATCCTTCTCGTCTACGTTTGATATAGGTATTAAACAATCTGCTTTATCAAATTCATTCATTACAATACTTAATATTAATGGGGTTTTTAAAAGCTGAGACTGATAATCCTTATCGTTTTTTAATCTGTTAAATATCTCTACAGATTCATAACTATTTTTAAAGATAGCTCTATCATAGGGTGATTGCCCAAACTTATTTTTATCATAACTAGTTAATCCATGTTTTAAAAATAATTTAACCATATCAGTATGAGGTAAATCTACTGCAAAATGCAGAGGAGTATATCTGAAGTTAGTCTTTGAATATGGATTTACTCCTAGTTCTATTAAATACATTGCGATTTCAATAGTTGAATATAATGCAGCATAATGATGAACTGATTGTTTTTTAATATCAAGAGAGTTAAGGATTGCTCTATTTTCGATAAGAAACTTAACTGCCTTAATCTTTTTACTTCTTATTGCATATTGAACCATAGAAGTGTGATTCTCGTCCACAGCGTAAATATCGGCGTTATAATCAAGGAGTAACTTGATAACTTCTACACTTCCTTTAAATGCTGCTTTATGCAAAGGAGTTTGCATAGAATCATTTTTGTGATTTGGATCACCTGAGTTATCCAAAAGTAACTTTACTAAATCGGCCGATCCCATAAATGAGGATATATGTAATGGGGTCTCGTCATATTTATCTCCAATGTTAGGATCCAATCCTATCAGAAGTAATAACTCCATAGAATGATATGCTTTATTTCTTGCTGCTAAGTGGAGTAATGTTTGCTTTCTCTCATCAGTTATTAACATGTCACTTCCTGATTCATAGTATTTAACAATATACTTTGTATCGTTTTTTAAAACGGCAATAAAAATATCATTACTTATCCCATTACCAAATTGTAAATATCTATCTAGATTAATCACAATCACCTCCTCAACATACATAAAAAAAATAACATAAAAGCAAAAAAAATACTACATATTATGTAGTATTTCTTTAAATTAATTTTAAATATTATCTAACTGAGTCTTTTAAAACTTTACCAGCTTTGAAAGCAGGTGATTTTTGTGCAGGAATGTTAATTTTTTCATTAGTTCTTGGGTTATGACCCACTCTTGCTTTACGATCTCTTACTTCAAAAGTTCCGAAACCTGTAAGTACAACTTTTTCCCCTGCAACTAAAGATTCTTGAATTGAAGCTAAAGTAGAATTTAATGCCATTTCAGAATCTTTCTTAGTTAACCCTGATACTTCTGCAATTCTTGAAATTAATTCTGTTTTATTCATATAATTACCTCCTTTTAATTTTTACTAATTATATTATAGCAAGTTTACGGCTTTATTGCAAGACTTTTCAGCTTTTTTGCAATCAAAAACCACAAATTTAAAAATTTGTGGTCAATATCTTCAGTTGGCTATATAGCTAAACAAATGGTCTTTCAAATGAATGAAGGTTCACATATAAATAATTCTTATTCGGCTTTAGAACTTCTTCCTAAAAGCATTTTAACAGCAACATCAGGATCCATTTTATTGAATAGAACATCGTAAATAGCGCTAATTATAGGCATATCAAGGTTTTTTTCTTTTGCAAATTTGTAAGCTGCTTCACAAGTTCTAATCCCTTCAACAACCATTGTCATCGAATTTAGCGTTTCTTCTAAATCCTTTCCATGACCTATTTTATAACCTGCTTGGAAGTTACGAGAGTGTGGGCTTGTACAGGTAACAATTAAATCGCCAATTCCTGTTAATCCCATCAAGCTTTTGGTATCTGCACCATAAATTTCATAGAATTTTTTCATTTCTACAAGTCCTCTTGTGATTAATGCAGCACGTGCATTATCCCCAAGTCCTTTACCAGCTATTAGTCCTGATGCTAGTGCAAATATGTTTTTTAAAGCTCCACCCATCTCTGCTCCTTTAAGATCAGTAGATGTGTAAACTCGGAAGTATTCAGTGTTATGAAATAGTTCTTGAACAATTTCTGCATTCTCTCTTTTTTCACTTGATGCAGTAATGACCGTTGTCAAACCTTTGATTACTTCTTCGGCATGACTCGGTCCAGATAATGAGACAAATCCTCCTAAATATTTTGGAGGTATCATTTCCGTAAATATTTCTGAAATTCTTAAGAATGTTTCAGGTTCTATACCTTTTGCTGCATTAATAAATAACTTAGATGAGTTTAGATGTTTTAAAGACTCTTTAATTGCAAGTCTTAGAACCTTTGTTGGGACAACAAATAAGATAGTCTCAGAAAAATTGATAGCTTCAAACATATTGTTTGTAGCAACAATGTTTTCAGGTATATTTTCATCTAATTGAAGACAAATATGAAGTTCATTTATTTTGTTTACTATTTTTTCATTAACATCATAAACTAATACTTCATGACTATTGTCACTTAAAACTTTTGACAATGCAAGTCCCCAAGATCCTCCGCCAATTACAGTTATTTTCATCTTAATCACGCTTTCTTAATATTAATTTAATTGGTGTCCCCTCAAAATTAAACGAATCACGTAAACGATTTACAAGATATCTTCCGTAGCTAAAATGCATAACTTTTTCATCATTCACAAATAAAATAAATGTTGGTGGTTTACTAGTTACTTGAGTAGCGTAGTAAACTTTTAAGACTTGTCCATTGTGTTTTTTTGGAGGACTAACGTACATTGCGTCCACTACAACATCATTTAAAACACTTGTTTGAACTCTTCTACTATAATTTTCAAAAGCAACTTTGATACGTGGGAATAGAGTATTAACTCTTTGTTTAGTTAATGCTGATAAGAAAATCATTGGAGCATATGTTATAAATTGGAAATGAGATCTTAATTCTTTTTCCCATCTATTCATTGTTTTTGTATCTTTTTCAACAGTGTCCCATTTATTAACAACAAGTATGATACCTTTTCCAGCATCTTTTGCATATCCTGCAATTCTTTTATCATATTCTCTTATTCCTGTTTCAGCATCGATCAGAATCAAACAAATATCTGCTCTATCAATAGCACTTAACGCTCTTAAAACACTATATTTCTCTGCGTTCTCATATACTTTTCCTTTTTTTCTTAATCCCGCAGTATCAATTACTACATAATCTTGATCATCATAACTAAACAAACTATCAATTGAATCTCTAGTTGTTCCTGCTATATCTGAGACTATTACTCTTTTTTCTCCTAATAGTGCATTTGTTAAAGATGATTTACCTACATTTGGTCTACCAATTAAACATAGTTTTATTCTATCCTCAGCATAAACTACATCTTCAATAAATGGTAAATCATGAATAACTTTATCAAGTAAATCTCCCATTCCAACTCCATGTTTACTACTTATTGGAATTGGATCTCCTAAACCAAGAGAATAAAACTCATACATTGTGTCAGTTAAAACAATATCATCCGCTTTATTCAAAGCTACAACAACAGGTTTTTTAGCCTTATATAACATTTTAGCAACATACATATCTTCTTCAGTTACACCAGTTCTAATGTCACATACTAAGATTATTAAATCTGCTTCTTCAATAGCGATTTCTGTTTGGCTCTTTATTTCATGAATAAAAGGGGCATCTTCAAAGTCGATGCCTCCAGTATCAATTAGATTAAATTGTCTTGTTAACCATTCCCCTTTGCTATAAAGACGGTCCCTTGTAATTCCAGGTTCATCATCAGTTATAGCGAAACGACTACCAATAATTCTGTTAAATAGTGTTGATTTCCCAACATTTGGTCTCCCAACAATTGCGACTGTAGGTAACATAATACCAAAATCCTTTTTTATTTAAATTCTTTAAGTTTATCTCCGAAAAGATCTCCTAAAGTGGTCGTTTTTGCTTTTTCTTCTGTTTTTAAATATTCTGCGAATTCTTTTTGTTGTTTTTGTTCATGTAGTTGTTTGATGCTTACTGATAATTTCCACATTTTTTTATCTATATCTAAAACAACAACTTTTACTACTTCTTCAAATTTCAAGACATCACTAACTTGATTTACTCTATCTGAACTTATCTCACCAATTGGTAAAAATGCTTTTACACCTTGGATTTTAACGATTGCACCACGTGATTGAAGTTCTTCAACAGTGCCTGAAACTTCATCTCCAACTTTAAGTGTCACATCATTCCATGGATTATATGATAAGTGTTTTTTTGATAATCCCATTTTACGTGCTTCAACATCTAACCCAACAATTTGAAGTTCTAAAGTACTACCTACTTCAACTTCACCAGCAAGATTTGTTTTTGGATCCCAAGAATAATCTCTACTACTAATTAATCCTATAACATCACGTTCTACTTCTACAAGCATCCCTTTTGCCATTTTGCGAACAATTTTCCCAGTTACTTTGTCTCCAACTTTATGATCTTTTGCATAAAGTTTCCAAGGAGTTTCAAGTAATTTCTTAATACTTAATCCTATACGTTTTTTCTCTAAGTTAATAATTTCTACTTTAACAGTTTCACCCTCAGTTAAAACATCTTCAACCTTAGCAACTTGGTGATGAGAAATTTGAGAGATATGAACAAGACCTTCGTTATATCCAACTGAAACAAATGCTCCAAAATTAGTTATTCTAGTAATTTTTCCTTCTATTACTTGTCCAACTTTAAGTTCATCAAATTCAGCTTGTTTGTTTGCACGTAAGTCTTCTTCTAATACTTTTTTTCTTGAAACAATAATTTTTCTATTATCCATTTCGATAACTTTACATTCAAGTGTTTGTCCCATCAAATCTTCTGCATTAACTTTTTGTATTGCCATTTGAGATAAAGGCATAAACATCTCTACACCATCATTTTTAAGAATGAGTCCACCTCTAGTAACTTTGACAACTTTTGCTTTTAAACGACTATTTTTACCGGCTAAATCACCGTATTTATCTCTTTTTTCATTTCTTAAAATATCTAATCTTGACATTAAGATTTGTTGGTCATCAAAGTCAATACGGTTTATTTTGGCTTTAAGAACGTCTCCTTCTTTACAAATCTCTTTACATGATTCGATAGGTTCAAGTGAAAATGCTTTTTTATGAATTACTCCTTCTGTAAAAGCTTGAATATCTAAATAAACTGATTCATCCGTTACTTTAAAGACTGTTCCTTCAACTACCATACCTACTTTTACTTTATTCATTTTAAAATCCATGTTTATTCTTCCTCTCTAACTCTGTTAGTTATTAACATTACGACTTGCTCTATGTTTAAATCTGACGTATCTATTCTAATCGCGTCATCAGCGACTTTTAAAGGACTATGAATTCTATTTGTGTCAAGGTAGTCTCTTCTTTCAATCTCTATTTCCAGTTTGAAAGGATCACTTATGATTCCTCTTTCCAAATTATCTATATGCCTTCTTTCAGCTCTTTTACTTATTGAAGCTGTTAAAAAGAATTTATATTCTGCATCTTGCAAAACATTTGTTCCAATGTCTCTTCCATCCATTACAACATTATTATTACCTGCCATAATTTGTTGCATTTCAACTAAGCTTTTTCTAACTGAGAAGTAAGAAGAAACAAGTGAAACGTTATTTGAAATAATCGGTTTTCTTATTTCGTGTGATACATCAACATCATCCATATATAGAAGAGTATCTATAAATTCAAATTTTGTTTCACTAACAAAATTATATTTTCTCTCATCATCTAAATCGATTCCCATGTTCATTGCCTTCAAAGTTATTGCACGATACATTGCACCTGTATCAATGTAAATAAAATTCAAGTTCTTAGCTATCAGTTTAGCTATAGTGCTTTTTCCAGCACCTGCGGGACCATCGATGGCTATTTGGATATAGTTCATGATATCACCTCTTTTCAATCAAATTATATTATATCAAAAAATAGTACATTATCATAATAATTTAAAATATTAAACATATGATACTTTTTAAAAAAAACACCTTATTTTTCATAAAGTGTTATTTCACTAAAATTCTTAATTGCTTAAGCTCGTAGGGTTTCAATAACCTATGCTCACCAATTTTCATATTTTCAAGTGTTATTACACCAAATCTTGCTCTTTTAAGTTTTAAAACTTTGTGTCCAGTAAATTCAAACATTTTTTTAACTTGATGATACTTTCCTTCAGTAATAATTATTGTCGCAGTAGTTGTTAAATTGTTTTTATTATATGAAACATCTTTGATTCTAGCTTTTCTAGTTGTATATCCATCAAGTTTAACTCCACGACATATTGTCGTAGATTCTTCTTTTCTTAATAGACCCTCTAGTCTCACATTGTATTCTTTCTCAACATGGTTCTTTGGGCTAGTCAAAGAATTAGTAAAAGCACCATCATTTGTTAGAAGTAAAACACCTGATGTATCATAATCTAGTCTTCCTACTGGATAAACTCTTTTATCGTTAGGAACTAAATCTAATACTGTTTTTCTTCCAAACTCATCACTTGTAGTACTAACATAACCTTCAGGTTTATAAAGCAGATAATAGACTAAATCTTCATTTTCTATTAAATTTCCTTCAACATGAACAATGTCTTTGTTAGTAACTTTTGTACCAAGTTCAGTAACAACTTTATTGTTTACTTTTACTTTTCCAGATGTAATCAAGTCTTCTGCTTTTCTTCTTGATGAATAACCGCTTCTAGCAATAACTTTTTGTAGTCTCTCCACTTTTGCACCTCCTAAGACAAAAAGAGGGAATCCCTCTTTTATTCTTCAATATTTTCTTCAATTGTTAAATGAACATAATTGATACGTCGATCTTTTATATCTTTAACAACAAACTTTAATAATAATCTTCTTGGTTCTTCTTCGTCATGTGCATAATTCTTAATTTCTTGAACATAATTAAAAGAATCATCAACCTCTGGAATTTCTTCAAATTTATCATGAAGCCATCCTGAAAGACTTGAGTAATGAGATTTTGGTGATTTACCAAGATCTAAATCATCAAATAAATCCTCTAGGTCTATTTCAGCTTTTATCCCATACTTAAATTCTTTTAATTGTTGGATGAATTCATCTTCTACTTTATCATGTTCATCATAAATCTCTCCAACAAGTTCTTCAAGGGCATCTTCCATTGTTACAATACCACTTGTACCACCATATTCATCACTTACAATTGCAATATGAGAGTTTTCTCTTTGCAATGTTTCAATCAATGTATCAACACGCATTGATGTCGAAACAAAGCATGGTTCTTTCATCGTTTCTCTTATAACGATTTCTTCACCTTTTATAAGTTTTGTAAAGAAATCTCTTTCATATAAAACTCCAATAACATTATCACGGTTATCTTCAAATACAGGTAATCTGGATAATAAATATTTGAAGAACACTTCTTTAATCTCTTCAATTGAATCATTTACTTCAACCCCAATCATATCTACTCTTGGAGTCATTATTTCATATATTTTCTTTTCATTTAAATCAAGTACACTTTGAAGCATTTCTGCTTCGTCTTCATCTATTGAGCCTTCTTCTTCCATTGTATCAATGATAGTTTCTAACTCATCTCCAGTTACAGTAACTGTATATATATTGTCTTTAACGATACATTCTTTAATTTTCAGGAATATCCAAGTTACAGGTTTCATTATTTTAATAATCCAATATAAAAGTGAACTTATTGATAAAGCAACTCTTTCTGCATTATTTTTACCAAAACTTTTTGGTATAATCTCTCCGAATATCAAAATAATTATTGTCATAACAACTGTATTCGCTACATTAATAAGTGTAATGTTATTAACAAAAATCTGTGAAAATACTCCAACACTCACAGTAGCTAGTGCAATATTAGCAAGATTATTTCCAACCAAAATTGTAGATAGAGTTAAATCAAAATGCTCTGTGATCCACAGGGCTTTTTTACTACCTTTTTTTGAGTCTTCTATAAATCTCTTTAATCTAATAACATTAACACTAGAAAATACTGTTTCACTCATAGAAAAGAAAGCTGAAACAGCTATCAAAACAACTATTATAATTATTGTATATATTGAAATGTCTGTAATACCTAGTAAATACATGGCGGAATAATCCACTCTACTTCACTCCCTTTAAGCTCTTGTATCATATTTCCCCGTACTTGTATTAACAACGATTTTATCGCCTCTGTTAACAAATAAAGGTACTTGTAATTTGAATCCTGTTTGTAAAATTGCATCTTTTGTGGCTGTTTGAGCAGTATTTCCTTTTACTGCAGGATCTGCTTCTGTAACTTCTAAAGTAACTTTCTCAGGAATATCTACTCCTAATATTTCACCTTCAAAAGTAATTACATTAACTTCCATACCTTCAATTATAAAATTCAATTGTTGGTGGATGCTAGTTTCATTAATTTCTACTTGTTCATAATTTTCATTATTCATAAACACATGGATATCTCCCATAGCATATAAATAATTCATTTTATCTTTATCGATATGAGCTGGAGCCACTTTTTCTCCTGCTCTCCAAGTTTTATCTAATATTCCATTTGTACGTAAATTTCTTAATTTACTTCTAACAAATGCTGGTCCTTTTCCTGGTTTAACATGTTGGAATTCTATTACTGAATAAAGATTCCCGTCTGTTTGAATTGTAATACCTGTTTTAAAATTGTTTGTTGAAATCATTTATATTCACTCCTAATCATAGATTATTATATATAATAATACTCTATTTGTCTATCTTTATATCAATTCTTCCATCTAAAAATTATAAATCGAGGTGTTCTTTTCAAATATTCTATATATTCATCTCCATATTGTTCAACACAGTCCTTTTCTTGTGAAACGAGTGAAGGAATAATTAAAACAGAAAAAATAATTGTGTAAATTATTATAATCCATGTTCCTGAAATTAACCCTAACCCAATCCAAGATAAGTAAAACATGACTTGCATAGGATGTCTTGAATACTTATAAATACTACTAGTAACAGGTCTAGATGTATCTGCTTTTGAAAAGTAATACATAGCGTAAACAGAACAAGAGATACTAACCATATAAATGATTACCCCAATATAAAAATATACAGTAAATGCTATAATAGGAACAAAAATTGAATAAAGAATGATTAGCTTGCCAAACACAATCATAAATCCAAGTGAAAAAAATTGAATAATTTTATTATCATTTTTTGGATAAGTTAGTATTCTATTTTTACTTTCCTTCTTTACATTCAACATCACAATTATAATTAGTATTCCATAAATCATTGGAAACCAAAAAAGATTAAACAGTTCCAATGAATGTTTTGGGAAAAGTTCCATATATTTCTCCTTTTAAATCAGATTTTAAATAATCAAATTTGTCTATTTCTCATTATACTATATATTAGCTTGAATTTCACACTCTCATTGACATAATACTTGTTTGCATTTATAATTTTATTTGTTAGGAGTGATACTATGGGAATATGGTCATACGTAATCGCAATTGTCTTAGGGGCTTTAATTGGGCTTTTAATTGTTTCTAGAAAAAATAATGATTATAGCTCAATCCACATTATTAATAAAAAAGATTTTCAAGATAACATGAGAAAAGGACAATTAATTGATGTTCGTAAAAAGGATATGTTTGAAAAGGATAAAATTAAGGGAGCACGTAATTTTAAAAAGAGCCAGTTTTCAACTAAATTCACTAAACTTAGAAAAGACCAATCTATTTACATCTATTGCAGTAATGGAAAAATAAGTTTCAAAGCTGCTAAAAAACTTACTAAGAGTGGATTCCGTAATATATATGTATTAGAAAATGGTTTTCAAGATTACAACAAAAAAGAACTCTAAATAAATTAGAGCTCTTTTTTTTATCTTATGAAGAATCCACCTATTACAAGTGCAACTACGATCATTAATGCTGGATGAATATTGAAAGATGGAATAAATTCATTTAACAACATCAATGCAGTTGAAACTATAAAAAGTCCAAAAACAATTAATGTGTTTATATTACTAAAATCGACACTTTTTAGAAAACTTGAGCGTGCCATGCTAATTGCTACTCCGGCAATTAATACAACTACAACAGGTTTTGCTGCAGCCTGCATTCCTTGAACAAAGGCTGTATCTTTATATTCTAAGAAAACATTAAATAACAATAAAATTGCAAGTGTACTTGGAAGAATCATTCCCATAAAAGCAATAAATGCTCCTAGATAACCATATAAATCGTATCCAATTATAATACTCATCTTAGTAGCAATTGGTCCAGGTAATGTATTACCCATTGTTAGATAATCTGCGAATTGTTCTTCTGTTAAATAATGGTAATTATCAACAACCTCTTCCCTTATTAACGGTATAGTAGCTTGTCCTCCACCAAATCCAAATACTCCAGGTTTTATAAATGCCCAAAATAATTCTAGATATTTATTCATAAATTTTCCTCCTAATAATAAGCTATAAAACCGTCACATCTTGTTTCAGTTCCTGCTTTATATCCGCTTTTTTCTTTAATAATCATTTGTCCTCTACCAAATCCAGAACCATATAAATCAATATTTATGTGATGACCTAGTTGCTGTAATTTCTGAGCAACATGAACATCAAAACTACTTTCAAGTGCGACTTTTAACCCTTTATCCCATCTAAATCTTGGGGCATCTAATGCAGCTTGAGGGTGCATACCAAAGTCTATCATATTCATAACCACTTGTAAATGTCCTTGAGGTTGCATAAACCCGCCCATTACTCCAAATGGTCCAATTGCTTTATTATCTTTTAAGATAAATCCAGGAATAATAGTATGTAAAGTTCTTTTTCTAGGTTCTAGTTTATTATGATGTGTTTTATCTAAACTAAATGTATGACCTCTATTTTGCATTGCAATTCCTGTACCATCAATTACAATACCACTACCAAATCCCATATAATTACTTTGAATAAATGAAACCATATTGCCATCTTTATCAGCTGTTGCAAGATAAACTGTTCCACTTTTCTTATAATCAATTGGTTTATGAAGTAATGCTTTATCTCCAATGTCTTTTTTTCGTAATTTAATGTATTCATCACCTAATAGAAACTCTTTATTTATTTTCATAAATAACGGATCAGTTACATATTTTAATGTATCGCTAAAAGCTATTTTCAATGCTTCTATTTGTTTATGATATGTAATTACATCTCCATTTATAAATGATTCATCTTTTAGTAGATTTAAAGCCATTAAGGCTGTAATACCTTGGCCGTTAGGAGGAATTTCACAAATATCATATCCTTTATAATTAACACTTATTGGATCAACAAATTCACTATCATATTCAGCTAAATCAGATTTATCAATATATCCATTATGTTTAACCATAAAATTAACAATTTTTGATGCTATTTCACCTTTATAAAAACTATCACTATTTGTCTCACCGATACTTCTCAATGTATCAGCATGATATTGTGATTTGAATAAATCTCCTGCTTTATACGGAGCTCCCTCTTTAGTAAACACCTTAAAGAAATGATCAAATTGTGGTCCGGTGTTTCTTGCTTTATAGACTTTTATTGCTCTTTCAAAGAAAAACCCGACGGTTTCACTAATAATGAAACCTTCTTCAGCTAATTTAATGGCTGGTGATAATACTTCTATTAGACTAAGATTACCGAATTTTTCAATTAATCTTGCCCAGCCTTTCGGAGTTCCTGGAACAGTGATTGGAATTACTCCTGTCATCGGCATTTTTTCGTGTCCAAGTTTATTTAGTTTTTCAATAGAAATGTTTTTCGAACTATAACCACTACTATTTAATCCATGTAATTTATTATTAAAATATACAAGAGCAAAACAATCGCTTCCTATACCATTGCTTGTTGGTTCAACTACAGTTAAGGCTGCGGCAGTTGCAACTGCTGCATCAATAGCATTTCCACCCTTTTTAAGGATTTCAAGCCCGGCTTGTGAAGCAAGTCCCTCACTAGTTGCTACTAGACCATTTTTTGCATATACACTTTGTCTTTTACTAAAATATGGGTTATTCATTCAATCACACCCTTTATTAATATGTTCAATAATACTCCTTAACCTGTTAGATAGGAGAAGAATTGAACTGAATTTTTTAGATTACTTTTATGGTTTATTTTTCTAAATTTCTACAAAGTCTTTTAAGTTCTTCATAAAACTCTTCTCTGTTTTGTGGACCGATAAAAGTTGTTCCTCTTAAATAACTTTTTTTGTGTTCTTTAATTTCGATGCGATGATAACTCATTGCCATCGAAGAAAGTAAGTTATTTTTTAAAGTTAGAGATTTAATATTTTCATACTTTATTCTTCCAAAAAATGGCCCTATTCTCATATATAAATAGTCTTCTCTAAGCTCATAATATGAACCAATTAATATCCAAATCATCATAATTATTACAGGTACAATAAATACTGCATATACCCACAATTCGTTTAAAGGAATTACAAAAAACAATACAATGTAGAAAATATTCATCGACCATAAAAGTACAGAAATCCACAAATCAATTTTAGCTTTATCTCTCATTGTTCTAACCCTTATAGCTTCCGTTTAGATGTCGACACATTTCATATAATACAAATTGATGTCTAATGTCTGTGAAATTATATGTTTCTTCTTCGTAGTCAAAACTGAAACTATTTCTCATTGTGTTACAAGGATATTTAATCTTTTCTAAATCAAATGTGTATGATGATATATTATCACTTAAATATAATTTCTTATCTTTGTATCTCAACTTGTAGTTACCAATTCTTATATTCTTCATACTTGAATGATTTACAAGATTTAATGTAACTGTGAATACAAATTCACTATTTATTACTTCTTCTATTTTTTTATACTGATACTTATTATAATCAACTAGGTTATCATACTTGTTTCCTTCAATAAATTCATATTCGTTTATGTGTCCTATTTTACCGCATTTAGAACATATGATATCATCTTTATTACCAAAAACAGTTAGAACTCCACCACAGTTATTACAGTAATAAACTAATCTCTCTATCCCTTCAGCACGAGCTTTTCTATCAAATTTATACATTCTTTCTCTTTGGAAATCATAATCATTATTATATATCGACTTTTCGATTATATTATTAATTTGAGTTGGAGTTAATTCTCTGACTTCTTCTTTTGTAAGTAATGTTAGTGTCTCTGTCACAACTTTACCATTTTTAGCGAAATAATCCGCCCATCTTGGTTGAGAAAGATATCCACCTTGTTGTTTAACTAATACAACATCTACATCTGCTTTTTTGATTAGTTTCCCTGAAGATTTAAAGATAGGCAATGTTTCTCCATAGAAGGTATTATCTCCCTCAGGAAAAAATCCAATACTATATCCAAGGTCTAAATATTCAAAGATTTTTTTAGTTGCTATATAATCAACTTTTCCGACTCTTTTCGGTATTGCTCTTGCAATAACTGTCATTCCGAATCCTTTAGCTTGTTCTAAGAAAGCTATCGCAGTAGCTAAAAAACGTATTTTACTTTTGACATTTTTCATTACTACAAATGCATCCCAAGTATTGAAATGATTAGAAACCATAATAAATGGTTCTCTGTTTTTATCAATTTTATCCCCATTTGCTACTACTTTAATTTCTCTTCCCATCAACAAGAGAATAAATGGTCTTACAATCTTTATTGAAAAGTCTGCGAATGATTCTTTAAATGGCTTTTTCATTTCTTCTCACCTCGTTATTCTATTATAGCAATAAATAATCATTAAACCAATAAAAAAAGACTATTTAACAGTCTTTTTTACGATAGATTCATTTGAATAATACAATTTTTATCAATCCTAATTAACTCTAATTTATATTTCTCATAGTTCTCGAATTTTTCTATATATGTTCCAAACAAAATAGTTTCAAAGTTCTTTCTAACTTGATTGATGCAATTATCTTCTTCTATTTTTGGATGATCTTTTAAAAACTCAATTGTTAATTTAAGGCTTAGGTAAACTTTTTGTTTATTAAAACTTTTTCGATTATTTAAATTTTCAATATACTTAACATCTGTTGTTATTCCTTTTTCCGCATTTCTAATTAATGATTTTGTGTATCCAATTAAACAATTGATTCCTTCACATTCACCACACACATTTTCTCCCAGACAAATGTCTTCTATCCTTACAGATAAGTCATTGTAGAAAGAGTGAAGATTTTCTGCAGTTTTCTTGAATAGTGTTATTTTTCCTTCTTTTCTATGTTCTAGTGAAGGTTTTATTATTACATAAGCAATAATCAAAATAAGTATGATAAAAGGTATTATAAAGTATGCTTTTAGATATTCTGTTGGAAGAGATGAGAATAGTTTTATTAATCCAAAAGTAAAGAAGACTATTGATGCACCTAATTTAATAAAAAATTCAGGTACTTTATTTCCTAGTTTAATTCCTACATATATTCCAAATGCTCCTGTTACTACCATTCCTAATACAGATCCTATTAGGACATATAATGGGAATTCAGAACTTAATGACAACGTAATCGCAGTCAGTTGAGTTTTATCTCCAAGCTCTCCTAGAAAGAACGCTATTGCGACTGTAACTACAGGTCCGTATCTTACTTTCTTTTTCAAGCTCTCTTCATCATCATTCATTTTAAGACTCCATAAAGCAAATAAAATGAATGCAAGTCCTGCCGTAATTTGTAGATAACTTGATGGGATAATCTTTGTAAGAGAATTACCTAATAAAACAGCTAACCCATGATTTAAAAAAACTCCTATAAATATACCTAGGAGCACTTTTTTAACGCTGTATTTTGTAGCAAAAGCCATCGCCAGAATCTGGGATTTGTCTCCCATTTCTGCTATAAAGATAAAGGCAAATGTCCTTAATATTTCTATCATGTAAATCACCCTAAATCAATTTTTCTATAATTTCTACTGCTTTATCTATTATTTTATCAAAGTCATTAATGTCAACATCAATCCAATTTACATCAAATTGATTATTAAAAAACGTGTATTGTTTCTTGGCTAGATTTCTAGAATGCTGTTTGATTTTATCAACAGCATAATCAAATTCATATTCACCATTAAGATACTTATAAAGTTCTTTATAGCCAATACTATTAACACTATTAGAGTTTATATCCTCTTTATGAAGATGGACAACTTCTTTTAATAGTCCATTTTGGATCATTTTGTCTACTCTTGTATTAATTAACTCATATAATTCATTTCTTTCCATACGAAGACCAATAAATATTGCATTGTAAAGAAGCACATTTTTATTTTTATTATTTGACACTTTATTAGTTGCAGCTCTTGATATTGCTTGAAGTACTCTTTTTCGGTTATTCGGATGAATAACTAGTGAACTTTCATAATCTTTTTCTTGTAAGATTGAATGTAGTATTTCATTGGATAAATCTTTATACTTTTCAACAAGAGAATCGTCTCTAGAAGTGTTTGTGAAATTATAATCATATAATACACTTTTAATATAAAGACCTGTTCCTCCTACAATAATAGGCGTTTTACCTATACTTTCTATCTCTTTTATTTTTTCTCTTACCATTTTTTGAAAAATTGCTACACTAAAATCTTCATCTGGTTCTAAAATATCAATAAGATGATGTGTAATTCCTTCTTTTTCTGTATCTGTTATTTTTGAACTTCCAATATCTAATCTTTTGTATACTTGGACGCTATCACCTGATATTATCTCAGCATTATATCTCTTAGCTAAGGCGATTGATAGCTTTGTTTTACCTATACCTGTTGGACCAATTATTACTATAATCATTACATTATCCTCAAGAATAGTTTCTCAATTTCTTCTTGTGTAAATTTAATTATTGTTGGTCTACCATGAGGGCAAGTATAAGGATTAGTACAATTTTCAAGATCGTGGAATAATTTATTAATCTCATTTTTATTTATAAATTTATTAGCTTTAATAGAATGTTTACATGATAATGATTTAGCTAGTGAATCTTTGACGTCCATTATTTCGATGTTTTTACCTTCCAAGATGAATTTAACAATTTCCTCTGTATAAATTCTTTCGTATCCTTCAATAAACCATGTAGGAACTCGGACAATATCAATAGTATTTATTTGATTTATAACAAGTCCAATACCTATTGGTTTGAACAAATCTAGTTTATCCATTAATGCAATAACTTCTTGGTTTGATAAATCAAGAGTGATTGGAATAATTAAATCATATGTTTCGATACTTACATTTGCCATTCTTTTATAGTAGTTTTCATATCTAACTCTCTCTGCAGCAGCATGTTGGTCAATGATATATAATCCTGTTTCATTTTGGGCAATCAGGTAAGTACCAAGGTATTGACCAATATATTCTAGTCTCGGTATTTTTTTTACAATTTTAGGTTCTTCTATTTTGGTACTATCGACTTCGTCTAAATTAATAGTATTTTCTTTTTCTCTTTTCTTTTCAATTAAATCGTCAATGTAGTTGACAAAATCTTCTTTTACTAGACTTGGTTTATCGTTAATATTTGATTCCAAATTTAGTGATTCGTATTTTATATTATCTTTTTTCTTTTCTTTTATTTCAGGAATTAAGTCTAACGATTTTAGTTTTGTTTCAATTGTATTTTTAATTAATGATAGAAGCATTCTCTCTTCTGTAAATTTTACTTCTAGTTTTTGAGGATGAACATTCACATCAATTAACAACGGATCCATTTTAATATTGATAAAAACAATTGGGTATTTTCCAATCGGAAGATATGTCTTATATGCTTCACTTACTGAACGGACAATTTTATTGTTTTTAATCATTCTATCATTTACTATTATTGTTATATGATTTCTGTTTGATCTATTGAAAACTGGTTTAGTAAGGAATCCACTAATTTGAAAATATTGATTTTTACCTTCAAAAGAAACCATATTCTTTATGATCTCAATAGAATATATGTTTGAAAGAACTTTTAAGTGGTTATTTGAACCTGTTGATTTAAATATTGTTTTCTTATCATTTGTTAGTGTAAATGCTATTTCAGGATGAGAAAGTGCGATTTTATTGATATATCCTACAATAAAAGACAATTCAGTATTAGTTGCCTTTAAGTGTTTGAGTCTTGCTGGTGTATTATAAAATAAATATCTAACAGCAATACTTGTACCTTTTCTCGGAGCAAATTCTCCACTTTCTTTTACTTCGCCATTAAGTAAGAAAATACGATGTCCAACAACGCCTTCACTACTTATAATTTCTAAATGAGATACTGAAGCGATAGAAGGTAAAGCTTCACCTCGAAAACCAAGAGATGAAATATGATATAAATCATGACTTGTTTTAATCTTAGATGTGGCATGTCTTCTAACAGACATTATCATGTCTTCTTTACTCATTCCGCTTCCATCATCGATTACCTTGATTTCATTTAACCCTACTTCAAGTAAATCCACCTTAATGTTTTTACTATCTGCATCAATTGAGTTTTCGATTAATTCTTTCACAACTGAAGCCATATTCTCAACAACTTCACCAGCGGCGATTAAATTACTTAATGCATCATTTAATTGTATAATTTTATTCATTTTATCACTTCTTTCATGCATCCTTATTATATCGAAAAACGGACTGTTTTACCATAAAAAAACAACAATCTTTTGATTGTCATTTTTCAAATTGATTTAAGTATTCTTTATATCCTTTCACTTCCATCTCTTCTTTAGGAATAAAGGAAAGGCTGGCTGAGTTAATGCAGTATCTTAAATTCCCATTTGGACCATCATTAAATACATGACCAAGGTGTGAATCACTTTCGGTACTTCTCACTTCAGTTCTAAGCATAAGGTGCGAATAATCTTTTATTTCTACAATCATATTTTTGTTAGCTGGTTTCGTAAAAGATGGCCATCCACAATGTGCATCAAATTTTTCTTTAGAAGTAAACAATACTTCCTTAGAAACAACGTCAATATAAATACCATCCCTAAACTCATCATGATACTCATTTTCAAAAGGTCTTTCAGTTGCGTTTTTTTGAGTAACTGCAAACTGAATAGGAGTCAATGATTTAATAATTTTAGCATGCTTTTTCATTAAAACGCCTCCTACTTACAAATTTATATTTTATTAATTATTTTATTTAAAATATTAAGGGCTTCAAGAGGAGTAAGTTCCTCAATAGATACTTCTTTTAGTTCTTTGATAATTTCATTTTCTTCTTTTGTAATTATTTCTTCTTCAACGTATTCATCGAAATTAAACAAGTTGATATTTACTGATTCAGATAACTTTTGATGATTTCTTTCTAAATCATTCAAGATGATTTTAGCTCTAGCGATTAGTCCTTTAGGGAGCTTAGCAAGACTAGCAACGTTTATTCCGTATGATTTATCTGTTGGTCCGTCTTTAATTTTGTGTAAGAATATAATTGCTCCATCTTTATCTTTTGCGCTTACATGAACATTTTTAAGTGTCTTTAAAGATTTATCTAAGTCTGTTAGTTCATGATAGTGTGTTGAGAAAAATGTAATACACTCAATCTTTTCATGGATATATTCAATTATTGCTTGGGCAAGCGCCATCCCATCATATGTTGCTGTACCTCTTCCTATTTCATCAAATAGGATTAGAGATTTCTTTGTGGCATTTTTAATTGCGTTGTTTGCATCAAGCATTTCAACCATAAATGTTGATTTTCCACTTACTAAATCATCAGCTGCTCCAATTCTTGTAAAAATAGCATCAAAGACTGGTATCTTTGCGCTTTTAGCTGGAACAAATGAACCTATTTGAGCTAATATAGTCGTTAATGCCATTTGTCTCATATATGTAGATTTACCACTCATATTCGGTCCGGTAATTAATAATATATTAGTATTCTTATCCAATAAAATATCATTTGGGACAAATTCTGTATCTGTAAGAACCTTCTCAACAACAGGATGTCTTGAAGCAATTATTTCAACAATGTTATCGTCAATAAGGATAGGTCTTGTAAGATTTAGTTCTTCACTAACAATACTAAGAGCTATCATCATATCTATTTCACTTATGATATTTGCATTTTTTTGAATTACTGTTATTTCATTTCTTGCTTTATCTCTTAATTCTAAGAACAATTCATATTCTAAGTTAATACTTCTCTCTTCAGATGATAAAATGATAGTTTCTTTTCGTTTTAATTCATCTGTAATATAACGTTCACTATTTGAGAGTGTTTGTTTTCTAGTATAACCAAATTCATCTTTAACATTGGCTATTTGTCCTCTAGGTATTTCAATATAATAACCAAAAACTCGATTATAACCAATTTTAAGTTTTTTGATTCCAGTTCTTGTTCTTTCTGTTTCTTCTAATTCTTTTAACCAAGATTTTATGTTTAAAGCATCATTTCTAATTTCATCCAAATCTGAGTTATATCCTTCTTTAATAATTCCTCCTTCTTTGATTGTTAGAGGAGGATCATCAACTAAAGAATTAGTAAGTAAATTAAAAAACTCATTTAATGAATCCAATGATTCAGATAAAAAAGTAGTGTGAGCATTTTTTAGTGAAAGCAAATCTTTTTTTAGATTAGGCAAGATACTTAATGACTTGCGAAGTTGTACTAAATCTTTTCCATTAGTATTTCCATATGAAATCCTACCAACAATTCTTTCAAGATCATAAACATTTTTAAGTAAATCCTTGATTTCTTGTTTTATAATAAATTCCTTATTTAAGATATCAATAGTATCGTATCTTGTTTCAAGTGTTTCTTTATTAACAATAGGTCTTAAAATTTGTTTTTTTAGATAACGAGACCCCATAGCTGTTTCGCATTTATCAATCAACCAAAACAAACTACCAATACGGTTGTTGTGTCTTAGTGTCTCTGTTAATTCTAAATTTCTTATAGTATTTGAATCCATTTTTACATACGAAGATGCTTCTAATACTATTGCTTTCTTTAAATGCATTAATTCTCTTTTTTGAGTTCTAATTATGTAGTTTAGAAGTCTCTTAAATGTTTTTTTCTCTTCTTTTGTTGGTAGATGTTTATACAAATCATCAAATACTTCTGGGACTTCAATATCATTATTTATTGAGACAGCAATTCCTTCTGATTTGATGTATTTTTCTAAATGAGTTTCATCAAAGAAATTCGAGATAACGATTTCTTTTGGAGAAATTTGTAATAACTCGTTAATTAGGATATTTAGATCCTTGGGTAATAAGAGAGAATACGATTCTCCTGTTGATAAATCTAAAAAGCTAATTGTGTAATTATTGATATTTATTCCTATGGCTGCTAGGTAACTAATATCTTCACTTTTATTTTCTATAAAAGTCCCAGGTGTTATTAATCTTACTACATCTCTTTTTACAATTCCTTTTGCTACACTTGGGTCTTCAACTTGTTCACAAATTGCTACTTTGTAGCCTTTCAGAATTAATCTTTCAATATAAGAATCCGCAGCATGATGTGGCACTCCACACATTGGGACCTTTTCTTTTGTTCCAGCATCTCTTCCAGTTAACTGAATTTCTAACTCTCTTGAGGCAAGAAAGGCATCTGTAAAAAACATTTCATAAAAATCCCCTAATCGAAAAAAGACTATAGCATCGTTATAGTCTTCTTTTATAGTAAGATATTGGCGCATCATTGGCGTATATTGTGATTTATCTATACCTTCCATGTTACCACCTAATTTATAATAATATAGTTGAAATTAAGTAACCTACGAGTGCTAAAATAGAAATCGCAGCAACTATTAATAAAAGTTTATTGAATTTTTTTCTTCTTGCTTCACTAACTTTACCAGCAATTTCTTCAAATTTTAAATTATATAAATATTCTTCAATATTCATACCATCAAATATTTTTAATGAGTTTGTGTATTTAGGAACTTCTTCTTGTGGCATTTTTATTAAGATATATTCAATCATATCTGATTTTTTAAGTTCGATAGATACATTTACTTTTCTTCTTTTTGCGTATCTTTCAATTTCTAAAATTGATTTTTTTGAAATCTCATCAATTTTCTCTTGGTCAAAGTTTAGTTTTATTGCAACAATGTCAATTAATTGTTTTTTGTTTATTCTTCGTGGGATTTCAACGCCATATAATTTACCTAAATCGCGTACTTCAGTTAATGTAGTTGAACTTGTTAAAACTTCTTTTGCTTTTTCAAGTTCAGTTCCATCAAAATGACCTACTGGTTCAAAATAAACTTCTTCGAAATTTTTTCTAACTTCTTCGAACGATTCTTGATTGTCTTTTGAGTATTTCATTGTTAGGTTTTTAAGTTTAACAAACTCTAGGTTGTTAATTCCTAGGTCGGTTCTATTTCTAACTATGATATCCCAAAAATCCTTTTTATATTCAGTTACATTAATATCTAACTGATAACCAGACGCAAGGCGTTCAAGCTGAAAAATAGTAAATTGATCAAAATGTTTTAATCGATGTTTCATTTCATCAGAAAATTTATTTGCACTTTCAGCTGTAGCAATTGCAGGTGCAATATTCTTTCTAATTAATGCTTTATGTAAGTAATATGGTAAGTAAATTTCCTTATTCTTCAAGTACTTAACTATTTCATGTGAAGGAATCACCGTAAATGAATCCACTAATTTAGAAATTTTTACTTTCTTAGAGTATAAAAATATTGAATCTTCTTCTTTTCTGTCTTTTTTTGCCATCAATAACTCTCCTTAACCATTATTACGTTTTACATATATTATACATTACAAAATATCCTAAATCAAGGGAAATTGCTTTTTTAAGACATTTCCCGCTATTATATAAAAAAACACATACTTCGAAATTGACTATTCGAAATCTGTGTTTATCTCTTGTGATACTATTTTTTGAACTAGATCTAAATCAAAATTGACCTCTTCTAGCAAATCTAAATATTCTGATAAAATCAAATGATCCATGACTTTATCTTTTGCATCATCATAATTTTTTTTAGCTAATTTAAAGCCTTTAGTATTCTTTTCTCTTTCAATCACCATTTTTTTTTGAAGATCAAGGAGTTTTTTATAATCCGCATTCAATTTCTGATCATTATCGATTATCTTTTCCAACTTTTTGTATCTTTTTATAACTGAGTCATCCATCAATTCATCAATCAATTTATCAAGGCTTTTCAACTAAATTACCTCTTAAAAACCATGTCATAGCTTCGTAAACTTGCACTTCTACTATTTCACCAATTAAAGATTCGTCACCTTTAAAATTGACTAGTTTATTATTTTCAGTATAACCTGATAATACTTCATCATTATGTTTACTAAATCCATCAACTAAGACCTTAACTACTTCGCCTTCGAAGCGTTGATTACCAATTAAGTATCCATCATTAACAATTATATTCAATTCAAGAAGATGCTTATGCTTCTCTTCAAAAGTAACATCATCTTTATAACTAGCTGCTGGTGTTCCTTCTCTTTTTGAATAAATAAATGTATATGCGCCTTCAAAACGACAATATTTCACTAATTCAAGCGTTTCTTCAAATTGCTCTCTTGTTTCACCAGGAAAACCGACTATAATATCTGTGGTAAGGGACACATTAGGTATTAATCTATATATATTGTCGATTAACTCCATATATGACTCTTTTGTATACTTTCTATTCATTTTCTTAAGAACTTCATTACTTCCTGATTGGACAGGAAGATGTATATAAGGCATTAAATTACCGCCTTGTGCAATCATTTTCACAGTTTTTATATCGAAATCTTTTGGATGTGATGTAGTAAATCTAATTCGTTCTATTGGGAGTTTATTTAATTCAGCAAGAAGATCTGGGAATGTATAGTCGACATCTTTAAAATCTCTTCCGTAACTATTTACATTTTGCCCAAGTAATGTAACTTCTTTATATCCTTCTAATATCAGTTCATTGATTTCTTTTATAATATCGTCTTTATTTCGTGATCTTTCTTTACCTCTAGTATAGGGAACAATGCAATATGTACAAAATTCATCGCATCCAAACATTATGTTAACCCACGCTTTACGGCTATTTTCTCTAATTCTTGGTATATTTTCAATAATCGAACCCTCTTCAGAGAAAACTTCGATAACTCTTTCCTTAGAAAGTACAACAGTTTCCAAATATTCAGGTAATTTATAGATATTATGTGTACCAAACACAAGATCAACGTAATGAATTTTCTTTAATATTCTCTCAATTACTTTTTCCTCTTGTGGCATACATCCACAGATTCCAAGAATTAAGTCTGGATTGTTTTTCTTATATTGTTTCAGTCTTCCAAGCTCACCAAATACTCTGTTTTCAGCATTTTCTCTTATAGCACAAGTATTAAGTAAAATTAAATCCGCATGTTCTAAGGTACTACTCTCAGTGAAGCTAAGTGCCTCTAAAATCCCTTTGATTTTTTCTGTATCTGCTTCATTTGCTTGACATCCATAAGTTTCAATCTTATAAGTTTTACCTTTTCCAAATCCTTTTATAATAAAATGCTTACTAAAATCAATCACAGGAGTTTCCTGGAATTTTCTTTTTCTAGCATCTCTTATTGAAGGTTTTATAAAGTGTTTTTCATATTCTTTTGACATTTTCATCACCTTTTTTAAGTATATTGTAATTTTAGTTTTATCTCAAACAAAACGAATAAGAAATTCTTACTCATAAATGTTTATTGATTGTATTTTATTCAAATCTGTATCCAATATAACTG
>Ga0307991_1000644_pt1 | contig 24960 bp, 11 predicted proteins | sample EllFjometagen131_FD_203146 | JGI IMG/M metagenome (GOLD analysis project Ga0307991, IMG submission 203146) | Marine microbial communities from Ellis Fjord, Antarctic Ocean - #131 | ecosystem: Environmental > Aquatic > Marine > Unclassified | place: Southern Ocean | collected 2014-10-08 | reverse complement strand
CCTTTCATATTTGATGACTCAGGAGTTTCTCCGTTACCGAACTTCATATAGGCAAGCATACTTTTACAAATATGAACACCACGGTTATTAATTAAATTAACCTTTTTGATGTCTGCTCCATTTGCTTTTAAAATAGCTGATACACTTTCACCTAGACTATCATTTCTCATATGTCCTAGATGAAGAGGTTTATTAGTATTTGGACAACTAAATTCAACCATTATTTTTTTATTATCAAAAACATTACTATTTCCATAAGTATCTTCAGATTCAAAGACTTTATCTTTTAAGTCATTAATAAGAGCTGTAAAATCTAGTCTAATATTTAAATAAGGACCTGCAATGATTAATTCACCCAAGGGTTTATCTTCAAGTTGTTCAATTCTTTCTTTTAGAGCTTGAGCAATCTTTGGTGGTGCCATTCTTAGCTGTTTTGCATAGGCAAATAATGGAAAAGCAACATCACCGAGTTCCGGTTTTGGTGGAACTTGTATTGATAAAGGGGCTAGACTTACTTCTTCATTCAATAGCTCTTTAGCATAGGCTGCTAGTTGTCCTTCAATTAAAACTTTCCATTGCTCTCTTATTTCTTGTAACATTATTCAAATCCTTATTCCTATTATTTTTAATCGCTTTATAATACTAATAACATTATTTCTATTCAAGATAAAAAAATGCTATTTTGTTACTCTTATTGTAACTTCTCCAGTTCCTATCTCAATTTCTGTTTTATCTTCTAATTCAACAATCAAATGAGCACTATCATTAATAGCAATAGCTACTCCATTTTGGACTGAATTATCTCTATTATATATAGTAACACTTTTACCTATTACATTAGATTTTGATCTATAGTCATTTAAAAAATCTTTGTTTGGTAAATCATCCCAAATATTATATATCTCAGTTACTACTTCTTTTACAAGCATTGTTCTACTTACATTATTTGGAATAGCTTGCTCATTATCATATATACTAGTTACTATATCTTTGAGATCAGCTGGAAATTCATCCATGGGTGTTGAAAAGTTTATACCAATACCAACTACCATTGATTTTATCTTCCCTACTTCCATATCAATAACACCTTCAGTTAATATACCACAAACTTTTCTCTCTTTAATAAAGATATCATTTACCCATTTAATTTTACAATCAACATTGCATACTTTTTTAATAGCGCGAGCTACTGAAACAGATGCAATACTTGTAATTAATAAATTATCCTCATTGTTATTATGAGAATCAATTAATAAACTAAAATAGATACCACCATCAGGAGAAACAAAGGTTCTACCTCGTCTTCCTCTTCCACTGGACTGCTTTGAAGCTACAACAACTGTCTTTTTAAAGACATCACTTGTTGGAAGTTTCTTACAATAAGAATTGGTAGAATCTACCTCTTCTAAGTAATGCACTTCAAAATCCTTTAGTTCTTTTTCTAAACTAAAGAGTGATAATTTTTGTGACTCTCTAACTAAATAGTAACCCTTATTAGTTACAGCATTTATTAGGGCACCTTCTTTTCTTAATTCTGAAATTGCTTTCCAAATTGCTGTTCTACTAACTTTCAAATCATCTGCTAATTGTTGACCAGAAACAAATTCATCACCGCTAGTCTCTAAATAATTTAATACTTTATTTTTTAAACTCATAATTAGTCTTAGAATATATTTATTTGCGTGTTTTTTCAATGATTGTTCACACCCTTTTTACATTGTAAACCTTTTTCCAATTTTTATGTTTACAATCATATTTTAATTTGCTATAGTGAGCCCATGAATACACGAAAAACATTAATTACAGCATTATTTACTGGTTTAATTATAGTTGGAACTTTTATCAAAGTACCAATGCCGCCAGTACCTATTACCCTACAAACACTATTTGTAATATTAGCAGCACTACTCGGTGGATTTAATATTGGATTTTTTTCCTTTGTTGTTTATTTAATCCTAGGAACTATTGGATTACCCATTTTTTCTTCAGGTGGTGGAATTGGAGCGTTAATTGGTCCAACAGGTGGATACTTGTTTGGTATGCTTCTAGCTACTATTATTGCAGGTCTTATTTCAGACATGGGAAAAAACAAAGAATATAAACTTCCCTATTTCATAATAGGTGGACTTTTAGCTACAATTGCAATTTATTTAATTGGAATACCTTGGTTAAAACTAGCTACAGGAATGGAAATGGCCAAAGCAATTAAAGTTGGAGTAATACCTTTCTTGATTGGTGATGTCATCAAATTAATAGTTGCAGTTCTTTTAACTACTAAATTTTATGATAGAATTCAACAACTGATAAAAGTTGAAATTGATTAATTAAACAATTTAATAAATACTATACTAAATTAATAGGAATTACCGATGCAATTGCATCGGTTTTGTTGTTTTTTTCGATATTTTTATATATATTTGAAGCAGGAGATAATAATGAACAACAATTATAAAGAATATTTAGAAAGTTTTGATAGATTAAACAACAATAGCGCTAACTTCATTGGTCTTAAACCACTACCTAGCAGTCTATGTGTTGAAAAATGCTCTAATGAACTTCTTGAGCTGATGTTTCCTGGCAGATGTGAAGGCGCTCAAGGTCAATCTTTTAAAGATGTTGTTTTACATCAACTTAATACTGTCAAATGGACTTTATCTAATTTAATATTTTTATCATTTAATAATGATTGTGATGATTCTTGTGAGAATGCAAAAACAAGTAGAATAAAAACAGATGAAGCATTAGGTAAATTATTTGAAGATCTTCCTAAAATAAGAAAGAAAATCAAAAGAGATGCACAAGCTGGTTTTGATAATGACCCCGCTGCAACTAATTTACATGAAGTTATTTTATCTTACCCTTATATAAAAGCTTTAACCATTTATAGAGTAGCTCATAGTCTATATAAAGCTGGAGTTCCTATTCTGCCAAGAATGCTTACAGAGTGGGCTCATAAAGAAACAGGTATTGATATTCACCCTGGTGCAACAATTGGAAATAGTTTCTTTATTGATCATGGTACAGGTGTTGTTATTGGTGAAACTACGGTAATTGGTGATTATGTAAAGATTTATCAAGGTGTTACTCTTGGTGCTTTAAGTTTCCCTAAAGACTCTTCAGGTAATATAATAAAAGGGGCAAGGCGTCATCCTTCAATTGAAGATAATGTTACTATTTATGCAAATGCTACAATTTTGGGCAATATAACAGTAGGAAGTGATTCCATAATTGGATCTTCTGTCTGGATTAAAGAAGATATCCCATCTTCAACTAGAGTATTAATTCAAGAGCCTAAAACTAATCATAGGGAAATAAGAAAAAAGATTTAATTAATATAACACCTGAATCCGTATAGATAAAAAAACAAATATATTAACAAATGTTAAGTAATATCTATAGAATAAAATAACCTCTTATGTTACAATGAGTTAACTAGAAACAAAGGAACAAAAGAGATTATTATGATTAATTACGATACTACTACAATTAATTTAGAGGGTAAAGCGGGTATAAATCTTATTTCAAAGATTTTAACATTTGCAATGATACAAGTAAGTGACCAAGCTGAGTATAATATTGAAACACTTAAATCTAAAAACCTTTTAGAAAATGAAATAATCTACAAAACTTTAATTGGTTTACTTTCTATGGGATATACCAGTTTTTCTGATGTAGAGCAATTTCGGCATAACGAAGTTTTTAAAGAATGCCTTGATCTAAAGTTTACTCCAGCTCAAGAAACTCTACGTTTATATTTAGAAAAAGAAATTACTGATAACTTTGTTGACTACTGCAATTTGATAAATATTGAACTTCTTAAGAAAGTTACTTATTGCTGTGAAAAGATAACCAATAAATATATTCCTCTAGATTTTGATGTTACTCCAATGTTAAATTCTAAGTGTAAAAAAGAAGAATGCTCTAGAACCTATAAAGGTGAAGATGGCTTTGCTCCACTAATGAGTTATTTAGGTTCTTACTGTATTGGTGAGTATTCGCTATAAAGAAGTCCAGCTATATCAGTAAAGATACCGTTTGTCTATTCTTGCAAGAAAAAAATTAATATTCTCAATAGCTCCACCAATATCATCAATAATACTGCCCTTTTAACAAATAATATCGTTAATAATACCGATATTAATATTTGCAATAATACCACTAATATCTATGTCGAATTTTCTCAAATTGAAAATAATATCTACTATAATACTGGGGAATTATTTTTAAATATCTATTCGAGAACCACATAAATATCTATTTGAGAGCCAAAAAAAATATCGTCAATGAGACCGCATCAATATCTATTAGGGAACCGATAATCAATAATAAATATCCACACCAATACCAGTAATATCTATTAGGATACCGCTAAAACACCAATTAATATCTATTATAAGAGCTAAGCAATATCTATATTTAGAACCACTTAATATCTATCATAAGAACCATTTTAAATAAATTTTCTACAAGGAATACCACCAATATCGGTAAGAGAACCGGTCAAAGCAGAAAAAATATCGTCAATGAAACCATGCAAATATCTAATTTGAATACCACTTAATATCTTACTTATAACCAATTTAAATTTTATAAATCCTTACTAGCCACTTTGAGGAGAGTATTGGTTTCAATTGGGTATTTATCCCTCAGGTCGCAATATTCCATCCTATGTGATTTGTCTTGCTATAAAAAACACTCTATTAAGTGCTAAGCTCCAGCCTTAATAGTAATCCACCTGGTTATAAGAAGTAGATCAATAAATATTATGGATTGCCTATAGGTTTTCTATCATCTATCATGTCTAGCAAACTTTTAGAATTGAATACAACAAAATATATAACCAGTAATCACTCAATAGTAGTTTTTACTCAATTTATAGAAGATGAAAAAGGTTGATAATTTAAATCTATTTTTTTATCCTAAGGCCATTAAAGGCTATATTATCTATAGTTCAATTACTTTAATACTTAAACAAACAAAATGAGACAAATATTTAATAAATAGAATGAAGAAGCTAAAATAAGCGGAATTATCTAAGATATTGGTGGTTTCTTTTATAATATTAGTGGTTCTCTTAACGTGGAACAGTGGTTCTCATTGCATGGAATATTCAATTGGAGCAGAGCTAAGACCAGGTAAACAACACTCTCAAAAAGACTCAATACCTTTTGTACAAAAAGTACTAAATGATGCTAATGAAATACTTTCTCCTGAAGAATATAACAAAGTTTTATGCAGATTTGACAGTGGTCATGACAGCATTGATACTGTTAATATCCTTCATAATAGCAATGTTAATTTTATAATTAAAAAGAAATCCAGAAGAAATGATTATTCACAAGATTTACTAGAAAGAGCTAAATCATTGTGTGATGAGAAAATAAATTATTCTTATAGAAATACCACTATTTATTATGGCTATTTTACAGAAATGTATCCTTTAGGGAAGGAAGATGTAACAGATAAAGCTCAAATAGCTTTTAAGATTAAAGAGTGTTATGAAGATAAAAAAGGCAATTCATTGTTATTTCCAGAAATAGAATTGAATTTATATTGGACCAATCTTGCTGAAGATGCTCAAACAATAGTTTCACTTTACAAAGATCACGCTACCAGTGAACAGTATCATAGTGAAATAAAAACTGATTTAAACTTTGAAAAATTAGCTTCTGGCAAATATAGAGTAAACAAAATGTTACTCTCTGCATTAACAAATGCATATAATATTCTAAGAATAATCGGAGAAATCACTCTTCTAAATCAAATTTTTTTACCAGAAGGAGCTACTGGGGACAGAGATAGAATTAGAATGAAAACTGTTCTAAGGGATATTATTTACATCAGTGCTCGTTATATGAGAAAAGGAAAAGGTATGGTACTTAGATTATATAACAAGAATCCTTGGACAAACTTGCTGCTACAACTTGATAAAAGTATCAACAAATACTTTCCAATTTCAGTTTAAAAAAAATAAATTAACTAGAATTTAACAGACTTCTAATATCGATTAGAAGAATTCAATACGTCCAATATTATAAGCTTATGTAAAAAATTTTAACTTTTAGTTCTACATGAAATCAAACCCAATAAAAATTAAACCAAGAAACAAATAGAAAAATAAATCGTAAAAATTTAATAGCTTTAATCCTTTTATTTTCAAGGAATAATGACATTTTTTACTTTAGGCCTATTTATACGGATTCAGGTAACTGTTTTAAACAATATAACCTATGTTTAATAGTCATATTTAATTCAAATAATTTTTTTTCATTAGTATCTAAATCAAAGCATATAATCATTTTACCATGAGCTATTATGTCCTGCTTAAAACTTTTTAGGTCTAAATATTTCTTTCCATCTTTTAAACAAAAATATATACCTTTAGAATACCTTTTTGCTTCAAAACAGTTACTACATGCTAATATTGAAACATTAACTCCTTTAATAACAAGGATTTCAAAAATTCTTAATGAAGAAGCTTCGGAAATTAATATACTATTACATATTGGACATTTTTTATTTTTATAATTAATCTCACCATATCCATCATAACATCTCCATATATTTTCTTTTTTATCAAAATATTCTAAACGATCAATTAAATATTCTTTAATTTCATTATTTAATTTTAAATCAATTTCAATGTCATCTATTTCATCAAGAGATATATCACTATTATCAAATTCTCTTTTAAATAAAGGATTTGGTAAATAATTATTCATAGGAGTAAATACAGCTGAATTATTATATTCATCACATCCAAACAACTCTTTTAAGGCTTTTCTAATTGATTTTTCACCAAAAACAATTATATATTGTTTTTGTTCATTATAAGCTTTTCCGATGGTATAATATTGATTATTTCCAAAAGAAGATTTGTATATTCTGAAGTATTTTTTAAAAATATATTCTAAAGTTCTTTGATTATTAAAAATGAAAAATTTCTCATATTTTTTTTCAGTAGAAATTGAAGCATCAAATTGATGAATCATATTGTCTAATAAAGGTTTTAATTCATCATCATAGAAAATTAATTGCGTTTTTGTAGTTAACCCAATATTTTTTTCATCTATAAAAATTTGTTTATTATATGTATCTAAAACCTTTACAAATTTATTATTCCAAATTATATTTTTTGTTCTACAATTTTCATCAGAATATTTTATTATTTTGTCAAATATTATTTTTGCATTTTCAAATTTATTATTTTCTATAAAATATTTGCATAATCTTAAAGAATTATTTAATATTTCACTTTTATGATAAAATTTATCCTTTAAATAATCTGATATTATCTCATTTACTGTATCAAAATTAGTATTATAATAAAAATCCATATTGAGTATTTTATCATCTATATCATCTAATAAAAATTCGACTTCTTCAGGGCCCTCTAAAAGATAATCTTTGTTATTTATTATTGAGGATACGAATAAACTCATTTGATTTGAATATAAAAATCTATCCTTTGCTGTTTTTACAACAATCTTACCCTCTTCATATAATTGTGTTATAAGTTCTTCTGATAAATTTATTAGTTCATCATTGAAGAAATAAATTTTCTCTTTTTTATTATTTTCAAATACTAAATCTAAAAAATTATCGTTAACAACATAGAGATTGGCTTCATTAATATATAAGTTTTTTCTTATATTTATAAAACAATTAGATAAATGTTCATATTTAATATATACTTCAAAATTATTAAATATTTCTTGTAATTTTTCTTCATATTTCGTGATATTTTCATATCCGTTAACTTGTATATCAATCAACGAATGTACAGGAACATTGCAGATTTTTTTACCTAGAATCCATCTAAAACAAATTTCATCAATTTCTTTATTAAAAAATTTTGATTTTTGATAATGAGAATTTTCTAAAATATCACAAACTAATTGAAGCTCAACTTCTTTTTCTAAAATATTATTTCTTAAAGTATAAAATCTTTTTTCAAAAAAATAAAAAATGTCTTTCATTATAGGTGAATCAAATTCATCAAAATCATAAATTTTATCATCTTTGATTCGATTTAAGATATTTAAAAATTTTTTGTGATCAAATTCTTTATCGTAATAAACAAAACTTGTATTTGAATTAAAATTAATCTTTCCTTTTATTTGGCTTAACCACTGATACATAAAACTTGGAAGGAAAACAAATGTAATATTTGTATTGTTAATTCCATTATTATTTTCATAAATTTGATTTAATGATTTTAATTTGAATTTTTTATTATTTAAATCATTAACAGTATAAATAAATGGGATATCAACTAAGCATTTCCACTCAGAAATACAATGCGCAGGAAAATATTTATAGGCTATTCTAGGATATTTATTTGAAAACTGGTTGAAAATTTTAGAGAAAACAGAATCTTTAAATATTAAAGCTTTACCTTTTATTAAATTATTCCATTCATTAATTTTTTTTGATTCTGAAGCTAGGGAATTTCTTCCATCCTCTAATTCAAATAAAGGACAATTAATTAAGAAGTTTGTTTTATAATTATTATTTTTTATTGGTAATATTGCATATACATTTGTTTCAAGTTGTTTACATAATTTGATATACTTGTCATTTTTAGGAAATAATATTTGAAGATAATTATTTTTATAATTTTTAGATAAATTCATTTTCAAATTAGAAAATTTTGGATTTATTTTATATTCACTTTCGCTTAATTCTATATTTTCTTGATATCTATAAAAATTATTTTTTATAAATTTGTCTTTATCAAATTCTTTATCATTAACTTTTATTTTTTTAATATTTTCTAAGAAATATAAGCTAGTACATTCCGAAATATTGTCAAATAAATCTTTATTTTTTTCTTTAAAAACTCGGTTGTCATAATTTTTGAAAAATAAAGTAAAAGTTGTATAATTTGATTTAGTAGCTAAAACCTCAAATTGAGGAATAGGAAAACTTTTTTTCTCAGTATTCCATTTTTTATATTTAATTTCCGGGAAAATATTTGAATTTAAATCATTAGAATAAACTAAAGATTCAATAGTTTGGGTATCATCTAATATACATTTAATATAACCATTCTCAATTACAACTTTTTCAAAAACATTATAAACACTTTTAAAACCAGTTCCTTTATAACCTATAGAATTAATATTATCTTTCTCATGTTTGTTATCATCAATATTACCAGAATTTCCTACTGTTGAAATTGCTAAAAAATCTTTAGGTGAAAAACCTTTTTCATGATAATTAAGAACCAATTTATTTTTTTCAATCTTAATTGTTAAATTTCCATCATCAATCCTATCATTAGCATTTTGTAATAATTCATTTAATAAATTATTATCATTTCCAATTTTAGCCCTTATTTTATTAGCATTAGTTTCATGGCTAAAAGCACAAACCTGTTTTATTTCTTTTGTTACTCTTAAAGCTTTGTCTTGATCATTGATAATATCTGTATCATTTAATAATTGTTTTAACATTAATTGATGTTTTACTACTAAATGAGATCCTTTTTTAATTTCATTAGTACATTGTTTAGCAATTTTTATATCATCTCTTTTCAATATTATAAAATTAGATGTTTTTACATAATCAATAGGTAATTTGTCATAAATATATATATTATCAATTTTTATAAAAGACAAATAAGAAAATAATTCTTTAACTATAGAATTTTTACTTTTTATTAAATTTTTATTTGACAATTCTAAATCATTTTTATAATTAATATTATTAATACCTTCGCAAAAAGTTTTGTCCCAGTCTTCAATTAACGGCAAATCAAAGAAATATCCTTCATCGTCCAGTTTTAAAAGTTTATCAAAACTTATTAAACCTAAAGTATAGAATTTCATATAATTTTCTGTACCATAGGTATTATTTATTAATTTGTCTAGATTATAATCAATAAGTTCAAATAAATTTTCATATATTATTTTATTTTTTATATAAAAAGATTCTTTATTTGTCTTTTCATTGTTAAAATTTAATTCTAAAAGTAGAAATTTAAACCAATCTAAGCTACTTTTATCTTTTATTAATTTAATTAAATTAATAAATTCAATAAATAAATCTTGATTACATTTATTATCTTTTTTTGGATTAACTTTTGGATATATTTTTGCCCAAATATAATTTAATAAATCAAAATTTGAAAAGGAATAATTTATTTTTTCAAAATTTAAACCATTAATTTTTAAGTCTTCATTTAAAAAACAAACTTTATCATTACTATATAAATTTTTATATTTATTAAAGTAAATTAATCCGTCATTATAGGCTTTATATATAAAATTTCCTGGTTTTACTAATACTGGCAAAATTTTTAAAGTTTCATATGTTTCTGGTAAATAGATACTTCTATTTACCCCTTTTTGAATCTCATTTTGTACTTGTATTTCTTTTCCTTGTAAAACATTTTTTAAATAGAGAGCTTTTTGTTCTTCATGGGGTTCATAGTATTTGAATCCAAAACATTTTGTTTTTTTTTCAGTTTGTTTATTAAATTCCACTAAATATTTTTTTTCTTTATTGTAGAAAGGAATATCTTTTTTTATACAATTATAATATTTTTCATAGAAATTATTATAAATGAATTCGTCAAACATAATTGCTTTGTCTACTGTTACATATAAATTTTGTTTATATACTTTAAAATATTTAATTTCTCTAAACACTGAGATTAAATTGCGGCTTTTGCAATACTCATTTATTGAATGGATAGCTTTTTCATGTTTACTTTTGAATAATTCTTTCTCAGAATTAAAATTTGGAATGTAGCTAACCCTATCATCAATATTTTCATAAAAATATTTTATTAATGAATTTTCATTAAAAAACATTTCATCCATTATTCTATTATTCCATAAATTAGCATTATATTTATCAATTGTTATTTTATTAGTATCTAGTTCTCCATCAAAATACATATCACTTCTATCTAAATTTAATTTAACAGGTAATTGTAAGTTAAAAGGTGCACAAATATTAGTAAAGGTTGGTAAAAAAGAATATAAATTCCCTTCATTTATTTCTTTAGGGTTTTTAGGTGCTATTAATTGTATTTCATAAGTTATGGGTTTTTTTTCTGTTATATTACCACTATTTATTATAATATTATACTCTTCTTCAGTATATTGCTTTGGATATCTAGACTTATACTCTGCATACTCAAACTCAATATTTCTTTTAAAGCCTATACCTTCAATTATTTCTTTTAATTTTTGATTATTTTGATAATATTTGATGTAAAACTCATATTTGTTATCACTATTAAAATTATCAATCTCTATTTTAAAATTTTCATTTTCATTTTTAATTACTTTTATTTTTTTTAATTGATTAGTAAATAAAATTGGGCAATTTTTAAAAGCCACAGTTTTATTTAAAATACTTGTTTTAAATCCAAATTTTGAACTGATTTCATCATACAAAGAATCAGAATCAATTTTAAACTTATTTTCATTTGAATCTATACTAGCGTCAAACTTTAAAATTAGTGTGGTTCCAGAATTATATCCATTATCGTCAATTAAATTTGGTTTGAAGCTATCCCCAGACAATGAAAAATGGTAACTTCCACTATGGATTTCGACCGATTCACATACAGCAAATATAGTTTTAAAACCTATTCCTTTTTCCCCTATTATTCTTTTCTTTTTCCGATTCCTTTTATTTGATTGTCCTATTGTAGTTATAGAAATAATATCAGAATAGCTCATTCCTAATTCGTTATATTGTATTTTTACCTCATTGCTTTTTGAAAAATTTATTTCTATGCTTGGGATTGTAGTTTCTTCATAATCACAATCATCAGCATTTTGGATAATTTCATATATAAATCTAAGTGAATCATTATTAATTTTGCTTGCAAAACCCATTAATTGTTTTGCTAAATTAGGATCCGCAATACAATTGCTTCGATAATCATGTAATTTCTCTATAAACTCTATTGAATTTTCCTTCCAGATTCCGTTTATTAAAGATATATCTACTTTTTGTTCTGAAATAAAACCAACAGCTGCTTCATCTGAAAGCATTGCTTCTAATGCCTTTTTATCAATTCTATCAATAAAATAATTGGAGAATTCATTATCTCTATTTAAAAATTCTAGAAATTTTATTATTCCATCATCCTTATAAAACTCAAGAATAAATCGTTCTTTAATTCGAAGAAACGAGTTTCTTAAAGGATTCCCTTCTTGTAGTCGTGATATTAGCAATTTGTAATTTTCATAGTTATTTGAAGTGTTAATATTCATAAGTGTGTTACTCTTTGTTTTTTTTACATAGGATTAAAGGTTGAAATTGTTTTTTATATTGGCCAATTGATAATTTATCATTATCTATCATATCATGACAAAACAAATTATTTTTACTCATTAATTGACTGTTTAAATAATTATCACAATGTTTTCTAAACTCATTTTGTATTTCTTTAAAAGTTAAATTCTCAGATATTTTTAAGTGGAGTTTTTCAATAAAAGAAATCATTTCTTTTTTATATTGTTGTTTATAATAATCAACTAATGCAGAAATATCTTTATTTGTATTTACAAAAAAATAATTGATAAATTCTTCTGTATATACATAATTGAAATTATCATTATATTCTGCTATTTTATCATTTAAATCTTTTTTCTTTAAGAAATATTTCAACTGTTCTCTTTCAAAGTATTCATATTCTTTTGAAGTCTTCTCAGAATTTTCCCTATTCCATCTATTTTCTCTTTTTTCAACTTCATCTTCAAAATATTTAGTTAAACAGATTTTTATATAGTCTTCGGAATCTTGAGGCAGAACATTAATTGGTGATATCAATCCTAGATTTGAGACATCTTTAACTTTTTCAGTTTTATTAACTATTATTTCACCAAAAAGCCTTTCATCATAACTATTTTCAACTGTTAAATAATAGATTTTTGGATTATATTTTTGGCCAATTCTATATATTCTTCCATTTCTTTGACTTAAAGCTGCTGGTGTAAATGGAAAGTCATAATGAATCATATAATGGCATTCTTGTAAATTATGACCTTCTTTGGCTGCATCACTACAAATTAATATTGCATCGTGCTCGGATTCTTTAAATCTCTGTTTTGCCCTTTCAACTTTCTTTGCATTAACTTTTCCTGTAATCATAAAAATTTCATATTCTTTTAATCTTTTACTTAAGTAAGTACAGGTATCAATAAAACATGTAAATATTATTATTTTTATAGGCTCTTTTTGTTCAGTAAGTTTTTCATTCTCTTCTTTTATATCAATCAATAAATTCTCTAATGCCATAAATTTACTATCGTCTTTTTCTTCCCAATTCAAACATGAGAATTTTAAATCAGAATCAGAAAAATTATTATATAATTCTAACTCACTGTCTTCAAAATGAGAATTTTGGTTTACAAATTGTTTCAAGGAGTACATTGAACTGGTAGCAATTCTTTTTAAAAACCCTGTTAAACTCCCATATTTACTTTTTAAATATGAACTCCAGGAAGTCTCGAACTCAATATAAGAAAAAATTTCTTCCATAATAGTTTTTTCTGAATTAGATAATATAACAGGGACTCTTTTAATATCTAAAAGAAAATCGTAACAATTAGATTCACCTTGTAAAGTTGTAGTATTCGCATAATCAGGTTTTAATAAATCAGTAATGTTTTCATAATCACTATTATCATTGAAAACTGGAGTTGCTGTCATAAATATTTTAAGTTTAGCTTTTCCGTTATTATTTATTAATTCATTAATTCCATACCATAATTTTCCTTTATTTCTGGTATAATGAACTTCATCAATTATCAAAATATCATATTTTAGCTTTGCAATTTTATTTTTTAATTCCTGCTCTAAATATGGATCAACATCAGAATATAATTCTTCTTCGAATTCGTTATCGGTTTTTTCTTCATTAAAGTTGTTTTTCTTATATAATCTAAAATATGAAATAGGAACAATATTTAATTGACCTAATGTTTTTCTTTGATGAAAGTTGTTAAAACTAAGATAGAAATTTTCTCTCATTTCTTTTTCCCAGTTTTGACAAAGTTTAACTGGAGATAATATCAATACTGAAATATTTGGATCATTTTTTAATAATTCCTGAATGATATATCCAGCTTCAAAAGTTTTTCCAACTCCAACTTCATCAGTTATGAATATATCCTTACCATTATGTTCCCATATATTTTTTTGATTATTAAAATACATGATTTTATTAAAAGGTTTATATTGATAAGGGTTGAATAAAGCCTTTGTATTAAAAAGTGAAATAGGTGGTTCAATTGGAAATGGCATTAGTAAGTACTCCATAAGTATAATTATTTAAATTATACAATACTTTATGAAATAATTCATTTTAAAAATTAATATATTTGTTAGGTAATATGGGGTGTTAATTATAATAAAAATGATTTCACACTTTCGTTAATTAATATTCAGGGTTATAATATTCAATATTAAGTTATTAATCTAATGATTAAGTAACAAATTTATCATATAAATTAAATATGAATAAAAGGAGATAATTACGCATGAATGGAAAAGAAGATAAAATAATAATTTATTTGGAAGGTTCTAGTAAACGTTTTATTATTCCTGTATATCAAAGAAATTATGATTGGAAAATTGAACATTGTAAACAATTGTATAATGACTTAATCAAAATAGTAAAACAAAAAAGGAAAAGTCATTTTTTTGGTAGTATAGTTTCAGTAGCAGATACAGAAGGTCAACAATCTGAATATTTAATAATTGATGGTCAGCAAAGATTAACAACAGTGTCATTAATATTGTTAGCTATTTATAAATTGTTAATCAATGGGAAAATAAGGTCAGAAAATTCTAATTTAGGTGAAAAAATATATCAGGAGTTTTTAGTAGATAGGTATGCAAAAGAAAATAAAAAGATAAAGTTAAAACCAATTAAGAACGATCAACAGGCTTTTAGTAAATTATTTGATGATGATAGTGAATATATTTTAGATTCTAATTTGACAATAAATTACAATTATTTTTACGAAAGAATTCAAACAGCAGAAGTTAGTATTGATGAATTATATAATGCACTTTTTAAGTTAGAAATAATTAATATTATCCTAAATCAAAATGATAATCCCCAGTTAATATTTGAGAGTTTAAACTCAACAGGTTTAGATTTAAATGAAGGAGATAAAATACGGAATTATGTTTTGATGGGACTTCCTGTTAGAGAGCAAGAAAATTTATATGAAAAATATTGGAATAAAATTGAAGAACTAACTGGATATGATGTTAGTGCATTTATACGAGATTATTTAAGTATTAAACAACAATCCACTCCTGCTTTTAGAAATGTATATGTTAAGTTCAAAGAGTATGTTGAAAGTAGGAATTTTACAGAAATAGAAGAGTTGTTAATTGATCTACTATATTATGCTAAGCAATATCAATATTTGATTAAAGCAAATTCTCCCTGGAGAAAATTAAATGAATGTATTTATCGACTAAATAGAATTAAAACAACTGTAACAAGACCTTTTTTAATGGAAATACTTATGATGATTGATCAAAAGCAATTATCTGATAAGGATGTGGATGAAATATTTATAATAGTAGAAAATTATATATTTAGAAGAGCTATTTGTGATTTACCAACAAATGCTTTGAATAAAATATTTTTATTAATACACAGAGAAATTATTAGATTTGATGGAACTGACAACGATTATTTAGAAAAATTTAAATACATATTACTTAATAAAAATGGATCTGGTAGTTTTCCTGATGATATAGAATTCTCTACGGCTTTATCTGAAAAAAATATATATGGAATGAAGGGAGAAAATAAACTTTATTTATTTGAACGTCTTGAAAATTTTGGAACATTAGAAACTAAAGCGATCTGGAATCATTTGGATATTGGGGATTATTCTATAGAACATATTATGCCTCAAACGATTACAAAGGCTTGGATAGAGGCGTTAGGAGAGGATTATGAAAAAATTCATACTACTTGGCTCCATAGATTAGCTAACCTTACTTTAACGGCTTATAATTCTAAATATTCAAATAAACCTTTTATAGAAAAAAGAGATATGAAAAATGGATTTGTTGATAGTGGTCTGAAAAGTAATCAATGGCTTGCAAAACAAAGTAAGTGGACAGAAGATGAAATTAAAGAGCGAGATAATTTGCTGCTTAGCAAAGCCTCTGAAATATGGCCATATATATCTAGTACTTTTGAACCACCAATAAAACAATTAGACACAGTATCTCTTGATGAAGATATTGTTTTTACAGGTATGTCGATTTCAAAATTTTCTCTTTTTGGAGATGAATATCCAGTAAAGAGTTGGACTGATATGTATCATAGCGTGTTAACTCAATTGCATGAAAATGATAAATCTATATTAACCAAACTAGCTGTTAGTGAAGATCCTGAATTGGCCCTATCAATACATTTTTCAACACATGAGGAATCTTTTAATTCTTTTCGAAAAATTAATAGTAAAATTTTGGTATGGACAGGAACCGACACACAATTCAAAATAAAGACCTTAAAAAAAATATTTCTGTTATTTGAAGTTGAGCCTTCTGAATTAATTTTTTATCTTAAAGAAAGCAAAGGTGGGAAGAACCATTCAATTAGAAAAAAATATTGGGCTTATTCCTTGCCAAAAATAAGAGAAGAAAGTGGCTTTTATAAAAATACCAATCCTTCTAAAGAAAATTGGGTTAATGGCTATTTTGGTATAAATGGATTATATGTTTCTAGTATAGCAAACTATGATTCAGCAAGAGTAGAATTAACTATAGCTACGTCTGAGAAAGAAGAAAATAAAAATATATTTAATTTCTTATATTCTAATAAAGAAACTATTGAAGCTAGTGCTGAAAAAAGTTTTATTTGGAATAGAAGTGATGATACAAAAGTAAGTAAAATATACCTCAATTTACCAGATGTTGATATTTCAAAAGAGGCAGATTGGCCAAAAATGGCTGAGTTTCATGCGAAGGGAAGCAAGACAATAATTGAGGCTTTTAAGAGCAGTATATATAAATATTTCTCACAATAAGCTTTAAATTTACTAAAATAAATCATTTTAAAGGACTGTGATTTTTAATTACAGTCTTTTTTTATAGTAGCTACTAGTCTTTAATATTAATCAAATGCAAAAAAAAATTCTTTCATTAATTAGTAGAAAGGGGTATAATAAGAACATATTAAGTTATTTGTCTAATAAAAAAGGTTGTCGTTGCTTTATTTACTATAAACTTGTATCCCAAATTCCCCCCAGAGTTTTACATGGTTTGACTAAACCGGCCAATTTATCTTGAATTGATTGATGATTTCTTCTTGAAATTTGGTTGGTTTTGAATACATTGGTTTGTATTTTCCTGTAAATGAAACTTTGGTTAAGCTAGACATTTTGAACAATACTTCCTTGTAGGATTTGACTCTGTTAAGGACCTTGTTACCAGATTGTACTTTTGCAAATTCCCTTTTAAACTTTGCTAGAATTATTAGAGCTATAAATGTTACAAACATCTTTACTTCAAATGTGACGTTGTTATGACTTCTTACTCTATCTCCATTTAAATCGTTTTTAACCATATCATAAAAGATTTCAGCTGTGTTTCTCTGACTATAAGCTTCATAGATTTTAGATCTTTCTTTTTTCTCATTAGATAATAAGCACCAATATCCAGAATATTTTTTATTAAACTCTTCTTCAAGGGATACTTTTTCTGTTATTTTTCTACCTCTTTTAGGTGTATCACTAACGATAAAGTATTTTTCATAATAGTCAGAATGATTTTCATTCAATTTATTTGCAAGAAGTTCTTTATAACAAGTACCCATCAATTCTCTGAATTTGATTTCATGATCACTTCTTACCTGAGGATTATATATAACATAAAGATATAGTCTTCTTCCATCTTGGATTACAGGTTTTCTTACACAGTATATTGTTTGAATAACACCATTACCATTCTCTACATCTACACTAGCTTTAACTGAATTTAATTCTATTTTAACACTATCAATTTCATCGTATTGCCAGTTAACACGTTTAGGAATTGGCATAATGAAGCTATTATGACTTTTTAAGATGGTTTCTATGTTGTTTTTACTATAATAACCGCTATCTAGAGTTAATATAATATTATTCATATCTAATTTATTAAGACTCTCAATTAAGGAATTTATTGTTGTGCTTTCATGACATGCACCATTATATAGTAGCGTTTGAACTGGAGTGAATGAATCTTGTCTTGATAATATTGCAAGATTAACTTGATTCCCTCTTACATGTCCATGTGAGTATCCATAATCTAAATTAGGTGTGGTTGCATTGTTATATGAGTCGATATGGGTTGAATCAAAACAGAAATATCCTTTTTTACCTTTGCTATGAGATTCTCCCCAAGATTTAAAGAAATCATTTCTCTCATCAGGTGTAATGGATTCTAATATTCTTGAAACTTCCTGTGATTGAATATCTTCAATAATAAGATCTTTGTTTTCTGCCCAAGACCCAGCCCAGGATAAAGCTTTTTCACTGCAGATTAAGTATTCCGCTAATGAAATAATCTTATTAGCTTTAGCACTACCAAAAGAATCCTTTAAGAATTTATTCAGCTTCAAATCTTTTACAACAGAGTTCAATAACTTAACTTCTCCTAAAGATTTTGTACTTGATACTTTATTTTCAGCATTTTCATTTTTAGATTCTTCAGGATGTTCTAATAAATATGTATTATTGTAAATAATATCACCATCTTCAGTTAATCTCTTACCGATAGTTTTTCTTATATGTCTTGTTTGTTTTAATTCAGAATCCCAATAATGTTGATTGGTATGAACATACCAACAATTTTGTTTCTTGTTAAACGTATTTATAATTTTTATTTGTGAAAGCTTCTTTTTATCCATGTAAAAATTTTACATGATTTTAGATTAAAAGTAAACCCCTTTGTCCATTTTTATTAAAAAAAATTAACATTTCGGGGTTTTTAACTTACCATGTAAAACTCTGGGGGGAATCTGGGAATAATAATATTCATTAAGACTTATCCCATTGAAATCCATTCAATTTTTTAATTGACCCAATTGATTAAAGGAAATTATCTAATTCTTTTGAACTTACATCATTAATTAGATAACCAGTTTCCTTTAGTTTAAGCAGAAATTCATCCATTGCCAGTTTTGAAACTTCAGCCTTATTACCAGTTAAGGAACGATATGTTTGGATATAATAACTATTATACAGCTTTTCGTTATCAACATCCTGGAGCCTTAGGTTAACAAGAATTGAATAATTGATAATTGTTCCATATTGTGAATATGTAATGTTTTTAGTACTATTTAAACTTAGAATAATTAACAAACGTTTATTATATTTAGAAGGTGGAGTTTCTGTACTATAAACTAGCCCAGTTGCCAAGGAAGCTTCTTCTAGTGTGTTTGGTGTTTTCACTTTAGTGGCTAAAATATTATCATTTATTCCTGAAAATAATTCTTCAATATTTTTGATTTTTATAGCAAAGTTTACGTTTTGCATTATGCTTCCTTTTTGTTGAAGCGATGCTAAATCATTAATTTTTGATGAAACAACTCCAATAACCTTACCGAAGTCCTTATCGTATAAAAGAGGCCCGCCACTATTTCCTGGTTGAATTTGAGCGGAAATCTGTATTTCATTTGTATCCCCCATAAAACCACTTTTTGAGTTAATTATTCCTTTTGTTATTCTAACATCTTTACCTAGAAGATCTGTTATAGGATATCCAATTGCATAAACATCTTTGCCAAGAATATAATCTGAATCTATACCCAATTCAAAACTATATGGGAACTCATAATCAATTATTTCAGCAATTGCTAGATCTTTATCAACATCTTCAATTATTTTAACTACCGGATAAAGTTTATTATTAACGCTAAGATATTGATCTTTATACTCAAATACATGTGCATTTGTTACAATCATAGAAGGAAGTATGCTAAAGCAGGTTCCCGAACGTAATTTAGTAGAAAGATCTGGAATATCATCAATTGAATAAATGACTTTTTCTGTGAGTCCATTCTCTGTCAAGGATTCAGTAATAGCATTAACAATCGAGAGATCGAGCTCTTCTGTTCGCATGTAAAAGATAGTATCAATACTCTTAATTGGTTCCTTGGGTAGCTGTACTGTGGCTTCTCCGACTCCATAAGTAACACATGAAGAGCAAAATAGAATTGAAGTAAAAACCAATATAAAAACCCGCAAATATTTTTTCATAGTAATATCCTTATCTGAACAATATAAATCCTAACACATTATATTAATTATATCTTTACACCTTAAAATTAAATATTACTAATAAAATAACACACATTTAAGTAAAAAAGGACTTTTGTTGTAAATATCAATGTGAATTTTAAAAACTTTTGAATGGGCAGGTAGCAATTTGTAAAGACGCCATAGAAAATAAAAAAATAAAAATCTCAACAATTTCTCTTTTATAATCAAAAAACGAGTTAAAAAAAGTGTAATAATTCATAGGAATAAATTTGTTTATTATGATGATTGCAATAAAGAGATGAATAATAATATGATATTGAAAGAGTTTCAGCTCTGATAGAAGTAACTTTGAATTTGGGATGGCTTTTTATTCCATATACTTAGGAGATAAGTACAAATAACAGTGTATAATCAGTGGATGTAGTGTAAACAATTTAAAATTATAAGGATTTCTAGCAGTGTATTAAAAGAACTGTTAAGAGATAACTTTAAAGTATGCTAAATTATTAAAGTTGCTTAACTTTTACAAATATGAGTGTTGGATATTTTAGAGTAAAAAAGTTGGCATCTAATAAATACTATAAAGTGGTGTTATTCTTGATTAATAAGTATATGAAATTTTTGGAAAATAAAAATAATAGGGGGTACCCTTTAAGTATCACACATATTGAGTATTAGTATTAAAAATGGATATAATTTCTTATATATTTACTAAACATTTAACTTTTCGAAACTTTCTAAAATAGTTAGAAAGACCAGATAGCTCTTTTTAATATTTTTTTTATCCCCTGCAATAGTTATTACAAAAAGATTTGTTTTTCATAACTTATATGCACCCCGTTATTTGGATATCACTAAATAAGGAGTGCATTCTTTTGAAATTTACAAATGAACAAAAAATTCAGATTTACAAAGAAATAAAAGAATGAGATCCAAAACATCCTTCCATATAAATATTCATTTATTATTAAATTTAATTATTTTTAAAAGTCACAGTTGCAATACTATTTCCAGGGATATCGACATTCAAAATCCTTTTGCAACAACGAATATTACAATTCTGCATTTCTGTAAAACGATTAAGAATTACAACAAAAACACAAGAATGCTTCTTAAAGGAAACAATTTCTAACTTATCAGTATATGAAGAAGATCCTATTATTGTAGCATCCGTAATGAATTTACTGAAATGCTTCATATAATAATATTCTTCATTAAGGCTTATTCCCGTAAAGTCTTTATTTGCCATTATAGGAGCAATACAATAGTTTCCAACATGATTTGGACCACCATTGGCATCTAGCAGAAGATTCCAATCAATGAAAATATCTAATCCAGATTTTAAATCTCCAATTATTTCATGAGCGTAGCGTTGTCCATTTTGACAATGACTTGTATTAGATTTCAACAATTCAACACAAGACTCCGTTGAAATAAGAAGAAGATTTGGGTGCATTTTTTTAATCATTGAAAGAGCCGTAAAATGATCTCCGCTGTACCAATGAAAGCCTATTGCTCCAAGATATTTCTCAGCCAAAGGGCTGCTAACAAGCTCACAAGTTCTTTCAAGAACTCTCTCCTTATTATGATCCCACCCAACAATAATTACATCATTAAGCCCATATTTTTCTAATTTTGGACCCAAATATTCTCCAATAAAACAAGCTTCATCTTTTGAATTATAACAACAAGAATCCCATGTTTGTGCTGCACGGGGCTCATTCTGTGTTGAAATAGCAAAAACAGAAAATCCTTTTTCTTTGTATTTTTTTAAATAAGCAACTAGATATTCAGCCCAGCCTTCATAAAACTCTCTCTTTAATTTCCCTCCGTTTATCCTTTTCATATTATCTTTCATAAATGCAGGAGGAGACCAAGGAGCAAATACTAGTTTTATATTTTTTTTATAATCATTTGCTCTACTAATAAATGGAATAATATACTTGCCAGCTCTTTTTAGTGAAAAGTTTTTTATTTGTTCAACTGATTCAATCTCACTGTACTCACCTAGGGAAAAATCACAACTATCGATAGGAATTCTTCCAAATTCATAATCAAGACCATCCTCTCCAAAATAAAGATCTAGAACTTCTTCCTGAAAATATTTTGACAATTTTGAAAAAACAAACCCCGCAGATTCAGTAAAAGCCCCACCGAATCCCCTAAATTTTTGAAATTCTATTTCAGGGTGGATATCAACAATATTATTTTCTATTTCAATACTATCTTGAGTTAATTCTTGCTCTATTTCATATACACAAAAGGAATCTTTAAAAGTTGAAGTATAAACTATACTTGCTTTTATTTCTTCAGTATTAAAAGAAATTCTATCAAGAAATAATGTCCCACTCAAACAATGGATTTCTATAAACTCAACTTCTTTAGTAAAACAAATCTGAAATTCTTCCTCAATAATTTTATCAGAATCACAATTTCTAATTACTTTGTTTTCATTGTAAGTCAAAGCAAAAGAGCCAGTACCCTTTAATTTTAATAAAACAGTATTATTCCCTTTCTTTAAGTGAATTCTATATTTCAGCCATTCATTTTCATCAAGCTTTACAATTACATTATCACTTTTGCTTTGAGACTCACCATTCATCTTTTGATAATCTACCCTACCCTTATGCCCATCCTCAAAAAATAAAGCAACACCAGTACTATTTCTTAAATCTACATCACCATCTTGGTTCTTATTTATAAAAAACTCATCAAATCCTTCACAAGGAATTGAAACTGGTGCTTCTCTTTTTAAAGAATTAAAAACTTTCTTGTTTATTTTAACTGTTTGAAGATTTCTTAGAAGAGAATCAAAAATACTTCTAAAGTCTACGGGTTCTTTAGTTTCTTTGTTTTCTATATATGAAAGAACCTTACTCCATTCTCGTGGAGCGGAAAAAGAAACAGGAGAATTTGTCCTTTCCATCTTTTTGTAAGTCCAGAAATTCCAATGAATACCAAGTCTTTCGTATAGGGGAAAAACAAGAGTATACCAATCTATATTATTCTCTCCACCCTCTCCCATAAGCAAAGGAGCATCAAGGCGATTGGAAACTTCTATATAATTTTTAAGGCTTTCTTCATCAGGATTATTCCAATATTTATGAAACTGCAACATTATTTGATTTTCTTTAACTTCATTTTTTGTCAAAGCTTCAAAAATTGAAAAATCAGAAGCCCAATGAACTCCTTCAAGAATGATTATATGGTTAGTATCAATTTCTCTAATACTAGTTATTAACTCTATATATAATGGTAAAACCATTGAATTATACTCGTTAAAAAAATCAGGAAGTGGTTCATTCAAAAGATCATAACCGACGATATAATCTTCATTTAAATAATGTTTTGCTAAAAGACACCAGCAGTCACAAAGTTTGTCTCTAAAAACAGAGCTTAGAAACAAATCAGGACTATCATTAAGACTATCATCAATATTTTGTCCCGTTTGCCCCCCTGGAGCTCCATGCATATCGAGAATGACATAAACACCATAACTCTTGCACCAGGTAATACAACGATCAAGGACTTCAAGAATATTATTATTAAATGAAACTTCCTTAGATTCAAGATCAAATAAAGTTCTTGAATTAATTGGAATTCTTACACAGTTAAAACCCTGATCAGCTATAAGTTTAATATCAAATTCAGTTATGTACTTATCGTAGTACTGCTTCCAAAAGTTTTTAGAATATTCTTGTCCACAAGTATCTTCAACAAGCTTTTCAATACGTCTTGGGCGGTCACATGCAGTAAAAAAATTAAGCATATAACCTTCTGGAATAAGCCAGCCACCAAGTCCAAAACCTTTAAGAAATATTTCTTTGTTTTCTTTTATTAATTTTTTGCCGTTAGTTTGAATAAATTTCATAATTAACCCTTCAAAGCACCATCTGAAATGCCTTTTAATATTTCTTTTTGGAAAATTGAGTAAAACACAACTACAGGGATTGCAGCAAGTATTAATGCACTTAATATTGCAGTCCAATCACTACTGTACTGTCCAAATAAAGTGTTTGTGGAAAGAAGAAGTGTATATTTCTTATTATTAGAAATTACAATTAATGGTAATAGGAAATCATTCCAAATCCACAAAAGATTGGTTATGCATACAGTTACTGTTATCGGTTTTAAAAGAGGAAAAACAATACGTGAAAAAACTTGAAAATCATTACACCCATCGATAATAGCGGCTTCTTCAAGTTCAACAGGAATACCTTTTACAAAACCTGAATAAAGGAAAATAGCCATACTAACACCTAGTCCGGCATAAACCGTCCCAAAGCCAAGTAGAGAATTCTTTATATTGAGTATTAACACAATTTTATAAAGGGGAATCATTATTGAATTAAAGGGTATTAACATTGAAAATACAAATGCTGAGAACAAGAAAGAAGCCAAACGAGTCTTAGTTCTACATAATTTCCATCCAGCCATTGATGAAAAAAGTATTATTAAACTCACTCCAACACTCGAAATGATAATGGTATTTATCAAACTTCTAAAATAATGCATTTTATTGAAAGTTTTTAAATAGTTATCAAAATTTAGTTTCTTTGGAAATGAAATTACATTTGTTAGTAATTCTCCATTTGTCTTTAAAGAATTTATTAAAGCCATAAAAAGTGGAAAGATCCAAATTATTGCTAATATTGAAAGAAAAAGCCAAAGCAAAAACTGCTCAATTTTAGTTTTATTAATCATAACTCAA
>Ga0307991_1000643_pt1 | contig 24977 bp, 24 predicted proteins | sample EllFjometagen131_FD_203146 | JGI IMG/M metagenome (GOLD analysis project Ga0307991, IMG submission 203146) | Marine microbial communities from Ellis Fjord, Antarctic Ocean - #131 | ecosystem: Environmental > Aquatic > Marine > Unclassified | place: Southern Ocean | collected 2014-10-08 | reverse complement strand
CCTTCATGAACACCTCCATATTAGTATGATGTTCAGAAGAATGACATGTGTCTATTCGATTGTCACAGAACTTTTGTCCACGATGTCATGGCACTAAAAAGTGTCCACGATGTCCTGGCATTTAACACTTACTCATTAACCTCCAATGTTTTGTTGTAACTCAATTCATAATGTTCAGAATGCTGTCATCGGACATGAATATACTTTTCATGAAACCTTACAACCGTTTCCTGCAGATTTCCGTCAAGAATATTCATTGCTGTTTCAGCAATGTCTTCCGGCAGTTTCCCATGAAAAGCTTCGGCGATACCGCCGGTAATGCGGGCCATGGTATCGCTGTCGCCGCCCAGTGAAATGGCATTTTTGATGGTATTCTCATAGTTTTCAGCTTCCAGGAAAGCCGTAATCGCCTGGGGGCTTGACTTTAAGCATTAAATATTACATACTATAAGCATCACATAGAACGCCAATAAAACATTGCGAGGTGATTAAATGACCCTAAGCATAACTGAAGATATTCGTTCAATTACGGAGTTGAAAAGAAACACCAATTCAGTTCTTGAACAAATTCATAAAACCAAACGTCCTGTTGTTCTAACGGTGAATGGCAAAGCTGAAGCCGTGCTTCTGAGCGCGCCGGAGTATGAAAAAATTGCAAATGCATTTAATTTACTTAAACTTCTTGTTCCGGCAGGGGAGGATATAAACCACAACCGCTACCGGGAAGCCAACGCCTTTTTCGAGGAATTTAAACGTGAAAAAAAGATTTCGGGTTAATTTATCGCAACAGGCACAAAACGATCTTGAGCAAATCTTTTATTACATCACGGACGACAACATCAACAATGCCACAAATTTCATCCTGCAACTGGAAAAGAAAATCTACTCTCTTGAAAATTTCCCGCAGCGGCACCCATTGATACCCGAGAATGAATTCTTCGGCACTAACTACCGACATCTGATTTTTAAAAAATATCGAGTAGTTTACCGGATCACTGAAAAGTCCGTATTTATTTTAAGAATATTTCACGGCGCTAAACTTATGGACCTGTAATTTTCCCCATTTTCCATCATTTTCAGCCACACTCTGGCGGTCAGCCGGACATCATCAATCAAACATACATATATTTATCATAAAACCTGGCAACTATTTCCCGCAGGTTTTCGTCAAGAAAATTCATTGCTGTTTCAGCGATGTCTTCCGGCAGTTTTCCATAAAAAGCCTCAGCGATGCCGCCGGTAATGCAGGCCATGGTATCGCTGTCGCCGCCCAGTGAAATTGCATTCCTGATGGCATCCTCATAGTTTTCAGATTCCAGGAAAGCCGTAATCGCCTGGGGTACGGTTCCCTGACATGAGACATCAAACTCATAATCCGGCCTGATTTCATCAATGGTCCTGGTTAAATCATATTTGAACTGCCGGATAATGTATGATTTTATCTCTTCCCTTGAAGCCCCATTTCGGGCGAGGAAAATTGAGGCTGACGTGGCTTGCGCCCCTTTGATGCCTTCCGGGTGATTATGGGTGATAGCGGCATAGTATTCCGCCTGGCGCAAAACATCGTCCAGATTTTCAAAGGCATAGCCGACAGGGCTGGTTCTCATCGCCGATCCGTTACCCCAGCTATTATAAGGTTTAGGGTCAGCTCTCTTTGCCCACTTGTGGAATGAGCCACCATATCCAGCATCAGGATAACGCCGATAATATCTTCTCATGATCTGTCCGTAATCATCTTCATTTAAGATTGCCTCAGCCAGAGCAACCGTCAAAACACTGTCATCAGTGAAGAATGCTTTTGGACTGAAAAGAACGAATTCTTTACTTTTGATATTATTCCATTCATAGACGGAACCGATAATATCACCGGCTATTGCTCCGAGCATATGACCTCCTATCGTGTTTCGGGTTGGTTGACAGTCACCATACCACCCGCCTTGCATTAAATTATTGCTGTGTAGCCAAGAACAACTTTCTTGATTTCAAATGTAACATTCTTGTTTGAGGAACTGTAATATTTGGCCACTTCATCAAATCGTGAATGAAAACAGTTGTCCATTTTCTTTACTGGAGAATCATCATAGCAGGGGTGGTGGCTCACAGGATGACCCTGCCAACTATTTTTTATAATTTTTTAACGTCAGTTCCAAACGTTCCCTTACTTTTTCCCGTAAACTTTCCGGCTTCAGCACTTCCACCTCGGGGCCGTAGCGCATAATGTCCATCAGCAATTCTGTGTCGTGGGAGCAGGGCATCGTGGATTTGGAGACTTCCAGTTCATCAATAAACCGGCGTAATGATACAGATTTTCTTTGTTTAAGGAGTTTGTCAATTTTATAGAAACGCTCGGTACGATCCATATAATCCGCCTCCTGAAGCTCTTCCTCCGTAATTGTAACATTATTTTATTACAATATCCATGTCTATCTTATTGATTTTTCTCCTTTTCACCAAAGGGAAATATCTGGAGGGAAATTCAGTGATGATATTGAAAAAGTTTTTGCTGATCACAGCTTCCATATCCTGCATTTTCCCCGGCAGGTTTCAGAACTGCGCCCCGCAGGGGCCGGGGCGTAAGCCGATCTGTGGGATTTGTCGTGATTGGCACTGCCATCTTTATCTCTACTGTGATAAACCTTCTTTCTGGCTGTCGTAACAGCGTTCTCTCTGTGATCTATTCCAAAAGATTGGAGCATTGAGCCAATCTCGAAACTATTTTTTTCGTGACTGCAACATTATCTTACGGTAATATCCCTGTATATTTATTGATTTTGTTCTTTTCACCGGAAACATTCCTGAAAACAGAAAGGGATTTTCATGTCAGCAGATAAACAAAGGGTACCTGGCAACGTTTCTGTCATTGTACTTGATTTTGAAACCACCGGGTTGTCGCCGAATTACGGTGACAGAGCCATTGAAATCGGGGCCGTTCTGATTGAAAACAAGCGGGTCACTGATCATTTTCAAAGCCTGATGAATCCCGGTTTTCGAATTAATTCCTTTATCGAGTCATACACCGGTATCAGTAACGAGATGGTAAAGGACGCGCCGCCCTGCGAAGAGGTGATGAAGCAGTTTGCTAAGTTCATAGATGGTCATCCGCTTGTCGCCCATAACGCATCTTTTGATCGAAAATTTCTCGACGCTGAATTCAATTTGATTGGAAAATCACCCAACAACCGGATAGCCTGTTCCATGCTGGTGGCCCGCAGATTATATCCGGATGCACCAAATCATAAGCTGGGAACACTCGTTCGGTACTGCAATATACCTACCGATGGAACCTTCCACCGGGCTCTCGCGGATGCCGAAATGACCGGTCATCTTTGGCTTTCAATGATTGATAAAATCAGGGAAGTTTTTGACATTAACCAGGTATCATTCGGACTGATGCAAAGATTATCCAAAATAACCAGGTCAAAAGCACCGGCATACCTTAAAAAGGTTGCGGGTAAAAATCGTTAACCAGGAACAGGAGGTTATGGAAACATTACCACCTAAAAAAAAGGAGGTTATCATGGGAGAAGATTTAGCAGGACTGCAGAAACTTTATGAAATGCTGATAGAATTTATGGTCAATTACAGCTTCCAGGTAGTCGGAGCCATTATTATTTTGGTTCTCGGTTTTCTGGTTGCCCGAAAGGTCGGAAACCTGGTTTCCGGATTCTGCCTGAAACGTAAGCTGGATGTAACCCTGTCAAAATTCTTCGGCAATGTCACCAAGATGATGGTCCTCGTTTTTGCCATCATCATCACCATGGGCAAATTTGGCATCTCCATCGCCCCCTTTATTGCCGCCCTCGGCGCTCTTGCCTTCGGCTGTACCTTTGCACTGCAGGGGCCACTTTCCAACTTCGGAGCCGGGATTACCATCATCCTTACCCGTCCTTTTGTGGTCGACAATACCATCACCATCCAGGGAGTCAGCGGAATCGTCAAGGAAATAACCCTGACCTCCACCATACTTGACACCGAAGATGGAGAAGAGATCACCATCCCCAACAAACATATTGTCGGTGAGATTCTCCGTAATTCCTTTGCCAACCGGGTGGTGGAAGGTTCCATTGGCATTGCCTATCATGATAATCCTGATGAGGTCATTAAGATCATCAACAAAACCCTGGCACATTTCCCCCAGGTGGTCAAAGAGCCTAAACCTCAAATTGGCATTCAGGAATTTGCTGATTCAGCCATCACCATCGGCATGCGCTACTGGGTACCGACCAACAAATATTTCCAAACCCTTTTCCAGGTCAACCAGAATATTTATAAAGATCTTATGGACGCCGGGATCACCATTCCATTTCCACAGCAGGATATTCACCTTAAGACCCTGCCGGCCAACATGCGTGAAGAATGCAAAATTGTCGGACAATAGCAACCATAAACAATGTGTTTTCGGCTGGACAAACACGAAACTTCGGTTATAATGCTTGACTATGACTGAGAAAAAACTTTCCTGGAAAGCAAACCGGATTCAAAAAATTGCCATTGCGGCAGTTTGTGTGGTTCTTATCTACACCATTGGCGGCTTTTTTCTCCTGCCGCCACTGGTAAAAAGCCTGGCGGAGAAAAAGCTCAGCCAGGCTTTACAGCGTCAGACCACTATCACCAGGGTCAAAATCAACCCCTACCTTTTGACCTGTACCATCGACGGTTTTACCATTAAGGACCAGACCAGCAATGAAGCATGGATCAATTGCAATCATCTGTTTGTCAACCTGCAGGCAATCTCCCTGTTCAAATTGGCGGTAGTGTGCAAAGAGATACAGCTGACCAACCCCTATGTAAAAATCACCAGGAATGAAAATCTTTCATATAATTTTTCCGACCTGCTGCCGGCAACAGAAAAAGCTGCCCCAGAGCAAAAAAAACCGCTACGCTTTTCGCTGAACAATATCCAGATAAGCGGCGGAAAGATTGATTTTATCGATACTCCCCGGCATACCAACCACCAAGTTGCTGAAATCAACTTGGGATTACCGCTGATTTCCAACCTACCTTATCACCTGGAGACCAAGGTACAACCGGCATTTTCCGCCAAAGTCAACGGAACCCCAGTACAATTGTCTGGAGCTACAAAGCCTTTCGCCAATTCACTGGAAACATCGTTCAAAGTCAACATTGACCAACTCAACCTGCCATTCTATCTTGCCTACCTGCCAGAAAAAAGAAATTTCACCGTCACCGATGGCTCTCTGGACACCCGACTGACCCTGGCCTATGCGCAGCCGGCAAAAGAAAGCGCCTATTTGAAGCTTTCCGGCAGTTTGAAGGTAGAAAACCTGGCGATCAGCGACAATTCATCCCGTCGTTTCCTGGCCCTCCCACAGCTACAGATCAGCTTCAACCCCGCAAATCTGCTGGCCGGTCAGCTCCATATTGCTTCTTTGGACATCACCAAACCCCAGGTCGAGGTGGAACGCCAGACCGACGGCTCCCTACGGCTGCCGGAGCTCATCTTGCCGAAGGAGCAGAAAAAAAAGTCTCCTCAATCCCAACAGAAGCAGAAAAATTTTTCTCTTACCATTGATCAACTAAGCTTGGATGACGGACAACTGACTTTTCTCGACCAGCTTACAAAACCACCTTTTTCGACCCAAATCACCCCGGTCAACCTGACAGTCAGCAATTTCAGCACCAAGCCTGAGCAACAGAGCGGCTTCACTGGTTCACTGAAAAGTGCGACCGGAGAATCCGTGGATCTCAAAGGTAATTTTTCTTTTCAGCCACTGCGGCTCAGCGGCCATTTCGACATCAACGATGTAACCCTCAGCACCTACTTTCCTTATTACCGTGACTTTTTCAGCGGCATAATCGAACAGGGATCACTCTCCGGGGCTGGAGATTTCACCCTGATTCCCGCAGCAGCCGATAAAACCATGCGTCTTGAACACGTAAGTGCTGAGCTGAAAAATCTGGGAATCAAGGAAGACAAAGCCAAGCAACAGCTGGTTAACATTCCCACATTCACCATCCAGGAAACATCCATTGATCTACTCAAGCATCAGATTGTCATCGGCAAACTGGAATCAACTGCCGGGGCCATCAACCTGATACGGCAACCGAATGGACGAATCAATCTTCAGGATCTGCTGCCTCCACCGGCCACGACACCCTCGATAGAAAAAAAAACTGAAACCGGGGAAACAGTACAAGACAAACCCAGCCCCTGGCAGGTTGATCTTACTATTGGCGCCATAGATAAGTACCAGTTACAGTTTATCGACAAGACCCCCTCACCTCCGGTTACCGTCAAGCTGGACCATACCACCCTGGCACTTGAGCGGCTGACAACCAGAAAAGCTCAACCGGGAAACATCAAACTTTCCTTCAAACTCAATAAAAACGGCATATTCGGCATCGGCGGTAAACTAAGCCTGACACCTCTGGCTGCAAACCTGACCTATAAGGCCGACCAAATAGCCCTGCAGCCTTTTCAACCCTATCTCAACGACTTTTTTGCCTTGGACATTACCCGCGGGCTGGCCGGCAGCGAAGGAAGCCTGCAACTGAGCATCAATGATCAGAAAAAACCGAAAATCACCTACCAGGGCCGTCTGGCCATCACCCACTTTACCAGTGTCGATACCATAAAAGCCCATGATTTCCTCTCCTGGAAATCCCTCAAAATCCATGGCATCAAAGGCGACAGCCAGCCACTGTCGCTGACTATTGATGAAGTTGCCATGGACGATCCCCACACCAGCATCATCGTTGCCCCTGACGGCACCCTGAACCTGCAGACAATGGCTAAAACTGCCTCCGGGGAGGAAGTATCAACCAAAACAGCAGAAGCCAATAAAACCAGTACTGATCAACCGGCCCTGGCGCTGCGTATCAACCAGATCAAAGTAAGAAATGGTCAGCTGAAATTTCTTGACCGCTCACTGAACCCGGCCTACTCCATGTCAGTGAGCCAACTGAACGGTTCCGTTGATCACCTCAGCTCCAGCCGCGGCCAGCCGGCCAAGGTCAACTTCAACGCCAAGCTCAACGGACATGCACCGATAAAAATTACTGGCACTATCAATCCCCTGCCCAAAGAGGATATGTTTGCCGACCTTACGGTCACCTTCAGCGATATTGACCTGAGTCCCTTTACACCCTATTCCGGCAAATTCGTCGGCCAGACCATCAGCAAGGGAAAACTTACCCTGGACATGCACTACCTGATTGACAAATCAAAGCTGAGGGCTGAGAATCACCTCTTTCTCGACCAGTTTACCTTTGGTGATTCGGTGGACAGCCCCGATTCAGTTGGCCTTCCAGTCAAGCTGGCGGTTGCCCTGCTGAAAAACCGCCAGGGAGAAATTAACCTTGACCTTCCAGTCCGGGGAGACATGGCTGATCCGCAGTTCAGCCTGGGCGGAATTATCTTCAAAATGATTTTCAATCTTATCAGCAAAGCCGTCACTTCACCATTTGCCCTGCTGGGATCCATATTCGGCGGTGGCAAGGATGTTAACCACATAGCATTTGACCCCGGCAGCATCCTAATCACGCCGGAAAATCAGAAAAAACTGGCGGCGGTGGGTAAAGCACTGTATGAAAGACCGGGATTGAAGCTTGACATCCAGGGACAGGTGGATCCCGAAACCGACCGTCAGGGATTGAAAGATTACCGCTTCCAGCACCTGCTGAAAGCCCAGAAACTGAAAAAGTTTCTCCGAAAAAGCACTACTGACATCGCTTCCCTTGACAAGGTAACCATTGAAGCGGCAAAATATCAAAAATACCTGATAAAGGCTTACAAGGCAGCATCCTTTAAAAAAGCTAAAAACGCCATCGGCCTGCTGAAAAAACTGCCTCCGGAGGACATGAAGCAACTGCTGTATGAACATATATCCGTAACTGATGGCGATCTGCGCCTGCTGGTCTATCAACGGATGGAAAAAGTCAAGAGTTATCTGGTTGCAAACGGCCAGGTGGAAGCGGAACGAATTTTTCTGACCGAACCGGAAATCCCCGGGAAAATGGCGGAAAAGGCGATCCCACCAGCACGGGAAGTTACGCTAATTATCAAATAGCCTACATATTTGACCTGGCCTGTTCATCAAACTTCACATCATCTTCTTTCATTCCCCACTTCTACCGGTTGCAATATCCCTTTTTTTGCGGTAAGTAATGCCATCTGAATAAGGGGGAAATATTCATGGAAACATCCGTACCAGTGGTTGTAGCAACAATCAGTCAATCGCTGGCAACTTTCATTAAACAGGAACTGGCAGAAACCAATACTGCCGTTCACCTTTTGACTGACCCCAACCTTTTTTTTAAACAACTAAAGGGCATCAAGCCCAAACTTATCCTGCTCGATGCCAGCTACCCAACCGGCGAGAAAAGTTCCATCCTGGCAAAGACCCTGCAACAGGAATTAGCCTGGCAGGATATCCCCCTGGTTATCATAAAAACATTTTTTGAACCTCTTGATGAGTCTTTTCCCGAAATCAATGCTGATAATATTCTCACCCAGCCATTTACCCTTGCCGATTTACTGACTATTTTGCAGCGGGTATCACCACAGGCAATCAATAACCACCGACAGAATCAGGATGTGTCAATGAAGAAAGAATCAGAAAAAGTGGCGGCAGACGAAGCTTCAACCAGCCAGCCGGGAAGTATCATCGAGCTTACCGATATGGTGGAAGAAGGACTGCCGTTGGATCAGCTGCCACCAACTGAAGAAGAAACAGATGTCGGCACCGAGACGATCACAGAACCGGCAATTGAGATGCCAACCGATACGCAAGAGGATGAGCTGGAATTTCTCAGCAATGAAGCCATAGACGGATTGGATTTTATACCAGCTGAAACCATGGAAAGCCAAAATAATGCAGATACTTTAGACAATAAACCGCTGATCGAGGAAACGGTGGATAGTGAAAAATCGGAAGCACCTCCGGAAGAAAGTTTGGAGGTAAAGCAAGCGACAATGGACAAAACGCTGGAGATTGAACCGACTACTATCCCGGCAGAAGACCTCAACCTTGAAGCGGAAAAGCTGGCAGCCGCTGATGAGATGTTTACCACTGAAAGCCCGGATGATTATCTCGTTCCGGACGAAAAAAAATTGTCTGAACCAATGGAAAGCGAATTGTTGCCGCCGCCTCCGGCTGCCGCGGCAACTCCGGGAACAGAACAACGAGAGCAAACCGCCCGTCCATCAGTAGTCACTGAACCGGAACCGGCTGATTTTTCCCACCAGATCGAAGGCCTCACCCAGGAATGGAGCAAAAAAATGCTGGTCAGCACCTATGCCAGCATGGATAAACTAATCCAAGCCCTCGGCGATATGGCCCCCACTATTGTGGAACAGGTGGCCAAAGAAATCATTCCACCATTGGCGGAAAAAATAATTAAGTCCGAGATACAACGACTGGAAGAAAAAATTGAGGATGACCATACATGAGCAATAATCAAGAGCCGATAAACCTGGACAAAATCTACGACCCCAATCTGGTTGAAGACAAATGGTATAAATTCTGGGAAGAACAAAACTGTTTTGCCGCCCGCACCGATAGTGACCGGCCACCGTTTTCCATGGTCATTCCGCCACCCAACATTACTGGCTCCCTGCATATGGGACATGCACTGAACAACACCCTTCAGGATATTCTGGCCCGCTACCGGCGGCTGAAAGGTGACAATGTCCTGTGGATGCCGGGGACCGACCACGCTGGGATTGCCACCCAGAATGTGGTTGAGCGACAGCTCCACGCGGAAGGTCTTGACCGCCATCAGGTTGGGCGGGAGAAATTCATCAAGCGGGTCTGGAAATGGCGCCAGGAATCAGGCAGCACCATTTTAAACCAGCTGCGCCGCCTGGGAGCCTCCTGCGACTGGAAACGTGAGCGCTTCACCATGGACGAAGGACTGTCAAAAGCGGTACGGGAAGTTTTTGTCACCCTCTATGAAGACGGGCTGATTTACCAGGGCGATTACATCACCAACTGGTGTCCCCGCTGCCATACGGCACTTTCCGACCTGGAAGTAGAATATGAAGAACATGAAGGCTCGTTATGGGAGCTGAAATATCCCCTGGCCGATGGCAGCGGCGAGATCATCGTCGCCACTACCCGGCCGGAAACCATGCTTGGCGACACGGCAGTTGCCGTCAATCCCGACGATGAACGCTACCAGAATCTCATCGGCTCCGAAGTTATCCTGCCCCTGATGAACCGCCGCATCCCAATTATCGCCGACGCCTACGTGGATAAGGAATTCGGCTCCGGGGCGGTAAAAATCACTCCGGCCCATGACCCCAATGACTTTGACATCGGCCAGCGCCACAACTTGCCGTCCATCAAGGTTATGGATGAAGACGGCAACATGAACGAAAATGCCGGTGACTACCAGGGGCTGACCCGTGAAGAATGCCGCCAGCGGGTAATTGAAGATCTAAAAGCCCAGGCTTTATTAAACCGGATTGTCGCCTACGGCCACAACGTCGGCCACTGCTACCGCTGCCGCTGCGTTATCGAGCCTTACCTTTCCAACCAATGGTTCGTAAAAATTAAACCGCTGGCCAAAGAGGCCATTGCCGCCGTTCGTGATGGCAGGACAAAAATTATTCCCGCCAACTGGGAAAAAACCTATTTCAACTGGATGGAAAACATCAGGGACTGGTGCATTTCCCGCCAGATCTGGTGGGGACACCGGATACCGGCCTGGTACTGTCAAGAGTGTGGTGAACTCATCGTTTCCCGCACGGACCCGGACCATTGTCCCCGCTGCCAAAGTACCAATCTGGAGCAGGAAACCGATGTCCTGGACACCTGGTTTTCTTCTGCTCTCTGGCCCTTTTCGACCATGGGCTGGCCGGAAAAAACCAAGGAACTGGAAATATTTTACCCCACTTCGGTGTTGGTAACCGGCTTTGACATCCTCTTTTTCTGGGTGGCCCGGATGATGATGATGGGACTGAAATTCATGGGGGATGTACCTTTTCATGATGTCTATATCCATGCCCTGGTGCGTGATGAGCACAACCAGAAAATGAGTAAATCAAAGGGGAATGTTATCGATCCCCTGATCATGATCGACAAGTATGGCACTGACGCCCTGCGTTTCACTCTCACTGCTTTTGCCGCCCAGGGACGGGATGTCAACATGTCCGAAGCCCGGATCAGCGGCTATCGCAATTTCTGCAACAAAATCTGGAATGCCGCCCGCTTTGCCTTGATGAACCTGGAAGACTACCAGGTTAAAAGCCAACTTAATCTTGACAGCTGCTCGCTTGCTGACCGCTGGATTCTCCACCGTCTCCAAGAAACCATTAGTGCAGTGGATGAAGCCTTTACTCAGTATCGTTTCAATGAAGCCGCCCAAGCCATTTACCAGTTCACCTGGCATGAGTTTTGTGACTGGTACCTGGAATTGATCAAACCCGACCTGTTCCAAAATGACAACCCCAAGCGCCGGGCCACCACCCAATCGGTACTCCTTTATACCCTTTCCGCCCTGGTGCGGCTTTTGCACCCGATCATGCCCTTTATCACCGAGGAAATCTGGCAGAAACTGCCGGGCACCAGTGGTTCAATCATGCGGGCAACATTCCCACCGGCAGATCCTGAGCACCTGCATCCGGAAACCGTCAGGATGATGGAGCAGATGATGGCCGTCATTGGCGGCGTTCGTAATATCCGCGGTGAAATGGGCATTGCACCGTCTCTCAAGGTGGAAGCCATTGTTTGCTGTACCACGACTGAAAAGGCGGCGGAAATCAATGCCACCGCTGCTTATATTTGCAACCTGGCCCGGTTGAAATCATTCTCCTGCAGTCATGGGGGACAGGCCCCGGCCCAGGCAGCTTCAGCGTTGGAAGCCGAAATGGAAATTTATGTTCCCCTGACCGGGATTATCAATTTTGAGTTGGAAACCGCCCGTTTGACCAAGGAACTTGGCAAAGCTGAAAAAGAGCTGGCCCAAGTGGAGAAAAAGCTGGCCAACGAAAGATTTCTGGCCAAAGCTCCGGCTGAAGTGGTAGCCAAGGAAAGGGCCAAGCAAGAGGAACTGGCAGCAAAAGTAGGAAAAGTCAACGAAAGCCTGGAAAAAATCAGGCAGCTGGCCGCCGGGCAGCAACCCCGATCATGACACATCAGGACTCGTCAAACCAGGACTTGTCAGGCCATGATGACCAGCATCTATTTACTTATTCCGGACCACCCGTTCGCCTGGACCATTTCCTGCATCGACAGTTTCCTGATATTTCGATTCAAAAATGGAAACAGGCGATCGGCACGTCCATAGTTATGGTTGACCATCGACCGGGACAAAAAGGAAGTATCCTTTCAAACTCTACCAGGGTAAACCTGCCGGCCTGGCTGCCGGCGTCTTTAACCCCCGGCCCACCAAGGGCTGATCCAACCATCAAGCCGGTAATCATCTTTGAGGATGATGAATTACTGCTCATCGACAAACCGGCCGGAATCCACACCCATCCCCTGAACAAAAATGAGCTTGGAACCTTGGCCAATGGCCTGATTGCCCATTTCCCTACACTTGAGGGAATTGGCTTTTCCCCTTTGCAGCCGGGATTGCTGAACCGGCTGGACCATGACACTTCAGGCCTGGTGCTGGTGGCAAAAACCAAAAAAAGCTGGAGGAAATACCGACAGCTATTTATAGCAAGGCAGCTCACTAAAATCTATCTGGGCATCGTCCACGGGATCATTGCCGAGCCTCTTACCATCGACACTCCATTAATTCATGATCCACGGCACCGAGGGAAAATGGCTGTCCATATCCCGGATAATTTCCATGGCCGTCGCCTGCCAGCCACCACTTTCATAGAACCTCTCAGCCAATCTTCCACTACCACCAGGGTCCGGTTGACGATGAAAACCGGGGTTATGCATCAGTTGCGAGTGCACTCCGCCGCTGCCGGTTATTCCCTGGTGGGAGATTTGGTCTACGGAAACCCCGAAAACAAAATCATTGATGAACAAACCGGCCGCCTGCTGCTCCATGCCTTTCAATTGCAGTTTCCCGACGGCCGGCAATTTACCGCACCGTTGGAATGGGATGACTGGTCATGATTCAAAGCCGGGAAAAGCATGTTATTTACCTGGGAATGGCCATCAATATCTTTTTAATTGTTATCAAACTAGCGGGTGGCCTGCTGGCTTCTTCCCTCTCCCTGGTAGCTGACAGTATCCATTCATTTTCAGACTTAATCACTGATTTCATTATCCTCTGGGGCCTTTCACTGGCTGCCAGACCAGCCGACAAAGGACATCCTTATGGTCACGGAAAGCTGGAGACCCTGGCTTCCCTGTTGGTAGCTGCTCTGCTGTTTTTCGTCAGCTTTGGAATCATGAAAAAGGCATTTTTCTGCTTTCTCCAGGAAGCGCCTCATATCATTAATAACCGCTGGGTAATTGCCATTGCCTTCCTGTCAATGATCGGCAAGGAATTTGCCTATCGGAAAACTATAAACCTGGGAACCAAGCTGCACAGCCCGGCCCTTCAGGCTAATGCCTGGCATCATCGCTCCGACGCCCTGTCATCCATGGTGGTTCTTATTGGCGGCCTGGCCGGCTGTCTGGGCTGGTCCCGGGGGGATCCCACCGCCGGTTTTATTGTCGGAATGATGATCGCCTATGTGGCTTTTCGTTTGACCCGTCAGGACCTTGGCCAGTTACTGGAAAGTGCGGTATCACCGCCAATCCAGCAGGAGATTGAAAACGCCATTAACCGTTTTCCCGACATTATTTCCTGGCATCACCTGCGCACCAGACAGGTTGGCAGAGAAATTTTTCTTGATTTCCATATCCTGGTTGACGGCAACATGCGCGTTGCTGACAGCCATGCCCTATCTCATCGGCTGGAAGAATTTATTAAAGAAACCCTCGATTATCCCCTTAATATTATCATCCATATCGAACCGGGAGATGTGACCCCCTAAAATCATAAAATTTCCCCTCCTATTTTTCTCTTGACAAGCGGAATAAAGTTTTCTATAGTGTATTTTGTTAGGCACTATTAACATATTAATAAGGATCAAACAATGACCACTGTTATAACTCCTGATCTTTCGCCAACTCAGGAAGATTACCTGTCAGCCATTTACCAGATTATCAAAACCCAGCAAGTGGCCAGAGTCAATATTATAGCCAAAAAACTGCGGGTCGGCCTGTCTACGGTTACCGCGGCTTTAAAAAGCCTGGCGGCGAAGGAGCTGATTCATTACCAACCATACAGTTATGTTACCCTGACGGAAACCGGCACTACCATTGGCGAACAGTTGGCTCTAAAGCACCAGGTAATAGTTGATTTCCTCACCTCTATCCTGGCTTTGCCTCTTGATGAGGCCGAAATCAATGCCCATCGCCTTGAACACGCGGTTGATGAGGAAGTACTTCAACGCATCATCAGCTTTATTCAGTTTCTGGAAGAATGTCCCCGGGGAGGAATGGACTGGATTAAGGAGTTTCACCATTTTTATGAAACCGGTTCCCGTTCCTGCCAATGTGAACAACGTTTCAACAGCTGGCTGACAAATATTTGTCCCCGCCAGATAAACACATCGGCACCAAAAGGAGAAACAACAATGAATGTAACCTTAGCAGAACTCAAGCCTTCGGAACAAGGCACCATCATCACGGTCCGGGGAGCCGGACCAACGGGCAAACGATTAATGGAAATGGGGCTTACCCCGGGAAGTACGATCACGGTGGAAAAAATAGCCCCCCTGGGTGATCCCATAGATGTCAAAATCAAGGGTTACCACCTGAGTTTGCGCCGGGAAGAGGCTGCCGGCATTAAAATTGAGAAAATCATAAAATAATGACCATGTATCCGAAAAAAGGAGTTTCCATGAGTTTAACCCAGATTAAAACCGGAGCAAAAGTACTGGTGGAAAACCTCAGTGCCGGGCAGCGTTTTCGTCACCGGATGGCGGAGTTGGGCATATTCCCCGGGGCCTTGATCAAGGTTCTCAGAGTACAACACCGTGGACCACTGTTGATCCAGGTTGCCGGCAGCAAGCTGATGCTGGGACAGCGGATGGCGGAAAAAATCATCGTTAGATAAAGGCAATTTTTTTTGCCCCCGTTCTTAGTCGTAACTAACTATATTTATACAGTAGAATTTAAGGGAGAAATTAATATGAAAAACAAGATTACCGTCGCGCTGGCCGGCAATCCAAACAGTGGAAAATCAACAATTTTCAATCTGCTCACCGGTGCCCACCAGCATATCGGCAATTACCCCGGAGTAACGGTGGAGAAGAAGGAAGGAACCTGTGGACACCTTGATCATGAACTGCTGATCACAGATTTACCCGGCACTTACAGCCTGACGGCGCACTCAGCAGAGGAAGTGGTAGCCAGGGATTTTCTCATCCATGAGCGGCCACAGGTGGTGGTTGATATCGTCGACGCTTCCAACCTGGAGAGGAACCTGCTTTTAGCCACCCAGATGATGGAAATGGATACTCCCCTGATTATTGTCCTCAACATGATGGACATGGTTGCCAGACAGCAGCTGAAAATTGATTTAAAAGCGATGGAGCAGATGCTCGGTGTCCCGATTGTACCAATGGTGGGCAATAAGGGGGAAGGAAAAGAAGAACTGTTGCAGATGATCATCGCCGTGGCCACCAAACAGAAAAAATCGGCACCACGCCCTATCTCCTACCAAGAGGATATAGAACAGGCAATCGACGAGATAGCAGCCATGATTACCACCAACCCCCTGCCAACTCTTCCGAAAAGATGGCTGGCGATCAAAATGCTGGAACTCGATGACAGCCTGCTGGAAACCCTGAGCCGGGCCGATCCGGCCCCGGAAGTTTTCAAAAACAGCGTTGGCCGTATATATCAAAAACTGGTTGTTCACCTGGATGAAGCCCCGGAGATGTTGATCACCGAATGGCGTTACGGTTTTATCGCCGGTCTGATCAAGGAAACCACCAGCACCCCGGCTGGCGACCGGCGCAGCATATCGGACAGAATAGATCAGGTAATACTTAACCGAGCCCTGGGGCTGCCCATTTTTCTCCTGCTCATGTACCTGGTATTCTATCTGACCTTTACGGTGGGAGGACCGCCGATGGATTGGATCGATGCCAGATTTTCCTGGCTGGGTGATGCAATGACCACCCATTGGCCGGGGAATCCTGATAGTGCGCTGTTGTCCCTGCTGGTTGATGGCATCATCGGCGGCGTTGGTGGAGTCTTGATTTTTCTCCCCAATATCATCTTTCTTTTCCTGGCCATAGCTATCCTTGAAGGAACCGGATACATGGCCCGAGCGGCGTTTATCATGGACCGGGTAATGCACAAAATCGGCCTGCACGGCAAAAGTTTCATCCCTTTGCTTACCGGTTTCGGTTGCTCCATACCCGCCATTATGGCCACCCGGACCATTGAGAACGAACGCGATCGGCTGACCACCATTATGGTAACTCCACTGATGAGCTGTGGCGCCCGCCTGCCCATCTATGCCCTTATAATCCCGGCATTTTTCCCGAAAGTCTGGCAGGCCCCCATGCTCTGGATAATCTATGTGATCGGCATTATTCTGATGATGCTCTCCGCCTGGCTGCTGCGCGCCACGTTATTCAAGGGTGAAGATGCACCGTTTGTCATGGAACTGCCACCCTATCGCCTGCCGACCTTAAAATCGATTATTATCCACACCTGGGAAAGGGCCTGGCTGTATCTGAAAAAGGCTGGAACCATCATCCTGACCATTTCTATTATCCTCTGGGCCATGACCACCTATCCCGGCACTCCGGCAGATAAACTGGCGTCTATCCACTCGGACGAAGCCCGACAGGAACTTCAACTGGCCAATTCCACTGCCGGCCGCATCGGTCACTGGCTGGAACCGGTGTTAAAACCTATGGGTTTCGACTGGCGCATTGGTACAGCGCTGATCGGTGCTTTCGCCGCCAAAGAAGTTTTTGTCTCCCAGCTGGGAATAGTTTATTCCCTGGGCGAAGCAGATGAAGAATCCGTCTCCCTGCGGGAAAAACTGCAACAACACTACAACCCCCTGATCGGCTTTTGCATCATGCTCTTCTGTCTGATCAGCGCCCCCTGCATGGCTACCATCGCGGTTACCAAACGGGAAACCAATTCCTGGCGCTGGGCGCTCTTCCAACTGACCGCCTTGACCGTGATGGCCTGGGTAATAACCTTCCTGGTTTTTCAAATCGGTAACTGGCTGCAGATTGGAGTCTAAATATTGGAACAAGAAAGGAAAAGAAAATGGAAATCATCGGCATCATCACTATTGTCAGCCTGGCCCTGTTATTCACCGGCCGGGCCTGGCGACAGACTTTCAAAAATAATGACCAATCCGGCTGCACCCACAGTGACAGCTGCCAGGGATGTTATGGCTGCAGCACGACACCAAAGACGGCAATCGGAAAAAAAGATATGCAGGATTAAACCATCTTCAACTAAAACAGGAGTCTGCCATGTCAATTCTCATCGTGGGTGCCGACCAAATCAAAGCCATCACTCCTAAGCTTGAAGACCGGGGAATTTCCCGGATCACTCACTGGACCGCCAGAAAAAAGGTAACCTCCAAGTTTACCATTCCCCAGCATATTGAGGCAGTCATCTTTTTCACTGATTTCTTACACCATATAGCTGCCCGAAAAATAAAAGCGGAAGCCAAAAAAAGAAATCTGCCCACTATTTTCTGCCGCCGTGCATCCAGTGAATTGATACAAAAAATTGAAATACTAAACCAACAATTACAAAGTAAAATCATTTTTTCCCCTTGACAAAAACCGGATATCAACATTATAGGACAGGTGGATTTCAAAGGGAAGCCGGTGCAATTCCGGTGCTGTACCCGCAGCTGTAACCAGGAACGAACGTCCAAGAAGGACCACTGGATGGTAGAAAAATCGGCACCCCGCCGATGAAACCATCCGGGAAGGTGGACAGTAGGCCGCCTGGAAGCCAGAAAACCTTGAATTCATTGCCTGACACGGTACCGTCACCCGGTATCGGGTCCCCGGGAAAAGGGACCGGAGAGGATTCATCTCTGCCACTATTCATTTCTCCGGTTTTTCATAATCATTGCTATGGTTGGTTCCAGTCGCTGCACGCGTGGAATCTTCGTGTGTTTCTGTGCTCTAGGTCAGCTGTTTGTTATGTTTCATTAAAATAATATTACAAAAACCTACAACTACAACAAAAAAGGAGGAAAATGGTTATGTGGAAACAAACAACAAAATGGTTCATCTCAATGGTACTGATACTGCCGCTGTTGCTCTGCATGCAGGCAATTCCAACCCACGCGGCCAGCGATGAACTGCTGATTGAACTGCAAAACCTGAAAGCCAAGCTGGAACAACTTGAGCAGAAAGTTGCCCGGCAGGACAGACTGCTGGCCAACCAGCAGCAGCAAGTCTCCCGCCAGAACGAAAAGATTGAGGCCCAGGAAAAAATTAATACCGGCCTGGAAGAAATCAAGAACGCTCTGGGAGGCATTGAAATCGACGCTGATATCACCATGATTGGCCAGGGAACTTTCGACGACGATGATGAAATGGGCTATGACAACGGCACCGACGCTTCCTTCTCCTTTGACTTGGAGGTAGCCAAGTCCTTCTCCTGGGGCGGTAACGCCGCCATCATCCTTGAGGGTGGTAACGGCGAAGGCATCGACGGCCGAATTGACAGTTGGAGCGGCTTCAATGATGACAACGACGATGACGAAACCGCCCATGTTACCGAAGCCTGGTATGAACAATCCCTGCTGAATGAAAAGCTGACTTTTACTTTCGGTAAAATCGATTTGACCAACTATTTTGATGCCAGCGAAGTCACCAATGATGAAACCACCCAGTTTCTATCCACCGGGTTTGTCAATTCCCTGGCGGTGGAATTTCCCGACAACGGCCCCGGAGCCCGGATAACTGCTTCACCCAGCAAACTGGTCGATATCAGTTTCGGCTGGATGGCTGTAGATCAGGACAACGGGGACTCATCCTGGGATGACATCGGTCGCGGCTCTTTTGCCATCGGTGAGATTGATTTCAAACCGGTGTTCGCCGAGTTGCAGGGAAATTACCGCTTCTATGCCTGGTACATGAATGCCGACCACGAAGAATGGGATGGTAGTGATGACGATGAGGAAGGCAGCGGCTTTGGTCTCAGCCTTGACCAACAGTTGATTCCCAATTTGTTGACGGTCTTCGCCCGGGCAGCCTGGCAAGACAAGGACTTGTATGAAATCGAAACCCACTATAGCGCTGGCCTGCAGCTGAGCGGCACATACTGGAGCCGGAACAATGATATTGTAGGTCTGGCCTATGGCTTCGCCAAGATCAGCGATGAATTTGAAGACTACAACCATGCCATCGGTGACGATGATATTGATGATGACGAACAGCATGTGGAACTGTACTATCGCCTGGTCTTCAACAACCATTTCGCCCTCACCGCCGATTACCAGTGGATTACCAACCCGGCGGGCAACAGCGATGCCGATAATGCTTCCGTTTTCGGCCTGCGCTCCCAGATCGATTTCTAATTCAGCTCCCCCTTCCTCGGCTTTCATAGCCATAACGTTATAAAGCCGGTCCTTAAAAAGACCGGCTTTATAACGTTGCCATGCCGTTTTTCACGTCTCATAAGCCTTACAAGCTCAACTTTCTGAGTTATGAAAAAACAGTCCTGCCTGTCGCCGTGCCTGCCGGCAGGCTGGGCAGACACGGCTATGAGCCAAGCCCAAACATCCTGACAATGTATTCTGGCAACACAAGTCAGAAAGTTGAGTTACAAACTTATATCGTTATCCTTGGCCGCATCTTTAATATGCTCAACATAAATCTCACCCCAGCTCAGGTTTTCACCTAATCCATGAATGACACACTCAACCCGAACACCAACTTTTTTGAAAGTACTCTTCCATGAATCTTCGTCATCTCCAGCCATGTCGTTATTGGCATGATCTCCCGCAACGATCATCATGGGTTTCGGGAAGTCCCGGTTCCGGCTCCGGCGTTAAAACTGACGTCAACAGCGCAGTAGTATAAGGGTGCAAAGGCTTTGTGAAAAGATCTATCGCGAACGGGTAGTTTTAGCCGAAATCAGTACGCTCCAATTCAAGAGCATTCAGATCGAGGGAAAACCAGCAAGCTGATTTTTGTTCTTCTGCCCTCAAGATGAGTTTGACCACCAGCGCCGCCTGCAGGCTGGCAACGGCAGCCACCCCGGCGGCAAAACTATTCGGAGATGATTCCATCTCCGGCTGGGTAGGGTGTGGATATAACCTGGCTATCAGCTCTTCGCCAGGCGGCTGAACGGCCAACTGTCCATACCAACCAGCCACCGCACCATGGACCAAAGGAAGATTCATCTGTTTGCAAAGATCATCCAACTCCCGCCGGGCGGAAATGGAATCCAACGTGTCCACCACCACTTGCATCCCCTCCAGCAACTGTTCGCCATTTTCCTCCGTCAGGAATGCTGCCATTGGAATCATGGTCACCGCCGGGTTTATCCGGGCAGTCCGCGCCGCAGCCACTTCAACCTTGGACTGGCCCAGGGAATCCAGCGTGGCCAGCGTCTGCCGGTTCAGATTGCTCTCATCAAAAACATCCGCATCAATAACCAGCAGCCGGCCAACGCCAACCCGGGCAAGCTCCTCCACCAGAAAACCGCCAAGCCCACCACAACCAACCACTGCTACCCGGGCATGGAACAACCGCAGTTGCCCCTCGGATTGAAAAAGTTGATGCTGGGCGGCATAGCGTTTGGGAAACAAGCCTTGTTCCAGAACGGCCAGCTCAATATCAGCATAAGAAACAGCAAAAAGATGGTGGGCTGTTTCATATGTCTGCCAATCCACCAGACCGTCCATAGCTGCGGAATGCAAAAATGATCTCAAGTCTTCAGGCATTACTCATCCCCCCTATCTGTGGAAAAACGGCACATACATCTTTTTCATTTAAAAAATGTTCCAGCCCCACATGCCGACCATTCACCAGTAGAACGCCAAGTTTTTCTACCGGCAACTGCAATGCGGCAACCAGCTGGCCGACAGTATACGGAACCTTTACGTTCCAGGTCTCAACTTTGAAACGTCCCTCCCTGAATGTGGCAAAAAGCTTGACCGTTATCTACATAGCAAAACCAGTACTGTCCGGTATACTTTTTGCGTCGTGTTCAATGTCGGCAACCGGTACTGTTTCAAGCGCGACATCGTGAGATGCCGTTGCTTTTCCCGGTGATTGGAGCGTGAAAGTTGCCATGTTTGAGCCCTACAGGGCGAGTTTGGCAACTTTAGCGCAATGAGCCGCTGGAAAAGCAGGCAATCGAGCGCCAAAAAGCGCTGAAATCAGCTCCGGTTGACAGTATGCAACTTTCTAACCAGACACTGCTGTGGCAAAACGGAGAAAGCACCCTGTCCCAGACCACAGGGTGCTTTAAATGAATTTCAAGACAATAGCCTGAATCACTGCCGATAGGAACCGTGCTACTTGATGCTAATCTTAATCTGGTTTGCGGTACGCGAAACAATAATATTATCTTCGCGGGCCAGCCAACCAATGGCTGCGTAGAGGGCAAACGGTGTCAAATCAACAGTTTTTTTCAGCGCCCCGGTGGTCATTGTTCCTCCAGCCTTCAACTCTTTCCAGACCTTGCCGGCATCCAATCCAATTTGATTTTTCATAATTTTTTGCTCCTTCCACTCCTCAAACACTCAGGGTTTACTTGTTAACTCAACTTTCTAAGTTATGAAAAAACAATCCTCACCTGTCGCCGTGCCTGCCGGCAGGCAGGCTGGGCAGACACGGCTATGAGCCAAGCCCGAACATCATGATAATGTATTCAGGTAACACAAGTCAGAAAGTTAAATTGTTAATCTTCAGTTGGATATCATTAAAAATCCCAGAACGCGTCAATCTCTTCACCGGTAAAATTCCAGATTGCATCATGGGGAGATACCGGTTCTTCGAAAAATTCCGGAAGCCGGTCATCCAGGGCGGTAAAACCTGCCGCCTGATTAAAAGCACGCTCAGTCTTTAAAATTGACTTGCCCAGGCTTGTCACATCGGCAACAGTCAAGATACTGCCAAAACGGGCATTAATCATCTCCACCACCGCTGGCAGGGCGTCAGGATTATCCAACACCGCAAAAGCGACAAAGACACAAAGTCCCGTGCTGTCCACCGCCGCCGTGGCAATCTGCAGGTTCCGGGAAAGTTCCACCTGCCCCTCTTTCTGCAGTGGATCAACAAAGCCACCACATTTGAGGATATTGGTGGCCACTGTGTAGCCGGCCGTGTGATCGGCACCCATGGTGGATGTACAATAAGTAATGCCGATGCCCTTCACCGACCGGGGATCATAGGCAGGAATGGCCTGGTCTTTGACCACCGGCACCCGGGTTTGGCCATAGACTTTTCCAGTCACTGCAGCCCCGGACCCCAGGATGCGCCCCAAAGGGGTCCCCTGCTGAATTTCCCCCAACAAGCCAAGGAAACCAGCACCATCGCCAAAATCAATCACCCCGGCTTCCATAGCCACCCCGATGGCAACCGCCGTCTCAATGGTATCAATCCCCATATCATCCATCAAGTGGTCGGCTTCCGCCAGGACATCCAGATCATCAATACAACAACCGGCACCCATAGCCCATATGGATTCATACTCAAACCCCGAGGTCACATAGTTGCCGTCCTTATCAACAAAAACCTGGGAACACTGGATCACGCAGCCGGGATGACAACCATGCCTGGCTTTGCCACCCCGGGCATCGATCAATTCACGCATCTTCTCGCCGCTGATCTGGTCGTGGCCGTCAAACTGACCATAACGAAAATTTCGGGTGGGCAAACCGCCCACTTCGTTAACAATATTGATCAGGATATCAGTACCGTAATTTGGCAGGGCCTCACCTGAAACCGGATGGTCATGAAGGGCCTTGACAAACACCTTGGCCGCCACCTTGAATTTTTCCTCGTCCACCAGGGGGACAGTTTTCGGCGCACCCGCCGGATCGATAACAATATACTTGATCTTTTTCGATCCCATCACCGCACCCAGGCCACCCCGCCCCAGGCTACGCAATTTCCCATCGGGGTCCATGACCGAGATATTGGCCGCCGCCATCCGATTTTCTCCCGCCTGGCCAATGGACAAAACGCCTACATGATCAGGCAAAGAATCGACCACGGCAAAATTACCTTTGCCCACCAGGACCGTTTCTTCGCTGATCGACACACCTTGGGTACTTACCTTCAGGCTGTAAAAGATATCTTTCTCCGGCAGACCCTCAACAATCAGGGCCTTGATGCCCATGCGGGCCAACAACTGGGATGCCGTCCCCCCAGCATTACTCTCCTTAATGGTACCGGTCAACGGACTCTTAGCCCCGGCTGACAGCCGCCCGGAATTAGCCGCCCGGGTACCGGACAGCAAACCGGGGGCAAAAACCAGTTTATTATATTTCCCCAGCGGATGGCAGGCAGGCGGCACCTCGGTGGCAATAATAGTTGACGTCAGCCCACGACCACCCAGGCCCAGCCAGTCAGCCGGAACATCTTCAATGCTGACGGTCAAATCCGTCATGTTTACCCGAAAAATTCTATCTACCATTATCACACCTTCATCCGCTAAAAAGCTAATCCGTAAACATCGTGACAACCACCATCCCTATCGACAAACATCTTTGTATAAGCTGGCAAAAATGTACCACATTGTCAAGAAAAAGTTTCGTATTTTCTGCTGGTTACATAAGAAACAAATCCGGTACAGGCGAACAGCCCATTCATCTTCGTTGAAAAAAGCATCACGATCTTCATCATGGAAGATATAGTCACGACCGGCGGTGCGGCCCAGCAGCGGATTCCAGTAAAACAGCCGATCACCGTCGATATAGTCGGAACCATTGAACAATGGCATATAGACAAGATCGATATTCACCAGATCGAAGAAAACACTGATTTTTGCAGCATCGGAAAAAGCTTTCAGGTACTCGGTATCCCGACCGCAGAAAAATGACTTCCAATCCTTGGGAAAAAGATCATTGACAAACAGTAAATCACCAGTTCCCCAGGTCAACACTTGGCGGCCAATCTTGACATCAACAAAATCCAATGGAAAAAAATCAGGGACAGTTCCCGTAAGTCCGCAAGGTAATCATCGGTAACCGGATCAGCGAGGAAATCATTCTTGAACCTCAGCATCCCCCAACCGAAATCGACATTCAATTCCAGCTGCACCCGGGCTTCGGCCAGGGAGGTATGTTTTTCATCAACAGGATCAACCAAACGACGACCGGTCCGTAACTCAACAAAACCATTACTGTCAATCCCGGCATCGTCCAGGGACTGGCACACGGATGTCCAGAGGTTGTCGGCAACCGCCGGAGAAATCCCGATGGCACCAACAGAAAAAATCAGCAAAAGCAGGAAAGGCAAGAAGCGGCACAGGCGATTGATCATCTTCTCACTTCCCGTGGCGGACGGCGCAGGTAGCGTTCGGTAAAGATACGCTCTTTCAACCCGATATCATAGGTAATGCCGCTGAATTCACTCACCGTTTCTCAGCAGTGTCCGGTATGTTTTTTGCGTCAGGTTCAATGTCGTCAACCGGTGCTGTTTCAAACGCAACATCGTGAGGGTAGCCCGTTGCTTTTCCCGGCGATTGGAGCGTGAAAGTTGCCATGTTTGAGCCCTACAGGGCGAGTTTGGCAACTTTAGCGTAATGAGCCGCTGGAAAAGCAGACAATCGAGCACCAAAAAACGCTGAAATCAGCTCCGGTTAGACATATACAAGTTTTTTACCGAAGACTACTGACTAAAACTGCAACATGTCAGGAATACATCAGATTAACATTTCAAACAGACTTTGCACACCGTGATCTACTCTTGATGGACTCGTAAAAAGTCTAAATTGCCATAAAAGAAGGTTAACTGCTTGATATTATTAAGATAAAGTCCCTTTTTTGCTTGACTTGAGATATGATCTATGTTAAAGAATCTGTAACATTATTAA
>Ga0307991_1000642_pt1 | contig 24978 bp, 26 predicted proteins | sample EllFjometagen131_FD_203146 | JGI IMG/M metagenome (GOLD analysis project Ga0307991, IMG submission 203146) | Marine microbial communities from Ellis Fjord, Antarctic Ocean - #131 | ecosystem: Environmental > Aquatic > Marine > Unclassified | place: Southern Ocean | collected 2014-10-08 | reverse complement strand
CAGAAATCAAATAAAAAGTGATATTGATAAAAAAATATATGAATTAAATAGTTTATGGCTTGAAGAATATAGAATTATAGATGAAGAAGTTGTTAAAATTAATAGAAATAATGAACAATTAAAAATAAATGTTGATTTTAAAGGGGAAAGAACTAAATTTTTAGATAAGCAAAAAAAAATATTTAAAGGAAGTGGAATAAGTAATTTAAATTATACAAAAATAGTAGAGAAATATTCTGATTTTATTGAAATGTTTAAGGATGATGTTATATTGAAAAATGAAATATTAAATGATAAACATTATTTTGAGTATAAAAAAATATATAATAATAATTTAGAAGAATTATTATTATACCAGGTGGATAATAAATATACAATAACTTATGATAAGAAAACTTTGAATAATCATTCATTGGGACAAAGGGCTACAGGTTTAGTTTTATTTTTATTAGCTCAGAAAGAGACGGATATATTAATTATTGATCAGCCAGAAGATGATTTGGATAACCAAACAATATATAACGAAGTAATTAAAAATATAAATGAATTAAAAGGAGAAATGCAATTTATATTTGCAACTCATAATGCGAATATACCTGTTTTGGGAGATAGCGAAAAAATAATTACTTGTAAATTTGAAGATGAAAAAATCAATATTCATGAAGGAAATATTGATGAAAAAGAAACGCAAAAAAATATTATTGATGTAATGGAAGGCGGAAAAGACGCTTTTGAAAAAAGAAAAAATATTTATAGTTTATGGAGGTTGGATAAATGAATGTTTTAGAATTATTAGATACAATTCAATGTGGAGAAACAAGTACAGTACAATTTAAAGAAAAGATGACTTCTAATGACTCGTTTGCAGCTGAAATGATAGCGATGTCCAATGCTTTAGGAGGGATGATTTTATTAGGTATTCAAGATAAAACAGGAGATATAAAAGGATTAAGCAATGAGGAATTACATAGTTATAATAGTAAAATAGGGAATATAGCAAATAATAATGTAATTCCTTTAATTTATGTGATAACAGATATTTTAAAGGTTGGTGAAAGAAAGATACTAATTGTTACAATTGAGGAAGGAATAAACAAGCCATATAAAGATAGAAATGGTGTTATATGGGTAAAACAAGGAGCAGATAAAAGGAAACTAACAGATAATTCAGAATTGTTAAGATTGTTTCAAAAAAGTGGAAATTTATATATAGATGAAATGGAAATATATAATACTACGATTATGGATATAAATAAAAATGATTTTGGAGAGTTTTATAAAAAAGAATTTGAGGAAGAGTTAGAAGAGAGTGATTTGACTTATGCACAAATCCTAAAAAATATAAATATAATAAGAAAAACTAAAATTACTCTTGGAGGATTGTTATTTTTTGGAAAAAATCCTCAAAGATTTAAGCCGGCTTTTTGTGTGAAGGCAGTATCATTTTTTGGAAATGAAATAGAAGAAACGAAATATAGAGATAGTAAGGATATTATAGGAACTATACCTGCTTTATTTGATAAAAGTATGAGCTTTCTTATGAGTAATTTAAAACAAATACAGAATAACCAAAACTTTAATTCGATAGGTATATTAGAAATATCGAAAATAGCATTAGAGGAATTTTTACAAAATGCCTTAGTTCATAGAGATTATTCTAAAAATGCACCTGTTAGAATTTTGATTTTTGACAATAGAATAGAAATAATAAGTCCTGGTTGTCTTCCGAATAGTTTAACGATTGAAAATATTAAATCTGGAAATGCAGTAGTAAGAAATAATCTTTTATCTACATTTTGTTCAAAAATAATGAGGTATAGAGGATTAGGTTCAGGTGTGAAGAGAGCAGTAAAAGAAGAACCAGATGTTGAGTTGATTAATGATATAGATGGGGAACAATTTATAGTTAGAATATTTCGGAAGTAGGTTGGGCGGATGAAGAATAAAAGAGAAGTATTACATTTTGATATGGATGCTTTTTTTGCAAATGTAGAAATTAGAGATAATATAGAATTAAAAGGAAAACCAGTTATAATTGGAGGAAAACCTAATACTCGTGGAGTGGTTTCAACTTGTTCTTATGAAGCTAGAAAATATGGAATACATTCTGCAATGAGTACAACTAGGGCATATAAATTATGTCCTAATGGAATATTTATTTTGCCGAATATGTCAAAATATAAAAAAGTATCAGATGATATAAAAAAAATTGTATCAGATTATTCAGATACAATAGAGTTTTTATCTTTAGATGAAGGTTATTTAGAATTAACACATACAAAACAACTTTTTGGCGGAACTAAAAAAATAATGTGTTTGATAAAAGATAGAATAGAAGAAGAAATAAACTTAACTTGTTCAGTTGGACTAGGCTATAATAAAATGACAGCAAAAATTGCGAGTGAAGAAAACAAGCCAAATGGAATGTATATAATTGAAGATGAAGAACAATTCAAAAAAGAATTTGGATATAAAAAAATAAAAATAATACCGGGTATTGGAAAAGTAACTTATAATATGTTGAAATCGAAACAATTATTTATAATAAGAGATTTATGGAAATATAGTTTAAAAGAAATGAAAGATAGATTTGGAAATACTGGAATAGATTTATATTATAAATCAAGAGGAATAGATAATTCTATAGTAGGTAGAAAAGTTAAAAATAAGTCTAGAGGAAGAGAAGTTACATATAGTGAAGATGTCTGGGAGAAAAAAATACTATATAGTACATTAAAAAAAATAATAAAAGAACTTTCATTTGATATGATAAGTAATAAAAAATGGTGTAAAACTGTAACAGTAAAAATAAAATATGAAGATATGGAACAAATAACTAGATCAAAAACAGTAGAAAGTCCAATAAGAGAAACATTAGAATTATATGAAATTGTAGATGGAATTTTAAAGAAAATTAGATTTCCAAAAAAGGTGAGATTGACAGGAATGTATGTTAGTAATTTTACAGATTATAAGATTGAACAATTAAAATTAGGGGAAAGTGTAAAAAAAGAAAATACAAAAAAGATGTCAGAGTTAGTTTATAAAATTAGAAAAAGATATGGGGAAAATATAATTATAGATCCTGTAGATTCTAAATAAAAAAATGGAGGTAAAAATGAAAAGTGAAAAAGAGAAAATGTTATTAGGAGAATTGTATTTTGCAGGAGATAAAGAGTTAATGAAAGAGAGATTGAAATTAAGAAAATTAATAGGAAAGTATAATGTGACTGAATGTGACGAAAAAGAAAAAAGAAAAGAATTATTAGGTAAAATTTTAAAAAATGAAGGAGATATAAAAATAGAACCCCCATTTTATTGTGATTATGGATATAATATAGAAGTTGGAAATGATTTTTATGCAAATTATGCATGTATAATTTTAGATGTAAACAAAGTTAAAATAGGTGAAAATGTAATGTTTGGACCAAATGTTCAAATTTATACGGCAACTCATCCTTTGAATGCAGAAGAAAGAATTAAAGGGTTAGAATTGTCAAAACCAATAGAAATTGGAGATAATGTTTGGCTTGGAGGAGGAGTTATAGTTTGTCCAGGTGTAAAAATTGGAAAGAATACAACAATAGGAGCAGGAAGTGTAGTAACAAAAGACATACCAGATAATGTTTTTGCAGCAGGGAATCCTTGTAAAGTATTGAAAAAAATATAATAATAATAAAAATCAAAAAAGTAAAGATTATTTTAAAATAATCTTTACTTTTTTGATGAATCTATGATAATATATAGGTAGATATACAGAACTTCTAATTACAAGGAGAAATCTGAGTAAAAGGTGTTAAAACAAAATATTAGGCTAAAATCAAGGGAAGTCCTGAGATTAAGGTATGAAATTTAAAATGTTTTAACTCTTTCCTTAGAAGAAAAAAATTAAAAGGAGAGATATTATGTTGACATGGAAAGACGAGATCAAAGAAGAAAGTTTTATTACACCAGAAGTAATAGAAAAATTATTAGTGGAGAAAAAGAATTCAACAGATGAAGAATTTGAAGCAGTAATCGAAAAATCTAAAAAAGGAATAAGATTAGAATTAGATGAAGTTTCAATTTTATTAAATTCTGAAAGTAAAGAAAGAATAAACAGAATATTTGAAACAGCAAAATCAAACAAAGAAAGAGTTTATGGACATAGAGTAGTTTTGTTTGCACCATTATATGTAGGAAACAAATGTGTAAATAACTGTACTTATTGTGGTTTTAAAGTAGATAATGTAGATACAGTAAGAAAAACTTTAAGTATGGATGATATCCAAGATGAAATAGAAGCATTAGAAGAAGAAGGACATAAAAGATTAATAATGGTTTATGGAACTCATCCAGATTATAATGCAGATTTTATAGCTGCTACAGTAAGAAAAGTTTATAGTGTTAAAACAGGTAATGGTGAAATAAGAAGAGTTAATATAAATGCTGCACCACAAAGTGTAGAAGATTTTGTAAAAATTAAAGATGCAGGAATTGGAACATATCAAATATTCCAAGAAAGTTATCATCCAGAAACTTATGCAAGAGTTCATCCAAGTGGTGAAAAATCTAAATTTAAATGGAGATTGTTTGGTTTAGATAGAGCAATGAGAGCAGGAATTGATGATATTGGAATAGGAGCTTTATTTGGTTTATATGATTGGAAATATGAAGTTTTAGGTTTAATGCAACATGTAATTCATTTAGAAGCTGAATTTGGAGTAGGGCCACATACAATATCATTTCCTAGATTAACTGCTGCCAATGGAGCAGTAGTAGATGAAAAATATGTAGTAAAAGATAATGAATTAAAAAGAATAATAGCTATATTAAGATTAGCTGTACCATATACAGGTTTAATTTTGACAGCAAGAGAAAATGCGGAAGTAAGAAAAGAATGTATGGAATTAGGAGTTTCTCAAATAGATGCAGGAACTAAGATTGAAATAAAAGGATATTCAAAAGCAAAAGAAAAACAAAATATTAAAAAAGAACAATTTACAATAGGAGATACTAGAACTTTAGATAGTACAATGAAAGAAATGATGTTAGATGGATTTGTTCCTTCATTTTGTACAGCCTGTTATAGATTAGGGAGAACTGGTGAACACTTTATGGAGTTTTCTAAACCTGGCTTTATACATCAATTTTGTACGCCTAATGCGATATTAACTATGACAGAATATTTAGAAGATTATGCATCTGACGAAACAAAAAAGGTAGGACAGGAATTATTGGAAAAAGAACTTAAAACTGCAAAATTGAGTGATAATGTAAAAGCAACACTAGCTGATAAGATAAAGAGGGTAAAAAATGGAGAAAGAGATTTATATTATTAAAGATAAGTTAGAAAAAATAGTAGATTCTAAAAAAAGTAAAATAAATTTTACAAAAAAGTATGGAAGAAGAAATGAAACTGTTTTTGTAATTGGAGAATCGCAGTATATGGAATCAACTAAAATATATGAAGATGATAAGTATGTTGTCTTTGGTGAAAATATAGAAGATATAAAAGATGAAATCAAAAAAGAAATAGTTGAATATTTAAAATAAAAGGATCCCCGTTATGTTTATTAGCGGGGATTTAATTTATTTAAAGGGGAGATAAAATGGAAAAAGAAATTTTAGAAGAAAAAAAAATAAATTGCTGGTATTGTGGATCTGAAATTGCCAAAAAAGATAAATATTGCAAAGTTTGCGGAAAAGAACAATCTCAAAAAGCTAGATTTCCATATACTAAATTGGGAATTATTGTAACAAGTTTATTTATAGGGCCTTTTGTATTGAAAAAAGCTATGACATCTCCGTTACTTACCAAAAAAGAGAGAACAAAGTTTTCAGCAACATTAATTATAGTTATGGCAATTATTTTATTTTTTATTATGAAAGCTATAAATGTTATAGGAAATTATTATGTTCAAATGTTTAGTTATTAAATTTACTTTCATAGTAAATTTAAATTTCACAAGATTTAAAGATTGAAAAAATTATAAGCAAAGGTTTTAAATTCTAATCGCAAAACTACAGTTATTAATTAAAATTATAAGGCAAATAATGTTTAATAAGAATTGGTTTTTATTATTTTGTAAAAAAAGTATTATAATTAAAAAAGGATGCTATAAAATAGCACCCTAATAATTGTTTTAAAAAATTATAAAAAAAATATTATTCACTAATCCATTCTTTGTAGACATCAGTAAAAGGTTTTAAAGCTCTATCTAAAATACCATGAATATATGCAATTGTAACACCATAATTTATAATAGGGACTCCTTTTGTTACACTAGCTTCTATTCTAGATAGCATTTCTTTTCTATTTAACATGCAGCCAGCACAATGAACAACAAGTTTATAATCAGTAAGATTATCAGGATAATCTCTTCCAGAGCAAAAATCAAAATCAATTTCTCCATTAATATGTTGATTTATCCATTTTGGCATTTTAACAGTTCCAATATCATCACATTGTCTATGATGAGTGCAGGCTTCAGAAATCAAAATTTTATCACCTGACTTAAGATTTTTTAATGCACGAGCTCCATTAACTAATTTACTTAAATCTCCCTTATATCTTGCAAATAAAATAGAAAATGAAGTAAGAGGAATCTCTTCTGGAGTAATTTTAGCTACTTCTTCAAAAGCTTGAGAATCTGTAATTACTAATTTTGGTTTTTCTTTTAAATTTTCTAATGTTTGCTTTAATTCTGTTTCTTTTGTAGTATAAAACATGGCATTATGATCTAAAATATCACGCATAGTTTGAACTTCGGGTAAAATTAAACGACCTTTTGGCATCCCTGAATCAATAGGAATAACTAATACAACTGTATCTCCTGGATTGATAAGATCTCCCATAATAGAAGGTTGTTCAAAATATTTTGGACTATATTTAATTATTAATTCTTTTAATTCCAATATTCCCTCTTTTTTGAGAGAGCTAATTGCAATATGATTATATTTTTTTTCTTTAATTTCATCTAATAATTTTTGACTAGGTTTTTCTTCATCAATTTTGTTAATAATAATTAAAAAATCAGTATTTTTTTTCTCTAAAAGATTTATGATTTTTTTATCAAAATCAGTTATACCATTAGAATCAATTACGATTAAAGCAATATCAGTTTTATTGATAACTTGTAGACTTTTTTGAATTCTTAATTCTCCTAATTCACCACTATCATCAATTCCTGCTGTATCAATCATGACGACAGGTCCAATAGGATAAATTTCCATAGCCTTATATACTGGATCAGTAGTGGTTCCAGCGTGGTTTGAAACTATTGCTAAATTTTGATTAGTTAATGCATTAATTAAAGTAGATTTTCCTGTATTCCTTTTTCCAAATATAGCGATATGTAATCGGTTTGCATTTGGTGTTTTGTGTAAGTCTGCCATTTCTCCTCCTAAAAGTAATAATTTCTTTAAATTTTATCACAAAAAAAAAAAAAAGTAAATGGAGATAAAAAACTAAATTTAATTATATTTTAGGGTTAGAATAAAAAAAAGAGAATACTTGACAAAAGAGGGGAAAGTCGTGTATAATAACATGTAAATTTTGAGGTGATAAAAATGCGAATTAAGTTACAAGAATTAAGAATGGCAGAAGAAAACACTATCTATATTACAGATAAAATCCAAGTGCCAGATGGAGAAAAAGTAATAGACGTTTTTCCCGATTTAACAATAAGATTAATAGGAGAAGAAGTAGTAGTGTATGGTGAAATTAAATTTTCTCGAATATTAACTTGTGGTAAATGTTTGGAAAAATTTGAATCAGAATTTGAAATGGAAATCGATACTATTTATTTACCTTTGGAATCTTATAAAAGAGAAGTGGAATATGAAGAACATAAGAATGCTTATAATCCAAATAGTCCAACTAATCAACTTTTAGAAAGTGAACAAGTAAATATAAATGAACTCATAAGAGAAAATGTAGTCGTAGGGACTCCAAGTTATCCTCGTTGTAGTGATGAGTGTACTGGAGTAGATGGGGTTGCAAAATATGAAAACAACGGTATGGATCCAAGATGGCAAAAACTTTTAGATATAACTAGTAAGAATCAGGAGGTGGAATAGAGATGGCAGTATCTCCAAATAAGACTTCGAAAGCAAAGAAAAATATGAGAAGATCTCATCATGCATTAAAAGGGTTACAATTAGCAACTTGTTCTAATTGTGGAGCACCAAAAATGCCTCATAGAGTTTGTTTAGAATGTGGAACTTATGCAGGAAAGCAAGTATTAGCTGAAGAAGTAGAAACAACAGAAGAATAAAGGTGAAAAAAAAAGCAAGGTGCTAAATCTTGCTTTTTTTTGATAAGGAGGCAAAAATGAAAATAGCACTGGATGCAATGGGTGGAGATTTTGGCCCGAAAGCAACAGTAAAAGGTGCTGTCCTGGCATTAAAAGAAAACAAAAAAATATCTGTTATTTTAATTGGAAAAGAAAATGAAATAAAAAACGAATTAGATAAATATAGTTATGATAAAAATAGAATAGAAATAATACATACAGATGAAAAGATAAAGGTTGAAGAAGGAGAATCTCCAGCTAGAATTGTAAAGAGGACTCCAATGGCTTCTATGAATATAGCATTAGATTTAGTGAAAAATGGAGAAGCTATAGCATCATTATCAGCAGGAAATACAGGAGCATTGCTAAGTGCGAGCCTTTTCAAATTAAAAAGAATAAAAGGAGTATTGCGACCTGCAATAACTGCAATAATGCCGTCTAAAAATGGACATGTAGCTTTAGTCGATGCTGGCGCAAATGCAGAATGCAAACCACAATATTTAGAACAATTTGCTAAAATGGGAACAATATATAGTAGAGTGTTATTTGAAAACACAAATCCTAAAGTAGGATTATTAAATATAGGTGAAGAGCCTGGAAAAGGAAATGATCTTTCCATAGAAACTTATAAATTGTTAAAGGAAAATGATGGAATAAATTTTTATGGAAATATTGAATCTAGAGATATGATGTCTGGTGTAGTAGATGTAATAGTATCAGATGGGTTTACAGGTAATATAACGTTAAAAGCAGCAGAAGGTGTAGCTACATTTGTGTTAGATTTGTTAAAAGAAGCTATTAAAAGTAGCTTGTTAGCAAAAATAGGAGCTATATTTTTGTTGCCAGCATTAAAGAAAATGCAGAAAAAAATGGATTATTCTGAATATGGAGGAGCTATATTTTTAGGAGTAAATGGTATTTCTATAAAATCTCACGGTAGCTCAGATGGAAATGCAATAAAAAATGGAATAAAGATTGCACATCTTTTTGCAGAAAAAGAAATGATTTCTCAATTGAGAGATGATTTTAAGGAAAAGGAAGGAGAGAGCTGATGGTAGAATTAAAAAGTGTAGGGATAACTGGAATAGGTTCATACTTGCCAGAAAAAATATTAACAAATTTTGATTTAGAAAAAATAGTAGACACTTCAGATGAATGGATAAGGACAAGAACAGGAGTGCAAGAAAGAAGAATAGCAGGAGAAAATGAAGCTTGTTCAGATTTAGCAATAAAAGCATCGATAAAAGCGTTAGAAGATGCAAAAGTAAATCCAGAAGATTTAGATTTGATAATAGTTTCTACAATTACACCTGATTTTGCTTTTCCTGCAACAGCAGCATTAGTACAAGATAGATTGGGAGCTAAGAATGCAGCAGCATTTGATTTAGAGGCAGCTTGTTCTGGATTAGTGTATGCTTTAGTAACAGGATCTAATTTTATAGCAACAGGAATGTATAAGAAAGTTTTAGTAATTGGTTCTGAAGTGTTATCTAAAATAACAGATTGGAAAGATAGAAATACTTGTGTATTATTTGGAGATGGAGCCTCTGCTATAGTATTAGAAGAAGTAGAAAAGGGTTATGGAATAAAATCATATGATTTAGGTTCAGATGGAAGTGGCGGTCATACATTAGATCAACCAGGTGGCGGAAGTAGAAATCCAGCATCGAAAGAAACAGTGGAAAATAGAATGCATTATTTAAAAATGAAAGGACAAGATGTATTTAAATTTGCAATAAAAGCATTACCAGAAACATCAGTGAAAACATTAGAAAGAGTAGGAATGGTTCCAGACGATGTAGATTTATTTGTACCACATCAAGCTAATTTTAGAATTATTAGCTCAGCAGCAAAAAGATTAAAAGTTCCTGTATCTAAGTTTTTTATAAATTTAGAAAAATATGGAAATACATCTTCAGCTTCAATTGGAATAGCTTTGGATGAAGCTGTAAAAAAAGGTGAAATAAAAAGAGATGATAATATAATGTTAGTAGGTTTTGGAGCGGGATTGACTTATGCTTCTTGCTTATTAAAGTGGAGTAGGAGGATTAAGCATGTTTAAAACGGAAGTATGTGAATTGTTGGGAATAAAATATCCAATATTTCAAGGAGCTATGGCTTGGATTGCTGATGGAAATTTAGCAGGACATGTTTCAAAAGCAGGAGGATTAGGAATCATCGCAGGAGGAGGAATGCCACCTGAATTATTACGAAAAGAAATAAAAATAGTTAAAGAAATAACAGATAAACCTTTTGCAGTTAATCTTATGTTAATGATGGAATTTGTAGAAGAACAAATTGAAGTATGTATAGAAGAAAAAGTTCCTGTAGTTACAACAGGAGCAGGAAATCCTGGTACTTATATGAAAAAATTAAAAGAAGCAGGAATAAAAGTTATACCAATAGTACCATCAGTAGCTTTAGCAAAAAGAATGCAAAAATCTGGAGCAGATGCTTTGATAGCAGAAGGAGTAGAAGCAGGAGGACATGTTGGAGATTTGACAACTATGGCGTTATTACCTCAAATAGCAGGAGCAGTAGATATACCTGTAATTGGGGCTGGAGGAATAGCTTCAGGGAAACAATTTTTAGCTGCATTAGTATTAGGAGCTAAAGCTGTGCAAGTGGGAACTAAATTTATAGTAGCAGAAGAATGTAATGTTCATGAAAATTATAAACAAGTGATTATAAAAGCGAAAGATAGAAGTACAGTAGTAACTGGAAAGAAAACAGGACACCCTGTAAGAATAATAAAAAATAATTTAGCTAAAGCATTTATAAAATTAGAAGAATCTGGAGGTTCGGTGGCCGAATTGGAAGAATTAGGAGCTGGGAAATTAAGATTAGCTGCAGTAGAAGGAGATATGAAAGAAGGAAATGTAATGTCGGGTCAAGTAGCGTCAATGGTAACCAAAAAAGAAACCTGTGAAGAAATAATCCAAGATTTGATGACATCATTGATATTGGAAATAGAAAAAATTAAAACATTAAATTTGTAAATTATAAAAAGGACTAATTGAGGAGGAAAAATGTCTAAAATAGCTTTTTTATTTCCAGGACAAGGATCACAATATGTTGGAATGGGAAAAGAATTATATGAAAATATAGAAGTAGCAAAAATAGAGTATGATAAAATATTTGAAAAATTGGATATAGATTTAAAACAAGTAATGTTTGAAGGACCAGAAGAAAAATTAAAGGAAACAAAATATACACAACCAGCAATAGTATTAGATAGTTTAATATTAGCAAAATTATTAGAATTGAAAGGAATTAAACCTGATTTTGTAGCTGGACATAGTTTAGGAGAATATTCTGCATTGGCAATTTCTGAAACTTTGGGATTTGAAGAAACAGTAATGTTAGCAGCTAAACGTGGAGAAATAATGACAGAGGTTGCAGCTAAGGTAGATGGGACGATGGCAGCAATTATTGGTATAGAAGCAGATAAAATAAGTGAAATTTGTCAAAATGTAGAAGGTGTAGTAGAGGCAGTAAATTATAATGAACCAATGCAAACAGTTATAGCAGGAGAACAAGAGGCTATCAAAAAAGCGTGTGATTTATTATTAGAAGCAGGAGCTAAAAGAGCAATTATTTTACCAGTATCAGGACCATTTCACTCATCTTTAATGAAAGAGGCGGGGGAAAAGTTAAAAGAAGAATTTAATAAATTTAGCTTTAATAATCCTAAAATAGGATTTATTGCAAATACAGATGCAAAAAATATAAATACAAAAGAACAAATATTAGATGAATTATATAAACAAACTTTTGGACCAGTAAAATGGGTAAAAACAATACAATATTTAAAAGAAATGGGAGTAACTGAATTTTACGAAATTGGACCAGGAAAAGTATTGAGAGGTTTAGCTAGAAAAATAGATAAATCAATAAAAGTTAAAAGTGTAAATTCGTTAAAAGATTTAGAAAAAATAGTGAAATAGGAGGGTACAATGATAAATTTGAAAGGAAAAGTAGCTGTAATAACAGGATCAGCAAGGGGACTTGGTAAAGCTATAGCAGAAAAATTAGCAGAAGCAGGAGCTGATATAGTTATAACAGATATATTAGAAGATGGAATTGAAACTGCAAAGATAATAGCAGAGAAATATAATGTTGAAACAATATTTATAAAATCGAATGTTGTTGAAATGGATAGTGCAAAAGAATTAGTTGAAAAAACTATGGAAAAATTTGGTAAAATAGATATTATGGTAAATAATGCGGGAATAACTAGAGATGGTTTATTTTTGAGAATGAAAGAAGATGATTTTGATAAAGTAATTGCTGTAAATTTAAAAGGAGTTTTTAATTGTACTCAAGCAGTATTTAAAAAAATGATAAAGCAAAGATTTGGAAGTATAATAAATATTTCATCAGTAATAGGTCTTATAGGAAATATAGGACAAGTTAATTATGCAGCATCAAAAGCAGGAGTTTTAGGAATAACAAAATCTGTTGCAAGAGAAGGAGCAAAAAGAGGAATAAGAGTAAATGCAGTAGCTCCTGGATTTATAAAAACAGATATGACTAAAATATTAAAAGAAGAGGTTCAGAAAAAAATATTATCACAAATACCAATGGGAGAGATGGGAACTCCTGAAGATGTAGCAAATACAGTTTTATTTTTAGCATCAGATTTATCTTCTTATATAACTGGTCAAACAATCCCTATTGATGGAGGAATGGTTACCCAATAAAAGGTTGCAAAATATTGAAAAATTTGATATATTTAGTATAGACAAAAGAAAATTGAAAGGAGGTGTACAATAATATGGCATTATTAGATCAAGTAAAAGGAGTTGTTGTAGAACAATTAGGTGTAGAGGAAGAACAAGTTGTAGAAACTGCATCATTTGTTGATGATTTAGGAGCAGATTCTTTAGACACTGTTGAAATGATTATGGCTTTAGAAGAAGAATTTGATATAGAAATTCCTGATGATGAAGCAGAAAAATTAAAAACAGTAAGAGACGTGATGGATTACATTCAAGCTAATTCGTAAAAAATAAATTATAGGGGAATATATTCCCCTATAATTATAGTTTAAAATGTTTAATATTAAATAGATATATAATAAACCCCAATTCCAATCCCAATTTTATTTTCAATAATGTTTGTATAGTCAACTAATGCTAAAAATTGAAATAATATGAAAATATGAAATTATGTTATTTGATCTTTAATTATGTTAAAAGGTATTATAATTAAAAATAAGGTAATATGATTTTTAAAGGATTTTATAAAAGTTTTTAGGAGGGAGAAAGAATATGAAATTTCCAAAATTAAAAATAGGTAACTTGACACCAAAATATCCAATAATTCAAGGAGGAATGGCAATAAAAGTTTCTATGGCTAAATTAGCAGCTGCAGTAGCGAACGAGGGTGGAATAGGTTTAATCGCTGGAACAGCAATGAAAGTGGAGGAATTAAGAGCAGAAATAAGAAAAGCTAAAAAAATGAGTAATGGAATTATTGGTGTGAATATAATGTTTGCAGCAACTGATTTTATGGAAGGAATAAAAGCAGCAATAGAAGAAAAAATTGATATAATAGTTTATGGAGCGGGATTTTCAAGAGATATATTTGGAATAGCCAAAAAAGCTAATATACCAGTAGTACCAATAGTATCATCGTTAAAACTAGCTAAAATTTCAGAAAGATTGGGTGCAGCAGCAGTTGTTGTTGAAGGTGGAAATGCTGGAGGGCACTTGGGTACAGATAAAGATAGTTGGGATATAGTAAAAGAAATAAAAGAAAATATCAAAATACCTGTAATAGGAGCAGGAGGTATGATAAATCCAGAAGAAATAAAAAGAATGTTTGATTTAGGATTAGATGGAGTACAATTGGGAACAGTATTTGCAGCATCAAAAGAATCAAGTGTATCAGAAAAATTTAAAGAAATGTATATAAATGCAAATAATTCAGATGTTGTAACAATAATGAGTTCTGCAGGATTGCCAGCTAATGCAATAAAATCTAAAATGACAGATTTAATTCAAGCAGGGAAAGCACCAGCACCAGCTAATTGTGTTAATTGTTTAAAACATTGTAGTAGAAAGTGGTGTGTATCAGATGCTTTAATGGCAGGACATGCTGGAGATGAAGAAAATGGAATATTCTTTACAGGGAAAAATATTGAAGGAATAAAAGAGATAAAAACTGTGAAGGAAATATTTAGCGAGATAATTAATTATTCAGAATAAAAAAGAAGAGGTGAATAAAAAATGAGAAGAGTTGTAATTACAGGAGTAGGTGCAATAACAGCACTGGGAACAGGAGTAGAAAAAAGTTGGAAAGCGTTAAAAGAGGGTAAAATAGGAATAGGAAATATAACACAATTTGATCCAAAAGATCACGCTTCAAAAGTTGCAGGAGAGGTAAATGATTTTGATCCAAGTGAATATATAGCAAGAAAAGAAATAAAAAAATTAGCAAGATATACACAATTTGCAATTGTTGCTTCTACCATGGCATTAAAAGATTCAGGATTAGAGATAACAGATGAAAATGCAGAAAATATAGGAGTTTTGGTTAGTTCTGGTATAGGTGGATTAGAAATTTTGGAAAAACAACATACTATATTAGAAAATAGGGGACCCAAAAAAGTATCACCATTTACAATACCAGCAATGATTGAAAATATGGCGGCAGGAAATGTAGCGATATATACTGGAGCAAAAGGACCGAATAAATCGATAGTGACTGCATGTGCTTCAGGAACTCATTCTGTAGGAGATGCATTTGAAATGATAAAATATGGAAGAATAGATACAATGATAGCAGGAGGAACAGAAGCATGTATAACTCCACTAGGAGTAGCCGGATTTTCTTCAATGAAAGCATTATCTACTCAACATAATGATAATCCTCAAAAATCTTCAAGACCATTCAATTCTGATAGAGATGGATTTGTAATGGGAGAAGGAGCAGGAATATTAATTTTAGAAGAATTAGAAACTGCTAAAAAAAGAGGAGCAAAAATATATGCTGAAATTATAGGATATGGAGAAACAGGAGATGCATTTCACATGACTGCACCAGCACCAGGAGGAGAAGGAGCAGCAAGAGCAATAAAAATGGCGTTAAAAGAAGGAAATATTGAATTGACAGATGTGGATTATATTAATGCACATGGAACATCTACTCCAGCAAATGATAGATTAGAAACAGCGGCAATAAAAACGGTATTTGGAGAATATGCAAAGAAACTTGCAGTAAGTTCAACAAAGGGTGCTACAGGGCATGCTTTAGGGGCAGCTGGAGGAATAGAAGCAGTATTCTTAGCATTGGCAATAAATGAGGGCGTATTACCTCCAACAGTAAATTATGAAAATCCAGATGAAGAATGTGACTTAGATTATGTTCCGAATGAAATGAGAAGAAAAGATATAAATGTAGCGCTTTCAAGTTCTCTTGGTTTTGGTGGACATAATGGTGTAATTGCTATGAAGAAATATAAACCAGAGGTGTAAAATGGGAGCAGGAAAAAAAACATCAGAATTAGAAAAAGTATTAGACTATGAATTTAAAAATAAAGAATTATTAAAAAAAGCATTGATTCATAGATCTTATGGAAATGAAAATAGAAAATACAAAAAAGTTGATAATGAGAGATTAGAACTGCTGGGAGATGCAGTTCTAGATCTTATTATAACAGAATATATTTTTAAGAAATATACAAATTCAACAGAAGGATATTTGGCAAAATTAAAATCAATGATTGTAAGTGAGCCTGTATTAGCTGAAATTTCTTTAGAAAATAACCTTGGAGAATATTTATATTTAAGCAAGGGTGAAGAAAAAACTGGAGGAAGAAAAAGAAAGTCAATCTTAGGAGATACTTTTGAAGCGTTATTAGGTGCATTGTATTTAGATTCGGATTTTGGAATGGCAAGAAAATTTGTCTTGAGGTATTTTGAAGAAAGAATAGAGCATATTGAAGAGAATGAAGAATTAATAGACTATAAAACAATTTTACAAGAATATAGTCAACAAAAATATAAACAAATACCAAAATATGTGATATTAGAAGAAATGGGACCAGATCACAATAAACAATTTAGAATTGGTGTAGAAATTAAAAATGAATTATTAGCTACAGGGATTGGTAGAAATAAAAAATCAGCAGAACAAAAATCAGCGAAGAATACATGTAAAAAATTGGAGATAAAGCCATATGAAGCATTATAATATACCTATATTTATAGTACATTATGGATGCCCTCATATATGTGTGTTTTGTAATCAAAAAAAAATTACAGGTGTGGAGACAAATATAACTTCAAACGATATAGATTTGATTATAAAGGAATATTTAAAAACTCTTCCAGAGGATAGTTACAAAGAAGTAGCTTTTTTTGGTGGAAGTTTTACGGGTATTTCAATAAAATTGCAAAAACAATATTTAGATGTAGTTCAGCCATATATAAAATCAAAAAAGATAAATGGAATAAGAATGTCAACAAGACCTGATTATATTAGTAAAGAAATATTAGATTTGTTAAAAGAATATAGTGTAACAACTATTGAATTGGGAGTTCAATCATTTGATGATGAAGTTTTGGAAAAATCAGAACGAGGTTATAAGAATGAAGTGATATATGAAGCATCAAATTTAATCAAAGAATATGGTATTAATTTGGGAATTCAAATAATGCCAGGATTACCAGGTTCTAATTTTGAAAAAGATATTTTGAGCATAAAAGAAATAGTAAAAATACATCCAAATGAAGTTAGAATTTATCCAACATTAGTAATAACTGAAACTGAATTGGAAAAGATGTATGCTAGAAAAGAATATAAACCTTTAGAATTAGAAGAAGCAGTAGAACAGGTAGTGCCAATGGTAGCATTGTTAGAATTAAATGATATAAAAATAATTAGGACAGGATTGCAACCTTCGGATGATTTGAGAGAAGAGGGAGTAGTAGTTGGAGGACCTTTTCATTCAGCTTTTAGAGAGTTAGTTGAAACTGAAATATATTATAAATTTTTCAATATTTTATTAAGAGAAACTGAAGTGGTAAAAGTTGAATGTAATGAAAAAAATACATCAAGAATAATTGGTATAAATAAAAAGAATAAAGTAAGATTAGGAGAAAAATTTAAAATATCTAGAAATGATAAATTAGAAAGAAATGAAATATTAATTAATTTAAAAAAATACACTAGAAAACAGATTTTAGATAAAATAATAAAAGAGAGTGGATTAGAATGAAAGAGTTAGTCGCAGAAATAAGTAAATTTGAAACAAAAGTTGGATTGATAGAAGATGGAGAACTGACAGAGATTTTTGTAGAAAGAGAAGAAAATAAAAGATTGGTAGGAAATATATATATAGGAAGAGTAGCAAATATTCTTCCTGGAATGGAATCAGCATTTATAGATATAGGATTAGAAAAAAATGCTTTTTTGTATGTAGATGATTTACGAGAATTTGAAACGAAATATTTGAATGGTGAAATAAATGAAAAACCTATAGAAGAATTATTAAATGTAGGAGATAAAGTAGTAGTGCAGATATTAAAAGGGCCTAGAGGTACAAAAGGCGCTCGGGTAACAACTCATTTTACGATACCAGGAAAATATCTAATATTAATGCCAAATAATGATTATATAGCTATTTCAAAAAAAATATCAAAAGAAGAAGAAAGAAATAGATTGAATAAAATATTAAGAGATATCAAACCAGAAGGAATCGGAGCTATAATAAGAACGGCTTCTAAAGGACAAGCAAAAGAGAATTTTGAAAAAGAAATAGAATATTTAATAAAAAAATGGAATTCTGTAGAAGAAAAAATTTTTACTGCAAAAAAAGGAACCGTTATTTATAGAGAAGATAATATAATGGAAAGAATATTTAGAGATCTTTATTCAATGGATATTGATTACCTTGTAGTTAATTCTGAAAAAAAATATTGGGAAATGATAGATTATATATCAGCATTTTCAAGCAAAGAAAACAAAATGAAAGTAAAATTACATTCTGATGGAAATATATTTGATGAATATGGGATAACAAAAGAATTAAATACAGCATTAAATAAAAAAGTTTGGTTGAAATGTGGAGGATATTTAATAATAGAGAAAACAGAGGCTTTGATAAGTATTGATGTAAATACAGGTAAAAATGTAGGCAGTATGAATTTGGAAGAAACAGTTTTTAATACAAATATTGAGGCAGCTAAAGAAATACCAAGGCAATTACGATTAAGAAATTTAGGTGGTATAATTATAATTGATTTTATTGATATGAGATTGGAAAAAGACAAAAAAGAATTGGTTGCAACTTTAGAAGAATATTTGAAGAACGATAGAATAAGAAATAATGTAGTTCATTTTACAGAATTAGGTTTAATTGAAATGACTAGAAAAAGAGTAGGAAAAGAATTAAGTTCTTATTTTTTGGAAGAATGTAGTCATTGTGATGGTTTTGGATATGTGAAATCAAAAGAAGTAATAATTAATGAATTAATAAAAGAAATAAAAGAACTGGCAAAGGACGAAGATATTACAAAATTACAAATTAAAGCTAATCCAATGATATGTAATTATTTTAATAAAAATTATAAAGAAATCATAAAAAGTTATTTAAATAATAAGCTAATAGAAGTTGTTTCAGAAAAAACTATGAATTTGACTGAAACTGAAATTATTCTTGAAAAATAGGAGTAAAAATGAATAAAAAAAAATCAGTATATCCAGGAAGCTTTGACCCAATAACGAAAGGGCATATAAATTTAATAGAAAGAGCATTAAATTTATATGATGAAGTTATTATAGGAGTGTTGGATAATCCAAATAAAAAAACTTGGTTTACACCAGCAGAAAGAGTTGAAATGATAGAAAAAATATTTTCTGATAAGAAATATAAAGGTAAATTAGAAGTTAAGTCTTTTAAAGGTTTATTAATTGATTTTATGGAAGATAATGATGTAAATATAACAATAAGAGGTTTAAGAGCTGTTTCAGATTATGAATATGAATTACAGATGTCATTAACTAATAATGCAATATCAAGTAAAAAATTGGAAACAATATTTTTAGCAGCAACAAGAGATAATTTATATTTAAGTTCAAGTATAGTAAAAGAAATAGCATTAAATAATGGAGATATTTCATTATTTGTAGATGAAAAAATAAAAAATGTAGTTCAAAAAAGGGGAATACAAAAAAGGGAGGAATAAAATGACAAAATTATTAGTAGTGGATGATTCTTTATTTATGAGACAGATGTTAAAAAATGTATTGCCTAAAGACAAATTCGAAGTGATCGGTGAAGCGAATAATGGTAAGGAAGCAGTAGCAAAATATATAGAGTTGAAACCAGATTTAGTTACAATGGATATAACTATGCCAGACATGGATGGAATTGCAGCAGTAAAAGAGATAATAAAAATAAATTCAGAAGCTAAGGTGATTATGTGTAGTGCAATGGGACAAAAACCTATGATAAAGGAAGCGTTGCAAGCTGGAGCGATAGATTTTATTATAAAACCTTTTGATAGAGTAAAAGTATTAAAGATATTAGAATCAGCGATTTAATAAAAAAGATATAGCGTTAGCTATATCTTTTTTGTAAAAGGAGTAAAAATGGCAAAAGAAAAATCATGTTTTACTTGTTCGGAATGTGCTTATAAATCTCCAAAATGGCTGGGAAGATGTCCAGAATGTGGAGCTTGGAGTAGTTTTGAAGAAGAAATGATGTCAAAAGTAAAAATACATACAAAAAAAAATATAAAAGTATATAAATTTGATGAAATAGAAATAAGTAGTAATTATAGATATAAAACAAATTTTGAAGAATTTGATAGAGTACTGGGCGGTGGGTTAGTAAAAGGTGAAATAGTTTTGATAACAGGAAATCCAGGAGTGGGTAAATCAACATTGTTATTGCAAGTTTTAAGCGAATATGCCAAAAAAGAAAAAACACTTTATATTAGTGGTGAAGAATCAACAGAGCAAATAAAATACAGAGGAAAAAGATTGGAAATTATTAATCCAAATATGTATTTAATGGCAGAAACAGAGATAGAGACAATAAAAGAATATATTTTATCAAATAAACCTCAAGTAGTAGTAGTAGATTCTATACAGACTATTTATTCTGATCAATATGATTCATTGCCAGGAACAGTAACTCAAATAAGAGAATCAACTTTAAAAATAATGGAAATTGCAAAAACTTACAATATATCATTTTTTTTAATAGGTCATATTACTAAAGATGGAAAAGTAGCAGGACCTAAATTATTAGAACATATGGTGGATGCGGTATTGAATTTTGAAGGTGAAGAAGATTATATATACAGGATTTTGAGAAGTGTAAAGAATAGATTTGGATCAACTAATGAAATAGGAATATTTAATATGGATGAAAAAGGAATAAAAGAAGTAAAAAATCCATCTGAATTCTTTTTGAATAAAAGAGATGATAAAAATATTGGAAGTATAATTGTACCAGTATTAGAAGGAAATAAAACTTTTTTGTTAGAAATACAGGCTTTGATGACAACAACAGCATTTGGAATACCAAGAAGAGTTGTACAGGGATTGGATTATAATAGATTGCAAATAATAGTGGCAATATTAGAAAAAAAGTTATCATTGCAATTATCTAATCAAGATATATATATTAATGTTCCTGGTGGAATAACTATAAGGGAAACAAGTGCAGACTTGGCAGTAGCATTAACAATTATATCTGCAATAAAAGATTTAGGAATTTCTCATACAACTGCTGCAATTGGTGAGCTGGGATTGAGAGGAGAAGTAAGAAAAGTTTCTCATCTGAATAAAAAATTAGTAGAATTATCAAAATTGGGATTCAAAAAAGTATATTTACCATTTGAAAACAAAAAAGAAATCGAAGAAAAAAAATATGATTTAAAATTTTCATATTTAAAAAACCTAGGAGACTTAGTAGAAAGGATGATGTAAAATGGAGAATAAGGAAACTTTAGAAAAAGTATTGTCTTTAATCTCTCCAGGAACTGAAATTAGAAAAGGGATAGAAAATATTCTAAGTGCAAGGACAGGAGCGTTAATTTTAGTAGAAGAAACTAAAAATATAGATAAAATATTAGATGGTGGTTTTGAAATAAATTGTGATTATAATCCTCAAAAAATATATGAACTAGCAAAAATGGATGGAGCAATAGTTTTAAATAAAAATATGGATAAAATTTTGTATGCAAATGTTCAATTGCAAGCAGATGCAAGATATAAAACAAGGGAAAGTGGTACAAGACATAGAACGGCAGAAAGAATAGCAAAACAGACAGGAAATATGTTAATAGCTATATCAGAGAGAAGAGGAAAAGTTACTATATATAAAGAAGAAGTAAGGTATAGTTTAAGGAAAATAAATGATGTAATAAATGAAGCTAATCAGGCAATAAAAACATTGGAAAGATATAAAACAGTATTAAATAAGGCAATTAGTAATTTGACTATAATGGAGTACGATGATTTAGTAACATTGTATGAAGTAACTATGATTCTTCAAAGATTTGGAATGTTATTTAGAATAGCGGAAGAAATCCAAAAGTATATTTTAGAGCTTGGAATTGAAGGAAGATTAATTAAAATGCAATTGGATGAAATATTAATTGGTGTAGAAGAAGAAATGAAAGATTTAATAAAAGATTATCAAAATGATAAGAAAAAAGAAGAAGTATCAAAAATATTTGAAAATATTACATTATTAACACAGGAAGAACTATTGGAAGTAGAAAATATTGCTTATAATCTAGGTTATTCTAAAGATTACAAATCATTGGATAATAATTTAATTCCTAAAGGATATAGATTATTATCAAAAGTATTTAAATTGACATCTAAAAATATTGAAAATGTAGTAGAAGAATTTGGACAATTAAATAATATACTAGAGGCAGATGCAGAGAAATTTGCAGAAATAAAGGGGATAGGTAAATTTAAGGCAAAATCAATTAAAAATGGATTGAGCAGATTGAAAGTAATGACATTATTGGAAAAATAAAAAAATGATAAGTGATAAATCACAACTCATCCCTTGTTGTCGTTTTCTCTTTATCTAAAGAGAAACCTATAGTGAGAATATGAGGAAGGTCAAAAAAGTCTCCCCTTTGAAAAGGTGGAGATTTAGAGGGGGATAGCATTTATGATTAATTTATTCGAAGTTGTAGAAAAACAATCCCCTTCCTTTTTATCATTTCCCCTTGACAAGGGGCAACTAAAGTGCAAAGTATTGGGGAAGGTCAAGTTCTATAACATTAAACAGTCCTGATATTGATATTGTGAAGTAAGATTAAATTATTAGTTTAATTGATAAAAAATATAAATTATAGAATATTAGTCAGTAAGAATAAAATTTATTTAAATCGTACGATAAAAAATAAAAAGGAGTGATTAAATTGAGTAATGAACCGAATATTAAAAATGAATTACAAAGAGTTTTAAAATTTGTAAAAGGACTAGGCTTTTTTGGTATAATTATTGTTTTAGGATTATACTTAGCAACAGGAATTTATACAGTAGGACCAGATGAAGAAGGAACAGTTTTGACTTTTGGAAAATATAACAGAAGTACAAAATCAGGTGTACATTGGAGAATGCCATCACCTATTGAAGAGGTAATAAAAGTAAAAGTAACTAAAGTTAACAGATTGGAAATAGGATTTAGATCTAGTAATTCTAGAACGACTACTTCGTCAGAATACAAAACAGTAGAAGAAGAAGCGTTAATGTTGACAGGTGATGAAAATATTTTGTTTGTAAACGCAATAGTTCAATACAAGATAAAAGATGTAAAACAATATTTATTTAATTTGAAAAATCCAGCTAAAATGATAAAAGATACAAGTGAAGCATCATTGCGTGAAGTGGTAGGACAAGCAATGAATTTAGAGGAAATTTTAACTACAGGAAAAGGAGTTATACAGGAAAAAACAAAAGTGAAATTACAAATGTTATTAGATAAATATAAAAGTGGAATTTTTGTAATGAATGTTCAATTACAAGATGTACAACCACCAAAACAAGTAAATGCAGCATTTAAAGATGTAGCAAGTGCAAAAGAAGATAAAATAAGATATATTAATGAAGCTAATGGTTATAAAAATGATGTAATTCCAAAAGCAAGAGGTAAAGCAACCGAAGATATAAACAACGCTACAGCATATGAACAAAAAAGGATTAAAGAAGCACAAGGAGATGTAGCTAGATTTTTAGAAATGAATAAAAAATATGAATTAGGAAAAGAAGTAACTAGAACGAGATTATATTTAGAAACATTAGAAGAAGTATTGCCAAATATGGATAAAGTAATAATAGATGGAGAATTGAAAAGTGGAATTTTAAATATATTAAACGGAGAAGGTGTTGTAAAATGAAAAAAATAATAATATTTGTTTTAGCAATAATAGCAGTTGTAGGATATTTAGGAATGTTTCAAATGAATGAATTAGAACAAGGTGTGGTAATAAGAATGGGAGATCCAGTAAGAGAAATAACAAAACCGGGATTAAAATTTAAAGTTCCATTTATAGATAACATAGTTAAATTTGATAAAAGATTATTAGAATACGATTCAGCACCAAAAGAAATAATTACAAAAGATAAGAAAAATATAGTAATAGATAATTATGCGAGATGGCAAATTGTAGATCCATTATTATTCTTACAAACAGTACATAATGAAGTAGGAGCTCAATCAAGATTAGATGATATTATTTATTCTGAATTGAGAGAAAGAATAGGAAGACATGATTTGACGGATATAGTATCTAACGGAAGAGATAAAATAACAAGTGAGTCAACAATGGCTTCTAATATAGCAGCAGAAAAGTTTGGAATTAATATAGTAGATATAAGAATAAAAAGAGCAGATTTGCCACAAGAAAATGAAACTAATGTTTATCAAAGAATGAAAACAGAAAGAGCACAACAAGCGAAAAAATATAGGGCTGAAGGACAGGAACAAGCTATGACTATAAGATCATCAGCAAACAAAGAAAGAACAGTTATTTTGGCAGAAGCGTATAAACAAGCTAAAATAATAAGAGGTCAAGGAGATGCAAAAGCTATTCAAATTTATGCAGATGCATATAATCAAAATAAAGAATTTTATAAATTTACAAGAACTTTAGATGCATATAAAAAGATTTTAAAAGGAAGCGGAAAAAATAAATTAATACTTTCATCAGAGTCTGAATTATGGAAATATTTAGGCGGAGAATAAGGTAGACGGGAGAGAGATAATAAAGAAATTCTTTATTATCTTTCTTCATATATAAAGGTTATTGGTTATGAAGTCTCCCCTTTACAATCAGGGCTGTTCAATGCTAAGAAAAAATCACAAAAGAAAAAAACAGACACGGATTTCACGGAAGGACACGGATAGATCTTGTAGGGGCAGGGTTTTCCTGCCCTGGGCGAGAAAACCCTGCCCCTACAAAATAGGAAATTTAATAGTTTATTAATTATGACACAGTCTTGATAAGGAGAACCTAAAGCGAAGTATTGGGAAAGGTCAAGGACAGCCCTCATCCCTTTTTATCGTTTTCTCCCTGATAAGGAGAAACCTATAGTAAAGTGTTGGGGAAGGTCAAGTTCTCTTAGAGCCTTTAACAGACTTGATTTATAAGGGGTAACTAAAGTTTATGGAAAAAAGCCCTCATCCCTTTTTATCGTTTTCTCCCTGATAAGGAGA